>Ga0315287_10003125_pt1 | contig 15914 bp, 17 predicted proteins | sample YL17G11_0_MG_FD_205037 | JGI IMG/M metagenome (GOLD analysis project Ga0315287, IMG submission 205037) | Sediment microbial communities from Yellowstone Lake, YNP, Wyoming, USA - YL17G11_0 | ecosystem: Environmental > Aquatic > Freshwater > Lake > Sediment | place: USA: Wyoming | collected... | reverse complement strand
CGGATGAGGGAAGCGCCGGCCTGCGCGTCATCGGATGGCCCTGGAGGGAGTTGAGCGTCGAGATGCGGCCGGCGCAGGTCTGGGGCATCCCGATTGCGGAGCTTCTGCACCGGCCCCCGGTACAGAGAAGCCTCGCCGCCCGCGGCACACCGCCGGGTGGCACCGGCACCGCACCGGTCGCGGCGGCCACCGAGTTCGAGCTGCTGACCGAGCTGCTGCTCGATGCCGCCAATCGCGAGACGCTGCTGCGGCGGCTCGGGGAGGCGGTGTCGCGCACCTCGCGCCAGGTCAACACCCTCGAGCGCCGCGTCGGGCCGGATCTCCACCACCGCATCACGCTCATCCGACGCGCGCTCGACGAGCGGGAGCGCGAAGAACATCTGCGCCTGAGTCGCCTCCTGCGCCGGCGATCCTAGCTGGCGGCCCGCTTGCTCCGGCTGCGCCCGCCGCGACGCGGGCCCTTCCGTTTCACGGCTGCATCGGAGGCAGCGGGAGTCGCTCCGTCATCGACCACACTTGGTAGTTCCGGCGGCTCGATATCCAGCTTCCGCAGCCCCTCGTAGAGCACCACACTCACCGCGTTGGCGAGGTTGAGGCTCCGCACGTCACCCGGCATCGGGATGCGGTAGCACTGCTCCGGGTGCTTCTCGAGGATCCGCGCCGGCAGCCCGTCGGTCTCGTTGCCGAAGATCAGCACGCTGTTCGCGCGGAAGGGCGCCGCCCGGTAGTCCTGCTCCGCATTGGCGGAGAAGTACAGGCAGCGGTCGCGGCTGATGGCATCACGGAACGCGAACCAGTTCTCGTGCACCCACAGGTCCGTCTTGTCCCAGTAATCGAGCCCGGCTCGCCGCACCTCCTTCTCCTCGAGGGAGAATCCGAGCGGCCCGATCAGGTGCAGCGGCGTGTCGGCCGCTGCGCACAGGCGCGCGATGTTCCCGGTGTTGGGAGGAATGCGCGGCTCGATGAGGGCGACATTGAGGGGCATGGCGATGAAGTGAAAGGTTGGCGGGCGGCGTCGGTCAGCCGCCCCTGGTATGCATCTCGCGCCGCGGATCGGCGCGAAGTCCCTCGACCTGGTAGAGCACGCCCCGGCCCGGTGTTGCAAGCCGCGCTTCCGCGCCCCGGTCAGTGCGCTGCTGCCACCGCTCGCGGATGAGACCAGCGATCTCCGCGTCTGTGGCATTGCTGCGCAACGGTTCCCGCAGGTCCATGCCATCGTCGGCGTACAGGCACAACAGCCACCTGCCGTCCGCCGTCACCCGGCTGCGGTCGCAGGCACGGCAGAACGGCGCGGTGGTGGATGCGATGATGCCGAACGTGAGGCCGTCCGGAAGGCGGTACCGCTCCGCCGGCGCGGGCCCGCCATCCTGCAGCGCCTCGAAGCCACCATACCGCTGGCTGATGATTTCCAGCATGCGGTCCCGCGACACCACGTCGTCCATCGACCACTGCGTGGCACCGCCGACATCCATGTACTCGATGAATCGGGCCTCTGCCCCATGCGCACGGCCGAACTCGAGCAGGTCCGGCAGTTCGTCGTCGTTGAAGCCGCGGATCACCACGGTATTGAGCTTGACTCCGGCGAAGCCCGCCTCGCCCGCCGCGCGCACGCCGTCCATGGCGTCGGCATGGCCCTCCGTGCGCGCGAACGCGAGGGCCCGCTCAGGGCGAAGCGTGTCGAGGCTGACCGTGACCCGGTCGAGCCCGGCATCGCGAAGGTCGGCGGCGAAGCGCCGGAGTAGCAGCCCGTTCGTGGTGAGCGCGACTTCGTTCACTCCCTCCACCGCGGAGAGCTCGCGCACCAGCAGCGGCAAGCCATGCCGCAGCAGCGGCTCGCCGCCCGTGAGGTGGACCTTGTGCACCCCAAGTGAGGAGAAAATCCGGGTAACGCGGGCCAGTTCCTCAAACGTGAGCAGCGACGCGCGCGGAAGCCACACATACTCGGCTTCCGGCATGCAATAGCCGCAGCGCATATTGCACCGGTCGGTGACGGATAGGCGCAGGCTGCCGAGCGGACGGGCGAATTGGTCGCGGACGGGCATACGGGAGGGCGTCATTCGGCTAGAAGGATACACCTTCTGGCGTCGTCGGATCGACCCACCCGGCCGTGCCATCGGCGTAGTGCTCCCGCTTCCAGATAGGCACGCGCCGCTTGAGCTCGTCGATCACGTAGCGGCAGGCCTCGAAGGCCGCATCGCGGTGCGGCGCGGCGGCGACCACCACCACCGCGGCATCACCCACTTCCAGGGTACCGACCCGGTGTTCCGCCGCCACGCGCACAGGCCAGCGACCTTCAGCCTCCTCGATGATTCGGCCGAACTCGGCGTCTGCCATGGGGCCGTAGGCACTGTACTCTAGGCGCGCCACCGTGCGGCCGGCATGATGATTCCGGACCACCCCGACGAAGCTGACCACGCCTCCCCGCTCCGCCGTTACGACCCGGGCGGCGACTTGGCGGGCGTCGATGTGCTGCGCCACCAGGAAACCCATCTTCACCCTCCAGCAAGCGGGGGCAGGACCGCGACCTCATCGCCATCCTCAAGCGGGGTGTCGAGTTGCGCGTGAACCCGGTTGCGCGCCACCAGCGGACTCGGCGGCAGCCCGGCACCACCGGCACGCCCCCGAAGACTGTCGAGTACTGTGCGGACAGTGGCTGGCGATCTGAGTTCCAAGTCGAGTTCCGTCTTGCCCAGCAGTTCGGCAAACCGCGCGAAGAGGAGCACCTTGATGCGTACCGCTGATGAAGCCATATGCTCAAGCTAGCTCGACTTAGGCCCGTTGGAAACGCAAACGGGGCTGCACCCGGTGCAGCCCCGCGAATACTGAACGCCGCCGCAAACGACGCGGTCTATTCCTCGACCCCGTCGTCCTGCTCCGACGAGGGAATGAACTCGCCATCCTCCGCGACCAAGGCCCGCAACTCCTTGCTGGGCTTGAACACCGGCACTGGCCGAGCCGCGACTTCCACCGGCTCACCCGTGCGCGGATTGCGCGCCATCCTCGTCTTGCGCTTGCGGATCTTGAAGGTACCGAAACCGCGTACCTCGATGTTGTGCTGCTCTTTGAGGGCGTGCTTCACCGCATCGAGAAACGCATCGACGACGCGCGCGCAGTCCTTCTTCGAGATCATCGGGCCCGATGTGCGGGCAATCGATGCCGTGACCTGCTCGACAAGATCGGCTTTGGTCATGCATCCCCCGGGAAAGGCAACGTGAAGGCTCCGCTGAGCAGCCCCAATGAGGCCGATACTAGGAGCTTAAGTGTTGTCTGTCAAGGGGTTGGGGGCCTGAAGCCTCAAGCGAGCAGCGCGCGGCGGAACTGATCGAAATGCGGGTAGGCGTCATGCGGACCCGGAGCGGCCTCCGGATGGTACTGCACCGCGAAGACCGGAAGCTCCCGATGGCGCAATCCCTCGACCGTGCCATCGTTGAGATTTATGTGCGTCACCTCGAGATCTGGCGCCCCGGGAATCCCGTTCTCGTCGCCCGAAACGGCAAAACCGTGGTTCTGCGTGGTGATAAGCACATGTCCGGTCAGGAGATCACGCACCGGGTGGTTCCCGCCGCGGTGGCCATAGGGCATCTTGGCCGTTTGGCCCCCGAAGGCCAGTCCAATCAGCTGGTGGCCGAGGCAGATCCCGAACGTAGGAATGCCCTCCCGGGCCAGTTCCCGGATCGTCCCGAACGCGTAAGTCACTGCGGCTGGATCGCCTGGACCATTCGAGAGGAAGATCCCCTTTGGCTTCATTGCCCGGACCTGATCGGCCGTCGTCTCGGCCGGCACCACCGCGACCTTCATCCCGTGGTCCACCAGCATTCGAATGATCATCCGCTTCATGCCGAAATCGAAGGCCACCACGAGCGGGCCCTCGCCCTCCACGTGCACGGCATCAACCGTCGCCCGGGAGGCGAGATCCAGACCTTCCATGGAAGGCGAGGCAAGCAACTGTCGCTTCAATTCCTCGGTCGGCTCCAACCCTTCCGCGATGACGCCCCGCATCGCGCCGCGCTCCCGCAGGTGACGCGTGAGCCGGCGGGTGTCAACGCCTTCGATCAGGGGAACGCTCGACTCGGCAAGCCATTCTCCGAGACCCATTTCCGCGCGCCAGCTGGAGTAGTTTCGAGACAGCTCCCGGCAGACGACCCCACTGACCTGGGGGCGGCGCGACTCCATGTCCTCGAAGTTCACGCCGTAGTTGCCGATCATCGGGGCGGTCATGACGATGATCTGCCCGAGGAAGCTCGGGTCAGTAAAGGTTTCCTGGTAGCCGGTCAGGTTGGTGGTGAAGACCACTTCACCGAAGGTCGGCGTGATGGAACGTGGCGCCGTACCGGCGAACCACGTTCCATCCTCGAGCAGGACGAACGCCGGAGCGTCCGCCACTATCCCAAGCGCTCCGTGCGCGAGATGATCACTTCGGAGCGGGGGCGGGGGCGGTGGCAGCTGGCGCCACGGCACCCGGCGCAGCGGTGCCGGGGGCCGGCGTCAGGCCCTGCAGCGGCGACGGACCGCTTGGCGCCTGGCTCGTCGGGGGCGCCGATTGGCGCAGCTGCTGCTGCAGTTCGTTCGCGGCTGGTCCCGGGTGCAAGACCGACAGAAGCAGCGAGAGCCCGAGGAAGATCCCGCCGCACCACCAGGACAGTTTGGTCAGGATGGTGACAGCCTGACGTCCGCCCAGCACCGACTCGGTGCCCGCGCCGCCCATGGTCGCGAGGCCGCCGCCCTGCCCCGCCTGCAGGAGCACAACGACCGACAGCAGGAGCGCGTCGAGGATCAGGAGCACGAGAAGAAACGCGTACATGTTCAGTCCCAGTGGGTGAAAAAAGCCCCCAAACCTAGTTACTGATTGAGCTTGGGGCAACGATCCTACGAGCCAGCCGCCACGATGGCCGCCCACCCGTCCGGCTCGAGGCTCGCCCCTCCAACCAGCACACCGTCGATCTCCTCCTCGGCCAGCAGCCCGGCGACGTTGGCGAGATTGACCGAGCCCCCGTACAGCACCGGCACCCGCCCCGCTACCCGGTGCTCGTGAACGACGGTGCGAATGAAGCGATGCACTTCGGCCGCATCCTGCGGCCGCGCGACCCGGCCCGTGCCGATGGCCCACACCGGCTCATAGGCGATGAGAATTTCCGACGCCTCGGTGACGGTGAGCGCCGAGAGCACCGCCCGAAGCTGCCGCCGCACCACGTCGCCGGTATGCCCGGCTTCGCGCTCCGCCAGCTTCTCGCCCACGCACAGCAGCGGCACGAGGCGCTGCGCGATCAGCGCCTTCACTTTTCTCGCGGTCTCCACGTCGGTCTCATCGAAAACATGCCGCCGTTCCGAGTGACCGACGAGCGCGCCCCGCCCGCCGCACCCGGCAACCATGAGCGGCGATGTCTCACCCGTGAAGGCGCCCTTGGCCTCCCAGTACACATTCTGCGCCCCGACCGCAATGTCCCGCCGGCGCGCGAATGCTTCAGCAGTTGCGGCCAGGGACACCGAAGGCGGATAGAACCAGAGGTCACGTCCCTCGATCGGCGGCGAGAGCTCCTCGAAACGCAGCGCAAAACCGACCGCCGTGTACGGGTCGTGGTGCATCTTCCAGTTGGCCGCGAAGATTCGTCTGCGCATTAGGCGTCATCCAGTGCGGCCACCCCGGGCAGCACCTTGCCCTCGAGGAACTCAAGCGCGGCGCCGCCGCCGGTCGAGACGTGCGTCATCTGGTCAGCGAGTCCGGCCACCGCCACGGCGGCAGCCGAGTCTCCGCCACCGACGACCGTGATCGCGCCCCTCGCGGTGGCCGCCGCCATCGCACGAGCCACCGCGAGGGTGCCGTGATCGAACGGCGGAGTCTCGAAGACCCCCATCGGGCCATTCCACACCACGGTGCCTGCCGCGAGGATCCGGCGCGCAAAATCCACCTCGGTGGCGGGATCCACGTCGAACATCGCCCAGCCGGCGGGAATCTGGTCGCGCGGCACGGCGCGTGTCGGCACGCCGGCCTCGAGCCTCTGCGCGATCACCGCACCACCGGGCAGCACGAGCTTCTTCCCGGTCTTCTGCATCAGGTCCCGCGCCATGTCGACGCGCTCCGCTTCCACCAGCGAGTTCCCGGTCTCGAGTCCCATCGCGCGGAAGAATGTGCACGCCATGGCGCCGCCGATCAGGATCTCGTCCACCTTCGGGACCAGCGCCTCGATGAGGTCGATCTTCCCGGAAATCTTGGCGCCACCAAGCAGCGCGACGAACGGCCGCTTCGGCTGGTCCAGCGCCTCACCCAGGTACCTGAGCTCCTGCTCCATGAGGAAGCCCATGACCGCCGGCTTGAGCACGCGCGCCACCGCCTCGGTGCTGGCGTGGGCGCGGTGCGCCGAACCGAAGGCATCGTTCACGTAGAGATCGCCCAGCCGCGCGAACTGCTGCGCCAGTTGCGGGTCGTTCTCCTCTTCACCGGGGAAGAAGCGGGTGTTCTCGATGACCACGACGCCACCGCGCGGCAACCGCTTTGTGGCCGTGATCGAAGCGTCGGTGAAGGGGTCCGTGAGGAGTTCCACCGGCGCTCCCAGCAACTTCTCGAGCTCGCGCACCACTGGCGTGAGGGAGAAGACCGGGTCGGGGCCCTTCTTGGGCCGGCCGAAGTGCGACATGAGCACCACTCGCGCCCCCTGGTCGCGCAGGAACTGGATCGTGGGCAGCGCCGCGCGGATCCTGGTGTTGTCGGTGACGGCCCCGTCCTTGACGGGGCAGTTGAAGTCGACCCGCACCAGCGCGCGCTGGCCATCCAGCGCCCGCTGGTTCTCGAACGACGTAGTGGCGAGTTCGCGGACACTGCGCTTCATCACCTGCCTCCGAGGTACCGGATCAGGTCGACGCACCGGGCCGAGTAACCCATTTCGTTGTCGTACCAGGCGATGACATTGACCAGCGTCCCGTCCACCACATTCGTGCACAGCAGGTCGATCGTGCTCGACGCCAGGCTACCGATGTAGTCCACCGACACGAGGGGCTCGCTGCTCACCGCGAGCACGCCCTTGAGTGCGCCGTTCGCCGCCCTGGTGAAGGCCGCGTTCACCTCGTCCACGGTCGTCTTCCGCTCCACCGTCGCCGACAGCATCACCACCGAGACGTCGGGCGTCGGGACGCGAAGCGCCACGCCGTCGATCTTCCCCTTCACTTCCGGGATCACCAGACTCGTGGCCTTGGCTGCGCCAGTGGTGGTGGGGATGATGGACACGGCTGCCGCGCGGGCGCGGCGCAGGTCCTTGTGCGGCAGGTCGAGGATCTGCTGGTCGTTGGTGTACGAGTGCACCGTCGTCATGAAGCCGTTGAGGAACCCGAAGGCCTCGCGCACCACGTGCACCACCGGCACGAGGCAGTTGGTGGTGCAGCTCGCGTTGGAAATGACATGATGCTTCGCCGCGTCGTACTTCGTGTGGTTGACGCCGTACACGATGGTGATGTCCTCGCCCTTGGCCGGCGCGGAAATGATCACCTTGCGCGCGCCCGCCTCGAGGTGCTTCGCCGCCTGGTCGCGGTCGGTGAAGCGGCCCGTGGACTCCAGCACGATGTCGACGCCGAGCTCCTTCCACGGGAGCTTCCCGGGATCCTTTTCCGAGAGCACGTGCATCCGGTCGCCGTCCACCATCAGGGCGTCGCCGGCGGCCTCGACGGTGCCCTTGAAGCGCCCGTGCACCGAGTCGTACTTGAGCAGGTGCGCCAGCGTCCCGGTGTCGGTGAGGTCGTTCACGGCCACAAAGTCGATGTCTTTGATGCCCTGCTGCTTTGCCGCGCGCACAACGTTGCGACCGATGCGACCGAATCCGTTGATCCCGACCTTGAGCGCCATCACTCTCTCCCCTGTCTGAGCCCGGACGGGCGAGGTGCCCGTCACGCCGAAAACTCCACTGGCAGCGGCGCCCTGGCGAACGTCACCGCGTCGACGCGGCCCGCCCCCGCCCCCATCAGCGCCTCCGCCGCGGCAGCCAGCGTGGCGCCGGTCGTGCACACATCGTCGACGAGCACAAATGTACCCTCCGCCAGCGCCGGGGCCATGAAGGCGCCGGCCACGTTGGCGGCGCGGGCCTCGGGCGTGAGCGCCGTCTGCGTTGGCGTCTCCCGCGCGCGCTGCAGCACGTCGTGCCCGACCGTGAGGCCGGTCGCCATCGCCAGTGACCCGGCCAGCACTGCCGCCTGGTTGTAGCCCCGCTTCCGCAGGCGCCTCCGCGAGAGGGGCACCGGGACGAGCACGGCACCACGCGTGAGCGGCTCGAGTCCGCGCATCGACATGGCCATCGCCACGGCGACGCCGGGCCAGCCGTTGTACTTCAGGTGATGCACCGCCTCGCGGGCCGACCCCTCCAGCCACACCGCGCTGCGCACGCGGCCCAGCGCCCCGGGCCACCCGATGCAGAAGCGGCACGCCACGTCAACGAGGCCCGGCTGCCCGCACCGCCCGCACCACGGCGGCGGAACCGGACGCCAGCGCGCGCGGCAGAGGGGGCAGACGAGGCCATCCCATTCCCGGGCCGGCATCGCGCTGCGGCAGAGGAGGCACTCGCCGGGGAGGAGGAATCGCTCCAGGGCCCGGACGACGGGCATCGCATCAGCCCAGCGCGGCATGGACGGCGGCGCGCATTGCCTCGATCGGCGCCTGCTTTCCCGGAAACCACCGGGAGAAGGCCGCCGCACCCTGGCGCACCAGCACCTCGCGTCCGTCGGCCGCCACGAGCCCCCGCGCCCGCGCGCGCCGCACCCAGCCCGTCTCGCCCCGCGCATAGACCAGGTCGAGTGCCACGGCTGCATCGGGCGCGCTGCCCGCCGGGATGGGGTCGGGATCCCCCGCCCCGCGTCCCAGCGGCGTCGCGTTGATCAGCACGCGGCAGTGTGCCGGCTCGGCGGACCGCACCCCGAGTGCCTCCTGCGCCCATGCCGCGAAGCCCGCCGCCCGCGCGGCGTCGCGTGACGTCACCGCGACGGTCGCGCCGCGCTCACTCGCCGCCGCTGCCACCGCGCGCGCCGAGCCGCCGGTCCCGGCCAGCAGCCAGGGACCGGCCGGCGCCTGCAGCCGGTCGAGCGCGGCCAGGATCCCTTCGATGTCGGTGTTGTCGCCGATAACGGGCGCGTCCCCGCCGCCATCGCTCCAGAAGGTGTTGCAGGCGTCAATGGCGCGCACCCATGCCGACGGCCGTCCCACGGAGCGCGCGGCCACCGCCTTGTGCGGAATCGTGACGTTCCCACCGCCCCCCGCCCTCGCGAGCGATGTCATCAGGCCGGGCAAGTCCGTCGCGGAACAGCGAAGTGGCACATAGACCGCGTCCAGACCGAGCACGCGGAACGCGGCGTTCTGCATCGCCGGAGATAGCGAGTGCGCCACCGGATCGCCGAGGATGGCGAACACCCTCGTGCCCCCCCCCGCCCTCATGGGATGCGCTCGCGCTCGAGGCGCTGGATCACCGCGCCCAGCAGGCTCTTCAACTGGGTGCGGGTCTGCCGATAGTCGGTGACGCTGCCGCCGTATGGGTCCTCCAGCTCGGCCGCGGTACCACTCCGGCCGGCATACTCGCCGAGCAGGAACGTGCGCTCGCCGTACCCGAGATCGCTCAGTCGCTGTCGATGCGAGCGGGACATGGTGAGGATGAGGTCGGCGGACGCCGCCAGTTCCGGCGTGAGGACCCGTGCACGATGTGCCGACAGGTCCACCCCATCCTCCAGCGCCACCAGGTAGCTCCCCTCGGACGCCGGCGCACCCGCGCAGGCACCTGTCCCCGCCGATCCAACCGCGATTCCTTCGATCCGCTGCTCCGACAGGAGGCGACGCATCAACACTTCGGCGAGCGGGCTGCGGCAGGTGTTGCCGGTGCACACGAACAGGACGTTCACGGGGCGAGCCTCCCGGCCATGCGGCGCAGCTCGGCGCGTGGAATGGCGCCCTCACGGATGATCCGGGGCAGCGACGTGGTGCAATCGACCAGCGTCGATGGCGGCACGTTGCCCAGCACGCCACCATCCAGGATGAGCAGCTCGCCCGACGACTCCGCCTCGCCGAACGTGGCGACGATGCCATCCACGCCGGCCGCCGTCGCGTGCCCCGGCCGGTTGGCCGACGTGGACGTCAGCGCCTGACCCATGAGGCTGATCATGAGTGCGACCTCGTGCTGCGACGTGTGCCGCACGGCGATGCCGCCCTCGGCGCCACGCAGTTCCGGCGGCAGCCGTCCCTCGCCGCCGGGCAGCGCCAGGGTCAGCGGCCCGGGCCAGCAGGCATCGGCCAGCGCGCGAGCGGCGGCGTTGAAGTCGAGTCCGTACTCCTCGGCCATCCGCCGGCTCGACACGAGGAGGAGGAATGGCTTCTGCGGCGGACGGCCCTTGAGCCGCGCCAGGTTCGCCAGCGCTTCGCGGTTCACCGCCGAGCCAAGGCCGTACACCGTTTCCGTCGGGTAGGCCAGCAGCCGTCCGGCGGCGAGGTGTGCTGTGACCACCGGCGTGGCAGAGCGCGCGTCTGCCTCGGTGCGGAACGGAAGGATCACGTGCCCCTCCGCGCCTGGTACTCCGCCAGCTCGAGATCTTCCACCGTCGTCACCTTCAGGTTCCGCGGATCGCCGGCCACGATCCGCACCGTGCCGCCCATCTGTTCCACCAGCGCCGCGTCGTCGGTGACGTTTCGCCCCTCACGTTGCCCCCGCGCATGCGCAGCTGCGTGGGCATCCTCGAGCACGCGCCGCGGAAACCCCTGCGGCGTCTGGACCCTTCGCAACGGCCCGCGCGGCACCGTGCGCGCGATGCGCTCCGGATCCGCCGCATCCATCTCCTTGATCGTGTCGGTGACCGGGAGCGCCGGCACGACCACATGCCCGGCACGCGCGCCGTCGATGACGCGGTCGATCAGTGGCGCGTCGACAAAGGGGCGCGCGGCGTCATGCACCAGGACCACGTGGCAGCCATCGGGCAATGCCGCGAGGCCGGCAGCCACCGAATCGGTTCGCTCCGCGCCGCCGGCCACCACCGAGAGCATGGCGCCCACATGGGGCAGGAGCCACGCGGGCGGTGCCACCGCATCCGCGGCACGCAGGACGACCGCAACATGCGCGACCGACGGGTGGCGCGCGAATGGCCGGATGGCCCGCAGCAGCATTGGAACGCCCGCGATCTCGATGAACTGCTTGGGCGTGTCGCTCCCGAACCGCGTTCCCTGCCCGGCGGCGACGATGACGACACCGACGTCACGCGGCGAGGGCACGCGCCAGGTCGCCGATGTGGTCCAGGCGGACGAGGGTCACCCCCGGCGTCGTCAGGCTCGCCTGCGTCGCCCCGAAGACCCGGGTGAAGCCGAGCCGCGCCGCCTCGGCGACCCGCCGCTCGAGCCCGGCGGTGGGCCTGATCTCGCCGCCGAGGCCGATCTCGCCCAGGAACAGCGCGTCGGCGGGCGCGGGACGGTTGTTGAGGCTCGAGAGCAGTGCTGCGGCGATCGCCATGTCGGCGCCCGGCTCGACCAGCCTCACACCGGCGGTGGCTTGGACAAAGACGTCGAGATCGGCAAAGGAGATCCCGGCCCGGCGCTCCAGCACCGCGAGCAGCACCGCAAGTCGGCGGGGATCGAAGCCGGTCGCGACCCGCTGCGGTGTGCCATATCCAGCACGAGCGGCGAGCGCCTGCACCTCGACCAGCACCGGCCGCGTGCCTTCCATCAGCGCCGTCACCGCGCTACCGCTCACGTTTGCGGCCCGGGCGGCGAGGAACAGCGCCGATGGGTTCGCGACCGGCACCAGTCCCTGCTCCGACATGGTGAAGACGCCGAGCTCATCCACCGGACCGAAACGATTCTTGGTTGCGCGGAGCAGCCGGTAGTCGAGCGAGGTCTCGCCTTCGAAGTAGAGCACGGTGTCCACGATGTGCTCGAGCGTCTTGGGCCCGGCGATGCCGCCACCCTTGGTGACGTGACCAACCACCAGCACCGCCGTGCCCGACGTCTTGGCGTACCGCATCAGGATCCCGGCGCACTCGCGCACCTGACCCACATTGCCCGGCGCGCTCTCCAGCGAATCAGTGGAGACGGTCTGGATGGAGTCGAGCACGAGGACATCGGCGCCGATGGAAGCGGCCGCCTCGAGGATGGCCTCGAGCCGCGTCTCGCCGATGGCGTGCACCGCACCCGCGCCGCCACCCAGCCGCTCGGCGCGAAGCTGCAGTTGCTCGGTGGACTCCTCACCGCTGGCGTAAAGCACGATGCGCCCCGACTGTTCCAGGCGCCCGGCAGCCTGCAGCAGGAGTGTGGACTTGCCGATGCCCGGCTCGCCGCCGATAAGCGTCAGTGACCCGGGAACGAACCCGCCGCCGACCACGAAATCGAGTTCGGGAAGACCGGTGCGCCAGCGTGCGAGCGGCGTGGCGGAGACGTCGCGCAGGCGCTGCGGTGCCGCGAAGGACGTTGCCCCCTTCCCTCCCTTGCCGGCGGCGCGTGACGGCGCCGCCACCAGGATCGGCTCCTCCGACACCGCGTTCCACGCCCCGCACCCCTCGCAACGCCCGGCCCACTTCGGGTGCTCATGGCCGCATTCGGTGCAGCGGTAGACCGAGCGCGGCCGGGCCACCTACTCGCCCTCCTCACGCTGCGTGAGGCTGTCGAAGCGGGTGTACTCGCGATTGAAGCGCAGGTGGATGTCCCCGGTCGGGCCGTTGCGGTGCTTGGCGAGCATGACCTCGGCGACGCCCTTCTTCGCGTCATCCTCCCGGTCGTAGTACTCCGGCCGGTGGATGAACATCACAAGATCCGCATCCTGTTCAATGGCGCCGGAATCGCGCAGGTCGGACAGAATCGGCTTGCGGTCGCCACCCCGCTGCTCGGACGCGCGCGACAGCTGCGACAGCGCGATGACCGGGATACCGAGCTCCTTGGCCAGACCCTTGAGCGAGCGGGAGATGTCGGAGATCTCCTGCACCCGGTTGTCGGCGTACTCCGGGCTTCGCATGAGCTGCAGGTAGTCCACCACCACAAGCCGAATGTCGCTATCCGCCTTGAGACGCCGAGACTTCGAGCGCATCTCGAGCAGCGTCAGCGCCGGTGTGTCATCGATCCACACCGGGCAGCTCTGCAGCACACCCGCCGAGCGCGCGAGCTTGGTGAAGTCGAAGTCGCGCAGCAGGCCGCGGCGCACCAGGGAGCTGTCCACTCGGGCTTCGGCGGTGAGCATGCGCTGGACCAGGGCTTCCTTGGACATTTCGAGCGAGAACACCGCCACGCCAAAGCCCTCGACCGCCGCGTGGGTGGCGATGTTGAGCACGAACGCCGTCTTGCCCATGGAGGGCCGTGCCGCCACGATCGACAGTTCGCCCGGCTGGAAGCCCGACGTGAGGTTGTCCAAGTCTGCGAAACCGCTGGGCACCCCGGTAATCGATTTGCCGCTCTTCTGGAGCGTTTCGATGCGCTCCATCGTGGGCCAGAGCATTTCCTTGAGGCGGGTGAACCCCTCGTCCCGGCGCTGCTGGCTGACCTGGAAGATCCGCGCCTCCGCGACATCGAGCAGCTCGTTCGCCGTCGTGTGCCCGCCGTACGCGTCGGTGATGATGCCGGTTGCCGTCTCGATGAGGCGCCGCAGGATCGCCTTCTCGCGGACGATGCGGGCGTGGTACTCGACATTGGCGGCGGTGGGGACGACGTCGGCGAGCTCGGAGAGGTAGTCGTACCCGCCGATCCCTTCGAGCTCGCCGCGCCGCACGAGCTCGTCGCGCAGCGTGATGTGGTCGATGACGCTGCGCCGCTCGGTGAGGGCCACCATCGCGCGGTAGAGGCGCCGGTGGGCCTCCTTGTAGAACATCTCGTCGGTGAGGAGCTGCGCGCCCTGCAGCGCGGCATCCTGGTCGAGCAGCATCGCACCGAGCACCGCCTGCTCGGCGTCGTGGCTCCAGGGCGCGGCGCGACCCGCGAACGTGTCAGCGGTCGAGGAGCTGGCGGGCGATTCGGGCATCATCCCAGGTTGGCTTCTTCCAGTTCGGATTCCGCAGCAGCGCCGCAGGGTGGTACGTCACCACCAGCGGGATGCCGTTCCAGTGATGCACCTTGCCCCGCAGTTCGCCCAGGCTCTTCTTGACGCCGAGCATGCCCTCGGCGGCCGTACTGCCGAGCGCGACCAGGACCCTTGGTTTCACCAGCGCGATCTGCCGGTGCAGGTACGGCAGGCACGCGGCCATTTCGTCGGGCAGCGGCTTGCGATTCTGCGGTGGTCGGCACTTCACGATGTTCGCGATGAACGTCGTCGGCCGCGGGCTTTCGATCGCCTCGAGGATCTTGTCGAGCAGCTGCCCCGCCTGGCCCACGAACGGCCGGCCGGTCGCGTCCTCGGTGGCGCCCGGGCCCTCGCCTACCAGCATGAGGCGCGCGGACGGGTTCCCTTCTCCAGGCACCGTTCGCGCGCGGCCGTCACAGAGCGCGCACTTGCGGCACGCCACGATCAGTTCCGCCACCACATCGAGGCTGGCACTGTCACCGAGCGCATCAGCCATCAGCGCCGGCAGGTCGGTGACCACCGTGAGCCCCGGTCCCGGAATCGCCGGAGCATTGTCTCGCCATTTCGACGAAGACGCAGCAGCCCCCGGCGCCACAATCTCGAGCCTGGCCACGCCTGCCGCCGGGCCACCCTGACTTCCTGCCGCCGACAAAACGACCTCTGCCCCGCCGAGTTCTATCTGTTGCGCCAGGTACCGCCGCCGCAACTCATCCCGGTCAGCCAAGCCGAGCCTCCACCGCGTCGAGGATCGCTTCCGCAACTTCCCGCTTGGAGCCGAGCGGCACGATGGTGCAGCTGCCGTCCCGCGCCAGGATTGCCACCCGGTTCGTGTCCACCTCGGTGCCGGCGCCCGGCTCGAGCGCATCGTTCACCACGATGAGGTCGAGTTCCTTGCGCTCGAGCTTCTGCCGCCCCTTCGCCAGCGCATCGCCCGTCTCCAGCGCGAAGCCCACGATCAGGCTGTCGGCGCGACGGGCGTCACGCGTGGCCCGGAGGATGTCCGCGGTGGGCTCGAAGGGAATAGCCAGTGCGCCATCGATACGCGAGCGCTTGGCGGCGCTGAACTCGCTCGGGCGGTAGTCGGCGGGCGCCGCCGCCATCACCAAAATGTCCGCGGCAGGCAGCGCCTCGCGCACCGCCTGCTCGAGCTCCACGGTGGAATCGATGCGCGTTAGCGCCACGCCCACTGGAGGATCCAGCATCACCGGCCCGGAGATGAGCTGGACGTCGGCTCCGCGCTCCCAGGCCACCTCGGCCAGCCGGTAACCCATCTTGCCGCTGGAGCGATTGGTCACGACCCGCACCGGGTCGATCGCCTCGCGCGTGGGACCGGCGGTCACCACCACCCGCTTCCCTTCCAGCCGGCTGCCCTGTCGCAGCAGCCGTGCGGCATGCGCCGCGATTGCGGCGGGCTCGCTCATCCGCCCCGGGCGGCTCGACGCCCCCTCCGCCAGCGCCCCGATCTCGGGCCCGACGACCGTCACGCCACGCCGCTCGAGCAGCGCCAGGTTCACCTGCGTCTGGGGATGGGCGAACATCTCGTCGTTCATGGCAGGAGCCAGCAGGACCGGCGACGTGGCCGCCAGCAGGAGGCTGGTCAGCGCGTCGTCAGCCAGTCCCTGCGCCATGCGCGCGATCAACTGCGCCGTGGCGGGCGCCACGATCACCACGTCCGCCTGCTGGCCCCAGCGCACGTGGTTCAGCGCTGCGTCGCGATCCCACAGCGATACGAGCACCGGGCGGCCGGTCAGCGCCTCGAAGGTCACCGGCCGCACGAACTCCGCCGCGGACCGGGTCAGTACCACATCGACCCGCGCGCCGGCTTCGGTCAGGTGCCGGGCGAGATAGCAGCTCTTGTAGCAGGCGATCCCGCCCGACACGCCGAGGACGACGTGCCGGCCGGACCACACCGTCACGCCTCGGAGCGGC
>Ga0315287_10003124_pt1 | contig 15915 bp, 18 predicted proteins | sample YL17G11_0_MG_FD_205037 | JGI IMG/M metagenome (GOLD analysis project Ga0315287, IMG submission 205037) | Sediment microbial communities from Yellowstone Lake, YNP, Wyoming, USA - YL17G11_0 | ecosystem: Environmental > Aquatic > Freshwater > Lake > Sediment | place: USA: Wyoming | collected... | reverse complement strand
ATCAATGCACCCGAGATCTCTGACGGCGTGCGCGTGTACTCGTAGCCACGGAAGTCGACGATGCGAGTTGCCTCGCCAGCGACGTAGTCGAGCGGCACTGCCTGTCCGGCAAGCGCGGCGGCGCGCCGATCGGCCGCGTGGGCGATCTGCAGCCACTCGGCGCCGTGTTCGCCAATCTGCGCCAGCACGGAGACCACTGCATTGCGGGTGATGCGGACCCTGGTCGGGTAATCTTTCCAGGAGTGGGTTTCGACCAGCATTCCGAAACGATTGCGCAACTGGAAATATCCGGTTGAAAACCGCGGCGGCGACACGCCCTCGGCGAACCCTGAGGTTGGGTCGTCGTTGACCACGAAGGACGGGTAGTAGGGGAGTGGCAGCGACCCGTGGGCGGCCAGGTCGGCCAGCACCGCATCGCGCAAGGCTACTCCGGCCTTCCGCAGTTGGACATCGCCGGCATGGATCGGCTCGACCTGGATCGAAATATCGTGCTCGAACTTCGCGCCGTCGGTGACGTGAAGGTCAACGTAGATGATCGGGTCCCACTCGTTGACGAGGCCAAGCATGGCCTGCATCTCAGGCGTCTCGGCCTTGGCGTAGTCACGATTGAGATTCAGGTTCTGCGCGGTGGTGCGCCAGCCCATCTCCTCGGGTCCGCGCTGGTTGGGCCGGTTCCAGCGACCGAAGCGTTCATGGCCATCCACGTTGAACACCGGCACGAAGACCAGAACCTGCCTGTCGAGGGCTCCCGGGGCCGCCTTGCCGTCAAGCGCTTCGCGCAAGGCCAGGAAACCTGCGTCCTTGCCATCGATCTCCCCGGCATGGATGCCGCCCTGGATCAAGGTCACCGGCAGCCCCCGCGCGCGGGCCTGCTTTGCCGTCAGCGCTCCGGTACGCGAGGCGATCAGCGCCATCATCGGACGGCCTTCCGGCGAGCGACCGAACTGTACGCAGCGAACCGCGGCCGGATAGGCCTTCTGGAACCTGGCGCAGAGCGCAAGGACTTCGTCGTAGCGACCCGTTTTCACGAATCCCGACTGCTCAGCGACGGTGCTCAGGGGGCCGCTGGCGGCCAACGTCGGCAAGGCGGCACCCAGCAGCAGGGTGAGGGCAAGGCTGGAAATTCGTGTCATGGGGGGGGAGGCAGGTCGTTCGGAAACGGCGATGATGACGGGTAATCGACAACAACTCAAAGCCTTAGTACCTTTCCAGCCATGCTTGCATCGATCCCCGGCTTCCTGCGCATTCCCCTGGTCGTTGTGCTGATCGTGCTGAGCACGATAGGGCACACGACTCCGCTGTTCGTTGTTGCGTTCCTCAAGTGGATCGTTCCGATCCCGGGCTTTCGGGCGGTCTGCGCCGTGGTGCTGGTCAGGCTGGCCGAGGGCTGGATCGGGGTCAACAGCCGCCTGATCGATTTGTTTACCCGCACCCGGTTCCGGATCGAAGGCCTGCAGGGATTGCAGCCCGGTGGTCACTACCTGGTGTTGTCCAACCACCAGAGCTGGGTGGATATCATCTTCATGCAGAAGGTGTTCAATCGGCGGATTCCCTTCATGCGCTTTTTCCTCAAGCGCCAGCTGATCTGGGTGCCCCTGCTCGGGCTGGCCTGGTGGGCGCTGGATTTCCCGTTCATGAATCGCTATTCGCGCAAGGTTCTTTCGAAGCATCCCGAACTTGCCGCCAAGGACGTCATCGCCACGCGAAAGGCCTGCGAAAAGTTCAAGGGGATGCCGGTGTCGATCATGAATTTCGTCGAAGGCACGCGCTTCACCGAGGACAAGCATGCGCGCCAGGGCTCGCCCTACGCGCGCCTTCTGCGGCCCAAGGCCGGTGGCGTGGCGTTCGTGCTCGATGCGATGGGCAGCGCCTTGCACTCGGTGGTCGATGTGACCATCGCCTATCCCGCCGGGACGCCGACCCTGATGGACCTCATCGCCGGCCGGATTCCCGAAGTCTATTTCCACGTCCGCGAGCGGGAAATCCCGCCCGAGCTGCTGCAGTGCGACTATGAGAAGGATTCCGCGTCGCGGGTCCGCTTCCAGCGCTGGCTCAACGAAATCTGGGCCGACAAGGACGCACTGCTGGCCAGTCTTGCGCTCGAAGGGAAAATCGCATGTCCGTAACGCTGATCATCGTCGCGCTTACCTGCGCTGTTTCCCTTGTCGCAATGAACAATCCGAAGATGATCGATGCCTTGATCCTCTGGCCGCCCGCCGTGGTCCGCGACAACGACTATTACCGGCTGATCAGCTACGGGCTGATCCACGCCGACTTCCCGCACCTGCTGTTCAACATGATCACCCTCTATTTTTTCGGGCGGGTCATGGAGTCGTTCTACAACGAGGCAATGGGTGATTTCGGTTTCGCATTCTTCTACGTGCTGGGCCTGGTGGCTTCGATCCTGCCCACTTACCTCAAGCAAAGGAACAATTCCCAGTACCGCAGCCTCGGCGCATCAGGGGCGGTCTCCGCCGTGCTTTTCGCCTTCATCCTGTTCCAGCCCTGGGCCCTGATCTACGTATTCTTCCTGCCGGTGCCGGCGATCATCTACGCCGTGCTGTACGTGGCCTACACGATCTACTCCGAGCGCCGTGGCGGCGACAACATCAACCATAGCGCCCACCTGTGGGGTGCGGCCTACGGAATCATCTTCACCCTGGTCATGGAGCCGCGCGTATTCGGCGTGTTCCTGGCCGCGCTTTTCCATCCGGGCTTTGGCTGAGGCCTGGTCTTGCAGCCGCCCGAATCGGGCGCCGTCGGCTTCCATGCGATAATTTCGCATGAACAAATTCTCCCAACTGCCGCTCAGCCCGCCCCTGGTCCAGGGCCTCGAGGCCCTGGCCTACGCTGAGATGACGCCGATCCAGGCAGCCAGCCTGCCGCTGATCCTCGACGGCAAGGACGTCATCGCGCAGGCCAAAACGGGCAGCGGCAAGACGGCGGCCTTCGGACTGGGCCTGCTGTCCAGGCTCGATCCGGGCGTGAGCAGGGTGCAGGCGCTGGTGCTTTGCCCGACCCGTGAGCTCGCCGACCAGGTCAGCAAGGAACTGCGCCGGCTTGCCCGTTTCATTGCCAACGTGAAAGTGCTGACGCTATGCGGCGGCATTTCGCTGCGGCCGCAGATCGCCTCGCTGGTGCACGAACCGCATATCGTGGTTGGCACTCCCGGTCGGATCCAGGAGCTTCTGGACAAGGAGCACCTGAGCCTGGACGCGGTCAAGGTGCTGGTGCTCGACGAGGCCGATCGAATGCTCGACATGGGCTTCGCCGAGGCGATCGCCGATGTCATCGCGCAGACCCCGGCGGAGCGGCAGACACTCCTGTTCTCCGCGACCTACTCCAACGAGATCCGCTCGATCAGCAGGAAGGTGCAGCGCGAACCGGCCGAGGTCACCGTGGAAAGCCTGCTCGGAAGCGATGAGATCGAGCAGATGTTCTATGAAGTGGAACTGCCGCGAAAGGTGGACGCGCTGGCCTACCTGCTGAGCCAGCATCGGCCGGAATCGGCCCTGGTTTTTTGCAATACCAAGCGCGATACCACCGATGTCGCCGAGCAGCTCGCGCAGCGGGGATTCTCGGTATTGGCGCTCAACGGCGACCTCGAGCAACGCGATCGCGACGAGGTCCTGGTCCGTTTCGCCAACAAGAGCTGTTCGGTACTGGTCGCCACCGATGTGGCGGCCCGCGGTCTGGACATCAAGGAACTGCCGGCTGTGATCAGTTTCGAACTGCCGTCCGATCCGGAAATCCACGTTCACCGCATCGGACGGACTGCGAGGGCAGGGCACAAGGGCCTCGCCCTGAACCTGTGCTCGTCACGGGAGATCGGCCGCGTACCGGCGATCGAGGCGGCGCAGGGTTCGGCGGCGCAATGGGGCAGGCTGAATTTGTCACTGGCCGGTCGCGATCCGCCGATTGAACCATCGATGGTCACCCTGATCATCGATGGCGGCCGCCAGGACAAGTTGCGCCCGGGCGACATCATGGGCGCGTTGACCGGCGATGCCGGACTGCCTGCCGAAGCGGTGGGCAAGATCGACACCTTTGCCACGCGCACCTACGTCGCGATCCAGCGTCAATACGCCCGAAAGGCTTTGGAGAAGCTGCGGACCGGCAAGATCAAGGGTCGAAGCTTCCGGGTGCGTCAGTAAGCTTCACTGGATACGCCGGCGCAGCTCGTCCAGTTCCTCGCGCAACTCCTGCATGGCCGACTCGAGCGCTTCGACGCGTGCTTCCATGCCGGTGCGCTCCACGGTCGCGGAGGCTCTGGCCGGGGCGGGAAACGCGCTTTCATCGACCGCGCCGCAGAGCAGGTGCATGTAGCGGTCCTCGCGCTGCCCTGAAGCGCGGCCGAGCTTGACGACCAATGTGGGGGTTCGCTGCATCAGGCGCTCCAGTGCAAGTCGCACCTCTTCATTGTCCGCAAAGGCGGACAAGCGCTCGCAGCGGTTAAGCAGTTCGGGCACGGTCTGCGGGCCGCGCAGCATCATTATGCTCAGCAAGGCCTGTTGCTTGATCGTCACCGACAGCTTCTGCGCGAAGCGGTGTTCGTAACGTTGCGCGCGGGCGCCATGGACGGATCGGATCAATGCCTTCTGCTCGAGTTCGCGCAGCGCGTGGCCGACATCGCCAGGCTCAAGTTCCATCACCGGTTCGCGGTTGTTCTTCTGGTTGCACGCGAGCACGACCGCGTTGGCGGTCAGCGGATAAGCCTCCGGTGTCGTCGCTTCCTTTTCGATCAATGCGCCCAGGATGCGCGCCTCGATGCGCTCGAGTGTCAGCAGTTCGCTGGAGCCAGGTTCGGCGGATTCGCTCGACAAGGTCATGCGCCCGTCGGGAAATCAGGGCTGGCGGATCTCGAACCCGGGGTTTTCGTTGAGGCTGCCATCCAACTCCAGTACGACGAATTGCTTTCGATCACCGTCGAACACGACTGCGATGCTAGGCTGGAAAGGCTTGCGCCGGATGAACTTCAATTCCCAGCCAAATTGCTCGAGGCCCTGGAGGGTCTCCAACTGGGCCGCATTGAGTTCGCGCTTGAGGACGCTGGAGAGCTCCTTGGCTGCCTTGCGTCTTTCCATCTCGGCGTTGGGCATTGCATTTCCCCTTTTGGTTGATCGTCGAACGACTGGCTGTTCGATCGGTACTGCAACCGGCTGCGATCAGCTGTTGCGCGTCCAGAACCGGGGGGAGCCTTCTGGACCTCATCCTGAATCGGCAAATATTTCGATGCGGATTCAGTGTTGTCGATTTGATCACAAAACCGCTGGAGGTAAAAGTGGGCTAACGCGAATTTTCGCTGAGCCATTCAGCTGCAGCCTGTCCGGCGATTCGGCCGCTGGCGAAACTGGCGGCCAGCAGATAGCCACCCGTGGGTGCTTCCCAATCGAGCATTTCGCCTGCGCAGAATACGCCGGGCGTCGAGCGCAACATCAATTGCTGGTCGAGACCATCGAGCAAGACGCCGCCGGCGGTGCTGATGGCTTCAGCGAGCGGGCGGGCGCGCTGTAGTGTCAGTGGCAGTGCCTTTATCCACCGGACAAGCGCTGCTGCATCGTTCATCTCGGACTTGGGAACCAGTTCCTGAACGAGGCCGGCGCGAACGCCTTCGATTCGTGCAGTTCGGCGCAGGAACTCGCTGAGCGATCGGCCCTGGCGCGGACGCGACAATTCGCCAAACAGACGCTCGGCGTTGCGGCCAGGCGCCAGGTCCAGTTCGATCCGTACCGAGCCGTCGCGCTCGACTGCCTCGCGCAGCCGCGAGGAAAGCGCATAGACCAGGCTCCCCTCTATTCCCGTGGACGTGACCACGAACTCGCCTTGGTACTGCCGGGGCGTACCGTCGCCATCAGCCATTGTTACCCACGCAGGCTTGATCGGCTGTCCGGCAAAGCGAGCGGCGAAATGCTCACTCCAATCGATGTCGAAGCCGCAGTTCGATGGTTTGAGCGCCGCAATTCCGGACCTCGGTTCGAGCCAGTCTGTCCATGCTCCATCGGAGCCCAACTGCGGCCAGCTGCCGCCACCCAGGGCAAACACGGTCGCCGGAGCGTTGACCCGGACTTCGCCGTCGGGTGTTGCGAAGAGCAGGGCGCCTTGCGCGTCCCAGCCTTTGCAGTAGTGTCGTACATGAAATCTCACACCTGACTCGCGCAGCCTGCGTACCCAGGCGCGCAGCAACGGAGCGGCTTTCATCGCCTGCGGAAATACCCGTCCAGAGCTGCCCACGAAGGTTTCGACGCCAAGCTCTCGTGCCCAGTTGCGCAGGGCTTCCGCGTCAAACCTGTCCAGCCAGGCGCGGACGTCGGCTGCCCGGTCGCCGTAGCGAAGGGCAAATGCCTCGAGCGGCTCGGAGTGGGTAAGGTTCAGGCCGCCTCTACCCGCGATCAGGAACTTGCGGCCGACCGAGCCTTTGCCTTCATACAGATCGACCTCGATCCCGGCAGCGCGGGCGACTTCAGCTGCCATCAGGCCGGCCGGACCTCCGCCCACCACGGCCAGGCCGGGCAGGGAGTTCTCACTCATGGCGTGGGCCGGAATCCTGGGCCGTTGCTCTCACTCGGCGGAAGATTCGCCGGCTGCCGGTCCAGAGCCCTCGGGGGCCGCATCCGGGTTCTCACCCGCTGCCGTCTCGTCCTTGCTCAGTTTGCGGGAGCGCTTCTCGTCCTGCTTCTTTTTCTTGGCAATGTCGCGCTGACGCTTTTCGAATTGATAGTTGGGCTTGGCCATGGCGCATTCCTGACGATAGGGCCCCAGTTTAATGGAACGCGGGGGCAAATGCCGGGCCGAGCGGCGAAAGGCCGGGGCGGGGAGGGGCTCCCCGCGATCGGGCCGGACGCCTTACTTGGCGCTTTTCTTGGCGTTCTTCTCTGCTTTCTTTTCCTTCATCGTCTTCGCCGGCTTCTTCTTGGTTTCCTTTTTCTGTTCCATGCCCTTGGCCATGATGCTTTCTCCTCAAGATCGTTGATGGGTTGCCGCAGGTCGATGTTACTTCGGGAGCGGGCTTTGCAGTAGCCTTGCGGCAAGCAATATCGAGCCCCGCCCATGCCCTACTGTCCCATCGTCGCCACCCTGGGCTATGTGATGTCGCCCGATGGGCGGCGCGTCCTGCTGATCCACCGCAATGCCCGCGCCGACGACCAGCACCTGGGCAAATACAACGGCCTCGGCGGCAAAGTCGAGCCGGACGAGGACGTGATGGCGGGAATGCGCCGGGAGATCCACGAGGAAGCAGGGATCACCTGCGACGCCATGGTGCTCAGGGGAACCATCAGCTGGCCTGGCTTCGGGAAGCAAGGCGAGGACTGGCTTGGTTTTGTCTTCCGCATCGACCAGTTCGGCGGAACCCCGCACGAGGCCAATGCCGAGGGGACGCTCGAGTGGGTGCCGCTTGATTCGATAGCGGACCTGCCGCTTTGGGAAGGCGACCGCCATTTCCTGCCCTTGGTGTTCGATGACGATGCGCGACCCTTCCACGCGGTCATGCCCTACCGCGACGGGCGCATGCTGAGCTGGAAGTATTCGCGCTAGTGACGCTGGTCAGCGACGGTAGTGCAGCAGCCGGCCGCGAAATGGCGGCATCTCGCCAGGCTCGAAGGCACGACGCGCTTCGAGGCATTGGAAACCCTGGTCAGCGAGTGCGCGGCTGAGGGCGTTGGCGTGGCTCCTGCCCGGGTCGGTGATGAGGATTTCCGCTTCGGGCCTGGCATGCAACGCGAGAAAGCCGGCCAGCAGGCCGACGTGATCGCGCTCGTAGAGCACGTCGCCGCCGATGATCAGGTCGAAAGCGCCGAGTTCGGGATTTGGGCCGGACCACTGCGCAAGGCGGAACCGTACTTCCGGCAAGCCGTTGAGCGTGGCATTCGCCAAGAGGAACTCTTCTGCCAGGGGGTGGTGATCGCTCGCGGTGATGTCTGCCCCGCGCCGCTGCAGGACCAGGCTGGACAGGCCAAGGCCGCAGCCGATCTCCAACACCCGCTTGCCGGCTACCGGGAAATTGCTCATTTCCTCCGCCAGCACCAGGCCGGCGGGCCAGAGCACGCCAAACAGGGGCCAGGTCGCCGAGGAGATGCCGGCCCGCTCGGCCGCGCCGCTGGTATCGGAGAACTGCTGTTTGTCGCTCAACGCCCGGACCAGGTACTCGGTGGCGCCAACGCGCACGGTCGTGGTGTGAACAGAATATCCAGGCATCGCGCAACCTCGGGTGGGAGCTGAACCCGGGGGTGGGGCGCCAGGCAGGCTTCACCAATACGCCGAGCCCGAGAGGCGGTCAACAACCCTTTCCGGCCAGGCGATTGCCGATTAAACTGCGCGGACGGTCGCCTTCATGGTCTTGTCATCATGTTCAGGCAGCAGGTGAGCCCGGGAGGGGTTGACTGGCAAATCCGGCCGAGTTCCGGGAATTAAATCAACTATTCCTTGCGCTGATCGCCAGCGCAAGCAACCTGTACAGGAAAATTCAATGACTCGTTCGACGCAAGTGTCCCCCCGCCTTCGTTTGCGAAGCCTCGCCCTCGCCATCGCGATAGCCCTGCCGGCAGCCTCTGCCATCGCGCAGGAAGCCGATGCCACCGCCAAGAAGGAAGAAGCGGCGCAGCCCGCAACCCTTGGCGTCGTGAACGTGACCGCCGAGCGGCGCGTCGAGGACATCCAGCAGGTGCCGATCTCGATCACCACGGTCAGCGGCGAGAAGCTGGACGTGATCCGCTCCGGCGGCGAAGACGTGAAGTTCCTGTCCGGCAGGCTGCCAAGTTTGCTGATCGAGTCCTCGTTCGGGCGCGCGTTCCCGCGCTTCTACATCCGTGGCCTGGGCAATACCGACTTCGATCTCAATGCCTCGCAGCCGGTGTCGCTGGTCTATGACGACGTGGTTCAGGAGAATGCGATCCTCAAGGGCTTCCCGGTTTTCGACCTGGCCCAGATCGAACTGCTTCGTGGTCCGCAGGGCACCATGTTCGGCCGCAACTCGACGGCGGGCGTGGTCAAGTTCGATTCCGCCAGGCCGGAGCGGGAGTTTGGCGGCTACGCCCGTCTGTCCTACGGCACCTATGGCACCACCAACGTCGAAGGCGCAGTCACCGGCGCGCTTTCCGAGACAACCTCGGCGAGGTTCTCCGGTATTTACCAGCGCCGTGGCGATTGGGTGGACAACACTTTCACCGGTGAAGACAATGCGCTTGAAGGCTACGATGAGTATGCCGTCCGCCTGCAGCTCCTGTTCGAGCCGAGCGAGGAATTCGAAGCGCTGTTGAACGTGCACAAGCGCCATCTCAACGGCACCGCGCGCTTGTTCCGCGCCAACATCATCAAGCCTGGCACCAATGATCTGGTCGACGGTTTCGATCGCGACAAGATCTCCATCGATGGCGACAACTTCCAGGATCTCGACCAGTGGGGCGCAAGTGCCAGGCTCGCCTGGAATTTTGGCAATCTGAGCCTGTATTCCATCACCGGCTATGAAACCGTGGATACCTTGAGCCGTGGCGACATCGATGGTGGCTACGGCGCGTCGTTCTTGCCCGAGTCTGGCCCGGGATTCATCCCGTTCTCGGCGGAGTCCGCGGACGGCCTGCCGGACCACAGCCAATTCACGCAGGAATTCCGCCTGCAGTCCAATGAATGGGGCCGGTTCGACTGGCAGGCGGGCGTGTATTACTTCAATGAAGATTTCACCATCGACAGCTTCAACTACGACACGCTCTTCAGTGGCGGCGCGCAGAACGGCTATGCGACTCAACAGCAGTCGAACATCGCCTGGGCCGTCTATGTGTCCGGTGACTATGACATCACCTCGAGCCTGAAACTTCGCGCCGGCCTGCGCTATACCGATGACAGGAAGGACTTCGTTGCCGATCGCATCCAGGCGCCGCCTTTCTCGCCGACCTTCATCGGCCAGCTGAGCACCGACACCAGCGCGACCGATACGAGTTGGGATATCAGCGCCCTCTGGAGCGCGAGCGAGGATGTGAATTTCTACGCCCGCATCGCCAACGGCTTCCGCGCCCCGAGTATCCAGGGCAGGCTGTTGTTCGGCGACACCATTTCGCAGGCGGATTCGGAAACCGTCCTGTCGCAGGAGTTGGGCATCAAGGCTGATTTCTGGGGCAAGCGTGCACGCCTGGACTTCAATCTGTTCCACTACACCGTCAACGACCAGCAGCTGACGGCGGTGGGCGGCGCAGCCAACTTCAACCAGCTGATCAACGCCAAGCAGACAGTGGGCAAGGGCTTCGAGCTCGATTTCGATGCCTACCTGACCGACAACTTCCTGGTTACCTTCGGCGCCAGCCTGAACGACACGGAGATCAACGATCCCCAACTTTCCACCGTGCCCTGTGGCGGAGCGTTCCCCACTTGCACCGTGCTCGATCCTCCCTACGCGCCCAAGCCAGGCACGGTTTCGATTGACGGAAATCGCCTTCCGCAGGCACCCAAGTGGATCTACAACGTGACGGCGCGTTACGGCATTCCGATGGCACAGGGCGAGTTGTTCTTCTTCACGGACTGGGCGTATCGCAGCGAGGTGAGCTTCTTCCTTTACGACTCGGAGGAGTTCCGCGGGGCGCCAATGCTCGAGGGTGGCTTGCGGGTTGGCTACAATTGGGACGACGGAAAGCGCGAGATCGCGTTATATGGGCGCAATATCACCGACGAAGTGGCACTTGTCGGCGGAATTGACTTCAACAACCTGACCGGATTCGTGAATGAGCCGAGGATCATTGGCCTGGAGTTTACAGGCAACTTCTGAACCTCGTTCAGAATAAGGCAGTTGCCGTGCTCAGGAACTGCCGGAAGCTGGCAAATCTGGAATTCTGTTCATAAAGGGTGGTATTCCGTCGCAAATCAGTGTATGTTTCGCCCACTGTGTTTGCCAGGGTCACTGTGAATTGTGGCCCGGTGCGGTAGATCCAACCGATCCGCTACATCGTTACGCCAAGCTTGCTCCCTGCAACCTCAGTCTGGGCCCGGATGTTCCGAGCCGCGAAAATATAGTGTTTCAAGGAGTTAGTTATGTCGGATCGTCAGAGCGGTACTGTCAAGTGGTTCAACGATGCCAAGGGTTTTGGCTTCATCACCCCGGAAAGCGGTGAGGACCTGTTCGTTCACTTCCGTTCCATCCAGGGCAGCGGCTTCAAGTCGCTCCAGGAAGGCCAGAAAGTGACGTTCACCGTCGTCAAGGGCCAGAAAGGCCTGCAGGCTGACGCGGTACAGATCGCCTAAGTCATTCGCATCAAGTGTTGAAAGAAACCCCGGGTGGAAACGCCCGGGGTTTTTATTTGCGTTACGCTCTTCGCTGAGCCGGGGAGGGCCGTCTGATGGGTACAGGCTGGTGGAAGTCGCTCTACGTGCAGGTGCTGGTGGCGATCGTCGCCGGCATATTGCTCGGCTATTTTTATCCTGGACTCGGGGCGGCGATGAAGCCGCTTGGCGACGCCTTCATCGCCCTGGTCAAGATGATCATCGCTCCGGTGATCTTCCTCACCGTGGTGGTCGGCATCGCGCATATGGGCGACCTGCGCCAGGTCGGCCGGGTCGGCGTCAAGGCGCTCGTGTATTTCGAGGTGCTGACGACCATTGCCCTGATCATCGGGCTTGCGGTCGCCAATCTGGTCAAACCCGGCGCCGGTATGATGATCGACCGCGCGTCACTCGACCCCGCGGCGACGGCGCAGTACCAGCAGAAGGCTGAAGCAGGAGGTGGCATCGTCGGATTCCTCCTGGATATCATTCCCCACACATTCGTTTCGGCATTCACCGAAGGCAACTTGCTGCAGGTCCTGCTGGTCGCCTTGCTGTTCGGCATTGCGATCACCCGGGTCGGCAGCGTTGGTCGTCAGGTCCTGGCTGGCCTGGACCACGTGAGCCACGTCTTCTTCGGCGTGGTGAACCTGATCATGCGCTTTGCGCCGATCGGTGCGTTTGGCGCCATGGCCTTCACCATCGGCAAGTACGGCATTGGAACCCTGGCCTCGCTCGGTTGGCTGCTGGCTTCCGTCTATCTGACTTGCCTGCTGTTCGTCCTGGTGGTACTCGGCGCCGTGGCGCGCTTCTCGGGATTTTCATTGTGGAAATTCCTCCGCTATATCCGCGCGGAGCTGTTGCTGGTGCTCGGCACCTCGTCATCGGAATCGGCGCTGCCCCGACTTATCGAGCGGCTGGAGGAATTGGGCTGCCACCGCAGCGTGGTCGGACTGGTGGTGCCGACCGGGTACTCGTTCAATCTGGATGGAACCTGCATCTACCTGACCATGGCGGCGATCTTCATCGCACAGGCTTTGTCGATTGACCTGAGCATGGCCGACCAGGCGCTGTTGCTGGGAATCCTCCTGCTCACCTCGAAGGGCGCGGCGGGCGTAACCGGTTCCGGCTTCATCACGCTGGCGGCAACGCTCGGCGCGCTGAACGGCAAGGTGCCGGTGGAGGGCGTCGCCCTGATACTTGGCGTGGACCGCTTCATGTCCGAGGCCCGGGCCATCACCAACATCATCGGCAACGGCGTGGCCACGATGTTCGTTGCACGTTGGGAGAACATGCGGGACGATACCAAGATGCGGGCTGCGCTGGATGCCGGACCGGCGGCCGAATAAAAGGAAATGTCATGACCACTGCCTACGATTTCTCGGCAAAGACCCTCGATGGCGAAGAGCAGGCGCTCTCCGCCTACCGGGGCAAGGCGATGCTGATCGTCAACACTGCCTCGAAATGCGGCTTCACGCCGCAGTACACGGGTCTTGAAAAGCTTTGGGAAACCTACCAGGGCCAGGGTCTGGTCGTGCTTGGGTTTCCCTGCGATCAATTCGGCCACCAGGAACCCGGGGATGCCGAGGAGATCAAGAATTTCTGCTCGCTCAACTACGACGTCAGCTTCCCACTGTACGAAAAGGTCGAGGTCAACGGTGGCAACGCCCATCCCTTGTGGAAATGGCTGAAGAAGGAAAAGCCTGGCCTGCTTGGGATGGAAGGGGTGAAATGGAATTTCACCAAGTTCCTGGTCGACAAGCACGGCAAGGTCGTGAAGCGCTACGCGCCGACCGATACGCCGGAGAAGATCGAGAAAGACCTGGCGGCGGTGCTGTAGCTCAAGCCTTGGCGGCGGCAACCGCAGGCGCGACAGCGGGCGCCTTCGGCGGGTTCACCAGAAGCTGGTTGATGTCGTCGATGATATTTTCGAGCGAGCCCTCGCCGAAGCCGACATGCACGGCTGCAATCGTTCCGGTCTGGTCGATGACGTACAGGTTCGGGTAGGAATTGACAGCGAACCCCTCGCTGATCTCCCCGCGGCTGTCATGGGTGAAAGTCAGCGCCGAGTCCTTGAGCTGGCGCCGGATGTTTCTGTAGTCCTCGAAGCTGTCCTTGACGTTGACGGCGACGATATGGATTCGATTGCCGGCCGACTTTTGCAGCGCGTCCAGGACGGGTAACTCACGCCGACACGGGCCACACCATGAAGCCCAGAAAGTCACGACGACCACGCTGCCCTTGAATTGGCTGATCCGGATTTCTTCCCGGCCCGGCGTCTTGCCGAGCAGATCCGGCGGCACGGCACCGACCTCGAGCTTTGCCACGGCCGATCCGGACAGCGCCAGGAACAGGAATAATGCGGCAAGCGGGAATTTCATCGGCGACTCCAGGATGGAGCGGCAAGCATACCGGCAATCGTCAGAGCTGGGCCGGCCGATGTCAGGCCAGGTCGCAGACCATCAGCCAGTCATCCTTCGGGTCATCGCCGACCATGAATATCAGCCGGCCGGCAATACGAAATCCTTCCTTGCCATAGAAGCGGATGGCTTGCGGGGATTCCTGCCAGACGCTGAGCCACAAGCTGGCTGCGCCGAGCGCGCGTGCGCGGTGCTTGAGCTCGGCCATCATGGCCTGGGCCGCGCCCTTGCCGTGGAAACGCGTGTCTATGTAGAACCGGCTCAATTCGATTGCTGGCGCCGATGCGGCTCCCGCTGGCGCCGTGGTGCCAGGGGTCAACTGCGCGTGGCCGACCCAGTCGTCGCCACTGAGCATCAGCAGGTTTAGCCGATCAGGATCGAGGATCTGCTTGAGTTGCGCCGACTCGCCATAGTGCTCCGCAACGGCTGCCTTGACGTTTTCGGCGCTCGAACAATGCCCGTAGGCCGCCAGGAAATTGCGCGCCATGAACTCGCCAAGTTTCGCGGAATCGGCCGGATCGGCCAGGCGGAAGTGCGCCGAAGGCTCGATCATTTCTCGACAAACGCCCGTTCGAACACGTAGTGACCCGCAACGCCGATCTTCGGCGCCGCGTAGAAACCGCGCTCGTCGAGCAAGTGGCGAAAACCCGCCAGTACCGCCGGACTTCCACAGATCATGAAGCGGTCATTCGCCGGGTCGATCGGCGGCAAGCCGAGGTCGGCTGCCATGCGACCGCTCTCAAGCAAGCTGGTCAGGCGGCCGTGGTGCTCGAATGGTTCGCGGGTGACCGCCGGATAGTAGTGAAGCTGCCTGCTGATCTGCTCGCCCAGGAATTCATGGTGCGGCAGTTCGTTGCGGATGTAGTCGGCATAGGCCAGGTCGGCCACGTTGCGAACGCCGTGGGTAATAACGATGTGCTCGAAGCGCTCGTAGGTTTCGGGATCCTTGATGACCGCCAGGAACGGGGCCAGGCCAGTTCCCGTACCGAGCAGGTAGAGAGTCCTCCCCGGCAACAGGTCGCTGATCAGGAGCGTCCCGGTTGGCTTGCGGCTCAACAGGACGCTGTCGCCCTCGCGGATATGCTGCAGGCGCGAGGTCAGCGGGCCATTGGGGACCTTGATGCTGAAGAATTCCAGCTGCTCCTCCCAGTTGGCGCTGGCGATGGAATAGGCGCGCAGCAGCGGCCGACCCTCGACTTCCAGCCCAAGCATGACGAACTGGCCGTTCTCGAAGCGGAAGCCATCGTCGCGAGTGGTGGTGAAGCTGAAGTAGGCGTCGGTCCAGTGGCGGACATCGAGCACGGTTTCGGTAATGAAGGCGGCGGACATCCGATGAATTATAATGGCCGCCGGGCCCATGAGGGCACTCAACATCCACTCCCTTTCGAGAATTCACCATGCAGATCGCCGAGCGCACCGTAGCCTCCTTCCACTACACCTTGACCAACGATGCCGGAACGGTGATCGATTCCTCTGCCGGCCGCTCGCCGCTGGCCTATCTGCATGGGGCCGGCAATATCGTCCCGGGTCTCGAGAAGGAAATGCTTGGGCGGCAGGTCGGCGATGTGTTCAACGTCGTGGTTGGCCCGGAGGAGGGCTATGGCATGCCCAATCCGATGATGATCCAGGTAGTGCCGCGCGAAGCGTTCCAGGGCGTGGAGACGCTGGAAGTCGGCATGGAATTCCAGGCGCAGACGCCGCAGGGCCCGATGTCGGTGGCGATCGCCAGTATCGATGGCGACGAAGTCACGGTCGATGGCAATCATCCGCTCGCGGGCAAGACGCTGCATTTTGCAATCGAAGTCACCGCTGTCCGCGACGCCAGCCTCGAGGAATTGACCCATGGTCATGTCCACGGCGAAGGCGGCCATCATCACTGATGAACGGGGGCATGCGTGCAAGGCTGGCCGCTCCCCTGACTTGACCGCGGCCGCTTCCGGGACAAGGATGTCGTGACCTGTCCCCCCCGGTGAGAGCCAATGTCCATGCACAAGACGTTCCGACACGCCGCATTCGCCCTGATCGGACTTGCGTCCTGGTCGGCGCAAGCGCAGAACGCCGCAGTGACGGTAGCGGTTGACGCCAGCGCCAACCGGCACCCCATCAGTCCGAACATCTACGGCGTGGCTTTTGCCAGCCCGACGCAGTTGAGCGACCTGAATGCGCCGATCAATCGCTACGGCGGCAATGCCAGTTCCGGATACAACTGGCAGTTGAACGCCAGCAACAGGGGATTCGACTGGTACTTCGAGAG
>Ga0315287_10003122_pt1 | contig 15918 bp, 13 predicted proteins | sample YL17G11_0_MG_FD_205037 | JGI IMG/M metagenome (GOLD analysis project Ga0315287, IMG submission 205037) | Sediment microbial communities from Yellowstone Lake, YNP, Wyoming, USA - YL17G11_0 | ecosystem: Environmental > Aquatic > Freshwater > Lake > Sediment | place: USA: Wyoming | collected... | reverse complement strand
ATTTTCCCCATTTTCCCGGGGGTTTTTTTCGTGGTGGCCACAACAAGGTGGGGTTTTTGTGGTGTGTGGGTGTTTTTGTTCGTGTTTTTTTTTAGCGCCCCCCCCCCCCCCCCCCCCCCCCCTCCCACAGCAACCACTCCTTCACAACCGAACGCACGTGTCCCTCGCCAGCACCAGCGCGTCCGCGACCAGGCCCTTCGCGCTCGCGCTGCCCGGTACCGTGTAATACTGGAAGGCGGCTTTCAGAGTCGCGTGCCCGCCCGCCCCGCCGACGACCGTGGAGGGGAGCGTGTAAAAGGAGACCAGGTCGGAGATGATGGCGCTGCCCAGTGTTCCTTCTCCGGGGCCGCCTTTTTTGGGGGGGGCCTCCACGACGTACGAGTAGACGACACCGTCCCGGGGGGTCAGGCAGTGCGATACCTCGGCGTCCGACAGCACGGGCGCCAGCGGGAAGCGGGCCAGGTAGGCGCGCAGGAGGGACCCGACGCCCGGCGCGTCGGCCGCCCTCATCGGGCGCAGCCCCGGCGTGCTGGCCGTGCCCGGCAGGCGGTGGAGCCTGGCCGCCTGGGCCATGGTCATGCGGGGCGGCAGGCGGGTGAACCCGACCGCGCACAGCTTGGCCACGTCCAGGGATCGGTGCCAGTACCGGGCGACGGCGGCGGGCCGGGGCAGGACGACGCCGGCCGTGTAGACGGCCTGCCAGACGCCCGCGGCGTTAATGCGGCGGGTCAGCTCCCTGATCAGGACGGGCGCCAGGCGCTTGGCCCGCAGCTTCTTGTGGACGCACAGGAAGTTGACCTCCGCGGCCGGGAGAGGGCGGGAAGGGGGAGGCGCAGGAGGGGCGGCAGCGCCAGCGCCGCCGCCATCACCCAGGGCACCAGGCACTCGCAGGCGGGCGGGGACGGCCCCAATGAACGCGACCAGGCGCCCGGAGGCGGTCGCCCGCACGCCCACGCACCAGGCCGAGGGGGCCCCCGGCTCGACGGGAGGCACGGCCAGGGCCCAGGCCAGGAAGGCCGGGCTGTACGCGAACCGGAAGGCGTCGGCCGCGTCGGACACATAGTGCGCGGCCAGCAGGGCGGCCAACTCCTCCGCGGCCGCCCCGTCCCCGCCGACGTCCAGGTCCGCCCAGGCCAGGCCGGCCGGCAGGGTGAAGGGGTCTGCTCGCAGGGTGGCCGGGTCGCGGGGTGGGGCGATGGGGCCGGGCTAGGGGCGGGAGAGAGAGAGGGGGAGGGAAAGAGGAGGGGCGTGAGCGCAGGTTTGGGAGACACGGGCGCTGGTGGTGTGGTGTGTGCCGCGTCCTCCTCCTTTTGCCGTGTCCTCCTCCTTTTGCCGTGTCCTCATCTCCCCCATTCCACTCACCGGGCCGTCCCCGGCCTCCCCAAACTGGGGCACGGGCTGGGTCTCCCAGAAGGCGTAGCGGAGTTTGGGCTCCTGGCCTGGGCCGGCCGGGCGGGCCGCCGCCATGCGCTGGGCGAGGGACAGGGCGGCGAGGGTCGCCTGGGGATGGGGATGGGAGAGGAGGGGAGAGGGTCGTGAGTGCGCAGGCGGGTCGATCGGGTCTCTCGCTTTCTCACTCCTCCCTCCCCTCCTTCATCACCTGCAAGGTCGCCGCGCTGGCCTCCCCAGTCGAGCCAGGGGCGGCCGCAGAGGCGTCTGGGTTGGGTGGCGCGGCCCCCGCGGGAGGCGGCTGGGCAATGCCGCCGGATGCTTCGTCCATTTTTTTTTTTTCTCGCCTCACTCTCGACTCCACTGCAAAACCTGGCTATCTTCTGAATGATGGCTTGTTACCAGGAAACACTCTCTCACCGACCGCACGCACACCACACGGCCCCTCCCTCCGCCTTTGCGTGCGTGTATGCCCGTCATAGAATCGCGTCACCCAGCGTGCGGTGTCCTTTCCCTCTACAGCCCAGGCCTCCTCCTCCCCCTCCCCCTCGCCGCCGCCCGCGCCCGGCGCGCGGCCGCGGCGGCCGCGGCCAACCCGTCCTCCTCCTCCTCCTCGCTCCCTCCGTCGTCGGCCCGGCCACGCTTGGCGGCGTGGCCTGCTCCTCCCACCACGCCCTCCTCGTCGTCCGTCAACGGCCGCCCCCTCCGCTCCCGCTCGGCCGCCCGCACAGCCGCCGCCGCCCGCACCGCCGCCCGCTCCCGCAGGTCAGCCTGCTGGGCCGCGACCCTGGCGGCCAGGCCCGCCGCCTCCTCCGCGCCCAGGCGGGCCCGCTCGGCCCGCTCCGCTGCCGCGGCAGCCACATAGCCAGCGCCACCTCCTCCACCACCCGCCGCAACAGTCGCCGCCCGGGCCGCCGCCGCGGCGGGCGCTGCCGCGACCAGCAAGGCCTCCAGGCGGGCGGGCGTGGTGAGCGCCGCGTGCGCGTCCTTCACCACCTCGAACGCGTCCCGGGCGGCCTCGCTGCCGCCATGTTTGTCCGGGTGGACCGTGGCGGCGGCCCGCCGGAACGCCCGGTGAATGGCTGCCTCATCGCAGGCCAGGGACGGCCTACCCCGGGCGTCCGCGGCGGGCGGCGGGAGGCCCAGCACCGCGAGCGGGTCTGCTCGTGCGGCGAGGACCCGGGCGATGGCGCCCTGCGTCGCGAGGGGGCGGGCCTGGTGGGGTGGGGCGCCTGCTGCAGGGGGTGGGGTGGGAGGCATGCTTTTTTGGGGGGGTGGGCGGGGCGGCGGAGGCCCCGGACGCGGCCACCAATTCGCGCCCGGCGAAATGAAAAAAGGGCACTGGCCGGGGCGCTCGCGCTTTCGCCGCTTCAAAGTACAGCGTTTTGCACACACACGCAGCACACCAGCGGAGGAAACAGACCGGTCAATCACCCGTCCCCCTCCCCGCCCATCAGCACGTCCATCAAGCTCTCGCACGCCTCCAGGCTGCACCCCTCCTCCGCCAGCAGCGCGGCCAGCCGCCCCACCCCGTCCCGCCCTTCAAACCAGGGGCGCAGGCCTGGGCACGCGACCAGGGAGGCCGCCTTGGCCAGGACGGCCGCCGCGACCGCCCACTCGCCCGGGGCCAGGGAGACGGCCAGGGAGCGCGCGGACGGGCGGCCGCCCACGTCAAAGGTGGCGGCGACGCCGGCGAGGGCGGCCTCCAAGGTGGAGCGGGGAACGGCCGCCAGGTTGGCGTTTGCAGCGAAAGGACCGCCCCCATTCGGCCCGAACGTGCGCAGCAGGCGGGGCACCGCCCGGGCGAGCGCGCCCCGCAAGGCGGTGTGCGAGGCGCGGAGCGACGGGTCGGCCGGCAGGCCCGGCGGTGGCGGGGCCGGGGCGGGCGGGGCGGGCGGCGGCGTGGCCAGCCAGGCGTGGGTGGTCGGGGTCACCCAGCCGTCGACGGACGCGAGCAGGCGGCCAAAGGAGGAGGCGGGCGCGAAGGCGGCGGGCGAGGCCGCGCCGGTGGGGGGCGGGCGCAGCCAGGCGCCCAGGCCGGACCCGCCCCCGCCGGGGCCGCCGCCCAGGCCGTAGTCGTCCCCGCCGCCCTCCGCCGCAGCCGCCTCCTCCTCCTCCTCCTCGTCCGACCAGGGCAGCGCGGGGGAGCCGGGGCCGTCTCCACCGTCGTCCGACCCCGCGCCGGACGAGACCGGGGACCCGCCCCGCCGCACGGGTGGTGGCGGGGGGTGAGGCCGGGCGCCGCAAGCAGCGCCACCAGCGGCAGCAGCGCCCGCCCCCGCCGCCCGCCCCGCCCGGTCTGGCGTCCCAGGGGCGGCGGGGGCGGGGGCGGGGGGGGCAGCGCCGCCGCCGCCGCCGCCGCCGCCACCCCCGGCCTGGTGAGCAGCGGCAGGCGGAATGGCGACCGCGCCCGGCGGCGGCGGGAAGGGGGGGGGAACCGGCGCGCCGCCGCCGCCCCCTCCTCCCGCCTCCTCGCCCCACACCCGCTCGCCGCCGACCTCGCCCACCAGCCGGGCGCCGGGGGGCCCGCCCACCGCGTCCTCGGCCGCCAGGCGGCTCCGCCAGGCGGCCAGGTCGGACGCCAGCTGGGCGTCCCGGGCGGCGGTGGTGGGTGAGACGGCGGGGGAGGAGGGAGCGGGCGCGGGTGGGGGCGCGGGCGCGGCGGCGCCGCCACCGCCGCCAACGGCCGTCGTGAGTTTCAGGCGGGCAAACCGGGCAGAGACCGCGTCGCCGCCCTCCCCGCCGCCGCCCTCCCCGCCCTCCTCCTCCTCCACTTCCAGCTCCAGGACGATGGCGGGTGGGGCGGTGGGTGGCGGCGGTGCCGCAGGCCCGTCCCCGCTGCCCGCCCCAGAGGACGCCCCCGGGGAGGACCCCCCACTGCTGACCCGGCGGGCCACGGCCGGCCGGGCGTCGGCGCCCAGGTGCCCGTCCGCCTCGTCCCGCCAGGACACGGTCTTGCGCAGGGCACCCCGGGGCTGATAGGAGCCCGTGGCGGCGGCAAAGGTGGGCGTGCCGGCGGGCGTGGCGGTGCCCGGGCCGGCCGCCGCCGCCGCCGCGGGGGGCGGGGGCTGGTGTTGGCTGAGGATGGTGAGCGGCGGCGGCGGCGGCGGCGGCGGCGGCGGCGGCGGCTGGGTGGCGGCGGGCACGGCCGCCGGCACCGCCGACCGCGGCGTGTACCCCTCCACCGCGCCCGGCGCGGCGGCTGGGCGGCGGGAAAACGCGGGCGCCGCCCGCGGGGCCGGGTGCGCCCGCTCCACGACGGCCGCCCGCATGATGGGCGCGGCGGCCGAGCCGGCCGCGAGGGCGGCCGGGTTGGGCGGGCATGTGGTGGCGGGCTTGGCCACGGCGGCCGCCGTGGTGGGCGGCGCAAACCGGGCCAGCGCGTCCGCCTCGCCGCCCAGCCGCCCCGCCAGGCGGTGCGTCCCCGCCTCACAGGCCGCCCCACAGAAGAAGCGGGCCGTGGGCGAGGGCTGGGCGGGGGCGAGCCTGCGGCCCGGGGCCTGGGGCGAGGCGGGCTGCCCGCACAGGGCCGACCCGCACGCGCCGGCGAGGGACCGCTCCTCGGCGAGGGCGATCAATTCGGAGCCCGTCAGGGGGGCCGCCAGGGCTAGCAGGGCCTCGACCGTCAGGGCGGGCGGGGCGTCGAGGAGGCTGTTTGGACATGAAAGATTGCGTGAAAGAGGTTGAGAAAAGGTTGAGATGCCAGCGGCGGGCCAGGCGCCGCTCGGGTGCATTGGGCTCCCGTCTCCGCCTCCCGTCCTCCTCCTCTCTCCTCCACCCATGCTCACCATTCCACCACCCTTAGGCTCGCCCTGCGCCGCGCTTCAGCCACCACCGCCGCAGGCGAGGGCCGGGTGGGCGCACTGGTGGTCGCAGCGTGCGCTTTTTTGGAAGGCTGCGGCGGGCGGGAGCTGGCAGCGGCCGGCGGGGAAGGGGCTGCTTGTTTTGATTTAAGGGTGAGGGAGGGTGAGGGTAGGCGCGCGATTTCTTGGCGCGGATGTGCACAACATGTAGCGCTGCATTGCTGGGTTGGGGTGAGTAGGGCGTCCGCGGCCTCGGCCGGGTCACCACAGCAGGCCTTTCCTCCCCACGACGCACGAGGCGGCGCCGCTGGCCGTGGATATTCCTTCTTCTTCTACGCCGCCCTCGGTGGTCTCTCATCCCACGCACCCTCGCCGCCGCCGTACGACAAGATGGGGAGGCTTTCCATTACAGGGGGTGGGTGGGGACCGCGTGTGTGCGGTGCACACACGGGTTTGCGCAGCAACCAAATCGCAGAGCCCGCCAATGGAAAAATGAATAAAATGAAGGGCCTGGATCACTGTTTCTCTCTCTCCGAATTCTCGTGTGTGTGTGTGCCTGCCCCGGTCGGCGCAGCCCCAGCACACAGCGCCACACGTGAGTAGCATGCCCCCCCGCCCCGCACGCCTGGCCATAGGCCTGGGCGTGGAGGCTGCGGGCGCCGCTCCACCAGCACGGCCACTGGACCCCGCACCTGGAGATGAAGCACTTGAAGACGACGCCGGCCTGGCCCCACCTGCCCGCGCCTCCTCGCCGCCCGGCCCCTCCGGGCGACGGATAGATAGGGGCGGGCACTTTCAGCACGGGTCGGTGAGTAGGTGGACACAGAGAGAAAGAGAGAGAGAGAGAGACAGAGAGAGAGAGAGAGAGAGAGAGAGGAGAGAGCAATGCAAGCCCGCCCGCTGCGCGCTCTATTCGCGAAAGATGGACGCGTTCTTTCCTTTTCTCTCGCTCACGCACACACCCTCTCTCTAGCACACACAGGTCGCCCTCTCCTTCCTGGATGACGGGCGTCTCAAGTTGCCGGGCGGGCGGCGGACTGAGGTGGTAACAGGGGCTGGCAGGGCGCCACCGCACCAAGGCGACAACCACCCGCCCCCGCTCGTCGAGGCCGACGTCCGCCTGGGCGCCGTCCTGGGCCGGGGCGCCTCCTCCGTCGTCTACGCGGGCACGCTGCGCAGGGACGGCACGCCCGTGGCTGTGAAGCGCGTCACCCTGGTCGGATGCGGGCGTGGGGATGCGCGGGCCCGCCAGGTCGCCAACGATTTGCGGGCACTCTCTGCACCCTCTCCCTTCATCAGCAGCAGTGCCACCGCGACCACCGCAACCACTCCCGCCGCCCCGCCAGGCCTGGTCCGCCTGCTCGGCGCGTACGTGGAGGACGGGTCCGGGGGCTCCCGTGTCGCCCTCGTCCTGGAACGCATGGACGGCGGGTCGCTGGGCGACGCGCTGGGCGCCCGCGCCGCGGCGGCCGCGCGCGCCGCCCGGGCGGGCGGCCCGCCACCCCCACCCATCCCTGAACGCGCGCTGGCGGCCCTCGCCCGGGACATCTCCCGCGGCCTGGCCCACCTGCACACCGTCCAGCGCACCCTGCACCGGGACATCAAGCCCGCCAACATTTTGCTGAGCAAGGGGCGTGGCGGTGGCGGCGGTGGAGGAAGTGGTGGATCCGGAGGGAGTGGGGCGGCCGCCGCCGCCCCCGCCAGCAGCGGGGGCCGGGCAGCGCTCGCTGATTTCGGTATCGCCGCCGCCGTCGGCGCGGGCGAGGACGGCGCCTCGCTGGCCGCCTGCCACACCTTTACCGGCACGGTCACCTACATGGCCCCCGAACGCCTGCTGGCGGGCGGGGTCGGCAGCAGGGGCGGCGGCGGCGGCGGCAGTGGCGGGTGTGGAGGCGTGCCGCGGCCTGGCGGCGGTGCAGCAGGCGGGCCTGGAGGCGGCGGCGGCGGCGGCGGCGGCAGCGGTGGTTACTCTGGCCCCGCCGATGTGTGGGCTCTGGGCCTCACCCTCCTGGAAGCCGCGATCGGCAGCTACCCGTACGATGCGTCCGCGGGGCCGCTGGCGCTGATGATGCAGGTTGTGTCGGACCCAGCGCCCACGCTCCAGGGTGCGACCAGCAGCAACAGCGGCGGCGGCACCCCGCCTCCTCCCTACTCCCCGCTCGCAGCCTCCTTCCTGGACGCCTGCCTGGCCAAGGACCCGGCGTCCCGCCCGCGGGCCCGGGACCTGGTGCGGCATCCCTGGGTGCTGGGCGCGGGCGAGGCGCCCCTGGACGTGGGCGCGCTCTACCCGCCGCCGCCACCGCCGCCGCCGCCGGCAGCGGCGGGGCACCCTCCCGCCACCGCGCCCCCTCCAGCCTCCCCCCCTGGCACCGCCGCCGCCGGTGCCGCCCTGGTCGCGTCCGCCGTGTCCGCCGTCACCTCCATGTACGCCGCCCGGGGACTGCCCTCCCCCGCCGCCCGGGCGGCCCGCCTGGCGCCGCTGTACGCGCCGGGAGCTGCCTTTTCGTCCGGCGGCGCTGCCGGCGACGCGGCGACCACCACCCACCAGCCCGCCCGGGCCGTCGGCGCCCGGGCCGTCCTGGCGGCGCTGGGGGCGGCTTCCGACGGGGCGGCCTCCCTGGGCATGCCGCCCCTGGCCCCGCTGAGCTTGGACGCGGCCGCCCTGCCGGGTGGCGGCGGGGTGGCCGTCCTGGCGTCGGGCGCGTCGCCCGGCCCCGCGCCTGGCCCGCTCGGCCGGGCCGCGGGGAGTGGGGCGGGGGGCGTTGGCTCGGGCCAGCCTGCCCGCCGCCCCTGGTCGGAGGCCATTTACTTGGCCTGCCAGGCGGGCCAGGGCCTGCCGGCTGAGCTGCGGATCGTGGGGCAGTGCTTCCGGTGGGTGTGATTGTGAATGTTCCCAGTGAGAGGGAATAGAGGGAGGGATGCATGTTGACACACTTTTTTTTTTATGACGCGACAGTAACAACGGGGACCAACGCACCTCTCTTCCCTTCACACCGGCTCCATCCCCACCCCTCTGCCATGCAACATGCCTGCTGGCCCAGTGATGGCGGGGAAAAAAAAAAAAAAAAAAAAATGTGTGGTGCCCTCGCGTTTCCCCTGGTGTTGCCCCCCACACCCCCCTTTTTTGTGGGCGCGCGCGCGCGCCCGCCCGCCCCCCCGCCCCACCACCCCGCCCACGCCTCGGTGCCCCCGCTCACCCCGCTGCCCCGCTCGCGCCGCCCCTCCCCAGGAGTGGGACACGCGCGCACGCACGCACACCTCCCCGCACCTGCTCACAGGTCCCCACCACACGCACACGCGCACGCGCTCACACACCATGCCCCCCCTCCCCCCCTCCCCCCCTCCCACACCCACACCCACACCCACACCCACACCCACACCACACACACGAGGGAGCCGACACAGCGTGAACTATTTGAGGCCCAGGAAAGCGCGGCGCGCTGGTGTAAGCATTTGCAGCCCCCCTCCACCTCTCACGGTGCTATGACACAAGCAGAGAGAGGTGGGGCAGGGGGCGCGCGCGGCCGGGCGTCTCGCGGCCGGTGGAGCCTCGTTCGAGTCAGAGGGCACACGAGCCTGGGCCCCTCATGGTTCTCATGTCGCGACCTCTCGCGTTGTGAAGTGGGGTGTGTGCGTGCGCGCAGAGGCTGGGGGGGGGGGGGGGGGGGGGGGGGGGTTTTAGTGACCCGGGGGGCGCGAGGGGGGGGTGTGTGTGAGTGAGTGTGGAGGCAGGTCAGGGGCAGGGGTGGTGCGGTGCGGTGCGGTGCGCGGGCACGCCCCCTGGGGGATGTGGATGGGAGCGCCGGCGGTCGGGAGTGAGCGGCGCAAGGCCGAGGCGCAGCGCGCGGGGCGGCGTTGGAGATGATGCTGTGGGCATGGGGGGGGGGGCTCCGAGGCGTGCGTCGGGCTGGGAGGCCGCGCGACCAGGGAGCTTCTCCCGCCCGTTTCACGCCCCCCTCTGCTTTCCCAAGCCGGGCTGTTCTTTTTTGTTTCTGGTGTGTGTGGGGGGGGGTGAACGCCCGCGTCAAAGGGTCCCCCCCTTTTGTTGTGTGCCGGGTGCGCCCACGCCCTCCCAAAGCCCTCCCTGCTTTCAAGCAGCCGCGCCCCCACAGAGGGGCGGGGCGCCCCCTGGCCCAGGCGACGTCGCGTGCCGGTGTCTCTTTGTTTTGTTTTGTTTTTGTTTTGATTTGTTTTGTGTGTGGTGTGGGAGGCCCGCGGGCACCATCCCAGCGCTCTCCCCGCGCGCGAACCCCAGGGGATCCTGCAGGCGTGGGAAGGTGTCGGGAGAGAAACAGCGTCCGGAGCAACACACACTTACACACGAAAGAGCGGTTGAGGCGCGCGGCGCGGGGACAGGGAGAGGGAGGGGGGAGCAACGTTGCAGTGCATGGGCAGGCACGCCACGGGCAGGGCAGGTGTCTTAGGGTTAGCCGGAACCCGCGCGAGTGCGTGTGTGACCACGCACCGGCGGTGCTTTCCGGGCGGTTGGGAAGGAGGGGCTAGACGTGAGCGGGCAGGCGGGGGCGTGGGGGTTGGGGAAAACTCCTCTCTCTCGAGTGGTGCGAGGAGGGTGAACAAGGGCCGGCGTTTTGAGTTTGTTAGGACGCCGGTCGAGGGGGCGTTTGGGTATGCTTGCTGCTTCTCTTTTCCGCCTCTCGAGAGACTAGCAGAGGAGGCTAGGCGCCCATCGGGGCGTGTTGCACCACAAGCGCCGCTCACCCGCCACCCCACACCTCCTGCTGCAGAAGAAGCAATCGGCGGTTGAATTAAAAAAAAGCATGATGTGCGAGCTGCATGCTGCGCTCTCCTGTAGGCGATGGTAGGTGGGTACGGGTCCCCGTGTGCACCCTCCATGCGTGAACAGGGAGAATATAGGCTGGTCCTGGGGAGGAAAGAGAGCGAGGAGGAGGGGGGAGTGGGGGTCGGGAGGCGTGCGCGTTTTTTTTTTGTGATGCGAGCGCAGCGCGCGAGCCACGAGAGCCGACCCGACCCGACCCGACCCCGCCCGCTCGCTCTTCTATCTCGCCTGCTCTTTCATTTACCAGGGCCGCGGCCACACCCTCTCTCTCTCTCTTTACCCACCCACACACTGATGCACTTCATACCAGCCCCCACAGAGCGGGCGGGGCTTGGGGAAGCCGGGCGCGTGTGAGAAAAATAGAAGGCGAGAAAACCGTGTGTGTGTGTGTGTGAGAACACCTGCTCCCTTCCCATTGCCGTCTTTTTTTTCCGACACCTCCTCCCACCTCTCTCCACACCACCTCCCACCACCAACCATGCGTTCCCTCATCATCTCCGCCGCCATCGTCGCTTTGGCTGGTACCGCGTCGGGTGAGCAGCAGCGGGCTGGCTGGAGAGGAGAGAGACGAGAGAGAAACAAGAGCGCGCGCGCCGCTCTTTGGCCTGCGCGCCTGGCTGGCGCTTGAGGGCAAGGGCCAAGAGCGGCCGCCACGCTCGGCTGGGGCGCCTTTGCTTGAGCCACATTCTGCGCTACCGGTCGCGCAGCTTCCTCCAACAGCTACGGCAAGGAGATGACGGGGCTGGAGAGGGCACCCGCGCCCGCGCTGGGGCGTACTAGCGCGCGGATTGAGAAGAGGCGCTGACGCCTTCTTAGCCTGGCCGTCTTGTCCCATCTCAATTTTCCCGCTCTCATCGTCCTCCACCCCCATTCTCCACCGACACCAGCCGCAGGCACGGCCTGTGAGAAGGGGAAGGCTGCCTGGTAAGTGGCGTGCAGGAGAGGAAAAACGCGGGCGTGAAAGGGCCTCTCTCTCTTTTTCTCCGCATGCGGGGCCGGCCCCGCATGCGCGCGCTCTTGCCATCAGCGCCCTTTTCACCTCATCACCCCCTTTCTTTCTTTATTTACCTCACGGTTTTCCAACAGGTTCCAGTGCGCGACTTCCACCTCCCTGTCTCCTGGCGAGATCTGCGTGCCCCTGTGCGCTGGCGAGACGGCGGCCGACCCCTGCGCGCCCTGCGACGACCTGGCTTCCGCGTGTGCGGCGGAATGGCCAAACTACCTCAAGGCCTTTGGCGACGCGTCCCAGGCGGGCAAGTGGCAGTCCGCCCTGCCGCCCAACACGGTCCTCAAGGGCGGGTGCCCGGCGGAGGAGAAGGCGCGCACGTCTCTCGTCTCCTCCATCATCTGTGTCAACTCGGCCCCGGGCAATGAGGGCTGCCGCAACGCGGGCAATGGCAACAAGGGTGACTGGAACATCGGCGACAACAACGTCGGCAACGGCAACGTCGGCAACGGCAACACGGGCGACAACAATCGGGGCTCCTTCAACAAGGCCAACTGCGCGCGTGGTAACACCAACACCCAGAACAACGTCGCGGGCAATGAGAACGTGGGCGCGAGCGGCGTCAAGTGCCTGGCGCCGGGCCAGCTGAATGATGAGGACGCCGTCCTGCCGGCGGCGAAGGGCACGGAGAAGGTCGTCCCCGCGGATGGTGGTGCGGATGGCGTGGCTGGCAAGGCGTGGGCTGGGGCGGAGGGTGGGGCGGCCGCGGCGCCGGCCGCGGTCGCGGCCGCGGTCGCGCCCGCCAAGCCCAAGGCGGTTGGGGCTCCTGGCGGGGCGGCCGCCGCCGCGCCTGCCGCCGAGCTCGCCGCGCCCGTGGCGACGCCCAAAGCTGCCGCTGCTGTGCCGGCTGTTGAGGACAAGGCCGCTGCCGCCCCGGCCGCTACGCCCAAGGCGACGCCCAAGGCCACCCCGGCCGCCGCGGCCGCCACCCCGAAGCCGACCGCCAAGGCTACCGCCCCGGCCGCCACCCCGGCCGCCGCTTCTGCGGCTGAACCTGCCGTCGCGCCGCCCATGGCAACGCCCGCGCCGCTGAAGACGTCGTCCGACGCGGTGGCGACGCCCACCAAGCTGGCCCCGCTGCCAGAGCCCAAAAAATGAAAAGAAAAAAACGAGTGCGTGCCTTTTCATTGGAAAGTGAGAGTGAAATGAATCATTTGGAAACCACCAACGGGCCGTGCTGGGCCCAGCCCGGAGCGCGCGCGTGAGAGATGATGGGGGGAGAGGGGTGTGCAAAAACAAAACAACATCCATTTTCACCCTTCCCCACGGTTCCAGGCCTCGATCTTGCGGCGCCGCTCCTCCGACGTCTCTCGGGGAGGAGGAAGCGGGGATGGGGACCGCCGCCGCCCCCGCCCCCGGTCCCCTCCCCGGTCCCGGTCGCGGTCCCGGGAGCGGGAGCGGGAGCGCGACGACCGCCGGCGCGGCCCCCCTCCTCCGCGGTGGCCGCCACCCTCCTCCCGCCCCCGCCGCCCCCCGCCGCCCCCCCCCCGCTCCCCCCCGCCCAGCCCGCCCCCGCCCGGCCCGAAGACGGCCTCGGCAAGGCCCCGGGAGACCGGGCGCAGGTGCATGAAGTTGCAGTACCCGCCCCGCCCGCAGTGGGACGTCTCGTACTGGCGGCAGGCGGCCTCCCGGAAGTCGGTGACGGGCGAGAATTCGGGGCGGATGGGGCGGCCGTCGTAGAACCGGTTGCTCAGGTCGGTCAGGGCCCGGGCGGCCCCGTCCTCGTCCGCGAAGGCCGCGTAGACGGAGCCGACCAGGTGGTCGGACAGGTTGTCGCACACGTGCAGCCCCTCCAGGCGCCCGTACCTCACCAGCTCGGCCGCCAGGTCCTCGTAAAATGCCTCAAAGTGGGCCTGGGCGGCGGCCGGGTCCATGACGGGGGCCGGGGCGGACCCGTCCAGGATGGCCGTCCCCTCCGCCGTCGCGGGCAGGGCCGGATTGACATAGAGGTGGGGCAAGAGAATGGTCGGCGAGATGGTGGGCTTGTTGTGCTGGCGGGAGCACCGGTCGCCGTGGCGGCAGGCCCCGATCTTGAAGTAGAAGGGGCACTGTGCGGGAGGGCAGAGGGATGAGGAGTGTGCGTGAGAGGTCGCGGCGGGGCGTCGTTGATGGAGAGAGGTCGAGGTTGATAAGGAGGGATCGTTTTTTTTTTTTTTTTTTTAGCTGGCGGAGGCAAAGCGTCTCTCTCTCTCTCTCTCTCAATCGCGCCCTCTTCCTCTCTCATCGACGCACGTTGACCCGGTCCTGCTCCGTCCCAAACAGGGAGGCCAGGTGCTTGGCCATGGCGAGAGTGTGGCCCTGAGGGCTAGAAGCGCGAGAGCAAAGCGACGGCGGCGTGCTCTCTGGTTGTTCTTCCAAGACGCGGGCCCACCACACGCTCGCAGCGATAAAGCCGGGCACTGGAGGGTGTGGCCTGTGTGACTGATTGAGCCAGGACCTGGTGCGGGCGCGTGCTGATCGGGCCGGTGGCCGCAAGGTCGTGTCCCCGCACACTCGAGAGAGAGAGAGGAAGAGTGAGACTGGATTTTTTCTCTCTCACTCTGCTTCTCTTGCGAACGGCCCGCGCCCACAGCCCCCGCCCTCTCTCTTCACCACTTCCTCCCTCACCTTGATAAAAATGGCCGGCCCTACCCACGAGTACGCCGCCGCCGGGCGGCACCCCGTCCTGGAGGCCGGGTACCGGGTGAGTTCATGTTTTTGGGAGAGAGGGCGGCACGGGGAGAGAAGACGCTCAATCGCACCCGCCCCCACCCCCGTTCTCGCGGCCATTCGGCCCTTCCGACGGGCATGCTCACTGCCCACCCCCCAGGCGGAGGACGCGGGCCTGTGCGCGTGTCCTGCGTGGCGAGGAACGGCTGCGTGTGCAGCCCGACCCACCCTCCTAACGCCGAGCGACGCGCCGGCGGCGGGCGCCGCCCTTGTCTCTTTTCCATCTCTCACGCTCTTTCGTCACCGAACCTCTTTCTCAGCTTCTCATGCGCCGGAACTCGGTCTACATCGCCTTTATCCTGGGCGGCGCCATGGTTGGCGAGCGGGTGAGTTTCATGTGGGAGGAGGGAAGGTGAGAGAACACACACGCACGCGCTCTTTGCTCGCCACGTCAACCCTGACCTCCCTCTCTCTCCCCATCCTCCCTCCTCCTTTTGTTTCACACCCAGGCCGTCGACTACGCCATCAACTCGGCCTGGAAGTCCAACAACAAGGGCAAGCTGTACGAGGACTGCGTGGCAGCGGGCACGATCGGCGGGGCGGTGGGCGAGGAGGAATGAAAAAGCGGAGGAGTGGGTGGGTGTTTTCCTTGTAGAAGGTGGGTGTGGGTTGAGTGGGGGAGGGGCGCGTTTGCGCGTGCGTGCTTTCCACCGTGCAGTATGTGTGTAAGCAGGCCCCTGTGCGTCGCCAAGAAAGAGAAAGAGCACGCACCCGCCCCCGTTGTTTGCACACGCGCGCTCCCCCCCTCTCTCTCACCCTCCGCGCTGCGCCCGGGCCCGGGGCGCGGCCGCGGGCGACAGGGCTAGCCCGGCCATCGCCCCCTCCACACTCGCCCGCCCGCCGCCGCCACCCCCTTCCACCAGCGGGGATGGGGGTAAGGTGGTGGCGGTGAGCTGGGCGTTGCGCGGCGGCGAGGTGGCAGCAGCCTCCGCAGGCGGCGGCGCGTTCTCCTCGCCTCCCCCTTCCTCCTCCTGCCCCGTCGGCGCCCCAGCCTCGGCCAGGACCGCCACCGCCGAGGACTCGTTCGGCGCATAGAGAATACGGGTGACCAGGGCCGCGGCAGGCGTGCCGACGAGGGCGGGCGCGCCCGTGCAGAGCAGCTCCACCGCGCGCAGCTTGGAGAAATAGAAGTCGCGTTCCCGGGTAGCGGCTGCAGCCGCGGCGGTGGAGGAGGTCGAGGTTGCGGGTGGGCCGGCGGTGGTCGCCTGCTCTCCTGCAGCGGCGGGCGTGGGGGGGGCGGGCGTCGGCGCGACAGGCTTGGGCGCGGGCGGTGCGACCGCCGTCACCTTGGCAGCCGGCGGCGGCCGGGCGGTGGGGCGTTGCTCGCCGGCGGTGGCCGCCACTGCGCGCGCGGCCAGCGCTAGGCGGGCCCCTCCCGGCCGCCCCGCCCTCCCACCGCCACTGCTCCCGCCACCGCTCCCACCCTGTCGCGCCCCCACCCCGCCCGCCTTGATGTCCCCCGTCTTGCTGGCCGCCCTCCGGGCGGCCGGGTCGTACCCTACCCGCCCCAAGGGCCCGCCCCCCGTCACGCCATCAAAGTGGGCCTTGCACCACTGCATGAACGCCAGGTTGTCAGCCGGCCGGGCCTGGACCAGGCGGGGGATGTCGACGGGCTTGGACACGCCCGCCGCGTCCAGGGAGGCTTGCAGGACCTTGTAATTGGCGATGGAGTCGACCTCGGAGCGGGCGTTGAAGTCGACCTGGGCATGGGAGACGTGTCAAGTCGGGATGGGGTGGGGGGAGGGAGGAGGGAGGATGGGATAGGGGCCTCCTCTCTATCTCTTCACGCCCATCTTGCTCATCTCTCCTCCTTCTCACACACTTTGGCCATGTTGACGCAGCCCGGGTGCAGGGCGTCCACGAGCTGGCAGGCGACGGCGCCGGAGGCGGTCTGGGGAAAATGTAAGGATGGATGGATGGGTAGAGACGGGGGAGAGGTTGATGGAAAAGTGAGAAGGTCTGGCGTTTCATCGTGGGGATGCTGGGGACGGGCCTCGGAGGGGCGGCCGACTCGCTGTCTGGCAGCATCTGGATATGCTGGTTCGATCGAGGGGGTGGATGGTTGGGATGGTAGGTGCCTCCCCCCCCTGGCGGGCGCGTTTTGGTTTTAAGTCGTACGTCGGGGGGGGGGGGGGGGGGGGGGGGTCGGGGACCGCGCGGTTTAAGACACCAACCACCCCCAGCCCGGGAATAAGAAGCTGACACCCCCGGAG
>Ga0315287_10003121_pt1 | contig 15921 bp, 13 predicted proteins | sample YL17G11_0_MG_FD_205037 | JGI IMG/M metagenome (GOLD analysis project Ga0315287, IMG submission 205037) | Sediment microbial communities from Yellowstone Lake, YNP, Wyoming, USA - YL17G11_0 | ecosystem: Environmental > Aquatic > Freshwater > Lake > Sediment | place: USA: Wyoming | collected... | reverse complement strand
GGTAGGTTCAAGGCTGGCGATGATGTCAACCAGCTTATCGACCGCATTTTCGGCAACCTCGATGTCAAACACATCGATGCCGGCAAATTTCTTGAAGAGAACGGCCTTACCCTCCATCACCGGCTTGGCCGCGAGCGGGCCAATATTACCAAGGCCCAGAACGGCGGTCCCATTGGAAATAACGCCGACGAGGTTGGCCCGCGTGGTATAGAGGGCCGCATCCGCAGGATTGTCGCGAATGGCCTCTGATACGGCAGCCACACCTGGCGAATAGGCGAGGGCGAGATCGCGCTGATTGCCCAGCGGTTTAGTCGCCTGGATCTCCAGCTTTCCCGGTCGTGGTTCGCGGTGATAGTTGAGTGCGCCAGATTTGAGGTCACCCGAGGCTTGTTCTGTCATGAAGTTCTCCCACCGTCCAGCATAGCAAGCATCCGGGATAACCACAGCAAAATATCCTTAAAGAACCGAATCCTATCTCACGCGAAGATCAGAAAATTTCGCCATGTCAAGCAGCGCACCCCGTCCGCAGATCACTCGTGCCGCCACACGGTGTGCAAAGGCTGCCGCTTCGCCAGGCAATTTGCCTGCCATACGTGCTGCCATGTAGCCTGCATTGAAGCTGTCGCCGGCACCAGTTGTATCCACGATCCCTGAAACAGGATGAGATTCTACTGTTGAAAGTTCTCCTTTAGCCAGAATCGTGCAAGGCTCAGAACCATTCTTCACAACCACCTCGCTCACGCCGAGCCCCGCAATACGCCTTGCACAGGCTGCAGGATCAGCATCGCCAAACAGGGTGCTGTCATCGTCAAACGTGGGCATGGCCCGGGTTGCAACCCTGTAGCCCGCAATCACCGCCTTCTTCATGGCAGCTTGCGTGGGCCACAGCTTGCGTCGTGCGTTCGAATCGAAGACAATGGTCACCCCCAGTGATTTCATCTCGCGCAGTACCGTGAGGAAGGTTCGCCGGTGTGACGGCGATAGAATGGCCAACGTGATGCCTGAAAAATAGATTGTGTCGGCCTGCGAAAGGGCGGACCGCAGGTGTCGCTCGTCTTCGGCAAGCAGCCGGGCTGCGGAGGCACTGCGCCAGTAGGTAAAGCTGCGCTCCGTTCCTGCAAGGGTTATCAGGTAGAGACCCAGGTTGAGATCTGGATTCTCCGCGATGAAACGCGTTCCAAGACCATTTTCCTTGAGAAACCCCAACAGATTTTTTGAAAGCTGGTCGCTGCCAACGGCGGTGAAGTATTCGACGGCTGTTGCCCCTGAATCTGTAAGGGCCCTCATGTACCAGGCCGTATTGAGCGTATCTCCGCCAAAGCCGAGGCTGTAAAGCCCGTCGCGCGCCAGCTGGAGCTCAGCCATGCATTCGCCGATGCTGATGAAAGTTGCGACTGTCATGGATTTCTTATACCGGGTTTCTATCAATAGAAATGAGTTGAATTTGGAGGCACAGTGTAGGACTTTCTCGGCCGCTTAAACCCCTATGGACAAGGAACCACATGTCAAAACGCGTTCTCCAGTTCGGGACCAGCCGCTTTCTGCAGGCCCATGTCGACCTCTTCGTCCACGAGGCCAGGAAGGCGGGCCAGGATATAGGCCCCATCACTATTGTGAAAACCACCACGGGTGGCGCCCGCGAAGGCCGCGTCGAAGCTCTGGGGAGCGGCAACGGTTTCCCCGTTCATCTGCAGGGCTATGACAATGGTCGCCTCGTGGATGAAACTATCCATGTGGAAAGTGTGGCAAGAGCTCTTGATGCCAACCGGGAATGGCAGCGCCTGATCCGGCTGTTTGTGGCTGAAACTGAGATCGTGGTATCTAATGTGGGTGACGGCGGCTATGAGCTTGTTCCCGAAGACCGGCAGAGGCCAAAATCCTTTGATACAATTCCTGCAGGTTTTCCCGCCAAGCTTCTCGCCCTTCTCGTCCAGCGCTTTGAGGGCGGGGGTAAACCACTTCTCGTTCTGCCTTGCGAACTCATCAGCAACAATGGAAATGCCCTGCGGCACATCCTGGAGGATCTTTCCTTTGCTTGGGGATTAACCGTGGCGTTCGAGCATTGGCTGAAGAACGCAGTCATGATTTGCGACACGCTGGTGGACCGTATCGTGTCAGAAGAAATCAAGCCCATTGGCGCCAAAGCCGAACCCTATGGCCTATGGGCAATCAAGCGCGAGTCCGGCTTTGTTCCCCCTTTCAAACACCCTAATGTCACCTACACCGATGATCTCGAGCCCTATCTCCGGCTGAAGCTGCACATCCTGAATCTCGGCCACACCTATCTGGCGGAAATCTGGAAAACCGAAGGCCGAAGGTCTGATGAAATCGTGCGCGAAATTCTCATGGACTTAAGTGTCAAGAACCGCCTGATGAGACTGTATAATGAGGAGATCGTGCCTGGATTTGCGGCCCGCAGCATAGCGGTTGAAGCCACGGATTACATCGCAACCACCCTCGAGCGTTTCGAAAACCCGTTCCTCAACCATCGCATCAGCGATATCATCCAGAACCATGCCATCAAAGTGGAGCGCCGCATGGTCGACTTCATTGCTTGGGTCAGGGGCAAAAACCCGACAGCCAAATTCCCAGGGCTGGAAGGCGTCATTCGCAACCAAGGTCGTTAACAGGCGCTTGGCATCAACAACGTCGCAAGTGAGGCCCCTTCATTTTTTCGCATTCTGTGGTACGTTATCGTTAACAAACAAACCTGTCGGAGACGATGAAAATCACTAAGGCCACCGAGAAGCGCAATATGGCACCCACCATGGCTGATGTGGCAGCAAGAGCCGGCGTGTCGACCATGACGGTATCACGCGCCCTCAAGGATGGGGCCTCCGTTGCCGGTGAAACCCGCGACCGCATCATGAAGGCGGTTGAAGAACTGGGTTATGTGCTGGACCAGTCAGCAAGTTCCCTGTCTTCCAAACGTACCGGCTTCGTGGCAGCCCTCATTCCCTCCATCAACAATTCCAACTTTGCCGACACGGCGCGCGGCATGACCGATGCCTTTGCTGAATCCGGCCTGCAGCTGCTGCTGGGCTACACCGACTACTCCGTGGAGAAGGAAGAGCAACTCATCGAGACCATGCTGCGGCGTAGGCCCGAAGGAATCGTGGTGACAGGCGGTCGCCATACAGCAAGGGGCTCCAAGCTTCTCGCTCAGGCCGGCATTCCCGTGGTGGAAACCTGGGACCTGCCCAAGTCGCCCATCCAGCACGTCGTCGGGTTTTCCAATGCGGAGGCCACGAAGACCCTCGTCAGGTATCTCCACGCCAAGGGCTATAACCGCATCGCCTTCATCGGCGGTTCCACTAGCCGCGATACGCGGGGTGCAGACCGCCGGGCGGGCTATGAGGCTGCGGTCGCCGAGCTCGGGATAGGTCCGGGCCGTGTGATCTCCTTCGGCCTGCCGCCCATGTCCATGCAGCAGGGGGGTGAGGCCGTGGCCCGCCTCATTGAACAATGGCCGCAAGTGGAAGCGGCGGTTTGTGTCTCCGACCTTTCAGCCTTCGGCGCCGTGATGGAATGCCAGCGCCGCAGCTGGCCGGTGCCTAAACGCATAGCGCTTGCCGGTTTTGGCGATTTTGAAGTGGCTAGCTGCTGTGTTCCCTCCATCACCACGGTGGGCGTGCGCTGCTATGAAATCGGTAACAGGGCAGGAAACCTCCTGCTGCGCGCCATCGAAGGCGGCCGCGCCAACCAGATCCTGGCACCAGAGACGCTCTTAATCGACTACCAGGTCATTCCGCGCGAGAGTGCTTAAGGGCAAATTAAAACGCGATCTGCACCTTCATGGCGCGCGCCCGGTCACCCGCGAGCTGGAAGCCGCGTTCGGCTTCTTGTAGCGGCACCACTTCGGTAAGCAGCGGTTTCAGGTCAACGCGCCTGCGGTTGATGAGGTCGACGGCAAGCGCAAATTCCTCGTGAAAACGGAAAGAGCCCCGAATTTCGATTTCCTTAGCCACGATGAGATTCTGCGGAATGGTCACTTCACCGCCGAGCCCCAGTTGAATGAGAATGCCGCGCGGCCGCAAAACCTCAAGCCCCAGTCGCAGGGCCTGTTCGTTTCCGGAGGCCTCGATCAGGATGTCGAAGCTGCCCTTGTTGGACTTGAAGGGCATTATGCCCTCAGCATGGGTAGTCACATTCACAGTGTGATCGGCGCCCACCTTTCGCGCAAGGCCCAGCGTGAAGTCTGAAACATCGGTGGCAACAAGTTCCTGTGCGCCATGGGCGCGTGCCGACACGATGGCCAATGCACCGATAGGGCCGCAGCCAGTGACCAACACGCGCTTGTTAGCAAGTGAGCCCGCTCGCACGATAGCATGCAGCGTCACGGCGAAGGGTTCGGCAAAGGCGGCCTCTTCCATGGAGATGCCGTCAGCTACTTTGTGGCATTGGCTGGCTTCAGCCACCAGCAGCTGCTGGAAGGCCCCTTGTACATGGGGCACGCGCATGGCGCTGCCATAGAACATCATGTCGAGGCATTGGTTTTGCTGGCCGCGCTGGCAATACATGCAACGTCCACAGGCACGGCTGGGACTCACAGCCACGGCATCGCCAATCTTCAAGTTCGTAACGCCAGAGCCCAAGGCAGTTATTTGGCCGGCCACTTCATGACCGAGGATCATTGGTTCCTGGAGACGGATGGTGCCAAAGCCGCCATGGCGGTAGTAGTGCAGGTCCGAACCACAGATGCCGCCGCGCTTGACGGCGATGCTCACCTGTCCCACAGCTGGTGTTGCCGCGTCGCGGTCTTCCAGTCGCAAGTCCAGCGCCTTGTGAATGACAACGGTTTTCATGACGTCACCTTACCTCCGTGAGCAGGGCTTGTCCGGCAAAATATGCATTGAGATTGGCGCGCAGCAACTGGCCCATGGCTTTTCTTGTCTCAACTGTGCTGCTGCCGTGATGGGGCTGCAGTACCACGTTCTCCAGGGTGAGGAACCGCCCGTCGATATTGGGTTCGTTAAGGAACACGTCAAACCCGGCACCTGCCATGGTGTTGTGTGTAAGCGCGTCAATCAAAGCTGCTTCATCAACGACGCTGCCAGGCGCCACGTTAGTGAAGAATCCCTGCGGTCCCAGTGCCGCAAAAACATCGCGTCCTATCTGCCCGCCCGTAGCTGCGCCTCCTGCCACGGTAGCCACCAGGAAGTCCGACGCTTTTGCAAGTTCGGTGATCGAATTCATGTGCATGTAGTGCACATCTCTGCGTTTGTTGCGATTGAAATAGGAGATCGTCATGTCAAAGGCGGCTGCGCGCTTTGCAACCGCCGCACCTATGCGCCCCATGCCAATGATCCCCAATCGCTTTCCACACATGCAGGTGACCAGCGGCATGTTTCCCGTTCGCCAGTTTCCACTGCGCACGTGAAGCTCTGCCTTTGGAATTTGCTGTGTCACTGTGAGCGTCAGGCCCAAGGCAAGATCGGCTACGTCTTCGGTGAGAACGTCAGGGGTGTTGCTCACCTTGATGCCACGGGCCCGTGCTGCGCCGAGGTCAATTGCATCGGTGCCGACCCCATAACAGCTGATAATTTCCAGATGGGGCAGGGCGGCCATGAGTTCGGCATTGGGGCCCAGTTCACCGCGCGTGGCAATGGCTTTAATCTTGGCGCCGTGGACCGCAAGGAATGCGCAGCGATCGCGGCCAACCATAACTTGTGCAGGGTGAAGTTTTCTTCCAGTGCTTCCAAATCCCATTGTGGGTAGGGGCCTATCACCAGCACGTCGGGTTTGCTCACGAAGTAACTCCAAACTTGATCTTGAATATGTTATCGATAACATGATAGTCATTTCTCTGTTATTTGGTCAAGCTCCGTTGCGGAGGAATGTCATGTCGCTAAAAATCTTTGATCTCACCGACAGGCGCGCAGTGATTACGGGCTCTAGCCAGGGCATAGGTCTGGCCATTGCTGAAGGCCTTGCAGGGGCAGGGGCCGAAATCATTCTCAACGGCCGCAACAGGGAGAAACTTGATGGCGCCGTAAAGGCCCTCGCTGCCAGGGGTTGCAAAGTTCACGGGTTCGATTTTGATGTGACCATCCAGGACAAAGTTGCATTCGGCATCAACCGGATCGAAACGGAAATTGGCGCCATCGATATCCTGTTCAACAATGCGGGCATGCAGTTTCGAACACCGTTAGAGGATTTTCCGGCAGAAAAATTCCGCGAGCTGATGCGAATGAATGTGGAAAGCGTGTTCCTCAGCGCACAGGCCGTGGCGCGTCACATGATCAAGCGCGGCCGTGGCAAGATCATCAACATCTGTTCGGTGCAAAGCGAACTCGGTCGGCCCGGAATCGCACCCTACACGGCCACCAAGGGGGCCGTAAAAATGCTCACCAAGGGCATGTGCGCGGATTGGGCCAAATACGGCATTCAGGTGAATGCCATCGGGCCGGGCTATTTCAAGACACCGCTCAACCAGGCGCTGGTCGATAACCCCGAGTTCTCTGCCTGGCTCGAAAAGCGCACGCCGGCAGGCCGCTGGGGAAGCGTCGATGAATTGCAAGGGGCCGCCATATTTCTTGCCAGTGACGCATCGTCTTTCATCAACGGCCACGTTCTCTATGTCGATGGTGGCATAACCTCGGTGCTCTGACATGTATAGGGGCGCATGCATTGTCATGGGGGTGACGAGTTGCGGCAAGACCACCGTGGGCGAGGGGCTGGCAAAGGCACTGCACTGCGACTTTATCGAGGGTGACCAGCTGCATCCTGCGTCCAACATTGCCAAGATGTCGGCTGGTATGGCCCTGGATGATGAAGACCGCTGGCCCTGGCTGGAAACGGTTGGCAAGGTCATGAAGGCAAGGCGCGATGCGGGGCAGGGGGTCATCGCCTCCTGTTCGGCTCTGAGGAAAATTTATCGCCACAAGCTGGCGGAGGCTGCCGAAACGCAGATAAAATTTGTGCATTTATACGGTACGCGGGATCTGCTGGCGGCCCGCATCGCAAGTCGTAAAGGGCACTTCATGCCACCCTCGCTGCTGGATAGCCAACTACGGACCCTGGAAGTGCCGGGGACTGATGAAGATGTGGTGCATCTTGATGTGGCGCTGCCGCCTGATGAACTTGTCTCGCGCGCAAAGAAATATCTCTTGGGAGAATGAGCATGGGCCAGAATATCGCCGTCGTCGGCGCAGGCCTCATGGGGTCCGCCATTGTCACGCGCCTAGTCGAGCGCGGGCATGCAGTTCATGTATTCGACATTGATGCTGCAAGAATTGTATCCCTTGCGGCACGGGGTGCAAAGCCTGCATCCTCGATTGCCGAAGCAAGCAGAGATTCCAACTTTATCATCCGCAGCCTCAACCATGCCGACACCGTGCGCAAGGCGGTGCTTGTCGAGCATGGCATAGCCAGTGCAGCAACACCAGATAAGCTGGTGATCGACATGTCCTCCATCGATCCTGCCGCTACCGTCGCGATCGCAACCCGGCTGTTGAATGAGCCTGGCATGAGGTGGGTGGACTGCCCGCTGTCCGGCGGTGTACCGAGCGTACTTGCCGGAAAGCTCATCATCATGGCAGGCGGCGACGAGAGTGATTTCGAACGCGCACATGTGGTCATGAAAGATCTTGCCGCCAACTATACATTGATGGGAAGTCTCGGCCCCGGGGCAAACCACCAAGCTTGTCAATCAACTGTCTTGTGCGCTGGCATTCCAGGCGGTTGCGGAAGCTGTTAAACTCGCCGAAGCAGGTGGCGTCGATGCCAGGAAAATTCCAGGCGCGTTGAGCGGTGGTCGTGCCGACAATCGCATCATGCAGGAGTTCAGGGCAAAGTTTGCAGAGCGGGATTTCACGCCAACCGGCAGTCTAAATAAGATAACGTACAGAATCTTTCACACTTTTCAGGGACGTGGACTTCTTCCAAGCTGAGGGAAGGAGAGAGCGATGAAGGAAGAGAACGAGGGAAGACCGATGAACCAGGTGATCAAGATCGACGAGGCTCGGATCAGGGACCACCTTGGCGAGATGGTGCGGGGGGCGGTGGAGGAGACGCTGAACGCGCTGCTTGATGCCGAGGCGGACGAACTGTGTGGCGCCGGGCGTTATCAGCGCAGCGCCGAGCGTGTCGACACCCGGGCTGGCAGCTATGACCGGATTGCAGAGCAAGGCCGGAGAGGTCAAGTTGCAGGTCCCGAAGCTGCGGCAGCAGGTTTTCGAGACGGCCATCATCGAGCGGTATCGGCGGCGGGAGATCCGTCGCAGGACTCGCGTGGTCGGGGCATTTGCGGATGGGCAGTCCTGTCTCAATCTTGCTGCTGCCAGGCTCCGGCACATCGCCGGGACCCCGTGGTCAACCAAGCGCTACATGAACATGCGGCCTCTGTATCAGGCCGAACAAACCGAAACCGAAGTCAACGTCGCTTGAAAAAATGTGCGAAAGATTCTGGACACTACCCCTAAATAATATGCTGAAGGACGTCGATTCCGTGCAAGCCTTTGCCCTGAAAACCAAAACACCTCTGCCACTCACTTCAGCCGTCGCGGTCCGCTGGTATTTGGAGTTTCATGCCCTCAAAACTCACACAATTATCATTGCCGACTGTCCGTTCATGATATTCACCCAAGATATCGTTCAGATCCCCGCCAACCCAAGCCACAAAGGCAGAGCCTTCCTCTGCTGGCTTCTTTGTAAATTCCAGGTCGAAGGCGGGCATATAGACATCTCTCAGGTAACGGTTAGCGGCATCCATGGCAGTGATACCGGCTAAAGCAAGTTCCTTGGGAAGCCGCTCCTGATGCGTGCGAAACATCCGCTCTGAGCGCCCCCGTGCTTGTGGTGAATAAGCCGGGATCATTGTAATTCCTAACCGTTGTATAGCCCGACCAAATTGGGTCAGGTTCTGTTTGTCGACCTTCCCACCTGCCGCCGAGGTATTCCAATATTGGCTGCCCCGATCAGAATAAAAAGACGAGAAGACACCACGCTTCTCAATCACCGCACGGATCCCGTCAAGACTGCTCGCCGTGCCCTCTTGCTCAACAAAGATCAATGCGTACTGTTCGCTTGTGGCATCATCCATCGTGGCAATTAAGTCCCAGACATGGTTTTCAACCCATTGATGTGTGCTGCCGTCCTGATGGATCATCATTCCAGGCCAAGCTGCCCGCCCCCGGCGCTTGCGGTGAGCCCCGCGGCGTTTAGGGCGAGGAACTAAGCTGCATGCTTGCAAATGGGTCTTGACCCAGGTGTAACCGCGCTTGCCACCTTCTTTGCCATACCAGGCATAGAAATGCTTGGCATTCCTACCCACATGCCGGGTCCGGTATTGCTGCGTTAAACCAACGACTTCATCAACAGGTGCGCGGCGATGTGAAGCCTGTGCAAGTCGTCGATCAATCAAACCATCCTCACCATCATCTCGGGTACGACCAACAGATCGCCGAAATGTCCGGTCGCTCACACCCAGTAATAAAGCCGCCTCCGATTGTGTCAGTCCACGGGTCGACCAACCCGTATAAGCTTCTGAAAATAGCATCTTCCGTAGCTCCTGTAACAGCTCCGTCCTTCTCATCAGTTCCCCTCCAAAAAGGGAAAATGGAATAGGGCAGATGCTCTGCTACAAACCCGGACATATGATTAGCTCCCTACAGGCAAGTTTTCCCATCTTGACTCTTTCATTCCCATATGAAAGAACAAAAAAAGAACATTTTGGAAAGCCAACCATGCGTACCGAACCGATGCAAACACTTGTGGGCGGGGGCTTTGCTACCTCACGGCCCGACCTTAGCGATGATCCATCCCGCCTGATGGAGGCATTGCGCGGTCACATCGCACGGCTTGAGAACAGCTTTCCGAGACTCGACAGGGGTCACACGCGGAGCGCGCCATGGACCTTTGGCGTGGGCGACATTGATGGGCATCTGACAAGCCATGGCCTTGCCCGCCATGGCCTGCATGATATTTCGCCTAGTACCTATGGCGAAGTGCCGGCCGCCATGCGCATGAGCCTTGCCATGGCGCTGCGGCGCCTGAGTGATCCTGCCGAGCGCCGCCCGCTGCTGTGGTGCAGGCTGTCGCGCGAGGTGCACGAATACGGCAACCTCTATGGCCATGGCGTGGAATTCATGGGCCTGCCGCGCCACCGCTTCGTGACTGTCACTCTCAAGCGTCCTACTGATGCCCTATGGGTGGCGGAGGAAGCCTTGAAGTCCGGTACTCTTGCTGTGGTGATTACCGATGCCGACCCCCGGCACACCAGCCTCACCGCCACGCGCAGACTGTCGCTTGCGGCCCAGGCGGGGAGGGCGGCGGGCCTCCTGGTGTTTGCCATGCCCCATGAGGGAGCAACCGCCAGTCACACCCGCTGGATTGCAGCGACCGCTCGCTCGCAGCCGCCACCCTATGATGCACAGGCCCCGGGGGCGCCGTCATGGAATTTGGAATTAGTCCGCGCCCGGGGTGGAAGACCGGGGGCATGGATCGTGGAATGGCAACATGCGCCGCATCGTTTCAATCTGGTTTCCAAGCTTCGCAGTGGAGAGATTCCTGCGTGGCAGGATGAAGCAGGGAAAATCGCTGCCGCCGAAGGGCCTTCCCTTCGCACTGGTTGAGGGGGGAGCCCGTGGCCTGCGCGTCGTGGCCATGAATGCGGCGGCGCGGAACTTTGGCATATCGCGCGGGCAGCGTCTTGCCGATGCCCGCGCCCAGGAACCCGACCTGCTGTCGGAACTGCATGAACCCGAGCAGGACATGGCAAGCCTTCTCGGCCTCTGCCGCTGGATGGAACGTTACAGCCCCTGGGTTTCGCCCGAAGCACCCGATGGCATCCTGCTGGATGTGACCGGCATTCCCCACCTGTTTGGTGGCGAACCCAACATGCTAAAGGAGATGCGCGAACGCCTGTCCCACTACGGCTTTTCCACTTCGCTTGCCCCCGCCGCCACCATCGGCGCTGCCTGGGCGCTGGCGCGCTATGGCAAGGGGGCAGAAAGCCTGGAGCCGCTTCCCATCGAGGCGCTGCGCATTGATGGCGAGGCGGCAAGAACCCTGCGCCGTTTGGGCCTCAAGACCATAGGCTCCCTCATGGCCATCCCACGTGCTTCGCTGGCCCGCAGGTTCCACGGCGAACGCATCCACGAAAATGTATTAACCCGGCTTGATGAGGCGTTGGGTGTTCGCGATGAGCCGCTCAATGCGCTGAACCCGCCGCCCACCTTCACGGCCCACCGCGCGCTCATGGAGCCACTCATTTCCACCCAGGGACTGGAAAGCCTTCTTGTCGGGCTTGTAACATTGCTGTGCCGCGACCTGGAAAAACACAGCCTTGGCGCCTTGCGATTGATCCTAAAGCTCTACCGCACTGAAGGTTCGCGCATCTGCGTGCCAGCCGGCCTGTCGTCTGCCTCCCATGATCCTGCCCATCTCTTCCGGCTGCTGAAGCCGCGCCTTGAAACCATTGATGCAGGCTTCGGCATTGATGCCATGACGCTGGAGGCACGCGAAACGGCCCCTGCGGCAGCCCAGCAGTATGGCTTTGCAGATAATACCAGTGTTGTCGATTTTGACCGCCTTAATGACCGAGTCATGAGCCGCCATGACACCGCCCTGGAGGGCCGCGTACCCGTAGCCAGCCACATCCCGGAGCGGGCGGAGAAGAAATCCTACCTGCGGCCGCAAAGTACGAGCGTCCAGCCCGCAAGGTTGCGCCCGCTACTCATTCTTGAAGCCGCCGAACCTGCGAACGTCATTGCTTCAGTACCCGACGGGCCGCCCATGCGCTTTACCTGGCGCAAGGTCACGCGCCGTGTATTGCGGTCGCAGGGGCCGGAGCGCATCGCACCGGAATGGTGGCAGCTCGGCGATGGTCAATCCCCCCGCGACTACTATGTGATCGAGGATGAGGAGGGCCGCCGCTACTGGATCTACCGCGAGGGACTCTATGGCGAAACCAGCAAGATGCAACCAAAATGGTTCGTGCACGGATTATCTGCATGAGCGCCTACGCCGAACTGCAATGTGCCACCAACTTCTCCTTCCTGCGCGGCGCCTCCCACGCGGAAGAGCTGGTCACGCAAGCCAGGCATCTCGGCATCGGAGCACTCGCCATTACCGACCACAATACGCTGGCAGGCGTCGTCCGCGCCCATGCTGCGGCGAAAGACATGGGTCTTAAAATGATCGTCGGAGCAAGGTTGGTGCTGAATAACGCAGCCCTGCTTGCATACCCCACCAACCGGGCGGCCTATGGCAGGTTGTGCCGGCTTCTTTCCCTTGGCCAGTGCCGGGCCATCAAGGGAGAATGCATTCTCACCCTTGAGGATGTCTACGAGCATGCGGAAGGTCTTATCTTCGCGCTGCTGCCCGACAGCGTGGAGCATCTCTCCACCATCCATCAGCAATTGCGAGCACCCCTCTATCTCGCCATCAACCGCCTGTATGCGGGCAACGACAATGCGCGCATCAACCAACTCGCTGAGCTTGCCTACAAAACCAGGGCGCCGCTGCTCGCCACCAACGACGTGCTGTACCACCACCCCTCGCGCCGGGTGCTGCAGGATGTGGTGACCGCCATCCGCGAAGGTGTCACGGTGGCGGAAGCAGGCTTCCTCCTGCAAGGCAACGCCGAGCGCCATTTGAAGACGCCGGATGAAATGGCAAGGCTGTTCCGCGCCCATCCACAGGCGATTTCCAACACCATGGATATTGCCGCGGCCTGCCGCTTCTCATTGGATGAACTGAAATATGAGTATCCCGAAGAGCCGATCCCAAAGGGTCGCACGCCACAGTCGCAGCTTGAGCATTTAAGCTGGGAGGGAGCGAAGTCACGTTATCCGCAAGGCATTCCTAACAAGGTGAAGGCCAGTATCACCAAGGAACTCAACCTCATCGAGAAGCTGAGCTATGCGCCCTATTTCCTTACCGTGCATGACATCGTGGATTTTGCCAGGTCCCGCCCAAATCCCATCCTGTGCCAGGGCAGGGGGTCTGCCGCCAATTCCACCGTGTGCTACTGCATCGGCATCACGGCGGTGGATCCCAACCAGATCGACCTGCTGTTTGAACGCTTCATTTCCGAAGAGCGTAAAGAGCCACCCGACATTGATGTTGATTTCGAGCATGAGCGCCGCGAGGAGGTGATCCAGTATCTTTACGCGCGCTATGGCCGCGAGCGGGCGGGCCTTGCCGCCACGGTGATCACCTATCGCGGCCGCTCGGCGGTGCGCGAGGTGGGAAAGGCCATGGGTCTTTCGGAGGATGTCACCTCCACCTTGGCCGGAATCGTGTGGGGTTCCATGCGAGAAGAGATGCATAATGGCAGGCTGAAGGAGGTGGGCCTTGACCCTGATGACCCGCTGCTCGCCCGCGTGATCGAGCTTGCCGATGAGATCGCGGGCTTTCCCCGCCATCTCTCCCAGCATGTGGGGGGCTTCATCCTCACTCGCGAGCGGCTTGATGAAACAGTACCCATCGGCAATGGCGCCATGGATGACCGCACCTTCATTGAATGGGACAAGGACGACATCGACACGTTGGGCATTCTCAAGGTGGATGTGCTGGGGTTGGGCATGCTCACCTGCATCCGCAAGAGCTTCGAACTCATTGAAGGCTGGTATGACTTCAAATATTCCCTCGCCACAATACCCCGCGAAGACAAGGGCGTTTATGACATGTTGTGCCGGGCTGATTCTGTGGGCGTGTTCCAGGTGGAAAGCCGGGCGCAGATGAACATGCTGCCGCGCCTCAGGCCGCGCTGCTTCTATGACCTTGTGATCGAGGTAGCCATTGTGCGCCCCGGTCCCATTCAGGGCGACATGGTGCATCCCTATTTGCGCCGGCGTGACGGGCTGGAGCCTGAGGAATACCCATCGCCCAATCCAGCCTTTGGGGAAGCCGACGAGTTGCGCCAGGTGCTGGGCCGCACCAAGGGTGTGCCCCTGTTCCAGGAGCAGGCCATGAAGCTTGCCATGGTGGCGGCTGAATTCACCCCCGGCGAAATGAATGAGCTGCGCAAGGCCATGGCCACCTTCCGGAGACGCGGCACCATCGGCCGGCTGGAGCAGAAAATGGTGAGCCGTATGGTGGAGCGGGGCTATGATGCCACCTTTGCCCAGCGCTGCTTCAACCAGATCAAGGGCTTTGGTGAGTATGGTTTTCCCGAAAGCCACGCCGCAAGCTTTGCCCACCTGGTCTATGTGTCTTCCTGGTTGAAGTGCTATTACCCCGCCGTGTTTGCGGCTGCCTTGCTCAACTCGCAGCCAATGGGCTTCTATGCGCCAGCCCAGATCGTGCGGGATGCCCGCGAACATGGCGTCGAGGTGCGCGCACCAGACGTGAATTTCAGTGCCTGGGATTCAATCCTGGAAGATGAGGGCAAGGAGCCAATCTTACGCCTTGGCCTGCGCGAGGTGGATGGCCTGAAGGAAGCAGATGCAAAGCTGATCAAGGCAAGCGGTAACGTGGCCGAGCTCCGTGTGCTTGGCGTTCCTGTGGCTGCCCTGGAAAAGCTGAGCAGTGCCGATGCCTTCCGCTCGGTGGGCCTCGACCGCCGCGCTGCGTTGTGGGAGGTGAAGGCGCTGGCCAAGGCAAAGCCATTGCCGCTGTTTGCCTTTGCCGACGCGCAGGAGCAGGGGACTGAGGCAAAGGTTGAGCTTCCGGAAATGCCACTATCAGAACATGTGGTGAATGACTACCAGACACTGAAACTCTCCCTCAAGGCGCACCCCATGAGCTTCCTGCGTGGGCACTGCAATGCCCGCAAGGTGTCCGACAATGATAAGCTCAAGCGCATGAAAAACCATGCAACCGTGGCGGTGGCGGGTGTTGTGCTGGTGCGGCAAAGGCCGGGTTCGGCAAAGGGCGTGGTGTTTCTGACGCTTGAGGATGAATTTTCCGTTTGCAACGTGGTGATCTGGCCCAAGGTGCTAGAAAGTCACCGCGCTATCGTCATGGGGGCACGTCTCATGCTCATTCGCGGTCGCGTGCAGAAATCAGGCGATGTCATCCACGTGGTTGCCGAAACCATTGAGGACAAAACCTCCTGGCTTTCATTGCTCACCGAGGATGGTGCATTGCTCAGGAACCCACTGGCCCGTGCTGATGAGGTGGTAAAGCCCGGACCCGACCCATATCACCCCACCGCCCGTCACCCCCGCCAGGTGCGCGTCATCCCAAAGTCCAGGGATTTTCATTGATTTCCCCAAGTCCCGTCATCCCGGCGAAAGCCGGGATCTGGCTGTAGTTTAATTCCTGATGGAGGCCCCGACTTTCGAGGCCGGCTTCTTTGCCGCGGGGGGGGGTCTAGCAATGCTGCGGCCACTCTCGATGCGCGGGTATCCATCGATGCTGATGGATTTGGTGGCAATGGATCAGTGGTCATCGCAACGCTTGGGGATGCCTTCAGCCCTGCGCGTGATTTCATCCCATAGGTCTCCATGGGCTACCAGTGTGGTGATCGTTGGGCATCGGATGCAAACAATCTACAGGGAAAACGCAGTTAGGACAGCATGGCATAAATTACCATTTTATATAACTATATCAATTGTTTAATATATGATTTCGGTTGACTTTATGATTCGCATGACCGTGGATCAAATTTCAATCAAGATAAATTAGAACATATCATGAATATTGGCATCAAGGGGGGCGCTCATCTGCAGTTGAGCAAGAACACCCGTTCCCTTTCAGTCAGAGCGATGCTGCCGAACGAAGTCATGGGGCTCACCCCTATATGAAGCCCAACCATGCTGGCAAGATCTGGACAACGAAGCAGTTCCGTTTCAGATGCAAAAGGTAGACCCATAAAAACGCCACCGACAACGAACAACGTTCAACCCAACAAACCCGAACTACGAACCATACATAATATGGGATACTGCAAGCCGCCAAAATCAAACTACTTTAAACCCGGAATTTAAGGTAATCCCAATGATCGGGAGAAGGGTTCCAAAAATAATTTTA
>Ga0315287_10003120_pt1 | contig 15924 bp, 5 predicted proteins | sample YL17G11_0_MG_FD_205037 | JGI IMG/M metagenome (GOLD analysis project Ga0315287, IMG submission 205037) | Sediment microbial communities from Yellowstone Lake, YNP, Wyoming, USA - YL17G11_0 | ecosystem: Environmental > Aquatic > Freshwater > Lake > Sediment | place: USA: Wyoming | collected... | reverse complement strand
CCTCGGACACAGACTTGAGGAGGTCGTGAAACGGGAAAGGGAACTAACAACGCCTGCTAAGAAACCCTCAGACGAGCGGGGGATACGCTGAAAAGATGGGATTGTCCGGGTTATCTGTCTACCCATTCGCACGCGAATTTGCTTGACTGTGGCCCTGCCCATCCCTAGCATGGCCGTAGAACCGGCGTGGAGATCTGGAGACATATGGGTGATCAACTAAATGACTAGGAGTGGTCGAATCCTGTGGGGATTGCTGGTGGTCCTCTTGATCGTCTGTAATGGAGGGGGCTGCGGCAAGAGGGATGCGCCAGGATCGTCATCCAAGTCGTTGGCCGGGCGCGGCGGCCTGGGACAGACCATTGGCCAAGTGGGAAAGGTGGTCTATTCCAAGTCCTTGGCCATGGAGGGATACGGCCTGGTCGGAGGGCTGCCGGGCACCGGCTCAGCCGAATGCCCGCCTCCGGTCAAGGAGTATCTGCGGCGTTATGCCCAGTCGCAGATGGCTAACGATCGCTCGGTGGACATAGACCAACTGATGAAAAGCCGCCAGACCGCGGTGGTGTACCTGGAGGCCTCGCTTCAGGCCGCCCCGCTCAGGGCCGATGTGTTTGATGTGAAGGTCACGGCCGTCAGCCAAGATCAGGATACGTCGCTGGATGGCGGCTGGCTCTATACTGCCGAGCTCAACCCCAAAGGGCTTCCTGTCGCTCCCGTCCGATCGTTTGCCTTGGCCGATGGCCCTGTATACATAGACAAGCTCTCTTCCGCGACCATTGACAAGAGAGTCGGCTACATCCTGGGAGGCGGACGGCTTTTTGAGCAGCCACAGGTGCTTCTGGTGATCGGGCGGGAGGACTTTAGGATGGCCAGTGCGGTTCGCGATCTGGTCAATGACCGCTTCGGTCCCCAAACGGCCCGTGCACTATCGCCCAAACAGATCGAGCTTCAGGTACCGCTGGCGTACAAGGACCATCGATGGCGGTTCTTCTCCATGGTCGAGGCCATATACTTGGATCAGTCGCCACGGGTCATCCAGGGCCGTGTCACGACCTTGGTCAGGGAACTGGCCGTCATGCCGGACAAGGCGAGCCGGGAGATCGCCCTGGAGGCCCTAGGTCCGACCAGCCTGGCCAAACTCGGGGTCTTGTTGCAGTCTTCGGATGAACAGGTGCGGATCTCTGCTGCCCGGTGTATGCTCAACCTGGGAAGCCCCAGGGGACTTGAGACGCTGGCTGCCATAGCGTCCGATTCCAGCTCGCCTCGGCGTCAGGAGGCGATCAAGGCCCTGGCTGTGGCCGGCCTTGCGCCACAGGTGGTCTCGGTACTGCAGGGTTTGCTGGAGAACCAGGATCTGGAGGTGACGTTGACGGCCTACGAGGAGCTGCTGAAGCTTGATCCTGGGGCCTTGCCGAGTGTGCCCACGGCAGGGGGTATCATCTTGGACCAACTTCCCAGTGTCCCCCACAAGGCCGTTGTGGCCTTACGGAGCGGTAAAGCCAGGATCGCCTTGTTCGGCCAGATTGCCTGTCAGCCCGGACGGCTCTTTGAATCACAGGACGGGACGATCTCCCTGGACTCCAGGGTGGGGCAGGCGTTTCTCCTAGCGACCCGAAAGCACCCGATTCGGGGATCGGTGATGGGACCGTTGCGAAGCTCCCTCAAGCTTCATGACCTGATCCAGGTCCTCTGCTCAGAGCCGGTAATCGAAGGACAAGGGCAGGGTGGACTGGGGCTGTCCTATTCGGATCTGCTGGCCTTGCTCAAGCAGGCATGTGACAGAGGATTTGTAGACGCTGAGTTCTGGGCCGGGCCTTTGCTTCGGTAGGCGGTTTCGAGAGGTTCGCCCAGGCCTTAGTTGGTAGTGGCTCGTCCGGCTTATGGCCGGAGGAATTGTCAAGGAAAAGGCGACCTTGGGCCGATAACAGGGTGGAGATGGATAGTCGTGGGACTATCTCTTCGCGGTGGTTACCGGACGCTTGAATAGGATTCTTAATGCGGTTGGAAAAGATTATCCTTAATGGATTTAAGAGTTTTGCGGACAAGACGGAGTTTACGTTCGAGTGCCCGGTCACGGCTATCGTAGGGCCTAACGGCTGCGGCAAGAGCAACGTAGTGGACGCGGTCAAGTGGGTCTTGGGCGAGCAGAAGGTAAAGAGCCTGCGCAGCGACCAGATGACCGACGTCATCTTTAGCGGCAGTGGCGCACGTAAACCCATCGGCGCAGCAGAGGTGACATTGGTCCTGTCCAATCCGGACGTCGGGGGCGCCAGGAAGCTGCCCCTGGATACCGATTCCGTGCAGATCTCCAGGAAGGTCTATCGCAGCGGCGAGAGCGAATACCGGATCAACAACAGGGTCTGCCGGCTCAAGGATATCCGGGAACTGTTCATGGATACCGGCGTGGCCACCCGGGCCTACTCGATCATTGAGCAGGGACAGGTCGAGGCCGTGGTGGCAGCATCGACCGTAGACCGGCGCATGGTTTTTGAAGAGGCGGCCGGGATCACCAAATACAAGGCCCACAAGAAGGAGGCCTTGCGCAAGCTCGAACGCACCGAGCAGAACCTGCTCCGCCTGGCAGACATCCTCGGCGAGGTCACCAAGCGCCTGCGATCCGTCAAGGTCCAGGCCGGAAAGGCCCGCAGCTATCTGGAGTATACCTCCAGACTGAAGGAACTCCAGGTCAACTACTCGCTGGTCGAGTACGCCAAGAACGACGATCTGATCCGTCACAGGCACCAGGACCTTGATGGGACGTCGGAGGCCTTTGCCCAGGTGACCGTGGAACTGGCCAAGGCCGACGTCACTGTCAGCGAGCTGGGCAACGCCCTCATCGAGAAAGAACACGCCCTCAGCGAGGTCGGCAACCGGCTGGTGGCCACGCAGAGCAAGATCGATCAACACCTCCAACGCATAGAGTTCCTGAGGTCCAGGACGACGGAGCTGGCCGAGAGGAAACAATCGCGGCTCCAGCAGATCGACGCGCTCCGCCAGCAGGCTGGCGTCTTCGATGCTGACCTGGCCCTCTATGAAGGCCAGTTGGCAGTAGCGGAAAGGACGTTACAGGAGAAGAGGGAGGCAGTGGGTACGCTCGAGGAGGAGGTCCGCCAGATTGAGGCGGACCTGGCCTTGTTGGAGGAGGAACTGAAGGATGAGAAGGCCGGCATCATCGACATCGTGCGCAGGACCGCCCAACTGCACAATGAGATACAAGGTCTCTCGGACTACCGTACCAACCTGTCCTGTCAAAAGGACCGCCTGACCAACAGGGCCGAGTCCGCCCGCGCGGAACTGGAGAATGTCCTGGCCGACAAGGCCCAGCACAAGGCCAGGCTGGACGATATCCAAAAGGTTCTGGTCGACCTGCAGGATAATCTGGAGGCCAAGCGCAAGGAGACGGAGGCGATAGAGGCGGACATGGCGGAGGCCAACAAGGCCCTGGCTGGGAACAAAGAGCAGCGGAGCGCACTCAACGGTGAACTGGCGGTCCTCAAGGATATGGAAGACCGTTACGAGGGCCTTACCAACACGGTCAAGGGCATCCTCCAAGGCAAGGCCGCAGGGGACCAGGGTCTGGCCTACATCTCGGGCATCCTGGCCCAGACCATTGAGACCGATACCGAGCATGCGGCGGCAGTGGAGTCCGCCCTCGAAGGACTGACCGACGCGGTGGTAGTTACCAGCCGCCAGGCCCTGATGGCCGACCGGTCCAGGATCGAGTCCCTGGATGGCCGGGTGCACTTTATGTTTTGCGAGGAGGCAGTTCCGTTCGTGGATCAGACTGACCTGTCCGAGACGGAGGGGGTGGTGGGGCGTCTGGTGGAGTTCGTGCGGTACGCGCCTTCGTATGCTTCTTTGGTCTGGCGCCTCCTTGGCACGACCATCGTGGTGGATTCACTGGATCGGGCTGTGGATCTGGCTGGCCGGCTGGGGTCTCGGTACCGATTTGTAACACCCAAGGGCGAGCGGGTTCACGAAGACGGCAGCCTCAGCCTGGGGCCCTTGGGCAAGGCCACGGGATTGATTTCGCGCAAGAGCCGCATGCGTCAATTGGAGCAGAGCCTCGCCACGATCATGGCCGAGATCGACCGACTTCAAACCCAGATCGCCAGGGACACCCAGACCCACAACCACCTGTCCAAGTTGTGCAAGGACCTGCGGACCGCCGTCTATGAGGCGAACACCGAGAAGATGCAGACCCAGTCGAAGCTGACCGTGTTTGAGCAGACCGTACATCGGCTTCAACAAGAGCAGCCGTTGATTGCCGGCGAAATCGGCCTGCTCGAACGGCAGATCGCCCAGTCGGTCCAGAAGGAATACGAATCCAAGCAGAAGCTGTCCGAGTTGGAGGCGGTCAACAACGAGCGCACGGCTCGGATCGCGGAGTTGGAGTCCAACCAGGAGGTTTTGCGTGAGCAGCGCCAGATGCGTCTGTCGGAGCTGACCGAGGCCAAGGTGCGGATCGGTCAGGTGGCCGAACAGGCCAGGGCCTCTCGCCAAATGATCGCGGGGATAAACGACCAGAGGCAGGCCGCGATGCAGGCGATCCGGGCGGCCGACCAGGAGATCGCCGACTGGACGGGCCAGATCGACCAGGCCGGTCGTGACATCCTCCGGGCCGAGGCAGCGGTTTCGGATCTGTTCGTAGAGAAGGAAAAGGCCCAGGATTCCAATCGGGCGATCAAGGAGGAGATCGAGGCCTTGGGGCGGCAGCAGCGGGAAACCGAGCAATCCCTGCGGGATAAGCGCCAGCACAAGGCGCAGGTCGAGCAGCAGATCAACGACCTGCGGGTGGAGCTGGCCCAACTGGAGGTCAAGCAGCAGGACCTGGTCGAGCGCGTGCGGGATGAACTCCAGATCAACCTGGCCGAGGCGTATCAGGGCTATACCCGGCAGCCCTGCGATTGGGAGGCGATCCGTGCGGAGATCGCCGAGCTCCGAGGCAAGATTGAGCGTCTGGGCAACGTGAACGTCGAGGCCATCGACGAACAGAAGGTCTTGGAGGAGCGGAACGAGTTCTTGAGCAGGCAGGTCGGGGACCTCAACCAGAGCAAGGCCCAACTGGAGCAGCTCATCGACCGCTTGAACAAAGACAGCCGCGACAAATTCCTGACCACATTTGAACAGATCCGCGAGAACTTTCAGCAGCTCTTCCGCAAACTCTTCGGCGGCGGCAAGGCCGACATCATCCTGGAAGAGGCCGAGGATGTGTTGGACGCCGGCATCGAGGTGATCGCCAGGCCCCCGGGCAAGGAGACACGGAGCATCTCGCTGCTCAGCGGAGGCGAGAAGTCCATGACGGCCTTGGCCCTGTTGTTTGCCGTGTTTAGGACCAAGCCCTCGCCATTCTGCTTCCTTGACGAGGTCGACGCGGCGTTGGACGAGGCCAACAACGAGCGGTTCGATCTGATCATCCGCGAGTTCCAGGCCGATACTCAGTTTGTCGTGATCACGCACTCCAAGAGGACCATGAGTATCGCCGACGTCCTGTTCGGGGTCACCATGCAAACCCAGGGCGTCAGCAAGAAGATCAGCGTCCGCTTCGATGACTACGAGCCACAGACGGCTGCCGTGGCCTAGCTCTTTTGCATCAGGTCCACAAAGTCCTGGAACAGGTAGTCCGAGTCGTGGGGGCCTGGGGAGGCCTCGGGGTGGTATTGCACCGAGAAGGCCGCCAGGCGTTTGCACCGCAGGCCCTCCAGGGTCTGGTCGTTGAGGTTCATGTGGGTGATCTCCGCAGACCTGCCCTTGAGCGAGTCTATGTCCACGCAGAAACCGTGGTTCTGGCTGGTGATCTCGATGCGGCCGGTTCGGAGGTTCTTGACGGGGTGATTGGCCCCGCGGTGCCCGAACTTGAGCTTGAAGGTCTTTCCGCCCAGGGCCAGGCCCAGCAACTGGTGGCCCAGGCAGATCCCAAAGATCGGGACCTTGCCCAGGAGCTTGCCGATCGTCTCGACCGCGTAGGTCACTGCCGCGGGATCACCGGGGCCATTGCTCAGGAATACCCCATCAGGTCGCAGAGCCAGGATCTGGCTGGCCTCTATCTGCGCAGGCACAACCGTCACATGACAGTTAGAGGCACACAGCCGGCGGAGGATGTTCCGCTTCATGCCAAAGTCCATGGCCACCACGCGGAACCGCTTGGTAGTCTTGCTGGCACGGTTATCGTTGAAGATGTCCACCAGGCCTTCGTCCCAGGTATAGGGCTTCTTGACCGTTACGTCCTTGACGATGTCGCGGCCCACGAGGCCAGGGTACGACGCCAGGTCCTCTGCCAGGGCCTTTACGTGCAACTCGGTAGAAGACAGGATGCCTCGCATCGCACCCTGGGTGCGGATGTGGCGGACGAGCTGGCGGGTGTCGATCCCCTCGATGCCTACGATCCCTGCCTTCCGGAGGTAGCCGTCGAAGGTCTGCCGGTCCCGCCAGTTGCTCGGGTATGGGCAGTTCTCCTTGACGATGAAGCCACGGGCAAAGACCTTGCGGGACTCCCAGTCCACGGGATTGGTCCCTGTATTGCCGATCAGGGTGTAGGTCATGGTGATGATCTGCTCGTGGTACGACGGGTCGGTCAGGATCTCCTGGTACCCGGTCATGCTGGTGTTGAATACAACCTCCCCGCACCGGCATCCCTTGGCCCCAAAGGCCTTGCCTTCAAACACCGTCCCGTCTTCAAGGAGTAATATGGCCTTCATAGCGTCGCCCGTACAAGGTGAAAGGTTAAATGGTTAAAAGGTTAAATAGGCGTCGCATATCTTAGTCTGGCGGATACATGAGCGAATCCAATTTTTTACCATTTAACGATTTAACCATTTAACCACTAACGATAGTACCGCTGAATCGGCTTTACCTCGACCTTTCTGGTCCGTAGTGCCTCAATCGCCTTGACCACCGCAGCAGCGCCGCGGATCGTCGTCACATACGGCACCTGCCTTTCCAGGGCCGTGCGCCGGATAGAGAACGAGTCCAGGATCGCCTGCTTGTTGCCGACCGTGGTATTGACGATCAGATCGATCTGGCCGTTGATGATCAGGTCCACGATATGGGGCCTTCCCTCGCTCATCTTGAGGGCAAACTCCGCCGGAACATTGTGCCTGATCAGCTCGATGCAGGTCTTCTTGGTGGCCAGGATCTTGAAGCCCATAGCGCGCATCTGGGCCGCTAGTTCCACGGCCTTGGGCTTGTCGGCATCCTTGACGCTGAACAAGACCCGGCCCGATGTCGGCAGGCCGTTGCCCGCTGCGATCTGGCTCTTGGCATACGCCATGCCGAAGTTGTCCGACAGGCCCATGACTTCGCCGGTGGAGAGCATCTCTGGCCCCAGGATCGTGTCCGTGCCGGGGAACTTCAGGAAGGGGAAGACCGATTCCTTGACCGCGAAGTAGACTCGCCGGACCTCCTTGGTAAAGCCCAACTCGTCCAGCGTCTGGCCCACCATCACCTTGGCTGCCAACTTGGCCAGCGGCACGCCGATGGCCTTGCTGACGAACGGGATTGTGCGCGAGGCCCGCGGATTGACCTCCAAGATGTAGACGTCATTGCCCTTGAGGGCGAACTGGATGTTGATGAGGCCCTTGACCTTCAGGGCCAGGGCCAACTGCCTGGTCTGCCGCCGCAATTCATTGACTATCTTCTCCGGAACCGACACTGGCGGCAGGGAGCAGGCGCTGTCGCCGGAATGGATGCCTGCCTCCTCAATGTGTTCCATGATCCCGCAGATCACCACGCGGCGGCCGTCGCAGATGGCGTCCACGTCGAACTCGGTGGCGTCGTCCAGGAACTTATCGATCAGGATCGGATGCTCTCCGGAGGCCTCCAAGGCCCTGGTTACACAGGCGTCGAGCGCCGTCTCGTCGTGCACCACCTCCATGGCACGGCCGCCCAGTACGAACGAAGGCCGCACCAGCAGGGGATAAGCGAGCCTCTCGGCGATCCGCTTGGCCTGCGCGTGGTTGAGGGCTGTGCCGCTTTCCGGCTGGCGGAGCTTGAGCTTGCGGACCAGCTTGTTGAATCGCTCGCGGTCCTCCGCGACGTCGATGCTATCAGGAGAGGTGCCGATGATCGGTACCCCAGCGCGCTCCAAAGGCACGGCCAGCTTGAGCGGCGTCTGGCCCCCGAACTGGACGATTACGCCGTCTGGCCGTTCCTTATCGACGATGTTCATCACGTCTTCAAAGGTCAGCGGCTCAAAGTACAGCCGGTCGGAGGTGTCGTAGTCGGTGCTGACGGTCTCGGGATTGCAGTTGACCATGATCGATTCGATGCCGATCTGGCGCAGGGCAAAGGCCGCGTGCACGCAGCAGTAATCGAACTCGATGCCCTGGCCGATCCGGTTGGGCCCTCCGCCCAGGATCATGACCTTGCGGCGATCTGTGGGATCGGCCTCGCACTCGTGTTCGTAGGTCGAGTAGAGATACGGGGTATGGGCCTCAAACTCCGCGCCGCAGGTGTCCACCCGCTTGTACACGGGCGTCACGCCCATGTCCTGGCGCTTGGCCCGGACATGCCGCTCTTCCACCTTGAGCTGCTGCGCCAGGTAGCGGTCGCTGAATCCGCACTCCTTGACCTGGCGCATCAAGGCAGGGGTGAACCTGTCCAGAGCAGCCACGGAGGCGATCTTGTCTTCGAGCCTGACTATATCCTTGATCTGGTTCAGGAACCACGGATCGATCCGGGTAAGATCGTAGACATCCTGGACGGACACCTTCCTCCGAAGGGCCTCGGCCACGAGCCAGAGCCGGTCCCAGGTGGTGTGGCGGAGTCGTTCCTTCATCTGGGCTACCGTGAGGGTCTCTTTGAGGTGGCGGTTGCTCAGTGAATACCGGTCGATCTCCAGCGAGCGGATCGCCTTCTGTAGGGCCTCTTTGAACGTGCGGCCTATGGCCATGGCCTCGCCGACCGACTTCATCTGGATGGTCAGCTCAGGGGTGGTCTTGGGGAACTTCTCAAAGGTGAATCGCGGCCACTTGACCACGCAGTAGTCGATGGTCGGCTCGAAGCAGGCCGGGGTCTTCTTCGTGATGTCGTTGGGGATCTCGTCGAGGGTGTAGCCCACGGCCAGCAGCGAGGCGATCTTGGCGATGGGAAAGCCCGTGGCCTTGGAGGCAAGGGCCGAGGACCGCGAGACCCGCGGGTTCATCTCAATGACTACCATCCGGCCGTTGTCGGGATGGACCGCGAATTGGATATTGGAGCCTCCGGTCTCCACGCCGATTGCGCGTATGATCCGGATCGCCGCGTCACGCATGACCTGGTATTCCTTGTCCGTAAGCGTCTGGGCGGGCGCGACCGTGATGCTGTCGCCGGTGTGGATGCCCATGGGATCGAGATTCTCAATGGGACAGACGATCACCACGTTGTCCTTTCGGTCCCGCATCACCTCCAGCTCGAATTCCTTCCACCCGATGACCGACTCTTCCACCAGGACCTCGTGCCTGGGACTGAGGTCCAGGCCCCAGCGGATGAACCGTCGGTACTCCTCCATGTTGTAGGCGATATTGCCGCCGGTTCCCCCCAGGGTGTAGCTGGGTCGGATGATCGCCGGAAAGCCCAGGTCGCCGATCCGGTGTTCGGCCTCCTGGAGTGAATACACGCAGGAGCTCTTGGGCACATCCAGGCCGATATCCAGGATGACCTTCTTGAATCGGTCGCGTTCCTCGGCCCTGCGGATGGATTGGAGGTTGGCCCCCAACAGCCGGACCTTGTACTTCTTGAGCACGCCGCGTTCTGCCAGGGCCACGGCCGTGTTGAGGCCGGTCTGGCCGCCCAGGGTCGGCAGCAGGCTGTCGGGCCGTTCCTTGCGGATGATCTCCTCCACGACCTCGGGGGTGATCGGCTCGATATAGGTCCGGTCGGCCATCTCCGGATCGGTCATGATCGTCGCCGGATTGCTGTTGACCAAGACCACCTTGTAGCCCTCGGCCCTGAGTACCTTGCAGGCCTGAGCGCCCGAGTAGTCGAATTCACAGGCCTGTCCGATGACGATAGGCCCTGAGCCGATGATCAGGATCTTATGGATGTCCTTGCGTTTGGGCATTGGTGTACGGTACGTCTGTCTGTACTTAGCAAAAGGGCAGGCCGCCTGGCCTGCCCGGATTCCCTAACAAAGCCATTTATCCATGGCCGCTGCGGCCTGGCGCCCGCTCTGGATCGCGCGGACCACCAAGGACGCCCCTTGGACCGTATCCCCTGTGGCAAACACCCAGGGGACACTGGTTTGACAATTGTTTACCAGGACGTTGCCCCTCTCGTCAAGGCGCAAACCCAGATTCTCCACCAATCCCTGGTGGGTCACGTGCACGAAACCCATCGCCAACAGCACCAGGTCGGTCTTGATGACGAACTCAGTGCCGGGCAGCTCCTTGATCTGCCAGCCCTTCTCCCCCTTGACCCATTCGACCTCAATGCCATGCAACTCACTGACGCGGATCTCGGTCCCCCCGAGTCTCTTGGTTAACACAGACCACCGCCGTTCGCATCCCTCCTCATGAGATGTGGAGGTACGCATGATGCGAGGCCAGGTGGGCCATGGCGTATCGGGTGGACGGCCTTCCGGCGGCTTGGGCAGGATCTCCAACTGGTAGATTCTCTCGGCCCCTTGGCGCCGGGCAGTACCCACGCAGTCGCTGCCGGTGTCCCCGCCGCCGATGACCACCACGGTCTTGTCCTTGGCGGAGACGACCTTTGTCTCGCCGAGGTCCTGGCCTACGTTGAGCTTGTTCTGGGCGGTCAGGTAGTCCAAGGCAAAAAGGACGTTGTCGAAGTCCCTGCCCACCACGTCGAGGTCTCTGGGATGACGTGACCCCATGGCCAGCAAGATGCCGTCAAACCGCCGCCGTAGGTACCGAGCCGAGATGTCCTCGCCGGCAGTCACACCGGTCTGGAACTCCACGCCCTCCTGTTTCAACTGATCGAGGCGACGATCGATCACCCACTTTTCCAGCTTGAAGTCCGGTATGCCGTACCGGAGCATCCCACCGGGCTGTTCGTCCTGCTCGATTACCAGCACGCTGTGACCTGCACGGGCCAGTTGCTGGGCAGCGGCCAGGCCGGCAGGCCCAGACCCGATTATAGCCACCCGCTTGCCCCTCTTGGCCGCTGGCATCTGCGGCCTGATCCACCCTTCCTGGAACCCTCGCTCTACGATCTGCATCTCTATGTGCCGGATCAAGACTGGGTCGTCGTTGACTGCCAGGGTGCAGGCCGTTTCGCAAGGTGCGGGGCAGATACGGCCGGTGATCTCCGGGAAGTTGTTGGTTGCATGCAGCATCCGGCAGGCCTGCTCCCAACGGTTGTGGTAGATCAGATCATTGAAGTCCGGAATCAGGTTGCACAGTGGGCAGCCTGCACCGTGACAGAAGGGGATGCCGCAGTTCATGCACCGGGCCGCCTGGTTTCGCAGGTCGTCGGGCGTCAGCGGAAGGTCAATCTCGTTGAAGTCGATGATCCGGCGATCGACCGGCCTGTGGCCGACGTCTTGACGCGGGTATTTCAGAAAACCTCGCAGCTCACCCATGGAATACCTCCTCGGTGGCCGGCGTGGTATCGGTGTCACGCTGTTCTTCGGCCCGGATGCGTTCGAGGGCCTTGCGATAGTCGATCGGCATGACCTTGACGAAGCGGCCGACCATGTTGGGCCAGGCGGAGAGGATCTCCCTGGCCCGCTGACTTCCAGTCCAGGTCAGGTGCCTCTCGATCAGGGTCCGCAACATGTCCCTGTCTTCCGGTTGCCAAACCGTCTCCAGGTCCACCATGTCCAGGTTGCAAAGGGTGTCGAACAACTGCCACTCGTCCAGCACGTATGCAATGCCGCCGCTCATGCCTGCGCCGAAGTTGCAGCCGGTCTTGCCCAGCACCGCCACCAGGCCGCCGGTCATGTATTCGCACCCGTGGTCGCCGATGCCCTCGACAACGGCGGTAGCGCCGCTGTTGCGCACGGCAAACCGCTCGCCTGCCATACCGTTGATGAATACCTCACCGCCTGTTGCGCCATACAGGATGGTGTTGCCCACGATGATGTTCTCATGGGCCGGGTACGTGGCTGTCTTGGGCGTCTGGACCAAGATGCGACCGCCGGACAGGCCCTTGCCCAGGTAGTCGTTGCTCTCGCCTACGAGGCGCAAGGTGACGCCTGGGGCCAGGAACGCGCCGAAGCTCTGCCCCGCCGAGCCCTGCAGCACCACCTCCAGGGTGCCGTCCGGCAGGCCTGCAGGCCCGTGCCTGGTCACGATGCGGTTGCTGAGGATCGCGCCTACCGTGCGATGCACGTTGCGGATCGGCATCTCGATGCGGGTCTTTTTTTTCTTCTCTACGGCCGCCTTGGCCTGTTCGATGATCTGCCAATCCAGGTGATCCTGGAGCTTGTCCGGCTGCCGCTCGACGAGCCGGATGGGCCTTCCGTCCGATGCGTCCGGCTGATGTAAGATCGCGGACAGGTCGATCCCAGCAGCCTTCCAGTGCTGGATCGCGGCCTTGGTCGCCAGTCTGTCCACTCGCCCGACCATGTCTTCGAACCGGCGGAAGCCCATCTCGGCCATGAGATGCCGGACCTCTTCTGCCACAAAGAACAGGTAGCTTTGCAGATATTCGGGCCTTCCGGCAAACCGCTTGCGGAGCTCCGGGTCTTGGGTTGCGATTCCGTACACGCAGGCCCCTTCGTGACACTTGCGAAGCAAGGTGCAGCCCAAGGTCACCAGGGCAGCGGTGCCGAACCCGAACTGCTCTGCGCCCAGCAGGGCTGCGATAACGACGTCGCGCCCGGTCCGCATCTGCCCGTCTGTCTGGACCCTGATCCGGCCGCGTAGGTTGTTCATGACCAGGACCTGCTGGGTCTCGGCCAGCCCCAGCTCCCACGGGACGCCCGCGTGCATGATGGACGAAAGCGGGCTGGCGCCCGTACCTCCGTCATGGCCGCTGATGAGCACCTCGTCCGCATTGCCCTTGGCCACGCCTGCGGCGATCGTGCCCACGCCCACCTCCGCCACCAGTTTGACCGAGACCTTCACTCCCGGATTGCTGCACTTGAGGTCGTAGATCAATTGGGCCAGATCCTCGATCGAATAGATGTCGTGGTGCGGCGGCGGCGAGATCAATGTCACGCCGGACGTCGAGTACCTAAGCTTTGCGATCTCTGTGGAGACCTTGTGGGCCGGCAATTGGCCGCCCTCGCCGGGCTTGGCGCCCTGGGCGATCTTGATCTGGAGTTCCTTGGCGTGGGCCAGGTAGTTGATGGTGACGCCGAACCGGGCGCTGGCCACCTGCTTGATCGCGCAGTTCTTGTCGTCGCCGTTGGATTCCAGGACGTACCGCGCCGGGTCTTCGCCGCCCTCGCCGGTGTTGCTCATGCCGCCGATACGGTTCATGGCTATGGCCAGGCACTCGTGGGCCTCCTTGCTGATCGAGCCGTGGCTCATCGCGCCCGTACAGAACCGTCTGACGATATTGGTGGCAGGCTCGACCTCCTCGATGGGGACGGGCTGTCCCTTCTTTAACTCAAACAGGCCTCGCAGGGTACAGAGGCGTTTGGATTGCTCGTTGACCGCCTCGGCGAACTCGGCGTAGGTCTTGGCGTCGTTATCGCGGACCGCATGCTGGAGCTTGGCCACGGTGGTTGGATTCCACAGGTGGCGCTCGCCGTTCTGTCTGAAGGCGTACTCGCCGCCGATGTTCAGGTCCGGCATACACGCCTCCGCATTGAAGGCGGATGCGTGCCTGGCCAGGGCCTCTTGGGCGATCTGGTCCAGGCCCACGCCCTGGATGCGGGACGTGGTGCCTGCGAAGTATTCATCGACCAAGGCCTTGTTGAGACCTATGGCCTCAAATAGCTGGGCGTACATGTAGCTGCGGATCGTGGAGATGCCCATCTTGCTCATGACCTTGAGGATGCCCTTTTTGACTGCAGCTATGTAGTTGTCCGCCAGTTGCACGGGCTCCAGGCTGCTTCCCAGGTCGCCGCGGCGGTGCATCTCGTTAAGGACTTCCAGGGCCAGGTAGGGATTGATGGCGTTTGCACCATAACCGGACAATAGACAAAAGTGCATGACCTCCCGAGGTTCGCCGCTCTCGACGATCAGACCGGTCTCGGTGCGGAGCCCGCGATTGATCAAGGCGTGATGCACGGCGGACACGGCCAGCAGAGACGGGATCGCGGCCTGGGTCTCAGTCACGCCGCGGTCGCTGAGGATCAGCAAGGAGACCCCTTCCCGGATCGTCTTTATCGCAGATTCGATCAAGGCATCGAGGCCGCGTTTCAAGGCCTGGTCCGGGTTCTTGTCATTTGCATCGAACAAGGCCGCCACGGTCGCGACCTTGAAGTCGCTCCGTTTGACCGATCTGAGGCGCTCCATGTCCGCATTGGCCAGGATCGGATGCGGCAGCTTCAGTTGCCGGCAGTGCTCGGGCGTCTCATTCAGGAGGTTCCGCTTCTTGCCGGTAAAGAGCATCAGGCTCATGACCAGTCCCTCGCGGAGCGGGTCGATCGCCGGATTGGTCACCTGGGCAAAGAGCTGTTTGAAGTACTGGAAGAGCAGTTTGGGTCTATCGGATAGCACCGCCAATGGGGTGTCGTTGCCCATGGAGCCGACCGGCTCCTGGCCATTAACCGCCATAGGCGTCAGGATCATGCGGAGCTCTTCGGAGGTGTAGCCAAAGGCCCGCATCCTCTGGACAATAGTCTGCGGATCCCTCTCCGCCAGTTCGGGCGCGTCGAATAGGCCCCGCAGTTCGATGCGGTTTTCCTCCAGCCATCGGCGATAGGGCTGTTGGCGGACGATCTTGCTCTTGATCTCGTTGTCCGAGATGATCCGGCCTTCGACAGTGTCTACCAGGAACAGGTGCCCGGGCCGCAAGCGGCCTTTCTCGCGGATCTTCTCGGGCGGAAACTCGACCACGCCCGCCTCGCTGGCAATGATGACCAGGCCGTCGGTGGTCACCATGTACCGACATGGCCGCAGGCCGTTGCGGTCGAGCGTGCCTCCGATCAGCCGGCCGTCCGTAAAGACCATGGCCGCCGGTCCATCCCACGGCTCCATTATGGCGGCGTGGTATTCGTAGAAGGCACGCCTATCCGTACTGATATGGTACTTTGCCCCAAAGGCCTCGGGAATCAACATCATCAGGGCGTGAGGCAGGCTGCGGCCCGCCTGGACGAGCAGCTCCAAGGCGTTGTCGAACGAGGCCGAGTCACTGGCGCCGGGGGTTACCACCGGGAACAGGTCCGTCAGGTCCTCCCCCAAGGCCTTGCAGACCATCTTGGGCTGGCGGCCCCGCATGGAGTTGCGGTTGCCGCTGAGTGTGTTGATCTCGCCGTTGTGGGCAATGCAGCGGAAGGGATGCGCCAACCGCCAGTTGGGGAAGGTATTGGTGCTGTATCGCTGATGCACGACCGCCAGCGCAGACGTGAGGCGCTCGTCCTCCAGGTCCGGGTAGTAGTCGAACAACTGGCGGTCCATGAACATGCCTTTGTAGCAGATCGTCCTGCTGGACAGGCTGGTGATGTAGAAGTCCTCGGCCTCCTGGCCGAGCTGTTCGACCAGTCGCTCTGCCCGCTTGCGGGCCATAAACAGCCGCCGCTCCAAGGCCGCATCCGTCAGGTCGTCGCCGTCAACAAAGACCTGCTTGATCGACGGTTCTGCAGCCAGCGCGATCCGGCCCAGGCAGGTGTTGTTAGTCGGCACGTCTCGCCAGCCCAAGACCTTCATCCCGTAATGGGCGATCGCCGACTCCAGGATCTGGTCGCACCTGGTCCGAAGTTCGGTGTTGTCCTTGGGGCCGAATACCATGCCAACACCGTACTGGCCTGGCTGCGGCAGGATGACTCCTGCACGCTGGTACTCGGCGTTGAAGAACTTATGGGGGATCTGAAACAGGATGCCTGCGCCATCGCCGGTGATGTTGTCCGAACTGGCAGCCCCGCGGTGGCGGAGG
>Ga0315287_10003117_pt1 | contig 15926 bp, 5 predicted proteins | sample YL17G11_0_MG_FD_205037 | JGI IMG/M metagenome (GOLD analysis project Ga0315287, IMG submission 205037) | Sediment microbial communities from Yellowstone Lake, YNP, Wyoming, USA - YL17G11_0 | ecosystem: Environmental > Aquatic > Freshwater > Lake > Sediment | place: USA: Wyoming | collected... | reverse complement strand
CAGCAGCAACAGCAGCATCAGCAGCAGTTCCAGTTCGGAGGAGATGGAGGCGGCGGCGGCGGAAGCGGAGGAGGAGGTGGAGGCGGCGCGGCGCAGCGCGGGAGGGGCTCCTCCTCCTCCTCTGTGGCCGCGTCGTACCTTTTGGCCGACGCCCGCGCGCTGCTCGGCGGCCGCGGGGGAGGGAGCGGGGGAGGAGGAGGAGCCCCGCAGCAGCAGCAGCAGCACTTCGACACCTCCCGCAGGCTCGAGCAGGAGGAGGAGGAGGCGGCGCGGGCCTACTTCGCAGCCGCCGCGGCCTCTGCCGCTGCTGCTGCCGCCGCTTCGCCCTCGCCCCCTCCTCCGCGCGCGCACTCGTCGTCGCTCGCGCGCACATTCTCTGCGCCGCCGCTCGGGGACCTCCTCTCCGCCGTCGACGACTCTTCCTCGCGGCCGCCGTCGCCGCCAGCGCCGCCGCAGCCCCCGTCGTCGTCGTTCGCCTCCCCTTCGACCTTGCTCTCGCCACTGTCCTTTGCGGACGACGACGACGAGATCGAGAGCTCGGATGCCTTCGCGCCGTCCCCTCCCCAGCAGCAGCAGCGCCTCTTTTTCCGCGGGGGATACCAGCAGAAGCAGCGTTCTTCCAACTACGGCCACCTCCAGCAGCAGCAGCAGCCGCATCAGCCGAAGCAGCAGCGCTTCTCTCCGCCCGCGTCCTCGGCGCCCGGTGCCGCCGCCTCCAGCGCGGCCTCCGCCGCGGCGCTCGAGGCGCTGCGCAGGCTCGCGCTCGCGCCGCGCCCCGCCTCTTCTTCTTCTTCTTTGTTGGAGACCGGCGAAGGTTATGCCGCCGAGAAGCAGCGGCGGCAGCAGCAGCAAAAGCACCAGCAGCAGCAGCAGCATGCGCAGCAGCAGGGCGAGGGCACCGGCGCCTTCCTCACCGCGGCCGACGAGGAGGCGTGGCTCTCTTCGGCGGACCTCTCCTCCGTCGGAGGAGCGGGCCCCGACGAAGGCGCGCACCTCTGGCGCCCCTCCCGCCGCCAGATCCACAACCAGCAATATCAGCAGCAGCAGACGAGGCAGCCGGGAGGGAGCCGCTGGCGCCGCGGCGGGCAGCAGCAGCGGTCGCCGCAGGGGGGCGGCGCGCCCGCCGCTCCGCCGCCGTCGCCGTCGCCGCTGCAGCCGCAGCAGTCCCGCGGAGGAAGAGCAGCGGGAGGGGGCCTCGCGTTCTCTTCCTCCTCTGCTGCGGTCTCGCGCGCCGCGTCGACGCCCCCGGAGGCCCTGATGCAGCTCGGCGGTCCTTTCGGAGTCCAGGAGGAGGAGCGCGGCAAGTGAAATGATCTGAAAACGCGATGGCGACAATACAAAATCTCGGAAGCGAGCGGGAGAGAGCGAGAGAAAGAGAGAAACAAAGTCCGCGTGGCTCCTTCGCGTCTTCCCTTTCTGCGTCTTCCTCTTCCTGTCCCGATTGCAGAGGTTGCCCCTGCGCCTTTATTTTTGCATCGTGCTTTTGAATTTTCTGTTGGTTTGTGCCGCCGCTTGACAAAAAAGTTTTCCCCAGTTTCCACTTTCCCCATTTCTTCCCATGATCGTTTCCCACTCATTTCCTCCCCGTTTCTTGACACTGACAACCTCTTGACTGATATGAATGCTAGAAACTTGACCTGATATGAATGCTGCCCGCGGGAGAGAGAGAAACAGAGATAAAATTATAAAAAGAGAAAGAGAGAAGCCAAATATACAGAGAGAGAGAGAACAAAAACAAGATGGAGAGGAGGTCGGGCGAGGGTTTCAAGGCGGAGTTTTTTTCCTTTGACGGGCCTCGTCGTCGATCACTCTTTCATGCTTTGTTTGCCTTGTGTGACTTCGAACGACAGCGCTCTTTCTTTCTAATTACCTGTTTTATCCGATGCAGTCCCGAGAGAGCTCTTAGCGTGCACTATCGGGCTCCGAAAGGGATCGAAAAAAAGGAAAAGAGGGCGGGGCGTGCGCGCGCGGACAGAGACAGAAAAAAACAATGTCGACCATCGATTTGTCGTCTCTCGGAGCCGCGGCGCTCCCTCCTCTCCCGGCCACGCCCGGAGCCCTGCTCCGCGCGCTGATCGAAGAGGACTTCAAGGGGGCCCTGCAGTTTCAATACGGTCGGTCGAAAATATAATGGAAGGAAAGATGACACGCGAGCGAGTTTGGGGTGGGTTGATGCCCCTCTGAAACGGCGAGGCTCACCCGACGCTCGACGCCCCCCCCCAAAAAAAACTTATGTTTAGTCCTCCCAGGCCCCTGTGGCGAGGAGCTCGCCTGCGTCTGCGCGTGCCCGGCCTCCTGGTTCGGCGCCGAGCGCACGGCCGTGGTAGCGCACCTTCTCGTTGCAGAAGAGAAGCGCGGAGGCGACGAGGAAGACGAGGAGGGCGAGGCGGAGGAGGAAGAGGAAGAAGAGGTCGTCGCCGTCGGGCGGCAGCTCGCTCGGCTCGGCTCCGTCGCCTCCTCCTCCTCCTCCGCTTCCGCCTCAGCTTCCTCGAGGGAGGTGAGCACGCACCTCGATCTGCTGGTCCTGGTGCCGTCTCCGAGCTCCTCCTCCCCGGGGCCGCAGAGGGGGAAGAAGCCGAAAGCGGCAGGGGCGCCGCTGCCACCCTTCTCCCGCGTTGCCCCCGGAGAGAGGCCGCCGCCTCTCTCTGCTCGTGCTCCGCAGCAGCCTCCCCTACTTCCCGCCGGATCCTGCCCGCTGCTCGCCGCCGTCGAGCTCCCGACCTCGGGGCGCAGGTGGCTGCTTCGGCAGAGGGCCCCGCGGACCCTCGGGGACGTACTGAGGGCCTCCTCGGGCTCTTCGTCGGCCCCTTCCTCGGCGGCGGCGGCAGCGCTGTCGGGCGACGGCGGCAAGCGGCTGCTTCTGTTCCGAGTCCTGCGCGCGGTCTCGGCGGCCGAGCGAGGGGCGCATGCTTCCTCCTCCTCCTTCAGGATAGCGCCAGACGACGTCTTGCTCCTCGGGCGCTCGGGCGGAAGGGCGGCGCTCGCGCCCTCGGCCTTTCTGCCTCCTTCTTCTCCTCCGCCGTCGCTGTCGCCGGCAACAGAGGCAGCGCCTTTTTCTTCTTCCTCCTCCTCGCTCTCCGCCGCCACCGCTGCCTGGACCCGCCGCGCCCTCCCGACGCTCGACTACCTCCTTCTCCTGAACCGCCTCGCGGGCAGGCGCTGGGGCGACGCGAGGTGCCACCCCGTGCTCCCCTGGGTCTGGGACGACTTCGCCTCGGCCTCGCCGCCCGCCGAGGAGGAGGAAGCGGCGGAGGAAGCAGACGGGGGTGGCGGACTCAGCGCCGCTGGCGACGCCGAAAACCCTCGTCGCCGCTTCCCCGCTCGCCGTCGCCTTCCTCCCCCTCTCCCGGCACCCGCGGGCTGGCGCGACCTCACCAAATCGGCCTTTCGGATCGCGCGCGGCGACGAGCAGCTCGCGGCGTCTTTCGCGGCGGGCCTCGCTCTCAACGGCGGCGGCGAGGAGGAGGAGAAGTGGAGGAGGAGGAGGAGGAGCAGGAGCAGGAGCAGGAGGAGGGAGCGGGGGAAGAAGGAGGACAGTGCGAGCGAGGGCCTTCCGAGGCAGAGTGCGCAGCAGGGGAGGAGGACCAGCGGCGGCTTCCAGGACAGCAGCGCGGAAGAGGAAGAGGAGGAAGAGGGCGACGCCAGCAGCGAAGGAGGTGCAGCCGACGACGCCAGGGGCTCCGAGGAAGAAGGCAAACGGAGCGACGACGGCGGCAGCGACGGCGACGACGGCGACGACGGCGGCGACGACGACGGAGCCCCTGCCCTCCGCCCCCGCCCCCCCGCCCTCTCCGCCTCCCGCGGCATCACCCCGCACCACGTCCCCTGCGGCCCGCTCTCCGAGCTCGCCTACTGCGTCTACCTCGCGCGGAGGCTCCCCAAGGCCGCGCTCGCGCGGTCCGTCAGGCGCGCGTTCGAGGCGGGCGAGTACCCCGGCTCGGCGGCGCGGCTGCGGCGCTGGGCGGCGGACGACGCCGTCCCCGAGCTCTTCTGCGACGCAGGGGTCTTCGAGTCGGTGCACCCCGACCTTCCCGACCTGGAGCTTCCGTCGTGGTGCTACAGCGGCAGCAGCAGCAGCAGCAGCAGCAGCAGCAGCAGCAGCAGGCCCGAGGGGAAGGAGAAGGAGGGAGAGGAAGAAGGGGGCACGGCAGCGTCGGCGACGAGGAGAACGGCGGCCGACAGGAGGGCCGCCGCCGAGAGGTTCGTCCTCGCCCACCGCCGCGCCCTCGAGTCGGACACCGTCGCCAGGCGCCTCCCGGCGTGGATAGACCTCACGTTCGGCGTCGCCCTGACGGGGAGGAGGGCGGAGCGAGCCATGAACGTGGCCCCGCCGCAGGGGGACGGGGGCGGCGGCGGGGCGCCCTTTGGCGGCGCGGCAGGGGCGGCGTGCTCCTCGTGCTCTCTGTCGCCGCTTGCCGCGGGCGGATCCGGGGGAGGAGGCGGCGGCGGCGGCGGAGGCTCCGGGCGTGTGCAGCTCTTCTGGGAGCCACACCCGCCGCGACGGAGCGCGCGCGCGGAGGAGGGGTCGGGGGCGGAAGCTGCTCCTCCTTCGACCTCCTCCTCCTCCTCCTCCTCCTCCTCCTCTTCCTCTCCTTCCTCCTCCGTCGCCGCGGTCGGCCGCCTCGCCGTCCAGCTCTACTCCCCTCGGGGGGCAGTCCACGAGCCGCCCTCGGAGGAGCGCGCCTGGGCCGGGGCCGCCGCGGCGGCCAGGGCGAGGGGCAGGCTCGCCGGCGCGCCCGCGACGTTTGCGGGGGCGTGCCTCCCGGGCCTCTTCGGAGGAGGGGGAGGAGGGGGAGGAGCAGGAGGAGCCCCCGCTCCTTCCGCGTCCCTGCTGCTCGAGTCTGACTTTTTCGACGACGACGTGCGGGCCGCCGCGGCGGTGATCGACGCGCTCGAGGAGGGCGCGTCGGCGCCGGCGCCGGCGGGCCCGGGCCCCTCGCCTCCCTCGCGCCGCCGGCAGTGCTCCCCGAGGCTCGCCGCCGCCAGGGGCCTCGCGGCCGCCGTGCGCGGCCCCGCCGCCGCCGAGGCGTCGACGCGAGGGGTCGCGCTGGCGCTTCCGGCCCTGCTCGACGCCCTGTGCGACGCCGCGAGCCCGCGCCTGGCCGCCGGAGCCGGCGAGGGCGAGGGCGGCGACGGCGACGAGGGCGGCGGCGGCGACGGCGACGGCGACGGCGACGACGAGGCGGCGGCGGCAGAGCTCATCGCTGTGGCCGTCCCCACCCTCTTCTCGCTCCTCGCTCCCCGGGGTAGGGCCGCCGCGGCCGCCTGCGCTCTCGTCGCGGAGCTGCAGGCGACGGGAGGCGCCGGAGGGGGCCGCGGAGGGGGGCCCGCCGCGGGCCCCGCGGCCTCGGCGGCGCTGCTGCGGCCTGCCGTCGTCTCCGCGGCGCTGCGCGCGGGCGGCGAGGCCGTGTTCTTGGAGACGGTCCTCCCGTCGGCGCTCGACTGCCTCCTGGCCGCCGGAGCTCCCGCGCCGAGAGCGCTCGCCTGTTACGGCAGCCAAAGAGCAGCAGCAGCAGCAGCTGCAGCAGCAGAAACTCTCTCGCCCGCGCGCCGCGCTGCCTCCGCCGCGGGGCTCGCCGCCTCCGCCGTCGGCGCCCTCGCCTCGGCCGCTGCGGCCCTGCCGCTGCCCGCTGCCCTAGAGTGGGTGCTTCGGCCCTTGCTGGGCGCGCTGCACGCCGGGCCCGGCGTCGCCGCTGCAGTGGCCGCGTGCGCCGCTGCTCTGGGGGGGAGGGCGGCCGGGAAGCACGTCGTGCCCCCGCTGGTAGCGATCCTGTCGGCGCCGAGGAGGGGGAGGGGGAGGAGCAGCAGCAGCGGCGGCGGCGGGAACGACGGCGGCGGCAGCGGCGGAAACGCCGGCAGTGGCGGCAGCGACCAGCAGAGGTGGCAGGCTTCTGCTGCTGCCGCTCCGTCTCCCTCGTCTTCTCCTCCGCGCAGCAGCCCTTTCTCGCTCTCCTCATCTGCCGCACCGGTACTCTTACCGTCGCCCGCGACGACGGCGGCGGAGGGAGCGCTCTCGGCCCTCGAGGCCTTGTTGCCGCTGCTGCCGCCGGACGCCGTCGCAACGAGGCTGCTCTCCCCCCGCCTGTCCTTCCCAAGGGGGGACTCGCTCCTTCCCTCGAGGCTCTCGGGGCTGCTGCTGCGGCCTGGGGCTCACTCCGAGGCTCTGGGGCCGAGGCTGCGGTGCCGGGTCGCGGCGCTGCTGCTGCGGGCGGCGGCGGACGTCGCGAGCGCCGCCGCGGACGCGGCGCAGGCGCAGGCGCAGGCGGCAGCGGAGAAAGAAAAGGGAAAAGGGAGAGCTTCCGCCTCGTCTTCCTCTTCCTCTTCCGCTTCCGCTCTCGAAGACGCCTCCAACATCGTCGCCGAGGTGCTGGCCCCGCAGCTGCTCCCGCTGCTGTCGGCGGGGAGGGCGGAGCGACTGTCGCACGGCGTTTCCTCCTCCTCTCCCTCCCCCTCCCTCGCCGCCGCGGCGGCGGCCGGGGCGGCGGTCTCGGGGCGGCGAGCCGGTCTCCCTCCCCTTCCCGTCGAGAAGGGAGCCAAAGCCGCGCCCTCTCTTCCTCCCCCTCCTCCTTCTTCGAACGGCGGAGGCAGCGGCGGGGGCCTCTCCGCGAGGATCGCAGCGGCACTGGCCGGGAGCGTCGGGAGCGAAGGGGTCGCCGTCGTCGTCGGCGGCGGCGGAGGAGGAGAGAGAGCCGAGATCACCGAGGCGCCGCCGCGGGGACAGCGGCAACGGCAGCAGCGACAGCCCTCTGCTCCCGTTCCCGTCTCCTCCTCCTCCTCTTCCTCCGCTGGCAGCGACAGCCCCCCCTTTCCGCCGGACGAGTCGGGCTACTGGGACCTCGTCCACGCCGTTTACCCGGAGCTCTGCGAGGCCCTCTCGGTTTGCTCGGGTTCCTCCTCCTCTCCCCGCTCCTCTCCCTCGTCTGCCGCCGCCGCCTCCGTCCTCCGGCAGGCGCTCCCTCGCTGGGCTCCCCTCGAGGGGGCCCTCGAGGCCGGATACGGCTGGAAGCCGCCCCCGGTCACCCCGCCCACGGCACTGGAGGCCCGTGCGGCGGCGAGGCTGGTCTCGGCGGCAGAGAGGCTCGTCCGAGCGATGCCTCCCCTTCCTCGCGGTCCTCCGGAGCTGCTGCTGCCGCCGAAGCCGGCGGCGACAGCGACGGCGAGCGAGGGCAGCGAGCCGACTGCCGCCGCCGCCTCTTCTAATTCCTCTTCGGACGACGGCGAGCTCCTCCCTCCCTCGTTCTCTTCACCGTCGCCGCTGGCGGCTCACTCCTCGGCGGCTGCCGCGGCGGCGCTGCTCGCGGCTGCGGCGGCGGCAGGAGCAGGAGGGTCCGCTCCGTCTCCTTCGCCGTCGCCGCTCGCGGCAGCAGCGGCGCCGGCGACGGCAGCGGCGGCGGCGGCGGTACCTCCTGCAGCTGCTGCCTCTCGCTCTAAAGCCCTCCCTCCGCATTTTCCCTCAGACGAGGCCGCCGCGGACGACGCCGCGGCGGCCGCGGCGGCGAGGACGCAGGCCGTGATCGCGGGGGCGGGGTGGTCGAGGCCCCCCGTCGTCCCGCGTTCGCCGGCGCCGCCGGGGGGAGGCGGCGGGGGCTGGCCTCCGACGCCGCAGAGAAGCTCCGCGTCTTCTGCTGCTGCTGGCGATGCTTCCGCGAGGGAGGGAGGCGCAGCTCCGTCGATGAGAGGGAGGCGGGAGCTGCTGCCGCGGGAGGAGGAAGATAAAGCAGGTTCGTCGCCGCCGGAAGCGACGGCGGCGCCAACGGCGGCGCCAACGGGGGCGGCTGCGGCGGCGGCGCCAACGCCTCTCTTCGCGGCCGCCGAAGCCGCTCCTTCCTCAGGCTTTGCATCTTTATTTTCCGCGTCTCCCCATCCTTCTTCCAGAGACGCCACCTGGCGGTGGCTCCCGGCCTCGGTGACCCCTCCCACGGACCGCGGAGAGGGCTCCCCCGGCGGCGGGGGCCTCGGGGCCGGCGGCTACGGCGGCGGCAGCGGCTCGAGCGCCGCGGGGGGCTGGGCCGACCCGGAGCTCTGGGGCCTTCGCCCGCCGCGCGCGGCCGCCGCGGCGCTGGGCGACGCCCGCGCCTGGCGCGCGTCGCCGGCCGCGTGCTTCCACTCGTGGAGGCCGCACCGCGAGAGGCTTCGCGCGCTGGCCTTGTCGGACTGCGGTTCGGCGCTGGCGACGGCCGGGAGGGGCTCCAAGGGAAGCAGCAGCAGCAGCAGCAGCAGAGGGAGCAGCGAGGCGGCGATGAGGTGCGGCGCAGCAGCAGCGGGAGGCGGCGGCGGCAGCGGCAGCAGCGGCAGCGGGGCGGAAATAGGGGCGGAAAGGGGGTCGAGGGACGTCGTCCGCGTCTGGTCGACGGCCGCCGCGGCGCCGGGCCCGCAGCTCTCGGGTGCGCACATCAGGGGCGCCGTGCGCTCGCTGCTCTGGCTCGGGGACGCCGGGGCCCCTCTGGCGTCGCTGGACGACGGCGGGACGCTGCTGGTATGGAGGCCCGGGGGCGGGAGCGCAGGGGCCGGGGACGGAGGGGGCGCGCTTTGGGCGCCGGCGGAGCCCGTCTCGAGGAGGAGCGGGAGGGGAAGGGCGAGCGCCTCCGCCGCGGCCGAAGCGGGAGCTGAGCAGCAGCCCCGCGCCCTCTACACCTGTGTGGCCCGCGCCACCGGCAGGGGAGGGTCCCCTTCCCCGCTCCTTCTTGCCGGAACCAGCGGCGGAAGGCTGCGGTGGCTCGACGCCGCGGGGTGCCGCCTCGGCGCTGACGTCGCCCTTTGGCCACCACTGCTCTCGCCGCAGTCGGGCTCGTCTTCCTCGTCTGCTTCTGCTGCTTCGCTCCACGTTCCCGTCTCGGCCGTCGCCGCGGGCGAGGGGTGCCACCTGGCCGCCGCGGCGTCCTCGGCGGGCACGGTCGCGCTCGTGGACGGGAGGGCTGGGGGGGTGGTTGCGACCTGGGACGCCGCGGCGGCATCGGGCTCCTCTCGTGCCTCTGCCTCTGCCGCCGCCTCCTTTGCTGCCGCCGCTCCTTCTGCTGCTGCTGCAGCCGACCTCGACTCCCCTTCTTCCGCTTCCTCGGCGATCACCGCGATGTTCTTCCGCGCCTCGGGGCGCGAGCTCGTCACCGCGGCCGCGGACGGAGGCGTGAGGCTGTGGGACGTCCGCGCGATCCGGGGCCGGGACCGAGGTCGGGGGCCTGTCTGCTCCGACCTCGGTCGCCTCGGCGGCGGCGGCGGCGGCGGAAGCAGCGGCGGCGACAGCTCCGCCGCCGCCGCGGCCGTCACCGGCGCCGCGTTCTCCCCCGCGGGCGTGGGCACGTGCTCCTCTGTGGGAGACGACGCCCTGCTCTACGGGGGGCCCTGGATCGCGGCGCTGCCGCCCCCGTCGTCGGTGGCAGCGGGCTTGCTCGCGAGCGTCCGCGTCGTTGCGCCGAGCGGCAGCGGCAGCGGCGGCGGCGGCGGGAGCGGAAGCTCCTCTTCCGCCTCTTCCTCGTCTTCTTCTTCCCTCCGAGTCGCCGGCGTCGCCCTGATGCCCGCGGCGCGCCTGCTCCTGGTGGGATGCGCGGATGGCCGTGTGCTCGTGTGCAGGTAGAGAGATTTCCCAAGAGGAGCGAGAGAGCAAGAGAAGAAAAAGCAGTTGAATGCCAGTTGTTCGATTTGTTGCAGTGTGAAGAGACAGAAAAAAAAATGAAACGAAACGAAAAAAGACACACTACCTGCGTCCCGTGATCAAGAACCGCAGCTCCTCGCCCGACACCCCCGCCCCGACCGTCATCCCCCGCTCCCCGCCCAGCGCCGCCGCCGCGACCCGCGTCTTCTCCTCGGCCAGCCTCACGACGCGCTCGTCGACGGTGTCCTCCGCGACGAGCCTCACGACGCGGACCTCGGCGGTGCGCTGGCCCAGCCGGTGCGCCCTGTCGGCGGCCTGCTGCTCGGTCGCGCGGTTGAACCAGGGGTCGAGGAGCACGACGGTCGAGGCCGCGGTGAGGTTGAGGCCCAGGGAGGCGGCCTTGAGCGAGACGACGATGACGGAGACGGGGGCCGGGTCCGCGCCGCCGGCGCCGGCGCCGGCGCCGGCCTCCGCTTCGTCCTGCCCGTCCCCCTCCGCCTGGAAGGCCGCGACGGCCGCGGACCGCTGCGCCGGGTTCATCGAGCCGTCGATCCTCGAGAACCGCACGCGCTCGCTGTCCAGGGCGGCGCCGACGAGGTCGAGCATCGAGGTCCACTGCGAGAAGACGACGACCTTCTCCGGGACGTAGGAGCGGCGGGGAGGGGCGCCCGGGCTGCCCCCGCGGCGGGCGCCGCCCGAGCGACCTCCTGCCGTCCTCGCCTCCCGCTTCGCCCTCCTGTTGCGCTCGGCGACGGCGAGCACGATCGCCATCAGGGCGTCGAGCTTGGCGCTGCCGAACGAGGAGGTGGGAGGAGACAGCTCGTCGCCCTCCGCCGTCTCGTCCTCGCCCCCCCCCCCGTCGTTGCCGGCGGCGGCGCCGCCGCCGCCGGTGCCGCCCTTCGCCCCTTGCTCCTCCTCCTCCTCCTCCTCCTCCTCGTCCGTCGCGTCCCCTCCGAGCAGCGCCGCCCGGGTCATCGCCCCCCCCGGCGGCACGGGGACCCCGCAGACGAGGCAGGGGCGCGAGCGGGGGGCGGCGTCCGGGTCCCCCGCCGGGGGGCCCGAGCGGGCGGCGCCCGCGGGCGGGGAGCGGGCTGCTTTCGGGGGGGCGGGGAACGCCAGCAGCGCGCACGTCCGGCAGTAGAGGTGCCCGCAGGGGGTCGCGCTCGCCGGGCGCTCGGGCGCGTCGAGGCACCGCCCGCAGAGCTGGCCCTGGGCCCGCAGCGTGTAGAGCAGGGCCGCCCTGACCCGCGGGGCGAGGCGCGAGGCCGCCGCCTTTTCTTCCTCCGTCGTCGCCGCCGCGCGGGGCTCGGCGGCGGCGGCGGCGGCGGAGGCGGCGAGGGGTGTTTCGGTGCCGGTGCCGCCGATGTTCAGCCTCCTCCACTCGGGCACCAGCGCCGGGTGGTCGCACGCCTGCCTCAGCCGGAGCAGCCGCTCCATCATGTTCACGTACGAGGCGGAGGAGGAGGAGGGAGCGGCGCGGGGAAACAGGCTCGCCGCGCCGCGCGCGAGCCGGTCGTACAGCTTGCGCTCCGGCTTCGACAGGCGCACCTTTTGGATGATCGTCGTCCGAGGGGGCAGCTTGGCCGACTGCTGCTGCTGCTGCTGCTGCTGCTGAAGCTCTTGGTAGTGCTGCTGCTGCTGTTGCTGCGCCTTCGGAGCCCGAAGGGGAGTCGAGGCTTCTTCGCTGCCGGAGGCGGCGGCAGCAGCAGCAGCAGCACTCCCTCCTCCTCCTCCTCCTCCTCCTCTCTCTCCTCCTTCTCTCTCTCCTCCTCCTCCCTCTCCCTCCGCCACCAGCGGCGTCTCCGAGACCAGTCCAAGCCCCACCTTGGTCCTCCGCAGCGTCACCGCCTGCAGCGCCGCCCTCAGCGTCCTCGCCGCCTCTGCGCGGGCCGCGAACCCCGTCGCCAGCCTCATGGGGTCCGAGATCCTCTCCTTGAAGAACTCGCGGCGGCTCCAGGGCTCGTGGCGCAGGAACGCGAAGAGGCTGAAGAGGTCGTCGGCGCCGTTGACGACGGGCGTGCCCGTGAGGCACCAGCGGCCGCGGCCGCCGCGAGAGGCCGAGCGCAGGGCGAGCACGGCCCTTGCGTTGCCCGTGGAGGCGTTGCGGATGGAGTGGGCCTCGTCGAGGATGATGCGGGACCAGCGGACGCTGTGGAGCGGGCCCGCCGCCGCTGGGTTCGGCGGCCGAGGAGCGTTGCCGGCGCCGTCGGCGCCGTCGCCGTCGGCCTCTTCTCCTTCCCCTTCGCCGCTGCTCCTCGCCCGCCGCTTCTTCCCCTGCTGCTGCCGCGAGGGGGACCGCCAGTCGACGCGGACGGTGTCGTACGTCGTCACTACGACGTCTGCTCTCGACAGCCCCAGCGGGTCGCCCCTCCTCTCCGCCCCGTGGTGCTTGATGATCCCCCCGAGCTCCGCCCTCTCGCCGTCGCCGTCGCCGCCGCCGCCGCCGCCGCCGCCGCCGCTGCCTTCCTCTCCTTCTTCGCCGCTTTCGCCGTCTCTTGGGGGCGACCTCGCGCGCCGGAACGCCCGGTGGTCTATCTTGGTGCGCAGCTCGGCGAGCCACTGGTGCAGCAGCGAGTTCGGGCAGACCACCAGCGTCCCGCCGCGGGGGAGAGACGCGGCTTCCTCGCCGCCGTCGTCGTCCTCGGGCGGGGCCGCCCCGCGCGGCGCCGAGCCGATGAGCGCCGCGGCCTCGACCGTCTTCCCCAGCCCTTGCTCGTCGGCCAGCAACCCGCCCCCGCCCTTCTCTCCGGACTCCCGCGCGAGCATCCACGCCAGGGCCACCTTCTGGTGCGCATGGAGCCCGACGAGGAGCGTGCCGGGGGGCGGCTCGGCGCCCTCGAGGAGGGACTGCGCCGCCGACGCCTCGAGCGCGGAGAAGGCGGCGGCGAGCGCGGCCGCGGCGTCGGGCTGGGCGGAGGGGCCGCCTCCCGCCGCCGCCGCCGCCGCGTCAGCCGCGGACTGCCTCGCCGCTTCCGCCCTGGAGGCCGCCGCGAGGGCGAGGCTCGGGGGCAGCCTGCGCCCCTGGAGAAGCGGCGGCGGGGCCGCCGCTGCGAACGGAGCCGAGACGGGGGCGGACAGAGGGCCCGGGGGAGCGGGAGCAGCGGCAGGAGCAGCCGCAGCTGCTGAAGGAGAGGCGCCCCCTGCGCCACCGTTGTTATTCCTCGCGGCGGCGAACGCCATCCTGCTCCGCTCGATGGCGGTCGGCTCGGCGAGGAGCTCGGCGAGCAGGTCGCAGGCCAGGGGCGGCGGACGGCGGAGGGGGGCCGAGGTCGGGCGGGAGCGAGAGTCATCATCGGGGCGCCGCCCGTCGCCTGCGGGGCCTCCGTAATGGCCACCGGCGTTCATGGCCGCAGGAAGAAGACCGCGGCGGAGCTCTGGACGGGCCTGTCAGCTCTTTCAGGTAGGGGCAGAGGGCGCGGTGGCGGAGAGAAACGTACCATTGAAAGAAGAGCTCGATGCAAAATGACGCCCGCTCGCGTCGTCACAACGCAGAAGGAAAGAAAAGTCAAGCCTCTCATTCTCTTGACTTAATCTCCTCTCATTCTCTCTCTCCCTCTTCGCGGCTCTCTTTCTCCCCATAGCTACACACAAGGCTACGCGCGGACGTTGAGCTTTTAACATTACCGGAGTTGAACGAGAAGAAGCTACAGGGGAAGGGGAGGTCTAGTTTTTTTTGCTTTCTCAATCAACTCGACTGAGATCGACCAAAAAAACTCCGAACCTCGACACTCGTCCTCCAACTCCTTTTCGCTCCCCCTCTCTCTGTCCTCCCGAAGCCCAGAGACAATGCCCCGCGAGGAGGAGCCGACGACGCGGCTCCCCACGCCCCTCGGAACCACGCTCGCCAGGCGCTTCGACCCCGTCCCGCACTCCTACACCGAGCGCGACGCCTCCCTCTACGCCCTGGCCGTCGGAGCCGCCGCCGCCGACGGAGCTCCTCCGTCTTCTTCTTCTCCTTCTTCTCCCTCTTCTTCTTCGTCGCCGTCAAACTCAAACCCTTCGGAGCTCGCCCTCGTCTACGACGGCGCCGCGGGCTTCGCACCGCTGCCGACCTTCCCCTGCACCTTCCCGTACTTTGGGGTGACGGCGGCGGTGCCGTTCGAGGAGATCCTTCCCAACTTCAATCCGGTGAGTTTTATGATTTTGTTTCTTTTTCTTGGTCGTCGCGCTCGCTGCCTCCCTCTCTCCCCCCACCCCCCCCTCTCTCATTCCCTCTCTCTCCCCATTTTCACACCAACGGAAACAAAACTCGCCCCCCATGCCGCAGATGGGAGTCCTCCACGGGGAGCAGTTCGTCTCCATCCCCCGCCCCCTCCCCCCCGCAGCAGAGGTTGAGACCGAGCCGCGGGTCCTCTTGGTCAGCGACAAGGGGAAGGCGGCCGTCGTCGTCCTGTCTGCGACGACCAGGGACCGCAGCCGACATCGAAAGAGGCCCGTGCTGTGCTACCAGGAGCTGACGGTGTTTGTGCGCGGCGCCGGGGGGTTTGGCGGAGAGGGAGGAGTCGACGAGAGGCAAGCTCCTTCGACCTCTTCGTCTCCTCCTCGCCCCGCGGCGGCGACGGCGGCCAACGCCCCTCCCTCGCGCCCGCCCGACGACGCCTTCGAGCAGCGCCTGCCGCGAAACGCCGCGGCCCTTTACCGCCTTACGGGGGACGAGAACCCCCTGCACGTGGACCCGGAGTTTGCCGCGATGGCGGGCTTCGCGTAAGTTGTTTTTTACTTTTTGAGCTTTTTTTTCTTTTTCCCCCATCGACTTTTTTCACCTAACTTGTTCCTTCTCTCTCTCTCAAAAAAAAAAAAACGAAACTTAAGTCGTCCGATCCTCCACGGCCTCTGCACGCTCGCCTTCGGCGTCCGCGCCGTCATTAACTCCACGAGGGCCGGGGCCTCGGGCGACGCCAGCCTGGTCAGGACGGTCAAGGGCAGGATGAGCTCGCACGTCTTCCCCGGCGAGACGCTGCGGACCGAGATGTGGCTGCTGCGCCCGGAGGAGGCCGACGCCCCCTGCTGCAGCTGCTCCCTCTGCTCCTCGGGCTCGCCGCCCCCCCCCTCGAAGAGGAAGAAGAACTACCGCAAGGTCGTCTTCGTGACGAGCGTGGTGGAGCGCGGGACGAGGGCCATCACGGGGGCCGCGGTGGAGCTCGGGGACCCGGAGAGGGAGGAGGAGGGGGAGGGAGAGGGTGATGGGGAAGGCGCGAGGTCGAGGCTCTGAGAGGAGTCGTTCCTTTCTTCTCTTTCTGTCTAAAACTTTGTACCGATTTCGTTCGTTTTCTCTTCCTTTCCGTTTGGTTTGGGAAGGAGCGTGCTCGTTTTTGTCGTTTTTGTCCTCACAGAAGGGGTGGTATCTCTCTCTCTCCCTCGAAAAACGTTCAATGTCTCTCTGTTTTTTTCTCTTTCTGTGGGAAATCTCAATTTCCCTCTTTCTCTCTCCGCGGTGGATACAAAAAACAGAAGCAGCGAAAACAAAAAAAAGCGCGTGCATCGGAAGAAGAAACAAGTAAAACAAGTGTGCAGCAAGAAGAAGAAGGGAGGAAGCAAATTATTCGTCGTCGTTTGTTGAATGAAAAAAAATGTGCGCTCGAGGCAAAAAAAAAAAAAACTCTCTCTCAGTGCCCGACAAAGTTGTCAAACGCCTTATACCACTCCTGCCCCACCGCCGCGGCGGCCACAAGCCCCGCGGCGAGGCTTCGCAGCGCCGAGAGCGCGCCGGCTCTCACCGCCTCGGCGCTGACGACCGCGACCGTAGAGGCCACCTTGGCTGCGCCGGCGGGCCCGCCAAAGTTCTTCGAGAAGGTCGCGAGGGCCGCGGCGAGGGCCGCGAGGAGCAGCGCGGCCAAGGCGCCGCGGAGCAGGTTGCGCTGCCTGCGGCGGCGGGCGCGGTCGGCAGCGGCGGCGGCCTTGCGCGACAGGAGCTTGCCGGCGGAGGGAGACGAGGCGCGCTCTGGCGCGTTGGGGTCATTTGCCGCGGCTGCGGCCGCCGCGGCGGCCAGGGCCGCGCGGAGCTCGGCCGCGAGCTCCGCGGCGGCTGCCTTGGCCTCCGAGGGGAGCGCGGGGTCGCGAGAGACCGCCTCGGCGACGGGCGCGAGGGCGGAGGTCGAGGCGGAAGCAGCAGCACCAGCAGCGCCGCTGCTGCCCGCCGCAGCTCCCGCACCTCCTCCCTTGCGCGATGAGGGCGCCTTCGCGGCGGCGGCGGCGGCGGCAGTCCTCCACCCTTTGGCAGCAGCCTCGGGGTCCGCGGCGAAGAGCGGGGCCAGCGCGCCCGTGACAGCGGAGGTGGCGGCGTCGGAAAGGGGAGAAGCCGAAGCCGAGGCAGCGGCGACGGCGACGACGCCGGCGA
>Ga0315287_10003116_pt1 | contig 15928 bp, 11 predicted proteins | sample YL17G11_0_MG_FD_205037 | JGI IMG/M metagenome (GOLD analysis project Ga0315287, IMG submission 205037) | Sediment microbial communities from Yellowstone Lake, YNP, Wyoming, USA - YL17G11_0 | ecosystem: Environmental > Aquatic > Freshwater > Lake > Sediment | place: USA: Wyoming | collected... | reverse complement strand
CCAAGGTGCTCGAGTGCGCGGCGATCGGGGTGGCGGACGAACGCACGGGCGAGGCCGTCAAGGTCTTCATCGTGCGCAAGGACCCGTCGCTCACGGTGGACGAACTCCAGGACTTCTTCAGGCAGCAATTCACGGGCTACAAGAAGCCGAAATTCGTGGAGTTCCGTGACGAGCTGCCGAAGTCCAACGTCGGCAAGATCCTGCGCCGCGAGCTGCGCGACGCGGGGAAATAGGGGATATTCCCCTTTTCGATCGGAGCAGGAGAGCGAATTCCGCCATTTCTCCGAAAAGGAGAAATTCCCCAGTTTTTGTCTGCGGCGTCTGCGTCTCCAGTCGAGCGGCCACGATACGCCCGGCACGACCGCGACCTCTCGGCGGTACGGGTGCACTGAAGCAAGCGGGGCCTGATTGATGCGCGGGTCCTACGACTGCCCGCCGGCGCCCGAGCGAGCGGCGCGCTTCGTCAGTATCTCGGCACGCACACTGAGTCGCCGCCGCAAGGCGCTCGGCCCGCAGGCCCGTGCGTCAACCTCGCGACGGGCAACCGGGCGCAGGGATTAGAGCGCGGTTGCGCCGAGCACGCCGTATCGTCGAAGCGCATCCTTCAGCGGACCCAGGTGTTTCTCGTAGCGTCGCCACGCGCCCACGCCATCGGCATTGAGCGGCCGGCGGACCTGCAGCTGGCTCGCGGTCAGCACGACACCGGTCTTCTCGTGGAAGGAGCGCCAGTCGGCTGGTCGTTCGAGGCCGGCAAACTCGAAGATCCGGGCTGTCTCGACTTCCGCATCGGATACGAATCGCTCGAAGTCGACCGTAAGGATCCGTCCGGGCAAGGACCGCGTCCAGTACGTTGCCATGCCTTCGTAGACGCTCAGGAACGCCGCGATGGATTCGAAGTGATAAGTCCAGTTGAGTCCTGCGTGAAAACGGCGGCGGTAGCACGACCACGCCACGTCCATGGGGTCCCGGCGCACATGGATGATTCGGGCGTTGGGCAGCCCGAGCGCCAGTGCCCCGACATACAGGTAATTCACGAGGCCCTTGTCGATCACTGCATCCGCCTGGCCGAATCGATTCCGGAGCTTGCGAACGTAGGTATCGGCGACGCGGCTCCACGCAGCGGATTCCCCTCCGGAGTGACGCACATAATCTTCGACGCGCCCCGGTGACGGCGGCGTGAATCCCAGGCAGGCGAGCCGAAGCAGCTTGAGTTCGCCCCCTGAAATCGCGCTGGGAGCGGTAGCCAGGATGCGTTCGAGGAGCGTGGTGCCAGAGCGCGGACAACCAATCACCAGGATCGGCCGCGCCGGACAATCGCTTGCCGCACCAGCGGCGAGTCGCCCCGACGGGAACGCGGCGCAGACTTCCTGGGCTTCCCTAAGGAGCGAATCCATCCGTGGCAGGCGTTTGTTGAGCACCCGGGTGCTGCCGCGCGTGAACCATTCGAAGGCTCGGTCGATGTCGCCGATGTCGTCATAGGCTTTCGCCAGCGCGTAGGCGAAGCCAGCCGCCTCGGGCCGCTCGCCGGATGCCTGGGCAAGCTTCTCCAGTTCCAAGAGGTGCGGATCTCCCGGGCAAAAGGTCGACAGGTTCGCCAGGTTCTCCCAAGCCACCGCCGACTGTGGAGAGCGCCGGATGGCAAGGCGTAGCGAACGCAGTGCGTCGTCCCGCCGACCGAGTCGGCCCAGTTGTATCGCCATCGCAAGCGGGAGCAGCGGATGTTGCGGGCTCTCCTCCAGGAGCTTCCTCGTGATTTCGAGTGCGTCGCGGGTCGCTCCGGTCTCGGACAGCAGGTCCGCCACCATGGCTCGGCGGGAAGGGTCCTTCGGGGCCATTGCGAGCAGTCGGCGCGCGGCCAGGAGCGCCAGATCGTCGTCTCCGATTCCGCTGGCGATTTCCCGTACGCGCTTCCAGTGGAGCGGATCCGCCGATTCGGCATTGGCGGCGCGCTCGAGTGGGGCGAGAACGTCCGCAAGGCGCCACTGGGCGAGCGCGGAGGCGGCGGCCTCAAGATCAGGACTCAAGGGTTCGCGTCGCTCCGTAATCGGCAGGAGGGTGTTCCAATCGCATCGATGATGGCCGCAACACTGAAGACACGATTTCGAGCCTCATCCGTCGCCACATAGCGGCACAGGCCGTCAGTGTAGCGCCAGCTCTGGCCGGACGCTGCCGCGGATCGCCCGCGGCATGGGTAAACCACGCGTGTCCTCGGTCGCCAAGCGAAAATCGGCCAATGGATCAGCCACGTGCGCATCGCCGATGCGTAAAAGGTCTGGCGGCGGCCAAATTCAGTCCAGGACGAACCGTTCGGTCGTGTGCCATCCAAGGGGTGACGCCCCTTTGATCCCGATGATAAGAACTGGACCACCGGACGGCAACCGCGTCAATTGGCCTGGGCCACGCCGGTGTCCGGACGGCGGGCGCTGAGCCAGCCGGCATGCGATCGCGCCGAGTTCGGATTTCGTGTGCCGCGACCCTGCAGTGACGAGGCTGCATCAGTAGTCGGAAAGCGGTGCAACTGATTGATCAACACGAATCACAAAATCGCTACGGCCGCCCTATTGGCCCTTGAATTGCGGCTTGCGCCGCTCGGCGAAGGCACTCACTGCCTCGACAAGATCGTCCGAGTGAAGGAACGCCGCGTTCCAGAGCGCGACGTAATCGAGCCCCTCCTGCACCTCGCGGCGCGCGGCGTGGCCCAGGACCTGCTTCGAGCCCTGTACGGCGAGCGGCGAGTTCGCGGCGATCTCCTGCGCCAGTTCCATGGCACGACCGCGCACCGCCGCGGCGTCCGCCAGCACCTCGTTCACGAGCCCGATCTCCTTCGCGCGCGCGGCGTCGATGTCGTGGCCGGTGAAGATGAGTTCGCGCGCCGGCCCGTCGCCGATGATGCGCGGCAGTCGCTGCAGCGTGCCGACGTCCGCGACCATCGCGATGCGGGTCTCGCGTACCGAGAATATCGCGTCGGCGGACGTGAGCCGGATGTCGCAGGCGGTGATCAGGTCCATGCCCGCACCGATGCAGACGCCGTGCACCGCTGCGATCACCGGCTTATTCGTGTTCGCGAAGCAGCTGCAGGTGTCCTGGTAGCGGCGGATGTCGTCCAGCAGCGCAAGGCGCTTGCCGACGACCGACTCTCCCTTGCCCGACAGCGAGCCGCCGCCCGCCATGGCCGGCGCGTGGTCGAGGAGGTCGATGCCGGCGCAGAACGCCTTGCCGCGACCCGCGAGCACGATCACGCGCACCTCCGGGTCCGCGTCGAGCGCCGCGACGGCGGCGGGGATCGCGCTCCAGAGCGCGCGGTTGAGGGCGTTCAGTTTTCCCGGGCGGTCGAGCCACAAGCTGGCCACGGTGCCCGCGCGTTCGATCGAAAGATTCTCGAATTCCATGCGCGTCCTCGTGCAGTCAATGTCCGGCGCGCGCGGACCTTCCCACGCGCTTCGCGGCGTCCGTGGCCCAGCGCAGCAGCGTGTCGGTCGTGCCCGGTGCGAGTGAGGCCAGCTTCTCGAGCAGCGCGCCGCCGGGCGGCACGGCGATTTCCGCGAGCCTGAATCGTATTGCGAGGAAGATCGACCACACGACCCAGGACGGCGGCATGTTGAGTGCCTGCGGCCAGATTCCTCCGGCTTCCGGAGTCTCGTTTATGGCCGTCACCATCGCGGTGTCGACCGCGCCGGGCAGCACGATCGAAACGTGGATGCGCTCGCCGACGAGTTCCGTGCGCAGCGCCTCGGTGAGCCCGATCAGGCCGAACTTTGTCGCGCAGTAGCCGCCGAGCGGCGAGAAACCGCGCCGGCCCGCCAGCGAGGCGACGTTGACGATGTGGCCGCGCCCCTGCGCGCGCATCAGCTTCACCGCCTGCTGCATCACGTGCAATGCGCCGAACAGGTTGACGTCGAGCATGGACTGCAGGTCGGCGCTCTTCAGCGTCGCGACCTCTGAAGGGATGAGGACGCCCGCATTGTTCACCACGATGTCGATGCGTCCGAAGCGTTTCACCGCCTTGCGGAACGCGCTCGCAACCTCCGCCGGCTTCGTCACGTCCGCTGGCGCGACCAGCACCGCAGCGCCCGACTTCCGTGCGCGCACGGCCACGCCGGCCAGCGTCTTGGCGCGCCTCGCGACCAGCACGACGTTCGATCCGGCCGCGGCGAAGGCCAGCGCGGTTTCACGGCCGATTCCGCTGGATGCGCCGGTGACCAGCACGGTGCGATTCTTGAACGACAGGCTTGGAGCTTGCATGGGCCGGACCTCGGGAGGGGCCTCGTCGGGGGAACTGGAATGGTCCGCCGAGACGGCCCTCCGCGGCAAGTGGCGCGGCGCAAATTAGGGAGTGCCCCGGACAGGAAAAGCCCCCGCGGGGCGGGGGCCTTAATTGCAGTGTCTTGCGGGCCGCCGATCGGTGCGCTCGATGCGCCCGTTGGCCAGCCAGGAAGCTCTACTTAAGGAATTCCGCAACGGGCCGGTACTCGTAGCCGAGATCCCGTGCCACCGCTTCGTTCGTGATGTGGCCCGCGTGCACGTTCAATCCGTTCGCGAGGTGCGGGTCGGCCTTGAGCGCCGCTTTCCAGCCGAGGTCGGCGAGCCTGCGCGCGAAGGGCAGGGTGGCGTTGTTGAGGGCGAAGGTCGAGGTGCGCGGCACCGCGCCCGGCATGTTTGCCACGCAGTAGTGGATCACGTCGTCCACGACGTAGGTCGGGTCGGCGTGAGTCGTCGCCTTGCTGGTCTCGAAGCAGCCGCCCTGGTCGATCGAGATGTCCACCAGCACCGAGCCCGGCTTCATGCGGCGAACCATGTCGCGCGTGACCAGCTTGGGGGCCGCGGCGCCGGCGATCAGCACTGCGCCGATCACGAGGTCGGCGTCGATCACGAGCGCGTCGATGTGTTCCTGCGTCGAGTACTCGGTGTGCAGGGTTGCGCCGAAGATGGACGACAGCTCGCGCAGTCGCTTCATGGAGCGATCCACGACCGTGACGTCGGCGCGCAGGCCCACCGCCATCTCTGCCGCGTGCGTGCCGGAGACGCCGCCGCCCAGGATGACGACCTTGGCAGGGGCCACGCCCGGCACGCCGCCGAGCAGGATGCCGCGGCCGCCGCTCGCCTTCTGCAGGCAGTACGCGCCGACCTGCACCGACATGCGGCCCGCGACTTCGCTCATGGGCGTGAGCAGCGGCAACGAGTCGTCCGGGGCCGTCACCGTCTCGTAGGCGATGCAGGTGGCGCCCGACTTCACGAGCGCAGCGGTCTGCTGCGGGTCCGGGGCCAGGTGCAGGTAGGTGTAGAGCACCTGGCCGGGCTTCAACTGTGCGCATTCCTGCGGCTGCGGCTCCTTCACCTTCACGATCATCTCGGCCCTGGCGAAGATTTCCTCGGCCGTGGCAGCGATCTTCGCGCCGACGCGCTGGTAATCCGCATCCGAGAAACCGATGCCGGCCGCGGCGCCCGTCTGCACGGTGACTTCGTGGCCGCTCTCGACGAGTTCGCGGACGGCGGCCGGGACGAGGCCGACGCGGTACTCGTGGACCTTGATTTCCTTGGGCACGCCGATGTGCATGACTGCTCTCCCCTGGCTGCGATCGTCGCTGGATCGCGTGAGCATACGCCCGGTCCCCGGCAGGAAAGTGCAAAAAGCCCTCGCTTAGCCCACTGAATAAGCAATAAAATGCCGTGCATACATAAAATACTGCAGGAAACTTGCAATGAAGCTCGATCGCATCGATCAGCACATCCTGGCCGAACTGCAGCGGGACGGCCGGCTCAGCAACCGCGACCTCGCCGAAAAGGTTCACCTGAGCGAGTCCGCGTGCCTGCGGCGCGTGCGCGCACTCGAGGAGGCGGGAGTCATCGACCGCTACACTGCGCTCGTGAGCCAGGCGAAGGTCGGACTGCCGGGAAATGTTTTTGTGAGCATCACGCTCAATCGCCAGGAGCAGGGCGACCTCGCCGCGTTCGAGGCCGCGGTGAAGCGCGTGCCGGAGGTGATGGAGTGCTACCTGATGACGGGGCAGCAGGACTACCTGCTGCGCGTGGTGGTGTCCGATCCGTCCGACTTCGAGCGGCTGCACAGCCAGCATCTCACGAGCCTGCCCGGCGTGGCGCGCGTGCAGTCGAGCTTCGCGCTGCGCACCGTGCGCAAGAGCGCGGAACTACCGGTGCAGGCGTAGGCGCGGGGTTCCGGGGTCCGCACGCACAGTGGCTCCGGACTTCAGCCGCAACTTTCCCGGTGGGGGCAGGTCTGAATTGATATCGTGAAACCCATGTCGGACAGCAGTTTCCAGCGGACGCCAGAATCGTGGCTGGCCGTGACCGCGGGCATCACGTTTACCCTGTGCACGGCGGTGTTCGGCATGACTTCGGCGACGGCGCAAGCTCCGGTGCCAGTGCCCGCGGCCGAAGCGCCGCCACAGGATTCAGCCGGAGGTGGCGGCACGCAATCAGAACCCGGTCCCCTGTACGCGGCACCCACTCGAGCCGATCGATCCGGTCGCATACTCGCGGCCGTCGAGGTCAACGGACGGGGCCCATACCGCTTCATCGTCGACACCGGCGCAAATCGCTCCGCGCTCGCTCCCGAGGTAGTTCGGCAGCTGGGACTGCCCGACGTCACTGGCGGTGTCGTGGAGGTGCACGGCGTCACTGGTATGGGAATGCTGCCGGCCGTGCAGGTCATTAGCCTTCGTGCAGGCGAACTGTTGCTGCCTGCGAGCGTGCTGCCCGTACTGCCGGGGGACATCTTCGGTGGCGCCGACGGCATTCTCGGAGTGGCCGGCATCCAGGGGATGCGCCTCGACGTGGATTTCTTCCACGATCGCGTGGTCATCGCTCCGTCGAACGGGCGCCGTGCGCCGGACGGCTTTCTCGTCGTGCGCGCGAGTCTCTGGAAGGGCGGGCTGCTGCTGGTCAACGGCCGTGTCGGAAACGTGAAGGCAAAGGTGATCATCGACACCGGGGCCGAGCACTCGATGGGCAATCTGCCCCTGCGAGCGGCGCTGCTCGAGACGCGCAAGCATGACGAGGAACTCGAGACGACCGTGTTTGGTGCCACGCCTGACATTGGATCCGGCACGTACTTCAGGGCTCCGATGATATCCATCGGAGGTGCACAGCTCCTGGACCTGCCGGTTACGTTCGGCGACCTGTATGTCTTCGAACTGTGGGGGCTCGCCGGTGAGCCCGCCCTGGTCGTCGGCATGGATGTGCTGGGCCGGCTGGAGCGGTTCATCGTCGACTACCGGCGACAGGAGTTCCAGATCAAGGGCAGCGACACGCATGGCTCCGTGCTGCGCCGTTGCACGTCGAGCACCTGCGGCTCGAGGATTCCGGAGGCTGGCACCTGACGCAGTGGTCGGCCGGGCGCGCCTCGGATTACCATATCACCCTTTCGCGACCCGGCGGCCTGGATCGGCCGCGCACGGGATGGAGTACGAACCTTGCATAGTCCAGTGTCACGTGCTGTCCCGGTCCTGCTGGTCGCGGTCCTGTGGTCGCTGCAGGTGCATGCCGCTGGCGGCGAGACGGCCGCGCAGTGCGCCGGCATGAGCGACGATCATGCGAGGCTCGCGTGCTACGACTCCATCTTCAGGGCGGGCGGAGCGTCGCACCAGGGCGCGGCCGCGCCGCCTGCCCGCAGCAATCCGCAGGAGGATTTTGGCCTCACCGAGGCCGCCAAGGAAGCGCGCACCCCGGAGGCGGCCGGGCGAGCGCCGCCGAGCATCAGCGGCAAGGTCGCGAGTGTTGCGCGACGTCCGACAGGGGAGTTCGTGGTCACCCTCGACAACGGGCAGGTCTGGACCCAGCTCGACAGCTATCCCGTCGTCAGGCTGGCGGCCGGGGATACGGTCACGATAAAGAAGGCGTCGCTCGGCTCGTATCTCCTGGTGACCCCCGGCAAGACCACCGCCAGAGTCCGACGCACGAAGTAGGCGGCGCGGCCGCTGCGCGCCCTGCCTTCGGGACGCCAACCACCGGCGGGGATCGACGCGACCTGTTCACCACCAGAGGCCGAATGAACGATTCGAAAGCGATGCGCCTCGCGACCCTGGTCCGCAAGGCCGAAAGTGCGCTGCAGTCCGGTGACGTCCCGGCTGCGAGGGCGATTGCGGAGCAGGCCGCCCGCGAGGACCTGAAGCATTCTGCCCTGATTCGCCTGCAGGCCGAAGGACTGGCCGAAGCGGGCAGATTCCCGGAGGCGGGCAGCCTGTTGAACCAGGCGCTGGCGCTGGCGCCGCATGACCCACTCACGATCGCGGACATCGGCCGCGTGCTGGTCGCGGAGGATCGCCTCGTTGAAGCCATCGAGGCATTCAAGGCTGCGTTGTCCCTGGATCCGCGGTCGGCAGACCTCTGGTACGAGCTCGGGTCTGCGTATGGGAACACGGACCAGGACGCGGCGGCGTGCGCGGCCCATGAGAAAGCGCGTGCGCTCGCACCGCAGGCTGCGGCGCCATTGGCAGCACTGGCGGCGCTTGCGGCCCGCCAGGGTCATCTCGACGAGGCTCGCGCGCTGGCTGAGGAGGCGATCGGTCACCAGGCCGACAACGGTCTGGCAGGCCTGGTGATGGCGCGTGTGGAACTGGGCAGGCGCGCCTTCGACGACGCGCGTGCCAGGCTCGAAGCGCTGCTCGCGAGCCGGGTCCTCGATGAGCGCCAGACGCAGTGGGCACTCAGCATGTTCGGGGATGCGCTGGATGCGCTCGGGCGCGCGACCGAGGCGTTCGATGCGTACACGCGCATGAACCAACTCATACTTCAGTTCGGTGCGCGACGCTTCGGCGAGGGCGGACCTGTCGAGAGCCATCTCGAGTTCGTAGGGCGCCTGACCCGATGGTTCGAGCGGCAGGACCCCGCCTGCTGGAGCGAACGATCGCCCGCGGGCAATGTTCCAAGTCCCGTCCGGCGGCACGTCTTCCTGCTGGGCTACCCGCGCTCCGGGAACACCCTCACGGAGAACATCCTGGCGAGCCTTCCGGACGTGCGCGCGCTCGAGGAGCGACCCACGCTGGCCGATGCGGACAAGGCTTTTCTGCGCACCGACCAGGGACTGGACAGGCTGGTTCGCCTCGATCCGGCCGACGCCGAGGAGCATCGCGCGGCCTACTGGCGACGGGTGCGGGCCGAGGTGCCGGACCTCGACGGCAAGGTGTTCGTCGACATGTCGCCGTTGAATGGCATGAAGCTGCAGATCATTTCGCGGTTGTTCCCGGGCGCGATCGTCGTCCGCTGCAGACGCGATCCGCGCGACGTGGTGTTGAGTTGCTTCCGCCGGCAATTCAAGGTCAACGCCTCGACCTTCCAGATGACCAGCCTCGAGAGCGCGGCCAGACATTTCGACGCCGTGATGCGCCTCACCGAGCTGCACCTGGGCACGCTCCCGCTCTCCGTGCACGTCGTGGATTACGCGGAGCTGATCGCGGACTTCGATTCCACGACGCAGTCGCTGGCCGAGTTCGTCGGCGTGCCCTGGAACGAGAACGTGCGCGCCTTCAACCGCACGGCGTTGCAACGCGGCGTCAAGACGGCCAGCGCGCCCCAGGTGCGCCAGGCCCTGTTCGACGGAACCCGCCAGTGGGAGAAGTACCGCGACCAGATGGCTCCTGTGCTCCCGCTGCTCGCGCCCTGGGTCGAGAAGTTCGGCTACCAGCTGTAATGAGCGTCGAGCACTGGGAAACCTACTACCGGGGCGGCGGGCTCGTGACCTGCCCGACCGGACCGGACAGCAACTACACGCTCGAGGCGCGCGACGTCTGGGTGGAGTTCTTCGCTTCGCTGCCGGATGGCGCGCGAATCGTCGACCTCGGCACCGGCAATGGGCCGATCCCGCTGATTGCGAAGGACGTGGCCGCGGCGGCCGGGCGCAGCTTCGAGATTCATGGCGTCGATCTCGCGCAGATCGCACCTGAGCGCGACGTGGCCGACGGCGCGAGGCTGTTCGCCGGCATCCGGTTTCACCCCGGCACGAGCGCGGAGCGGCTGCCCTTCGAGTCGGCGGGAGTCGATGCCGTCACGGGCCAGTATGCCCTCGAGTACACGGACGTCCCGCGCGTCCTGGTCGAGGTGAGCCGGGTCCTGTCACCCGGCGGACGCGCGCAGTTCGTCACCCACCACCGCGAGTCCATCGTGCTCGAGAATTCCGGCCCGACCTTCCGGCAGTTCGAGGTCCTGTTCGAGGAGACCAGGCTGCTGCGAAGGCTGCGGCGGTTCCTGGAACTGGAGCGAGGGGGGGGCGAGCGGGCACGTGCCGCAGCGCGCGACCTCGAGTCCGCCCTGCGCGCGGCTGCGTCGGTTCTGTCAGCCACGTCCTTCAGCCAGCCGGCGCTCGCGATGGCGCTCGACACGGCGCGACTGGTCCTTGCCGATCGCCGTTCAACCCCCCTCACGCAGCTCGAGGCCCGGATCGACGGAGTGGAGCGCGAGCTCAGGGGGGCATTGCGGCGACTGCAGGACCTCGTCCGTTGCGCCCTGGACGCGGAGGACGTCGCGCGCTATTCGCGGCTCGCGATTGAGGCCGGCCTGCTTCCGGACGAACCGGCGCTGCTGCTGCACCTGGGGCGAAACCTCATCGGCTGGCGCCTCAACTTCCGGAGACCGGCGGCTCGGGCCGACTGACCTCCTCACCGAGCGCCCTCTTCAGCGGATCGAGCCACGGCTCGAAATGCCGCCACTGGTCCATCGCCTCCCGGAATATCGGTTGCCGTACCTGCTCGGAACTGGCGGTGCCGACCGCCCTCTCGCTTTCGTAGAAGCGCAAGCAGCCATCCTCGAATGGCAGGCCGCAGTACGCCAGCAGGCTCCGCACTTCCGCCTCGGTGTTCTCGATCAGTCGCTCGTACTGCACGCGGTGGACGCGTCCGGGAAGCACGCTGTCGAAATGCGCCATGAGGTCGACGTAGTCCCGGTAGTAGCGGCCGAGGTCCTCGAGGCCGTAGGTATACAGCTGTCCACGCGCAAAGTGCTGCTTGAATGCCGAGAAGCAGCAGCCCATGGGATGGCGGCGCGCGTCGATGATCTTCGCGTTCGGCAGAATCAGGTGGATGAGCCCGGCGTGCATCCAGTTGTTCGGCATCTTGTCGATGAATAAAGGCAGGCCGGCCTTGCGTCGCGCGCGGGTCTCGCTCAGGTAGCGCTCGCCAAGCGCCAGGAACCGGTCCGCGCCGAGCGTTGCGAGGACTTCGGGGTAATGCCGGGGCTGGGATCCCGCGGCCGCGAGGGCGGTCACGGAGCGCGCGATGCCGACGACGTTCGGCAACTCCATCGTACCCTCCACGGCGGTGTGGCTCGACAGGATCTGCTCGACCAGCGTCGAGCCGGCCCGTGGCAGGCCGACGATGAAGATCGGGTCGCCGCTCCGGCAGCCCCAGCCATGGCGCTGCTCGACGAAGTCGGCGGTGAACAGGGCCTTGCAGAGTCGCACGTACGTCGACGTCGCCTCCGCATCGTATCTGGCCGACTCGCGGCGAATCCGGTTGCCGGCGGCGTAGTGCTCGAACGACTCGGCGTACCGGACGCCGTCCTCCAGCGCCTTGCCGAGCGCGAAGTGCAGATGCAGGCGGTCGTCGCCGGTGACGTCGCGCCGGTCGAGCTGCCTGCGCATGGTCCCGATGTCCTCGGGTGAAAAACGGAGCGTCTTGAGATTGGCGAGGCTCCACCATGCCTCGCCGAAACCCGCAGCCAGTTCGATGCCCTTTCGATACGCGGCGATGCCTTCGGCCTGGTGGCCCGCCGTCTTGAGCGCATCACCGTATGACACCCAGATCCGCGCATTGCCTGGACAGGCGTCCAGCACGGCTGCGTAGGCGACAATCGCACCCAGGTGATCGCCGGTCTGCGTCAGGACGTTGGCCTTGAGGTTGAGATAGGCGAGATTCCAGGGTTCGACCGCAAGCAGCCGGTCGACCTCGGCGACCGCCTCCGGGCTCCTGCCCAGCCCGTGCAGCACGATCGCAAGGCTGTGGCGAGCCGCGTTGGATTCCGGCGCAAGTTCCAGGCTGTGCCGCAGCAGCTTCTCTGCGTCCGCGTGGCGGCGGCGCCTCACTGCGACTTCGGCGAGCATGCGCAGTGCGGCCGCGTCCCGCGGGTTCCGTTCAAGCTGCGAGCGCAGCAGTGTCTCGGCGTCCTGCAGGCGGTTGTCGCAGATTGCGGTCGCGGGAGCGAGCAGCCCGGGATCGCAGCCCTCGACCACTCGATGATTGGCATAGGCAGCGTCTGCGCCAGCAGGATCCCCCATCTCCACGAGGTGATCGGCAATCCGGAGCCACGCCTCGCCGATGTCCGCCCGCGAATGGACGGCCTGCCGCAGCGATTGCAGCGCGGCCTCGCGACGGCCGATCTGTCCCAGGACGAGCCCGAGTTCATAGTGCACGGCCGCCCAGCCGGCGTGCGCCTGCGCGAGCCGCTCGAGGATCCGGAGCGCCCCGTCCAGGTCGCCCACCTGGCGTTGCGCACTGCCCAGGAACAGGGTCGCCAGCGGGTGACCGGGGACATCCTGCAGCAGCATGCCGGCCCGCTGCGCGGCGAGGGCCGGCTGGGCGGACCCGAGGAGCCGGGCGATGTCGTCCAGCGCTCCTTCCAGTGATCCATCTTGTTCCGGCGCACTTCCCATCCCGCAGGCCTCTTTCTTCGCCCGCCTCGAATGAGAGTCCGCGGCGACAGCGTTGTCAAACTGCAAAAAAAAGACGGCGGGCCGAGGCCCGCCGTCCAGTACTGCGTAACCGCAGGATATGTCTCGGATCAGAACTTCGCGGTCAGGCCGAAGAACACGTAGCGGCCCAGCGCGTCATACACCTGCGGATAGGTGTTGCCGTTGCCGAAGCCAGCGCCTACGAACGGATTGACCGGCGCTTCCTCGTCAAAGATGTTGTTGATGCCGGCGCTCAGCGTGTACTTCTCCGCGAACGTGTAGATCGCCGCGAGGTCGATGTAGTTCTGCGCGTCGATCTGATTGACAGCAGGGAAGTCCTGGGCCGGGTTGTTCAGGTCCGGATCACTCGACGAGCCGGAAACGTCCACGCTGCCGAAGTAACGCCAGTTGACCGAGATGTCCACGTTCCACGGTGTAGACCACGTCGTGCGGAACTTGCTGCGCCAGGTCGGTGCCGGCACGCCGCAGGGCGGCGCGAAGAAGCCCGCGCAGTCGTATTTCACCGGGGCCAGGCCTGGGGTCGGCGCGGTCGTGAAACTATCCAGGTACGTGCCGATCAGGGCGAAGTTGAGCGAACCCCAATCGTTCATGCTCAGCACGTAGTTGGCATTGACGTCCCAACCCGACGTCGTAGTCGTCCCGATGTTGGTATTCAGGGCATTGATATTCGCGTCCGACAACAGCCACAGCGTTCCCTGGCTGTCGCGATGCACCAGGTCGCAGAAGGACGGATCGCCGGTCTCCAGACACTGTGTCAGCGTGATTGCGGGTGGCACGGACGCGATCGTGTCGCCGACCTCGATGTTCCAGTAGTCCACCGTCATGGTGAAGCCTTCCAGGAAGGTCGGCGTCAGCACGATGCCCACCGTCCAGGTGTCCGCCTTCTCCGGCTGCAGGTTCTCGTTGCCGCCGAATATCGCATTGTACTGGCCCGCGGTGCTGTCGAGGTCGGTTCCGTACAGGGTGGGATCCAGGCCCGTGTAGTTCACGCAGGCTGCCTGGGAGTACTGCATGCTCTCGCCGCAGGGGTCGGAGTTCATGTCGTAGAGCCCGAGGCCCGCCGGCGAGAACAACTCGACCACGTTTGGCGCGCGCACGGCGTGCTGGTAGCTGCCGCGCAGCTTGACGTCGTCGATGATGGTCCAGTCGAGTCCCAGGCCGTACGTGCTCGTGTTGACGCCCGTGCTGTAGTCCGAGTAGCGGTAGCTGCCGTTGAACGTCAGGTCCTTCGCGAACGCCACGTCCTGAACGATCGGGATACGCACCTCACCGAACAGGTCGGTGACGTTGTACGAGCCCTGGACCGGGAGCGTCGGGCCGCCCTGGCCGGCGAGGTCGCCGGTCTGGAACGACACGTCGGAGTCGAGCTTCAGGCCTTCCTGGCGATATTCCGCGCCGAACGCCACGCCGACGCCGTCCTGGGCCGTCGGGAGCGCGATGCCATAGTCGCCGAGGTTGCTCGACACCGTGGCCGTGACCACGGTCTGCGTCGTGTTGCCTCGCTGGAAGCCCGGCACACTGACGTAGTTGAGGGCCTGCGGCGTCACGCCGTTCTGCGTCCAGATGTTCCAGGGGACGCAATTCGGGTCGGTGCCGTCGACAAAGCTGGCGCACGCAGGACGGCCGGTAAGCGGGTCGGTCACGACATTGAGCGCGCGTTCGGTGCGGACACTCGAGAAGTCGTTGTTGTACGTCTCCGCGTACAGGACCTTGCCGTACTGGGCCGCCACGTCGTAGTTCCAGTGCTCGGCGAAGCTGCCCTTGACGCCGACGACGCCACGATACTGCGTCAGCCCGAGATCGTCCTGGCGGCCGCCGCCCTCGACGTTACGACGCTGTGTGATCATGTTTCGCGACGCAAGGGGCTCGCCGTCGGCCGGATTGATGCACATCGCGTTGTACCACTGCGCGCCGTCCTGCTGCAGCAGCGGATTGCTGCAACTGATGGTGTGAATTGAATTGCCAAAGTCTCCGGACGGTGCAATCTGGGCGACCGTGCTCGTGTCCATGAACATGAACTCGCCATAGACCTGCGCCGAATCCGTCACGTCGTAGTGCATGAACGCCGCCGCCTGGTACTGATCCTGCGGGCGCTGGTAGTAGTTCAGCGGGCCGTAGTTGTAGGCGTACACGTTGGCGTTGAATGGGATGATTTGGCTGCCCGGGGCATTGGCGAAGTTCATCGTCCGCGAGAAGTTACCGGGACGGGGCAGACCCTCGGGAGTGATGTTCCCGATGCGGAAGCGACCCGGGTACGACGTGCTCGATCCGCCGCAATACCGCGATTCCGCGGTGGTGCTCCACGCGAGGGCGCAGGAGCTGGAATCGCGCTCGGACTGCAGCAGGGCATCTACATGGTTGTAACCGAAGAACAACGTGGCATTGCCCTTGCCGTCGGCAAAGTTCGAGCCCAGGGTCATGCTGAGCGAGTAGGCCTCGCCGTCCCAGACGCTGTTGGGGGCCTTCGGGTAGTTATGGTCGCTCGTGATGCCCCTCATGAAGTTGTCGTCGTTGCTGTGCTGGTAGGCGCTGTAGTTGCCGTCGAACTGCGCACCCTCGAAGTCGTTGACCAAGATGAAGTTGACGACGCCGGCGACGGCGTCGGAACCGTACACGGCGGAGGCGCCGCCGGTGAGCACCTCAACGCGCTTGATCAGCGCGGCCGGGATGAAGTTGATGTCGGGCGCAATCGGGCCGCGCGGGCTGCCCGCGGGCAGACGACGGCCGTTCACGAGCACCAGGGTCCGGTTCGAGCCGAGGTCGCGAAGGTTAATGGTCGAGGTACCGGACGCACCGTTCGAAATGTTGCCGCCCTGGCCCGCAAAGGCCATCGGCAGGTTGTTGATCAGGTCTTCGACCTGCATCGTGCCTTGCAGCTTCACTTCCTGCTGGCCGAGCATGGTGACGGGGCTCGTGCCCTCGAGGTTGGGCTGCGGAATGCGCGAACCGGTGACGATGATCTGTTCGACTTCGTCAGGGGTGGGACCTGTCGGTTGCGTCTGGGCGAGCGCCCCGGACGAATACGCGCCGACGCTGACTGCGCCGGCAGTGAGCAGGGCGACCCGCACTGCGCGCTCGATATTGCGATTGGCCATCAGTTGACTCCCGAGAGTTTGTTCAGTTGCGAAAGACCCACGCCCGGCAAGGGCCCGAACGATGGACTGACACGTGCCCCCGTGCGCAAACCGTTTCCACCTGAGTGACGTGGAGGACGGCCCGACACAAGTGCATGGATCATACCAATGGCTTGTAGCGAATGTGAAGCACTGTTGCAGAAATTCAACAGAGGTG
>Ga0315287_10003115_pt1 | contig 15928 bp, 10 predicted proteins | sample YL17G11_0_MG_FD_205037 | JGI IMG/M metagenome (GOLD analysis project Ga0315287, IMG submission 205037) | Sediment microbial communities from Yellowstone Lake, YNP, Wyoming, USA - YL17G11_0 | ecosystem: Environmental > Aquatic > Freshwater > Lake > Sediment | place: USA: Wyoming | collected... | reverse complement strand
CGGCGGGGCCCCGTGGGGGGGCCCGCGCCGCCGTGGTTGGCGGGGGGGCAAAGGGCGGTGCACCGGGGGGGGGGGGGCCCCCCGGGGGGGGCGGGGGGGGAGGCGCCGCCCCCTCCCCCCCCCCCCCCGACCTGCCTGACCCCCGCCCTCCTGTCGTCCCTGTCCCCGCGCTTCTCGCCGGACGGGGCCTCCCTGGTCTTCCTGTCGCACGAGGCGGCCGCCGTGTCGGGCGTCCACAATGCGACGGCAGCCCTGCTGCGCCTGCCGTGGGACGCGGCGGCCGCGGCGCCGGGCGGCCCGCTGGAGGTGGTCGTCCCGGTCGTGGGGGCGCCGCCCGCCCCGCCCGCCCCCGCCCCGCCGCTCCCGCCACCAGCAGCAGGCCCGCCCACGGCCTTGGCCGGCCCCTTCCCCGGCCTGTACTGCACCGCCCTGCCCGACCGCCCCTTCCTGGACGGCGGCGCCCGCCTGGCCCTGACGAGCCAGTGGGGCGCGAGCACAGAGGTGCTGGTGGTCGACCTGGCCTCGGGGGCCGTCGCGCCCGCGGGCGACCGGGCCGCCTTTCCCGGGGCGTGGGCCTTCCTGGCGGCGGGCGGGGGGTGGGCGGTGGCGACGGTGAGCCACCCGGCGCGGCCGCCAGAGGTGGTCGTCATTGACATGAGCGGCGGCCTTGGTGGTGGGCCGGCCTCCTCCCCCCCCACCCCCCGCCCGGCCTGGCGCCGCCTGGTGACTGGCGGCGGCGGCGGTGTGTGTGATGGTGGAGGGAGGGGCGACCCGGCCGCCCCGCCCGCGGCCCCGCCCCCACGCCTGCTGCGCCCGCCCGCGGCGAGCGCGCTGGCGGGCGCGACCTGGCGGGCGTTGCGGTGCCCGGCCCCGCGGCTGCCGCCCCCGCCGCCCGGCTGCCCCCGCCCGCCCGTCCCGCCCCGGGCCGGGCCGGCGCCGCCCATCGAGGCCATCGTCATTTCGCCCGCGGCCACCGCCGCCGCCACCCCCCCGCCCGGCCTCCTCATCCCGCACGGCGGCCCGCACGCCGCGCACGCAGACGCCTGGGCCGCGCCCCTCGCCTTTTTGGTCGGGCTCGGCTACGCGTGCGTGCTCGTCAATTTCCGGGGGTCCACAGGGTATGGCGAGGCGGGCGTGCAGTCCCTGCCAGGCGCCATCGGGGAGGCTGACGTGGCGGACTGCATGGCCCTCCTCCAGGCGGCGTGCGCGGGCGGCTGGGTCGATGCAAGCCGCGTCGCGGTGGTCGGGGGCTCGCACGGCGGCTTCCTCGCCGCGTGCCTGGCGGGCGCCCACCCGGCCGCCTTCCGCGCCGCCGTCCTGCGCAACCCGGTGACCGACCTGGCCCTGATGGCGGGCGTGACGGACATCGCGGACTGGACATTCATCGTGAGTGTGTGGTTGAAAAAGAGAGCGAATAATTGATGGGAGGGGGGGGGGAGGGGGGGCATCTTTGCGGGCACACCGGCCGAGCCGAGACACCAGCCGAGACACCAGCTGAGACACCGGCCGAGACACCAGCCGCACCGGCCGCGAAACTGGACCCGTCAGTTGTCTTTTGGTCTTGCCTTCCCTCCCTCTCCATGTCCCCCCCCCCCACCCCCCCCACCCCACCCCACCCCTCTCTTTTCATTGTTCACAGGAAGCGCTCGGCAGCGTGGCGGGGAGGGCCCGCGCCCGCCCGGACCCGACGCCCGCCGACCTGGCGGCGTTCCGGGCCGTCTCTCCCATCGCCCTCGTCGGCCGCGTCACCGCGCCCATGCTCTTCCTCCTGGGCGCCGGGGACAGGCGGGTACCGCCCGCGGACGCCCAGCGCTACGTGGCTGCCCTGCGCGCCCGCCCCGACGCGCCGCCCTGCCGGGTCCTGCTCTTCCCGGAGGATGGGCACCCGCTGGACAAGCCGCAGACGGAATTCGAGAGCTATATGAACATCGCGGCCTGGTTGAGGGCGCACCTGTGATGTGAAAAGAAGGGGGGACGAGAGAGCGAGAGAGAGTCGACATTGTACGACAAAGCGGTGAGAAAAATGGGAACAATCGGAGCCAAGCCCTTCTGAGCCATGCCCTTCCGCACATCGCCAGCCGACGAGAAGGGCGCTCGTGGCGCCAATGCACCTGTCGACCCCCCCAACAATGCAACAGCAGCGGCTGGCGCGGCGAGCACAAGGGCGGGGGCACAGGTGATGACCCCGGCGGTGGAGCTCGCAACGCCGGCGCCCGCGCCCTCGCCTCCCTCGTCATCGGCATACGCCCAGATCTCCTTCGTCGACAAGTACCTGTTCGTCTGGGTCGCCCTCTGCATGGTCGTCGGCTCCCTGATTGGTTACTTCGCTCCAGCAGTCGCGAAAGCGCTCGACAAGGCCCAGGTCTTTGGCATCTCCGTGCCGCTGGCGGTGCTGCTGTGGGTCATGATCTTTCCGATGCTGCTCTCCGTCGACTGGGCCGCGCTCAAGGAGGTCGCCAAGGTCCCCGGGCCCGTCGTGCTGACCTCGGCCACGAACTTCCTGGTGCAGCCCTTCCTCGCGTACGGGATCTCCGTCCTCTTCTTCCGGGTGCTCTACTCGAGGGTCCTCGGGAGGGCCACCGCCGACCAGTACATCGCGGGGAGCGTCCTCCTCGCGGCCGCGCCCTGCACGGCGATGGTGCTCGTGTGGTCCCTGCTGGTCGGCGGCAGCGCGGCGTACACGATCATCCAGGTCGCGGTCAATGACGTCCTCACCCTGGCCCTCTTCGTCCCGATCGTCTCCCTCCTGCTCGGGGCGGGGGTGACTTCGGGGGGCGTGCCGCCCCCGTACAAGATCGTGGCGGTGTCCGTCCTCGCGTTCGTGGGGCTGCCGCTGCTGATCGCCGTCGCCGTGCGGCTCGCGCTCATCCGGCGCCTGGGGGGCAGGGCGCAGGCGGAGCGGGCGATCAACAGGGTGGCCGGGGCGTTCAAGCCCGTCACGATCGCCGGGCTGCTCGCGACCCTGGTGATCGTCTTTGTGTTTCAGGGCGCGCTCATTGGGAGCAAGGCCCTCCACATCCTGCTCATCGCGGTCCCGATGACGCTCTCGACAGTGCTCGTATGGTGCACCGTTTACCTCGTGGGCTCAGGGCTGCTCTCGATGCCGCACGTGCTCCTCGCCCCCGCCGCCCTCATCGCGACCTCGAACTTTTTCGAGCTCGCCATCGCCGTCGCCGTCGGCGCGTTCGGGGCCGGGTCCGGCGCGGCGCTGGCGACCTCGGTCGGCGTGCTCGTCGAGGTCCCCGTGATGCTAGCCCTGGTCGCGGCGAGCAACGCGCTCCGTGCGAGGGCGGACGCGCGGGCCGCGGCCGCGGACTGGGGCAGGTTCTCGTGGGCGAGGAAGCTGTTTGTGCCTCCAGGGATGGTCGTGGTCGGATTGGCGGCAGCGGGGGCAGAGGGAGGAGGGCAGGGCGCAGGAGCAAAAGAAGAAAGTGTATGAAATTAGACATGGCCCAGGCGCTGGGCGCCTGAGTGAGCAGGGCGGTGCTGCGAGGTCGCGTGGACCCCTAGTCCCCGGCACGAACAAGGTTGCGTCATCACTCTGTCTTTTTTTCCATTCTGTCGCCGTACCGGGGAAAGGAGGACAAGCTCCTTTCTTCCCGCTCCTCTCGCTCAACTCCAAGCACCACACACGCCATTGAAATGGCCGACGCGCGCGCGGTGAGTGTGCTGGTCGCGGGGCACAGAGGAAAGACGCCCTTCAATGCGCGGTCGATGAGCGCGCACTATCTCTCTCTCTTCTCAACCCTCTCTTTCCCTCCCAAACCCTCTCACAGGTCACGCCCCTACCCTCCAACGGGGAGGGCCTGCGCCGCGCGGCCGCCGCCCTGGGAGGCAAGCTCGTGGCGGACGAGGCCTCCACTGCCGCCCCCGCGTCGTCCGACACGGGCGCCGTCCTCGCGCGCGCGGCCGCCCTGGTCGGGCGGGCACACAACACGCCGCACGGCCGGCCAGCCGCGCCCACCACCCCGCCCGCCGCCGTCGCGGCCGCCTGCGCGGCCGCCCTGGCCCTCCAAGAACGGGCGGCCCGGGTGCCACCCGGGCCGGAGCGGGCGCGCCTCCTGGAAGCGGCGTGCGCGCAGTACGCAGAGGCCGAGGCGGCCGCTGGTGGCAGCGAAGGCGGGGCGGGCCTGGCGGGTGGCAGCAGCGGCGCTGCCACCACCACCACCCCTCCCCAATCAACCCGCCCCCCGCCGGGTGCCCTGTACAACGCGGCCGTCGCCCAGTCGGAAGTCGCCCGGGCCGCCCCGCCCGGCCCCGCCCGCGCCGCCCGCCTGGCGACCGCGGCGCGCGCGTATGCAGCGGCCGTCGCCGCCGACCCCACCCCGCAAGCCCTGAACAACTTCGGCCTGGTCTGCCACGAGCTCGCTACGACGGCGGGCGCGAGCGCTGCCGGCGACAACAAGGGCGGCGGCGGCGCAGCCGCCCCACCTCTTGCCGCCGCTGCAGCCGCTTCTCGCCCCGCCCTGGCGGCCGGTGCGGTCGCCCGCTTCCGCGCCGCCCTGCGGTCCCACCCGACCTTCGAACGGGCGGTCTACAACCTGGGCACGGTGCTCTATGCCTACGGGTCCAGCGCCAGCAGGGAAGGCGGGCCCGTCGGCGCGTCCGCGGCCGCCTCCCTGGCGACCGCGGCGCAGTGCGTCGCCCTGGCGGCGTCCCTGGCGCCCGGTGCGGACGTGTACAGGCGGTCCCTGGCCGCCGTGCGCCACCTGCTGCCACTCCCCTTCCTACGGGCGGGCTGGTTGCTGGTGGCGGATGGAGGAGGGGTGGCAAGCGCGGCGGGCATGGGCGGCCTCCCGCCCGCGGCCGAGCGGTGGCGGGCGCGCTGGTGCGCCCTCGACTGGGAGGGCCTCCACGTGGGGGGTGGGGGGCGGGGGCCGCCCCCGCCCCCGCCCCCGCCTGCCCTGGTGGCGGCGGCGGGCGAGGGTGAGGCAGGCGGGGCCGGCGGCGCCGCGGGCCCCCACCCGCCCCCGCCGGCCGCCCTGCCCCTGGCCTCGCTCGCGGGCGCGGTCCGTGTCGCGGACCTCGCCCTCCCCGAGGGTGCCGCCTTCTGGGTGCCGCCGCTGTCCTCGTCGCCCTCCCCCTGCTGCTGCCTGGGCACCTTTTTCGTGGCGGTCGACGAGGCGGACGCGGATGGGTGGGTCGATGCATGTGTGGTTGGGGGCAGGGTGGAGGGCGGGGCGTTGGGTGCCGTGTTGAAGTGATAGAAGGAAAAGAAGCGCGAGACGGGCGCGCTCCTCTCATCATTCCTGCCTCTCCGCACTTCCCCTCCCCCTCCTGCCCCACACATGTCCGGCGGCAGCAAGCGCAAGGCCGGCTCCTCCAAGCCGCCACCTTCTGCACCGAAGCCGCCCTCCAAGAAGGGCAAAGCGCCGGCCCAGCAGCCGCAACAGCAGGCGTCGCCGTCGGCGTCGAAGAAGAAGCAGAAGCGGGCTGCAGCCAAATCGGCTGCACCGACTGCTCCCCGCCCCGCTCCCCCTCGCCGTCCCTCGTCCCGCGCGGCGCACCCCGCCCCAGACCCCGTGCCCAGCATGGACGGCGACCGCCGGCGTGGGAATGGGCAGGACGATGGGCACGAGGAGGTGAGAGAGAGAGAGAGAGGGCGGGGAGGGGAAGTGACGAGGAGAAGCGGGTGGGTGTTGCGTTGTGTGTCCCTCGTCCCGGGCCCGCCACACGCCCGGACCCGCCGCTCCGCGTGCCCGCCGCCCAATCTCCGGGGGTGGGTGCGGCTCTTTCAGACTCACCCTTGGGCGTGGAGAGCAGGCGGGGAGAGGGCGTGTCATGGGCGTCCGGAGACGCGCCCTCCTTCTCTTGGGCGCGCACCACTGCCAATGCCCCTCTCAACACCCTCCTCTTACCTCTGTCTCCCTCCACACGCAGGGTGGCCCGTACGGCCGGTCCGGCAGGTACGCGAGATCGCGCGGAGATGTGTGCGTGCGCGTGTGAGGACGTGCGCCGCGTGCCGAGGGGACAGATACCCCCCCTCACCTAGCTCTCTCTCCCCCCTCCCTCCTCTCTTCTCCAGCGCCCTCCACGGCCTCCTCCGCAAGCTGGGCGCCGGCATGGGCGGCGGCCCCGGCTCCTCCTCCTCTCACGTCCGCGACCTCATCGCCGGCCTAACCTGCGGCGACGAGGGCGCGGCCCTGGCGGCCTTGGCCTCCCTGAACGAGGTGCTGGCGGTCGCGGCCGAGGACGCGGCTGCGGGCTTGCCCCTCGAGGCGCTCTCGGCCGCCCTCGTCCCCCTGCTGGCCGCCCCCCACAACCCGGACCTCGCGCTGCTGGCCGCCCGGGCCATCACATTCCTGGCGGATGCCGCCCCCCAGGCCGCGGGCGCCCTGCTGCGTGCGGGCGCGGCGGGTGGGCTGGTCGGGCGGCTGGAGGCGATTGAATACATCGACCTGGCCGAACAGTGCCTCGCCGCCCTGGACCGCCTGGCCACCGACCACCCGCGCTCCGTCCTGGCGGCGGGCGGCATGGGCGCGGCACTGGGGTTCATCGACTTCTTCCCGACGGGCGGCCAGCGGGCGGCGGCGGGGCTGGCGGCGAAAATGGCGCGTGGGCTGGGGCTGAGCGAGCGCGGCGGCGGCGCGCCGGGTGGTGGTTGGGGCCCGCCCTCGCCCGCCGACACGGCCCTCGCCATCGCCGCCCTGCCCCTCCTGGCCCCGCTCCTCCACTCGGGCGACGCCCGGGTCGTGGAGGCGGGGGTCGCGGCGTTGGGCCGGGTGGGCGCGGCCCTGGGGTCCGCCGCGGCGGGCGGGAGCGCGGACGCGGCCGCTGCGTTTGGCCAGGCAGGCCTGCTCGCGTCGGCCCTCCAACTCACCGCGGCGACGACGGGCGGCGGCGGCGGCGGCGGCGGTGGCGGCGGCGGCGGCGGCGGTGGACCATCCTCGTCCACCTACTTTGGCCTCATCCGCCTGCTCGCCACCGCGGCCGCGGCGTCGGGCGACGCGGCAGCCGCCATCCTGGACGGCGGCGGCCTGTCGTGCGCGACGGCCTTGCTGGCCACCTCCCCCCTGCTCTGCGGGCGCGGGGCCGACCCGGCCGGCGCCCTCCGCTCGCCCGACCACCTGGCCGCCACCATCGCCCTGGCGGCCTGCATGCTGCCGCCCGTGGCGGATCCGGTGGCGGTAGTGAGCGCGGGCTTGGCGGCCGGCGCGGCGCCACAGGGCGAGGCGGCCGGCTCGGCCGCCGCGGCCCGGGGCGTCGCGTTTGGGGCCACCCCCGGCGCGGGCGCGGCCGCTGCCGCCCTCCTCCCCCTCCTTATCTCCGCCCACGACGCTGCCGCCGCGCCCGACCTGCGGGCCGCGTGCGTGGGCCTGGCCCTGGCGGCCGTCGCCGCGGCGCCGGCCGACGCCCTGGAGGCTGCCCTGGCCGACGCGCCCGCCTCCTCCTGGGTCGCCTCCCTGCTGCGGGCCCGGGACCCGGCCGCGCTGGCGGGCGGGGTGGTCTTGGCCGAAGCCCTGCACGCCAAGCTGCCGGCCGCCTTTGACGCGACCTTCCCGAAAGAAGGCGTGGTCGCGGCCCTGCAACGCCTGGCGGGCGGGGCGGGCGGGGCAGGTGGGGGCGGTGACGCGGGCGGCCCGCCCCCTCTGCCCACCACCACCCGGGCCTCCACCCGCCTGCGCACCCGGCGGGGCACGGACGATTCGGGTGGCGGCGGGGGCCAGGCAGCAGCAGGCGCGCCCCCTCCCCCCCCAAGCCCGGGCGGCCTGCGCAGCGCGGCGGCCGCGCGCGCGTCCCTCCTGCTCGCCTCCCACTTCCCGGCCGCCGCGGCCGGCGACGAGGCCGCCCTGGACACGGCGGGCACGGCCGCCCTGCGCCCCGCCGTCGCCGCCCTCGCGGCCGCCGGGCCCGACCCGGCTGCCGCCCGGGCCGCCTTTGGCCGCCTCCTCGCCCTGGTCTCGGGCAGGGGGCCGGGCGGCCGGGTCTCGACGCACGAGCTCTTGGCGGCGGGCGTCGCCCCGTCCCTGCGGGCCTTCCTGCAGGGGGCGGACCTGAAGGCGGCCGGTCGCCCTGGCGCCCCCGCCGCCCTGGCCGCCCGCCTGGCGGCGGCCCTGGAGGCGGGCCGGGACGCACTGCCCGGCACGGACGAGCCCGCGCTCGCCCCGCTGGTCCGCGCCCTTTTGGACGCCCTGTGCGCGACCGAACGCTTCCCCGTCAGCCTTGGCGGTGGCGGGGTGACGGCGGCCGCCGCTGGTCCTGGCGCTGCGCCGGGCGGTGGCGGTGGTGGGCGGGGTGGTGGCGCCCCGTACGGCCCCTCCGCCCCGCCCGGCTCCCTCCAGGCCGGCCTGGCTGCGCTGTCCCAGCCGCTCAAGCTGCGCCTGGTGCGGGCGGGCGGGGCGGCGGGGGTGGGCCTGCGCGACATCGGGGCGGCGGTCGTCCTGGTGGAGCCCTTGGCCACCCTGGCAGCGGTGGAGGACTTTTTGTGGCCGCGCGTGGCCCTTCCGGCGGGCGGGAGTGGGGGTGGTAGCGCGCGGGGCGGCGGCGGCGGCGGCGGCAGCGGCGTGCCTGCTGCCGCCACTGCTGCTGCTGCCGCTCCCACCCGCCGCGGTGATGGTGACGCCTCTGGTGCCGGTCCCTCAGCCCGCCGTCTGACCCGGGCGGCCGCCAGCGCCCAGGTGGCTGGCGGCGGCGCGGGCGGGAGCGGCAGCGCGCGCGCGCGGGGCGGCCGCAGCGGGCGGGGCGGCACCGCCGACGCCGACGGCGACGCCGCCATGGCGGACGCGGCGGCGGAGGAAGACGGTGCGTTCGACGACGAATTTGATGACGACGACGCCATGGACGCCGAGGCCGCGGCGGCGGTGGGCGCCGTGTTTGGCGGCCACGACGACGACGATGACGATGACGATGGGGATGGGGAAGATGCCGGGTCGGACGAGGAGGGCTTTGCCTTTGACGAGGACGACGAGTTTGAAGGGGCGGCCGCGGCCGCGGAAGCCGCGGCGGCGGCGGCGATGGCCGCCGAAGCGAGTGGTGCCGGTCGGTCCTACGCGGGCGTGGCGGCGGGGGCCCGCCCCCGCCTGAGCTTCACTGTTGTGGGGGCGGGCGGGCCCGGCGGCGGCGGCGCGCGCCCGGCCGACCCGGCCGCCACCGTGTTCCACGCCCTCCTCGCGTCCGCGTCCGCGTCCCGGGCCGCCGCGCCGCCTGTCGATGGGGAGGCCCCTCCCCCCCCTTCCCTGGCCGGCCGACGCCTGTGGGAGGTCGTCCACACGGTGGCCTACGGGGTGGCCGCGCCCGGGGCAGGCGAGGGCGGGGGGAGTGATGGGGCCGGGCGCGGGGGGGCGGGGTCGCCGCCCGCGCGGCCCGCCCCTTCCCCGGCCGATGCCGCCTGGCTGGCCGCCCTGCCCGGCCCCGTCGCCGCCGTCGCGGGCGCCGTCCCCCCGCCCGGCCTGGCCTGCGCCTCGCCCGACGCGCCGGACGTGCTGGCGGCGCTGGCGGCGCTGCACGCCCTCAACGCGGGCGCGGCCGCGGTGGCCGCGGCCGCAGGCGTGGCGGGTGGCGCCCCCCTGCCCGCGGGCGCCCACCTCCCGGGCCCGCCCCTCCCGCCCTCGTCCTTCTGCTCCCCACGCCTGGCCGCCCGCCTGGCCCTCGCCCTCCAAGACGCGCTGGCCGTGTGCGGGGGCGCCCTGCCCGCCTGGGCGGCCGCGACCGCGGGAGGCGGCGCGCCCTGGCTCTTCCCGCCCGCCCTGTGCGCCCACTGGGCCCGCTGCACGTCCTTCGGCTTGGGGCGCACCCTCCACGCCCTCCAGGCCGGCCCGGCCGGGTCGGGCGGGGGGGTGGGCGGTGACGGGCCCGGCGGCGGCGGCTCCGGTGACGGCACCGGCGCGTCGGGCGACGGCGGCGGCGGGGGTGGCGGTGGCGGCCGGGGTGGCGTCAGCGTCGGCCGCCTCCAGCGCGTCCGCCTGCGCGTGCCCCGGGCCACCCCCCTCGGCTCGGCGTCCCGCGCCCTGGCCGCGCACGCGGCCTCCCGGGGCGTCCTGGAATTTGAGTTTGCGGGGGAGCCCGGCACCGGCCTGGGGCCGACCCTGGAATGGTACGCGTCCGTGTCGGCCGCCTTTGCGGGCGCCGGGCTGGGCCTGTGGCGGGGCGACCCGGCGGCGCCCGGGGCGGGCGGGGTGCCCCGCCCGCTGGCGGCGGACGACGAGGAGGGAGGCGCCGGCAGCGCGCCCCCCTCCCCCGCCCCCCCTCTCCCGCCCAGCCTCTTCCCGGCCCCGCTCCCTCCCGGCGACGCCCACCGGGCCCGCACGGCGCCCGTCCCCGCCCGCTTCCGCACGCTCGGCCGCCTGGTGGGGCGGGCCCTCCTGGACGGGCGCCTGGTGGCGGACTTCCCCGCCGCGCCCGCCTTTTGGCGGGCGGTCCTGGTGACGGGCGGGCCCGCCTCCCCCCCCCCAGACCATGCGCCGTCTGCCGCTGCCTCCCTGGGCCCGCTCGGCTTGTACGACGTCCGCGCCTTCGACCCGGCGCTGGGGGCCGCCCTGGAAGGGCTCGCTGCCTCCGCGGCTGACGTAGAAGGGGGCGGGGCGGGGGACCTGGGCGGGGCACCCCTGGCGTCCCTGGGCCTGGGCTGGGAGGTCCCGGGCTACCCGGCCTACCCCCTGCCCCCGCCCCCTGGAGGCGGCGGCGGCCCCGCCCCCCCGGCGCCCGACGCTGTCGACGCCTCCAACGTCGCGGCCTACGTGGCGGCCGTCGTGGACGCGACGGTGGGCGCCGGCATCGCCCCCGCCCTGGCCGCCTTCCGGGACGGCTTTGCCGAGGCCGCCCCGCTCGCGGCCCTGGCCCCGTTCTCGCCGGCCGACCTCGACGCGCTCCTGTGCGGGCTGCCGGGGGCCGGGCCCGCCGCCGACGCGGCCTGGGCCCGCCCCGCCCTGGCGGCCGCCATCCGGTTCGACCACGGCTACTCCGCGTCCTCGGAGCCCGCCTCCCACTTCCTGGACGCGCTGGCCTCCTTCACCCCGCCCCAGCGGGCCGCCTTCCTGCGCTTTGCGACGGGCGCGCCCCGGCTGCCCCCCGGCGGCCTGGGCGGCCTCCACCCCCGCCTGACGGTCGTGCGCAAGCACCCCGCCGCGTCGGGTGGGGGGGGTGGCGGGGACTTGGGCACGTCGCTGGGCACCTCCCTCGGCGGGCGGGGCGGGACGCCCGGCTCGCTCGGCGGCGGCGGCGGCGGAGGGGCGCTCGCCGCGTCTGCGCCTGGTGGTGGCCGTGGTTTCATGGGCGGCCTCGCCGCCCCTGGCGGCCCCGCCGACGGGGACCTCCCCTCCGTCATGACGTGCGCCAACTACATCAAGCTGCCGCCCTACTCCTCCGCGGGCGTGGCGCGGGACCGCCTGCTGTTCGCGATGGCGGAGGGGCAGGGCAGCTTCGATTTGTCTTGAAGAAGTGTGTGTGTGAGTTTTATTTCTTCTCTTTTCAACACACACGCCACCTCTGCTAGCTGGTCTATCTCTCTTCTTCTCTTGCCTCTCTTTATTCACTTGTCTAGGACGCCCCGGGCGATCAGGTCGGCCCGGGCGGTGGCGACCTCCTGTTGGTGTGTGTGGGCATTGAAGAGGCGAGATGAGATGGGAGAGGAGGGAGAGGAGAGGAGACTCTGGTGTTGCCATTTTTGGGTTGAGAGGTTTTGTGTGCTCGCGTTCTCTCCCTTTCCTTTCTCTACCTTGGCCAGCGCGGCCGCATCCTCCGGGCAGTCCCGGAAGGACAGGATGCCGACGACCAGCAGGATGGCGGCGTAGGCGCCGAAGGCGGCGAGGGCGGCGAGTGGAGCCTGTGTGGAAATGGAAAAGGCAAAAGGGGGTGGGGTCGAGGTTGAAAAACAAAATCGAATGCGCCGATGGTCTCTCTTCTGCGTCCCTGCGCCCAAGAGGGAGTTCTAAATCATCTCTCCCTGAGTGTGCACGTATGTCCACACACACACACACACACGCCTGCCCTCTGAACGCTCAACGAGCGTGCGGCCAGGGCGGCGCCGCAAGGCGCACACCCAACCTCTGCTCCCTCCTTTTTTTTCTTTCTCCTCCTCACCAGCAGGACCGCCGTCCGCACCCCGCCCTCCAGCTCCGGCCGCCCCAGGGCGGCCAGCCAGACGGCCGTGCCGATGACCAGGCAGGCCAAGGCCTTGTGAATGCGCAGCATTAAAATGGGGTGTGATGGTCAGCAGACGCGGAAATGAAAAGAGTGAGGAGAGCGAGGGAGTTTCGCTTCTATCACTCTCTCAATCTCCGCCCGCGCCCTCCCTTACCTCTCATTTGCGCGCGCGCAGTCCACACGCGCCTGTGCAGGGGGGTCATTCCACTGCCTGCCATGGCGGACGCGCCCGACGCGACGGGCGAAGCCCTGCCCAAAGGTGTGTGTGAGGACAGAGAAACAGTGGGCGGCGGCAGGCGGCGGGCCGGGCGGCAGGCCGGGCGGGCGCCACCAACCTTGTTCGCTCCCTTTTTTATGTAATCCCCACGCCGCACGCGCGCGCACGCCGCACGCGCGCACGCGCGCCGGCTCCCTCACACCAACGAGCGCCCTACCTCACCCCCCACTCCCCCCACCCCCTCTCCAAACACACACGCACACACGCACACACCAGAATTCGAGACCGCCCGCCCCCTCGCCCTACCCGAGGTGAGGGCCATCCTGGCCGCCCGCCGGGCCAAGCAGGAGGAGGAGGAGGGGGCGGCCGCCCCGCCCCCGCCACTGCAGGCCAAGGCCCTCGCGTACGCGGAACGCTTCGATGCCGTCCGGTCCGCCGTGCGGGCGGACGAGGCGGCGGCGGCGCTGGGGGCGCGGGGCACGCTGACCGCGGCGGAGGCGGCCTCCCTGATCAACCTCATGCCCGGGACGGCGGACGAGGCGGTGTCGCTCGTCCCGTCCCTGGGGGCCGCGGACAGGGAGGGGCTGGGCGAGGAGGCCTTGCAGGAGGTCCTGGACGAGCTGCAGACGTACAAGGGGCTGGAGTGAAGAGCGGTAGCAGGTTTTTTCCAGATTTCTCCATTTTTCTGCCACACACCCAAAACCTGCACTCCTACATCCTTCCTCGCTCTCCACTGTCATTTTATGAAAGTCCGGACCGCGGTCAAGCGCCTGTGCGACACTTGCCGCATCGTCCTGCGGCGGGGGCGGGTGTACGTAGTGTGCAAGGCCAACCCAAAGGTGCGCGTGAAGACCGAGGATGAATTGTTGAAAGAGGGGCGAGAGAGTGACACGTGCGTTTTGCTGACCCCTCTCCCTCCCCTCCTCCTCATCTTCCATCCATAGCACAAGCAGCGTCAGGGTATTCACACCCTGGCGGCAGGCGAGGGCGTGGCGGGCGCGAGCGCTGGCGTGGCGGCGGGGCCCGTGCGGTGAGTTCGGTGTTCTTTTTCTCGCGCTGCCGGGCCGGGCTGGCCGGTGGGGGACCTCTCTCCCGCTGTCTCACACGCCATGCTCTCTTCCCCTTCCGTTCACAGGGCCTTTGACTACGCATATAGCTCCGTGCTGGGCCTGCGCTACTGGGTCCGGTGAGAAGGGAGAGAAGGAAAAGCTTTAGAAAAGAAAGTACGAAAAATATGACGACGGCGTCCCCGCCGCCGTCCCCACTCTCCTCCTCGGACTCGGGCGGCTGCCAGCTGGGCCGCCACGACTATTGGGAGGCGACGTACGCGACCGAGCTGGCCAACTTGAGCCTCACCGGCGACGAGGGCGAGGTCTGGTTTGGGGACGCCGTGAACGAGGCGACCGCGGACTTTGCGGCCGCGGTGATCCTTCGGGAGCACAGCCGGCCGCCTTTCAACCGGCCCCCTGCCTCGTCGCCCCCTGCCGCCGCCCCCGCCGCTGCCGCCCCGCCGCCCCGCGTCGTCGACGTCGGCTGCGGCAATGGCGCCCTCGTCTTCGCCCTCGCCGACCGGGGCTTTGGCGGCGAGGGAGCGGGCGAGGAGGGAGGAGGAGGGGGGGGAGGAGGGGATGGCGGGCGGCGCCTGCCCCTGCTGGTCGGGGTCGACTACTCGACGGCCGCGCTCGCGCTCGCGGCTGCCGTCGCGGCGCGGCGCGGCCTCGCCAGCGCGGCCCTGCCGCTGCCGCCCTCGCCGGGCCCGCCCCCGACCATCGGCTGGGTGGTGGCCGACCTGGTGGCGGACGGCATGCGCGGCGGCGGCGGCGGCGGCCCCCCCAACCCCGCCGCCTGGGCCCTCCCCCCCGCCTGTGCGGCCGCGTGCACCGACAAGGGCACGCTCGACGCGGTCCGCCTCTCCCCCTCGCCCGGCGGGGGCGGCGGCGGCGGCGCGGTGGGGGCGTACCTGCGGGGCGTGGCGGCCCTGCTGCGCCCTGGCGGCCTGTTCATCGTCACCTCCTGCAACGCGACGCTCGGCGAGCTGCGGCGGGAGCTGTGCGGGGGGGGCGGCCCGGGCGAGGGGGGCGGGGTTGAGGGAGGGGGCGGGGCGGGGGGCGAGGGCGGCCGCAGCCCGCCGCCGAGCCCGCCGCCGCCTCCCCTGTTCTCCTATGTCGACCACGTGCGCACGTACCCGACATTCAAGTTCGGCGGGGTGGAGGGGAGCCGGGTGGCGACGGTGGCGGTGCGGAAGCGGTAGAAATCAAGTGCGTTTTTTTTTTTTTTTCCACGTCATTTTTGTTTCGACCTGAAGTCCCCTAGCGTAGGCCTGGGCGCCGCCTGGGCGCCCTCCCACCGCTCGCCCGCCCCGCCGCCATCCCCGCCACCCTCCACCGGGCTGCCGCTGTCCCCGCCGCTCACCCCACGCACGCCACCCACCCCCACACCGCCCGTGCCCTTCTTCCCTCCACCGCCGCTGCCGCTGCCGCCGCCGCCGCCGACCGCGCCCACCCCTGCCCCCCCCCCCACCTCGCCCTCCCCGTCGCTCTCCTCCATCGTCTGCAGCTCCCGGGCGGCGACGCCCACGACGGAGCAGGCCGGGTACCGGATCGCGTAGTCCAGCACGAACACCGTGCCCGGGACGGCGAGCAGCAGGCCCCACACGCCGAGCGAGTGTTCCGCGACCACCAGGACCGCCAGCACGAGCAGGGGGTGCAGCTTGAGGTGGGCGCTGTAGATGGCCGGGTTGAGGCCGTACGCCTCGATGACGTGGATGCAGGCGACCATGAGGACGACCAGGGCCAGCTTGATGAAGCCGAACTCGGTCAGGGCGACAAAGGCGATGGGGGCGGTCGAAATGAAGACGCCCGCGATGGGGATGAAGGAGCACAGGAAGACAAAGAGGGAGAGCAGGCCGGCCCCCGGGATGGCGAGCGCCGCCATGCCGGCCGCCGTCAGGCCCGTGTTGACGAGCGCGATGCGGGCCTGCGCCTGCAGGGCCTTGCCGAACAGCTGGCCAAAGACGGCCAGCGGCGGGGCGACCTCCTCGTAAATGTAGGCGACGCGCGAGGACGCGAGCGAGCGGACGCCCCGCCCGATCGCGGCCACGTCCCACACGACCATGAAGGCTAACACCAGGGACACGCCCACCTGCACCGCGAACCGGCTGACGGACGAGACGAGCGCGGAGGTGACGGTGATGGCGGTCTCGGTGTAGGAGCGCAGCATGCGCTGGAGGACGGCGCCCAGGTAGGCGGTCCGGTCGGGCGTCCAGGCGGCAAAGTGGGAGCGCGCGGCCGCGGCCGCGCGCGCGGCCGCGGACGAGGAGGAGGCGGCGGCCGGGGAGGAGGCCTGGAGGCCGGCGGGAACGTGGTCCTCGCCTGACGCGCCGAGCAGGAGGCGGTCCACCTGGTCCATCACGCCGTCGCCCAGGCCGGCGCGGATCTTGGTGCGCGGGTGGGAAAAGGAAAACGAGAGAGGGTTTTTTTTTTTGTGAGGTCGTCCATGGGGAGGGGGTCGGGGAGAGAAAAAAAAAAGGGGGAGGGAGGGAGGGTGTGAGAAATGTGCGGGGGGGGGGGGGGGGGGGGGGGGGGGGGGGGGGGGGGGGGGGGGGGGGGGGCGCGGGGGGGGGGGGGGCGC
>Ga0315287_10003114_pt1 | contig 15931 bp, 14 predicted proteins | sample YL17G11_0_MG_FD_205037 | JGI IMG/M metagenome (GOLD analysis project Ga0315287, IMG submission 205037) | Sediment microbial communities from Yellowstone Lake, YNP, Wyoming, USA - YL17G11_0 | ecosystem: Environmental > Aquatic > Freshwater > Lake > Sediment | place: USA: Wyoming | collected... | reverse complement strand
TTAGAAGGCACAAACAACAAGATCAAAACCATGAAACGCCAAGCCTACGGATTTCGAGACACAGAGTTCTTGAAACTCAAAATCCTCGGCATTCACGAAACCAAGTACGCTTTAGTCGGATGAACCCACTTTTTCTTCATTGCTTCCACCCTTTACGTCGCGCACGCTTTGCAGGTTCAACTCCCGCGGCCATTTTCTTTGGGCAAGTGCGTGGCCGTGCTGTCGTGAACGGCGCCAACCACTTTTTCCCAAGGTGCGATTGCAAAGGAAGGCCGCCCGCTCAAGAACAAACATGCCCTCTAAACTATAATGCGCGCCTGGGTGGGTTGACCAGACGGCTTGCCGTGGCTATTCTGCGGTAGCTTCGCAACCGCCGTGTTGCGCGAGCCGCCTTCACACTCGGGCGTTTGTCATGACAGTTCCGGGGTTCTCGTCCGATCGACTTCCGCCCAATCTCTTGGGCACAAGAGCCAAGGTTCTCCTGAGCAGCGTTTTCGGGCCGTACGCGCAAGACGACGAGTACGGCAGCCGCGCGATCAACCCGATGGAGTTGTATCACAACCAGGTGACCCGGCTGCAAGGGCCGTTCTCGCTGCGGATGTTCCATCGCTCCTGGGGCCTGATGTTCATCCAGGCCAATCTCGACGCCCCCTGCACCCTCTTGGACTTTCCCACGCTCGATCGATTTGTCGCGGAACTCCGCCGCGAGGACTACAACGTGGTGGGCATCGGCAGCATCACCATCAACGTGCTGAAGGTCAAGAAGATGTGCGAACTGGTGCGGCAATATCGGCCCAACGCGCAGATCGTGGTCGGCGGGCACGTGGCGAACATCGCCGATCTGGATCGCCGCATCGACGCCGACCACATTGTCCGCGGCGAAGGGGTGCGGTGGTTCCGCGCGCTGCTGGGCGAGGCCCCGGATCGCCCCTTTCGCCACCCGCTAATCCCCACGCGCATCGGCACGCGCGCCCTGGGCGAGCCGATTCCGGAAAATCCGCACGACGTGATGGCGACGCTGATTCCCTCGGTGGGCTGCCCGATGGGGTGCAATTTCTGCGCCACCTCGGCGATGTTCGGCGGCAAGGGCAAGTTTTTCAGCTTCTTCCGCAGCGGCGACGAACTCTTCGACATCATGCAGCAACTCGAAGAGACCATCAACGCCCGGTCGTTCTTCGTCATGGACGAAAACTTCCTTCTCGATCGTCGCCGGGCCTTGCGGCTCCTGGAGTTGATGAAAGAACACGACAAAGCGTGGATTCTCCACCTCTTCAGCTCCGCCAACGCCTTGAGCGCGTACTCGATCGAGGAACTTGTCGAGATGGGCGTCTCCTGGGTCTGGCTGGGGCTGGAAGGCGAAGACAGCCGCTACGCCAAACTCGACGGCATCGACACGTTCGCCCTGGTGCGAAACCTGCAAGCCCACGGCATCCGCGTGCTGGGCTCGACCATCATCGGCCTGGAAAATCACACCCCGGAGAACATCGACGCGGTGATCGACCACGCCGTCCGAAGCGGCGCCGACTTCCACCAGTTCATGCTCTACATGGCGTTGCCGGGCACGCCGTTGCACGACGATCTGGCGGCCGAGGGCCGGATGCTCGACGAGTGCGAGTGCCCTCACTCCGACATGCACGGGCAGCACCATTTCAACTATCGGCATTTGCACATCCGCGACGGCCGGGAGACGGACTATCTGCGGCAGGCGTTCCAACGCGACTTCGATCGCAACGGACCGAGCGTGATGCGGATCGTGCGGACCGCGCTCAACGGCTGGCAACGCTACAAGCATCATCCCGACGCCCGGCTCCACCGGCGTTTTCAGCGGGAAATCGCCGATCTTGCCCCGATCTACGCCGCCGCCATTGCCGCCGCGAAGAAGCACTACCGGCATCAGCCGGCGCTGAAGGCCAGGTTTTCCGTATTGCTCGGCGACCTCGTGGAAGAGTTTGGCGGAAAGACGCGTCGCTACGGCGTCTTCGGCGGACATTACTTGCAGCAGAAAATCCGCCTGGAAGAACAACGCCTCGCGCAAGGCTGGACGTACGAGCCCCCCACGTTCTACGAGGCCAACGAGGCGGCTCTGGCCTTGCCGCACCACGGCGAGCCGCCCCGCCGCGCGCGGTACGTCGAGCCGCAAGCGCCAGAACCGGCCGTCGACGAAATACCCGCCTTGGCGGCTGCCCAAGAATAAGTTGTGGTGCAGGCGTCTTTTCTCCCTTGAAAAAAGGGGACTGGCTCCGAACCAACCAGTGAAAACCACATGAAAAACGGCGGGTGTGAGGTGCCTGTCCCCCTTTTTCTGTGGTGGGCGTGAAAAAGGGGACTGGCTCCGAACCAACCAGTGAAAACCACATGAAAAACGACGGGCGTGAGGTGCCTGTCCCCCTTTTTCTGCTAATGGCGGGTGGCCGCATTCTTGGGCCAACATTCTCCGTTCTTCAATACGTTGGGTGGCAGTTGCACTGCCTTTACGTTGGGGTGGCAGTACAACTACCACCCCAACGCGACTTTCTTTTGGGGGGCCAACTTTTACGCCCTTCCGGCAGCTTGCGGCCCCCTGGGCGAAGCGATAGGATGGCCGATGTGGGCCAATCGCGTTCTCGCCTCGTTGTTTCGTCACCGAAGACTGAGGGACATCATTTCCCCTTAGAGGCTTTTGGCAATGAAAAGGACAAAATGCAAGGCATACTATGAGGCGCACGCAGAGGGGGAGACGAATAAGCATAAAGCAGAACCAAGGCATAAAGAAAAAGAGTTGCCCGACAAATAGAGAACCAGATTCACAAGGGAGAATGTTATGGCAGAACAAAAGGTATATTATATGAAACTCTATATGTCTACCAGTGGTGTTGAAGATATTACATCACAACTTGAAGCTGACAAAGGGTGGCGTGTAGTATCTGTGACGATGGTTGGCAATAGCGATAAGATGTGTGCGTTTGTTGTGGTTGTCGAGAAACCATAACAATAAAGTATCCATTTCATATCTGCTTGGGGCAAACAAAGGGGGGCAAACAAAGGTGTCAGAAACCGTTGTTTTGGGATTCCTTGTACGGACGGCCTCGGGGCCGGTAGACCGACTCTAAGTCGAACCGCTTGTTCGCGCGATCCACTCCAGGTCCACGACGCGAGGTTGAGCGGCTTTCTGACCGCGAAAACGCGAAAGCACGAAAGAGCGAAGCCGTAGGGTGCGTGAAACGCACCAACCGCAATCGTGGTGCGTTGCACGCACCCTACGGCGGCTCGCCGGCCAAATCCGTCGCCTTTCGCGCTTTCCTTCTTTCGCGCAAATGGCCCAAAAACCTGGCTTGAAATCGGGCCAGCCAATCCGCTATGGTGAGGGTGCGAGAGAGGGGAGAGGCGAGAGACGAGAGGGGAACCAGGCGGCGAGGGAATTAGAAAAACGGGCGTGGTGTTGACCAACAACCGCTCAGGCAGTGATGAAGGTTGAATGATGAATGATCAGTGGGCGGCCGGAACCGGACAAAAAATCGGGTGAAGGATGACGGAATTGGCAGAACCAGGGGCCTGTTGACCAACACCAATGCCATCCGGGACCGCCAGAAGGCAGGTACCACCAGCGGAGGGAGTTTTGCACCAGACCACCCCAATGGTCTATGCGACGCAGACGAAAACCAGCCGTCGCAAGTCGATGTCGCCCAAGCAGTTCCGATTGTCGCAAACCCACCCAGCAGAACCGCCGATGGAAAAGGCGGTGCAAAACCTGGGCCCGAAAATCGGGTGACATAAATGCGGGGGCGCATATCGGTGTTCCCCAGCGGTTGCACCCCTGCCGCTACAATCGCTACCAGCGGCATTCATTGTCCGCCCTCCGTCGTTACGCCATTTGATGTGCCGGCGTAAGCTATTCTTTATGGGATTACTCCGCCGTTTACTGATCCTCAGAAAAGCAATATGGCAAAACTAACGACAACTCTGCGACCGGCTGATCCCAAAGAGAGCGACTTCGACGAACTCAAGCAGCGGATCCACGGCAAGCTCGTCGACAAGCTCGATTTGTCGCGGGTGGGCGAGATGGAAGGCGAAACCCTGCGCCGCGAAATCCGCCTGGTCGTCGAACACTTGTGCGACACCGAAGGCACGCTGCTGAACCGCAACGAGCGCGACCGGCTGGTCAGCGAAGTCCTCGACGAGACCTTCGGCCTCGGCCCGCTGGAACTGCTGCTGAAAGACCCCACCATCAGCGACATCCTGATTAACGGGCCGAAACACGTCTACTGCGAGCGCCGCGGGAAGATGGAAAAGACCAACGTCGTCTTCCGCGACAACAGCCACCTGATGCAGATCATCGACCGCATCATTTCGCGGGTGGGCCGTCGCGTGGACGAGACCTGCCCCATGGTCGACGCCCGTATGGCCGACGGCTCCCGCTTCAATGCCATCATTCCGCCGTTGGCGTTGGACGGGGCGTGCGTTTCCATCCGCCGCTTCGGCGCCAATCCGCTGAAACTCGAAGACCTGTTGAACTTCAAGGCGTTTACGCCCGAAATGGTCATGCTCCTGGAGGGGGCGATCAAGGCCCGGCTCAACATCCTCATCTCCGGCGGCACCGGCTCCGGCAAGACAACGCTGTTGAACACGCTCTCCAGCTTCATTCCCAACACCGACCGCATCGTGACCATCGAAGACGCGGCCGAGTTGCAGTTGCAGCAAGATCACGTGGTTCGTCTGGAAACCCGCCCGGCGAACATCGAGGGCAAGGGCGCCGTTTGCGCCACCGACCTGGTGCGCAACGCCTTGCGCATGCGGCCCGAGCGGATCATCATCGGCGAGTGCCGCGGGGCGGAAGCCATCGACATGCTGCAAGCCATGAACACGGGTCACGAAGGCTCGATGACCACCCTGCACGCCAACACCCCGCGCGACGCCCTCGCCCGCCTGGAAACCATGATCATGATGGCCGGCTTTGAATTGCCGCTGAAGGCCATGCGCACGCAAATCGCCAGCGCCATCGACCTGATCGTGCAAGCCAGCCGGCTTCAGGGCGGGCCGCGCAAGATCACCTGTATTACCGAAGTGGTGGGCATGGAGCAAGACACCGTCGTCATGCAAGACATCTACCGCTTCGACAAGGTGGGGGTGGACGAACTCGGCCGCGCCTACGGCAAGTTCATCGCCACCGGCGTCCGACCCACCTTCATGAGCCGGCTGGAGACGGCCGGCGTGCGCCTGCCGTCGAGCGCCTTCCGCGAACGGGTAATGATGGAGGACTGAGCGTTGAATCCGTTGCTGCTTGGGATTGCCGTGTTTGTCGGAGTGGCCGCCTTGGTGGGCGGCATCGCCCTGCTGCTGCGCGACAAGCCGGCCAACAAGATCGAGGACCGGCTCAACCTGCTCACCGGCATCAGCACTCCCGCCGGCAAGGAGGCCGCGGCCAAGGAGGCCAGCATCCTCTCGCAACCGCTCGACGACAGGCCCAGCATCGCCGAGACCTTTCTGGAACGGTTCGGCAACGTGAACCTGCTGTTCGAGCAGGCCGACACCAACCTGACCGTTGCCAGGCTGTTGATCATTTCGGCGGTCATGGCGGTTCTGGGCTCGGGCATCGCGTTGATCGTCCGCATCCATCTGGCGCTGATCCCGCTGGTCGCGATCGTGATGGGCGCGCTGCCGCTGATGTGGGTCCTCTTCCGCCGCAAGCGCCGCCTGAAAGCATTCGCCTCGCAACTGCCCGACGCCCTGGAGATGCTGTCCCGATCGCTCCGCGCCGGGCAAAGCATGGGCTTCGGCTTCAACATGGTGGCCACCGAAATGCCGCCGCCGATCAGCAAGGAGTTTGGCCGCGTCTTCGAGGAACAGAACCTTGGCATCCCGATGGACAGCAGCCTCAACGCGATGGCCGGGCGCATCCCCAACCTGGACCTGAAGTTCTTCGTCACCGCCATGATTTTGCAACGGCAAACCGGCGGCGACCTCGCTGAAATCCTCGACAAGATCGGCAACCTGATCCGCGATCGCTTCCGCATCTGGGGCCAGGTCCAGGCGTTGACCGGCGAGGGCCGGCTGTCGGGCGTGGTGCTGCTGGCCCTGCCCTTCGTGCTCTTCGTGGCCGTCTACCAACTCAATCCGGAATACATCATGAAGCTGTTTAACGACCCGATGGGCACCAAGATGCTCACCGTGGCCGTCATCATGCAAGTTCTCGGGGCATTGGTTATCCGAAAAATCGTGAATATCCAGGTGTAATTGCCGTGTTCTTCGCTGCCGGTCTGGTCAACTTTGAAACGCTCATGCCCCTGGCCTTCTTCGGCTTGTTCGCCGCGCTGGCCTGGTGGGTGCTCGATCTAATGGCCGCCGGCAAACCGCGCGCCGTGGAACGGCTGGACGAACTCAAGAACCCCCAAAAGCGCCGCGCCGTTAACGAAAGCGCGATGAAGAAGTCCGACCCCGTCACCAAAATGCTGGCGAAGGCCACGCCGGCGTTGGCCAAGCCCCTGCAGCCCAAAACCGAACTGGAACGGAGCAAGCTGAAGGCCAAGCTGGCCCACGCCAATTTCCGGGGCGAAGCCGCCGGCGGCATCTTTCTCGGACTGAAGTTCGCCGGCCTGCTGGGCGGACTGTTCCTCGGCGGCGGCGCGATCGCGACGCTCCGCGGCGTCAACCAAAGTGCGATGATCTGGACGATCGCCTTGGCCGGCCTGCTATTCTACCTGCCCGACCTTGTCGTCAGGTCCTTCGGCCGACGACGCATGCAGGCCATCTTCCTCGCCCTGCCCGACGCCCTGGACCTGATGGTCGTGTGCGTCGAGGCCGGCCTGGGCCTGGATCAGGCAATGCGCAAGGTGGCCGAGGAGATGCGAAAAACCTACCGCATTCTGGCCGAGGAATTCGCGATTTCGAACTTCCAGTTGCAGATGGGACGTCAGCGCGCCGAGGTGCTCCACGAGTTGGGCGCCCGGACCGGCGTGAGCGACCTGCGGGCGCTGGCAGCCGTGCTGATTCAGACCGACAAGTTCGGCTCCAGCGTGGCCCAGGCGCTGCGCACGCAAAGCGACTCGATGCGCGTCCGGCGGCGCCAATTGGCCGAAGAGAAAGCCGCCAAGACGGCCGTGAAGCTGATCTTCCCCCTGGTGCTCTTCATTTTCCCAGGCATCTTCGTGGTCCTCGTTGGCCCGGCCGCCATCACCATGGTCCGCGAGATGTTCCCGTTGATGGGCGGGTGAGCTTCGCTGTTCGCGGGAACTCCCCATAGACGGGATGCCGCCTATGCCGATAAAGAGTCTGAGGTAGTGTCAAGTTGCCCAGGCGTCGGCGGAATAGGCGACGCAGATTACCCAGCTTGGTGCGTGGAGGATACGTCATGACGGCTCGATTCGCTCAGATCACTGGCTTTCTCTTGATTGCGCTGGGCTCGACCACGCCGGTGTCGGCCGGCTGGTGGGATGGCTGCACCGACTCGGCCGACCGGTGTTTCGGCTCGATTGCCCGGGACATCAAACGCCGCCAGTGCTGGCCCGAACCGTTCACCACACTCGATCGCGCGGCCGTCGGGGCACCGATGGTGATTATGGTGAGCAACGGCTGGCGGCGGCAGAACATGCTGGGCGAGTTCCACTTTGAGCCGGCTACGGGCCAGTTGACCGAGGCCGGACGGCTGAAGGTCCGCTGGATCGTCACGGAGGCCCCCGAGCAGCACCGCATCGTCTATGTCCACACGGCCGACGGCAACGAAGAGACTGCCGCCCGGATTGCCGCCGTGCAGCAATTGGTTGTCCGTTACGCTTCTCCCGGCGAGATGCCACCGGTGCTGCCCACGTCGATTTCCGGCGAAGGTTGGCCGGCGGATCAGGTTGACCTGATCGGCCGGAAGTTCCAGGCCAGCACCCCGCCACCCCGACTGCCGGCCAAGACGGATAACGGCGGCAGCGGCAGTGGCAGCGGCGGAAATTAGCCAATCTGTGCTGCCCCCGCATATTCGCGCGATGCCGGCGTCAGGTTCGGCACGATCATCAAATCCCCTTCAATCCGCAAGTTCAGTTGCAGGTTCGGCCGGGGCAAGGTCGATCACTAGAACGAAGTCGGTGGATTTCGCTTGGCAGCAAGGCTGCGCGTTTGTTGACTCCCAAGAAAGCAATGTCGGTTGTGGCAAGGACTGGGTTGCGACTTTGGACCGTGTTGCTCGGGGCCCTGACGTTGGGCTTGCTCGACGTTGGCGGGCTGAGCCAGCGCGCCGCGGAAGCACAGTATGCCTCGCCCGGCAAGCAGCAATCCTGGGGTGAGTCGATTTCGTCGGGCTTCAAGCAGGGGATCGACAAGCTCGCCAGCCCGTTTACCGCCAAGAAAACGGCCGCCGTGCCCGGACCGGAAGACGACGCCGTGGCGCTGCGGAGCAAAGCCAAGCCGGGCGTCGAACTCTTCGTGGCCATGGCGCGGTTGTACGAGCAATCGGGCCGGCTGGCCGAAGCGGAACAGCAATACCAGATGGCCCTGAGAGACAAACCCGACCACTTACCAGCCCTGCTGGGTTATGCCCAATTGAAGGACCACCTCGGCAAACAGGATGAGGCGATGCAACTCTATCAACGGGCTGCCAAGACCCATCCGCGAGAAGCCTCGGTGCAGAACAACATGGGCTTGTGCTGCGCCCGGATGGGCCGGCTCGACGCCGCCGCGGCGGCCCTCAGCCAAGCCGTGCAGCTCGATCCAAAGAACCCCTTGTACCGCAACAACGCCGCCGCCGTGCTGGTCGATCAAGGGCGGCTGCGCGAGGCGTTGGAGCAGTTGCGCCAAGTACACGGCGACGCCGCGGCGTACTACAACATGGGCTACCTGTTGAACAAGAAGGGCCAATCCCAGGCCGCGCTGCAGCACTTCTCTCAGGCGCTGCGCGCCGACCCGTCATTGGAGCCGGCGCAGCGCTGGATCGAGTACTTGCAGAAGTCCATGGCGCAGGCGCGGCTGCCGAAGCCGGTGGATACCGGCCTCAAGATCAGCGATCCGCTGGCCACACCGCAAATCGGCAGCCCGCCCGATATGCCGCGGGAATTGGCGCCGATGCCTCCTGAACCCCTGCGGCCCGAGATACCACTGCCGAAGCGGCTGCCGCCAACGAGCGTGCGCGAGTCGCCGCAGGAAGGTCCCACATTGCCCGGCGTCTCTCGCAGCCGGGACCCCGCACCGCTGGCGCCGCTGCCACCCGCGACGGCCTTTCGTCCGGACATTGCGCCGTTGCCGCGGGTGCAATAGCGAAGGGGCATTACGGGTCGAGTCGCCCAAGCCGCAGATGCTCGGCCTCAAGAAGCGCCGGCAGGCCGGCGGAAACCAGCAGCCGCAACTCGCTGGGGCGCAATCGGGCCAGCGGATCGCTCCAGCCATCGGCCCACTCTTCAGCCACGAGTTCCGCCGCCCGTTCGGCCGGATGCAGGCCGATTTCCACCAGCGGAAACTGCCGGCCGCTGCGCAGAAACAGCCGCATCATTCGCAGGTCGACGCCGCCGGCGCACACCGTGCCGTAGAAAGCGCCGGGATGCGCGATGCCCAGGGCGTCGATGCGGGCGCGGAACCGCACGGCGAAGAACCGCTTCACGCGGCCCATCGGCCAGCGCCAAAGCCGCAGCCCGTGGAACACCGTCGAGCGAAACAGCGAAGGCTCAAACGCAACTCGCACCATCTTGATGCTGAACCGTTCCAGCAGCGCCGGAATCATCGGCGCGATCTGCGGGATTATTTCGACGTACTGGTGTCCATTGAGATGCGTGGGGCGCAGCCCATGGTCGCAGAGGAACTGCACTTGCTGTTCGAGTTCCGCCTGCACCGCCGCCCGGAACCTGCCGCTTGAGTTGCGCAGCCGGGCAAAGAGCGCGAAAACGCCGGGAAAGCAGCCGTGGGCGTCGAGCAATTCGCCGGGATATCGCGCTCCGCTAAGCGGCCGGCCTTCCGTGAGGTTCAGATGCACGCCCAAGTCGAACGGCCGAGCCGGATCGTCGAGCCTTTGACGGATGGACATCGAGGGCAAATCACCCGCTTGGTGGTCGCCGGCCAGCCGCTTCCACTGTTCCAGGGCTCTGGCGGCATCGTGGGCGTTGGCCAGTAGCGAGGCACTCGTCAGCAGACCGTTCCGAAAGCCGTGCATGATGCCGTCGGTGACCGCCCGGCTCATCCCCAGGTCGTCGGCGTGCAATACGATGCGGGCAGGTGCGGATTCCATATTCCGTACTCGTCACGCCGCCAATCGCTTGCGCTCATCCGTGAACTCGGCTTCCGCGGCGGCATAAATGAACTGCGGGGCCGGCCGCTGGCGGGCGAAGCGATCGCGCGCCCAAAGACGCAACACGTCGAGCAGCATCGGCAGGGCATTCCGCCGCAGCGACAGCGTTGAGGCGAATTCGTTGATTAGCGCGACCGGCACGCGCCGGAACGGCAAGGCAAGGCGATGCGCCAACGTCACGACTTCGGCGTCAAAAGCAAATCCGTCGATGGTCGCCCGCGCGAAAATCTCCAGTGCCGCCCGGCGATCGAAGAGCTTCAGCCCGCACTGGGTGTCGGTCACCTCGCGGGAAACCAGGAACTTGACGATTTCGCGGAAGGCGAAGGTGGCTGCGCGGCGGGCCAGCCGCCGCGGCGCCAAGTGTTGCGATTCCTTCATGTCGCGCGCGCCGAACACCACCTGGCATTCGCCGCGGCGAATCCACTCGTAGCCCTGCCGCATCGCGTTGAGTTCGAACGGCAGGTCGGCGTCGGTGAAGGCCAGCACGCGGCCCGTGGCCCGGAGCATGGCGGTCCGCACGGCCCGGCCCTTGCCGCCCTGCGGCGTCAGCCGGAGCGTCGAGCAGCGCGGCCCAAGACCTCGCGTCAGCGCGGCCGTGCGGTCGGTGCTGCCGTCGTCGGCCACCAACACCCGATAGTCCACGCCCCACTCGCTCAGAAACACGGTCAGTTCGGCCAGCGTCCAAGGCAGGCGTTTCTCTTCGTTGTAAGCGGGAATGATGACCGTCAGGTCATGGTCCGCCGGCAACACCGTGAGAGGCGACTCGGTGGGCCGGCCATCAGACACGTCATCGCACTCGGTCATCGCGGTGGATGTGTTCATGCGTCGTAGTCGCCTTCCAAGAGGGGGGGCGGGAACATCGGGCGGAACGATACCGGATTCCGCCCATCAAGTAAACGCCAGTTTTGCCCACGCCCTGGGGGCCTCCGTCTGGCGTGGTGGTGGTACGCCTTTCCCCACCAGCCTGTTCTCTTGACTGCGCGGCAGATCAGATTATGCTTACGGCCGCTCCGTTTCCGCCTCGGCACCCCAGGGAGATATCGCGGCTATGAGACGTGAACTGAACAATCGCCGCGTGATCGTCACAGGCGCCTCGAGTGGCATCGGCCGCGAAGTGTCCCTGGAACTGGCACGCAACGGCGCCGCCGTGGTGGTTGTCGCCCGGCGCGAGGACCGCCTCCGCCAACTCGTCGAACAGATCGCCGCGTTGGGCGCGCGGGCCGAGCCGATCTCCGGCGACATCACCGACGCGGCAACCCGGCGCCGGGCGATCGACGCCGCCGAGTCGAAGTTCGGCGGGCTCGATATCCTGGTCAACAACGCCGGCGTCGGCGCCATGGGGCTGTTCGAAAACTCCGACCCGCAGCGAGTCCGCCGCGTGATGGAGGTCAACTTCTTCGCTCTGGTGGAGATGACCCGGCTGGCGATTCCGCTGCTGAAACGCGGGACCGAGCCCATCGTGGTCAACGTCAGCTCGATCCTGGGGCACCGGGGCGTCCCCCACAGCAGCGAGTACTCGGCCAGCAAGTTCGCCGTGCAGGGTTTCAGCGAGTCGATCCGAGCGGAGTTCACGCGATTGGGAATCGACGTGTTGGTGGTCAGCCCTGGAACCACGGAGACCGAGTTTTTCGACAACGTCATCGAACGCACCGCGGAGGCGAACTGGCCGAAGCACAAGCCCATCTCGGCCGAGGAAGTGGCGAGGCAGACGGTGCGCGCCATCCGGCTCGGCCGCCACGAGATCATTCCTTACCGCTGGGGCCGGGTGATGTGCTGGCTCAACCGCCTTTCGCCGCGGCTGGTCGACGCCATCATGGCCCGATACGTCTAGCAAATGCTGGTTTAGTTTGCCTGCTCGGCACAAAGCTACCCGATTCGGCTTTCTTGGTCTCGTTGTGGCGGCGAAAAGGCCGTCGAATAGATAGACAGTTGCCCGCTGCGAAGGGATAATGGAAACCATGACTGATGGCTCGCGCGTACGACGCATGCTGTTCATGCACTCGGCACATCCGACGATCGGCGTGTCGAACTGTTTGACGGCGCCTCGTGCATGGAGGCCCAGGCCCGACTCATGGCCGGACTCGGTCGGCGAGCAGCCGTTGCGCGTGTCGCTGGTGTCGGGCGAACTCAACGGCGACGTCGTTGCGGCGCTGCGGTGGTTCCAGCAGTTGCTCCGCGGCGGATTGGGCATCGACTGCCGTTCGGCGTTCGTCGATGTTGTCGAGGGGTTGCACGAATTGGACGATCTTGAGCCATCCGATTGCACGGTGCTTCTCTGCCAGGGAATCACGATCCTCCGCGACCGATCCGATTGGGACCCTCAGTGGCTTGGCGATGGCTGCGCGGGTCGATATAACCCCGAGCCGGCGGCAATTGCCGCCAGCGCTGCCGCTGTTGGGCATCCGGTGCTGCGGGGCGTCGAGCCGTTCGTATCTTGCAGCGGTCTGCCTGTTTATCCTTGCGTGCCCGAGGATGCCGATTGCCTGCTGCTCGGGGAAAGGGGCGAAAGGTGCGAGCCGGTGGCCTGGGTGCGGGAACATCATGGCCGGCGCCTGTTTCAGACGTTGCTGGGCTGCACGGCCGATTTTCGCCAGCCGAGCTTCGGCCGCCTCTTGGCCAATGCGCTAACCTGGGTCGCCCAACCGACGTGGTAACGGCCTGCTATTGGGGGCACGAAATGACCTTGCGTCATTCTGGGAGATCGAGAAGCACAACCCTCGCGCGAAGCGTGAGGAGTACAATCGGGTAGCGAAATGTACTCCTCACGCTCCGCGTGAGGGATAGAACCTTCGGCTACATGGCCCGCCCCCTTGACGCCCCCCCGGCGGCACGGTATACAGAACAGTCTTGGCCCCGTCGTCTAGAGGCCTAGGACACTGGCCTTTCACGCCGGCAACACGGGTTCGAATCCCGTCGGGGTCACATTACCGTCCCCTCTCCGGGCACCGACCGAAAGGTTGATCGGGAGAGGGTTAGGGTGGGGGAGCGATTTTTTCGGACATGAACCGCTCATGGATGTTTGGGTAATTTGAAAGAGCGGGCGTACCGTCGTCGCACCCGGCCTCGAACAATTGATCGGCCAACTCCTCGGTCATGTCCGTCCCCGCTGCCAGGACTACCTCAAACTCATACGTCTTCACGGGCTTGCCTCCCTCTCTCATCTTTCGCCTTCTCTGACCGAAAATTCGATCGACGCCTGCCCGGTCTTGCGGCACATAAGGTCTTCGATCACAAGCTGAAGGGTGTATTTGCCCGGCCCGATGCGTTTCGGCATTCGCAGGTGGTAGCCGATGAAGAAATCGCGGCGGGGATTCTGGCAGTTTTCTTCGGTCGGAGAGAAACTCTGCTGGGCAACGCGCTGCCCGCCGCTGTCGAAAATCTGGTAGCTGCTGCGCAGCGACGTGTGGTAGCCCTGCGAAGTCCGCTCCGAGGCGAAGTTCTCCACCTCGGCGTACAGCAGAACCTCCTGGTTCGGCCTGAAGTCGTACTTCTCGAACCGCTTGGTGCAGCCGAAGCTTTGCACTTCGGTGCAGAAAGTCAGGTTGCGAATCACCAACGGCGCCGACTCGCTGAGCTTGGATATCGCTTCGACCAACAGCGGCTTGGTTTCCGCCGCGCGGAGCGCGTCGTCGCCCGTGCGTTCCACGTCGAGCCACGTCTCCAGCGCGGCCAGTTCCTTGGACCAAAACGCTTGTGCGGCCGGCGAGGCGCCCGGGATTGGCCGCAGGGCGTCTTCACGCCGCCCGGCCAACAGGTAGAACATTCGCAGCCGGGCGTGCTGCGCGACTTCGGCCGGAGTGCCGGCGTTGGCCGGCGTCTCTTTCACCAGGGCCTCGATGGCGCCGGCCAGACGTTGACGCCAATCAATTGGCGCCGGCGGGGTGCAGGGAGCCTGAATCACCTCAACCGGTGCCTGCGGGGTGCAAGGAGCCTGAATCACCTGAACCGGCGTCGGCGGGGTATAAGAAGCCTGAATCACCTGGCCCGGCACGTCCGGCAACGGTCGATCCTGGGGAGTTGGCTCGAAACTACTCCCCGATTTCGGTGTTGGGGTGGCAGTTGAACTGCCACCCCATTGCGGGGCGAGTGAGCATATCGGGGACTTATTTGTATCACAATCCTGAGCAAGTGGCGCCGCCGGCTGAGAGGCCAATGTCTTGCGGCGGTATTCGGCCGTCGCGCGGAACTGCCGCATCACCAGCGGCCACATGCTGGGGTCGGTCTGGCGCAGGTCCTCCATGAGTTTGTCTCGCGCCGCCGGATCGATCGTGCCCAAGTCGCCCAGCTCGGCCATGACGGCCTGCATCGTCTGGGCGGACGCCTCGGGCGTGGGCGTGCTGTTTGGCTCATGGGTGATTGCCGCGGACACAGGCGCCGACGGCGGCAACGCCGCATCCTTGACGCCCGCCGTCTTGCCCGCCGACCACGGCGACGAGGCGCATCCCGACAGCGCTAAGCCGAGGAGGATCGCAGCGGTATGCCAGCAGGCTCTGTCCATAATATGGCCGACGGTGACCAGCAAATGCCCCCGGAGAAGAGGGGCGGATGATAGTGCAAAGGATGCCGGCCCGCAAGGTTGAAAACCGCCCCGTATGAGGCAAAATGCGTAGGATGCGTGAAACGGGGACGGTCCCCCTCGCGCTACCAAGTTGAAACGGTAAGGATGGTAAAGAACCACGCCCGTTCAGAGTCCGTCCGCCTTTCATGGCATGTGGGGCAGGTTGCTAACCTGCCGAAGTTCTGGCAGGTTAGCAACCTGCCCCACATTGGCACTTGTGGTGTGTAAAGCTTCGTCCAACCCGTCAGTGTAGGGGATTGGCCGGGTGCAGATTCGTCTCGGAGAGGGGAAGGCAATGGGGACGGCCGCTGGCAATGTTACGAGCTATCGGGGGCCGCCGGAATCGTGGTTGGCATGGTCAATGTGGCACGCTGTTCAGAAGAGAGATTCCAGGGTAGGAAGGGTTGAATATCGTCGGGCACCTTCCCGCCAGCCGCCGCACAACTCTCCAAGTACCACGTCAGCCACAATCGCGGATTGATGTTCCAGTGCGCCAGGGTGGCCAACAGCGAAAACATGGTCGCTGCCAGCCGGCCACTCCAGAGAGAACCCGAGCCGTAGAAGTTCTTTCTCGCCACGGCCGGACCGCGCCCCGCTCGTTCCGAAGCGTTGTTGTCCAGCGGGATGCGCGGATCATCGACGAACCGAACCAGTCCCGTCCAATGCTCTTGCAGACTTTCCAGAACCTTGCGGCACGGCTGGCGGAATTTGGGATCGGAGAGTTCCGCCACGGCTTCGGCACGCATCGCCTCCACCGCACGACGCAACAAAGTATCTTGCTCTTGAAACTTCGCTGTGTCGAGAGGATGTTGCAAACGTTCTCGATTCAGGCGGTAGACATGTCGGATGCGGTGCAGCCACTCCAAGGCCCAAGGCGTCAATTCCGTCCAACTCTTACCTACCCCTACGAAGTCGCGTCGCACGTGCGCCCAACAGAACGCCAACAACAGCAACCTTCTTTTGACCGGCGTCATGGCTTTGTAGCCCGAATACCGATCCACCTCCAACACCCCGGAAGCCTCCAGCCCCAAGTGTGACTGCGGCACTTCGTGACCGCGGCTGGGATCGAGCAGATAGACCACCGTGTCCGCGCCGAGAACGACCCACAACCACCAGCCATAGCCCTTTTTCCCCTCCAAAAC
>Ga0315287_10003112_pt1 | contig 15934 bp, 14 predicted proteins | sample YL17G11_0_MG_FD_205037 | JGI IMG/M metagenome (GOLD analysis project Ga0315287, IMG submission 205037) | Sediment microbial communities from Yellowstone Lake, YNP, Wyoming, USA - YL17G11_0 | ecosystem: Environmental > Aquatic > Freshwater > Lake > Sediment | place: USA: Wyoming | collected... | reverse complement strand
TTGCGCGCATCGGTCGACCATTCGCGCAGCAGCGTGATGCCGTCGGTATCGGGCATCCAGATGTCGAGCAGCACCAGATCCGGCGCGCTGCGGGCGCGCGCGGCGCGTGCCTGGGCGGCGTCGGCCGCGACTTCGACATCGTGACCCTCCTCGGTGAGGATCTCCTGCAGCAGCCGGCGGATGTCGACTTCGTCGTCGACGACCAGAATGCGGTTTGTGCTCATGCTCGCTCCCTGCGCAGTTCGCTGCGCTTGTCCGCCACTGCCGGCAGCAGCACGCGGATGCGCGCGCCCCCTCCGGCCAGGTTTTCGGCGCTGATTCGCCCGCCATGTTCGTCGACTATACGCTGCACGATCGCCAGGCCCAGGCCCGTGCCACGGGTCTTGCTGGTGACATAAGGCTCGAAGGCCTTGCTGAGGATATCCTCGCGGAAGCCGGGGCCGTTGTCACTGATGGTGAGTTCCGCCTGGGCCGGTTTGCCGGTGCCGAGCCAGCGGGTGCGCACGGTGATCTGCGCACCCACGACGCCATGCAGCGCTTCGATACTGTTGCTGAGCAGATTGGCCAGCACCTGGCGCAGGCGGCTACGGTCGGCCTCGATCTCCGGCAGCTGCGAGTCGAGTTCGAGACCGATCACCACAGCCGGATCCTGCACCCGGTAAAGCTCGGCAACTTCGGCGACCAGCTGATTGAGGCTCAGCGCAGCCAGCTGCATTTCCGGCGTGCGCGCATAGTCGCTGAAGGCGTTGACCATCTGCTTCATGGCATCGACCTGCTGGACAATGGTGCGCGTGGCGCGTTCCAGCAGGCGGGCGTGTTCGGTGTCGAGCCCGGGCAGGAGCTTGCGCCGCAGCTGCTCGGCTGAGAGCTGAATCGGCGTCAGCGGGTTCTTGATTTCGTGCGCCAGGCGGCGCGCCACCTCGCCCCAGGCGGCGTTGCGCTGCGCCGTGAGCAACGCGGTGATGTCCTCGAAAACGACCACCAGACCGCCGCGCTCACTCTCATCGGGCAGCGGCGTGCCCGCCCACAGCAGCACGCGCGCGCCGGTTTCAGCGCTCAGCGTCAGTTGTTCACGCCATTCGCGCTCACCGGCCGCGAGGCGCACGCGCAGGGCACTGACAAAGCCTGCCAGCAAGGCATTGCCCGCCGTGCCCGCGCCGCCAGGCGCCGTACCGGCACCCAGCGCCTGACCGGTTGCCGCACTCAGATCAACACCCAGGATCACGCCGGCAGAATCATTGGCGCTGCGCAGGTTCAACTGCGCGTCGATGACCAGCACGCCGCTCGAGAGTCGCGAGAGGATGACCGCGAGCCGCTCGCGTTCGCGCTCCACCGCCTGGCGGCTGAGCGCGGCCTCTTCGCTGGTGCGCCGCAGCCGCTTGGTCATGTCGTTGAAGGAGTGCACCAGAAAACCCATCTCGTCGCGTGACGGGAGCGGCAGGCGCATGGCGAAATCGCCTTTGCCAACCGCGCGCGTGCCGGCGATCAGATCCTGCACCGGGCGCGCCAGGCGCTGTGCCGACCAGACCGCGCCATAGACCGCCGCCAGCATGGTCAGCAGCAACACCAGGGTCAGGGTGAGCTGGAAGTTTGCCTTCAGGGGCTGGCGCGTCACCGACATGTCACCGTAATTGTTATAGGCCTGCTGCACCGCTTCGGCCAGGGCGGCCAGCTCGGTGGGCACGGCGTAATCGATGAGCAGGTAACGGCCCAGCGGCGCGCCCATGGCACGCGGCAAGCTCGCTGCGGTGACGATGGTGTAACGCCCGCCCGCCAGCGGCTGCAGGCTCACGTAACTATGACCCGCGGCCAGCTGCAGCAACACTTCAGCCGGAGGCATACCGGGAAATACCGCGGCGGCCGTGCTGCTGGTCACGATCGGACGCCCGTTGGCGGCGTACACGGTGATGGCAGTGGCCTGGGCATCGCGGCGCTCGGCATCGAGGCGCACCAGCAGTTCCGGTCCGCTCTGCGCTGCAATGACGCGGGCGATGTTCTCGGTGCGCCGGGCCTGCTCACGCAAACGCAGATCGAGCGCCGAGCGCGACAGCACCAGCGCATCGTTCAGGCCCTGTTTGATTTCGACCCGAAACCAGCTGTCGATGCCGTAGTTGAGAAACTCCAGCGAAAAAAGATAGAGCACCAGCAACGGCACGACCACCAGCGAGCCAAACATGCCGACCGTACGTACCGTCAGACGCGAACCGGGCACATGATCGCGAAAATCGCGCGACAGGCGCCACAGCTTGCGGGCCAGCAGCACACCCAGCGCCAGCACGCCGCAGCCGTTGAGCAGCAGTATCCACGGCTGACGGCGATTGAAGTCGGCGGAATTTTCCACGCTGCGCGCCAGCAGCAACAGCGCCCAGATGCCGGCGCCGAGCCCGAGCAGCACCAGCGCGCGCAATCCCCAGCGCTTTAACGCACGAGTGTCCATGAATACCAGTCGCTGGTGCGATGCCAGCCGTCATTCCAGAACATCAGCGCCCGCAGCGCATCGGGCATGGTGCCGCGGCGCACGCCGGCCCGCAGGCGGATCTGCCACTCTTCGTCGCTGCGCAACTGCGCGTCGACGGCGATCGGCCATTCCTCCACCTGCCCAAGGCGCGCCAGCGCCGCGCTCAGTGTCGGAAAGGACTCCTGGCTATTGCCCTCGATATCGCGCAGCAGGAAGCGCTCGCTGATCACGTGATAGGAAAGCTCGCGCCGGCGCGTGAGATCGACAGCGTCGGCATCGAACCACAGGCGCCGATGCCGGCTGACCACCACCTCCAGATCGAAGCTCAGCGTAACGCCGTCCTTGAGAGCGGCACTGATGCGTTCGCTCTGCGGATAGATGACGTGTGCGCTGAGCAGCACCGTGCCGTGACTGGGCACCGCGTAGGCCGAGCGGATCTCCAGCTCACCGTCGAGCTCATCATCGGCGAGGAGCGGGGCCACGGCGAACAGCAGGCCCAGAACCATAAGTGAACGCTGCGTTTTCAGGGTGTTATTCATGCTGTGCCCGGCGCCGCCTCGCGCCGCAGACAAGCATAATAGAAGCCGTCGCCGCCTGCCTTTTCCTGCGGCAATATCTGCCAGCCTGAGCGCTGTGCCTGCAACGGCGGGGTATGGCTCCACGCTGCCGGCAGCCAATCGAGCCGGGCGCCTGGTTCCGCCGCCAGAAAGCGTTCGATTACCTCGGTGTTCTCAGCCGGCAGCACGCTGCAGGTGCAGTACAGCAGCCGGCCACCCGGACGCAGCAAGTGCCAGCAATGGTGCAGTAATTCCAGCTGTGTTTCGGCCAGTGCCGGCAGGTCGACAGCGCGACGCAACAGCTTGATATCCGGGTGGCGACGGATGACACCGGTCGCGGAACAGGGCGCGTCGAGCAAAATGGCGTCGAAGGGCCGCCCATCCCACCAGGCCGGTTCGCGGCGCAGATCGGCGGTCACCAGCTGGGCGCTGCGCTGCAGGCGGGTGAGGTTGTCGGCCACCAGATCGAGGCGCCTGGCATCGATATCAAGTGCTACCAGCTCGATGGCGCCACGCGCGAACTCGAGCAGCGCGCCGGTTTTGCCGCCGGGCGCAGCGCAGGCATCGAGCACGCGCTCGCCTGGGCGCGGTGCCAGCAGCATGGCGGCCAGCTGCGCGCTGGCGTCCTGCACCGAGACCCGCCCTTCGGCAAAACCGGGGATATTCGCCACCGCCAGCGGCGTGGCCAGGCTCACTGCGGTATCAACGCCGGGCACGAATGCAGCGTCGATGCCGGCCTGTGCGAGCTCCTGCAGATAGGCTGCAGCGCTGGCGCGTGTGATATCGACCCGCAGGCACAGCGGCGGATGCAGATTGTTGGCGGCCAGAATCTGCTCGACCTGTGCCGGCCAGGCCGCCTCGAGCGCACGCACCAGCCAGGCCGGATGTGCGTGGCGCGAGGCCAGATCACGATCAACCCTGGCCAGCAACCCGGCCCGCTCACGCAGGTAACGGCGCAACACGGCGTTGGTCAGGCCCGCAGCGCGCTCCAGTTCGAGCAGGCGGATGGCATCGACGGCGGCGGCCACGGTGCTGGCCGGCGAGTGCGCGGAATATTCGATCTGGTGTACGGCGCACACCAGCAGGGCACGCAGTCGCACGTCGAGCTCGGCACCAGGTTTGCTGGCCAGCGGCAATACCGCCGGCGCCAGTCGCAGATACCAGCGCAGGCTCCCCAGCGCCACGGCGCGAATCGCGGCCCGCTGCGGCTGCGCCGCCTGCGCAGCCAGCGCCTCATCAGCACTACGCCCGTCATTCAGCACGGCGAGTACCGCGCGCGCTGCCCCCGCCAGTACCTGTGCCGCAGCAGCCGGAGGGCGCGCCCTCACCCGAAGCGCAGCCCGGCGCCGGCGTGCCCGTGTGCAAAGTCGCGGGCGCTGAGGCGCCGCCGCCCCGCGCTCTGCAGTTCGGCAATTTCCAGCACGCCGCTGCCGCAGGCGACGAGCAGCGCCTCACCGCGGAGACCCAGCACAGTACCGGGCACCGTACCGGGCGCCTCACCGGGGCTGGCCGGCGCAGGCGCGGCCGCCGGCGCCGCGGCGCGGGCCCGCCACAGGCGCAGCTGTGCGCCATTCAATGTGGTTTCGGCGACCGGCCAGGGATTGCAGGCGCACACCTGGGCGGCAATGTGCGCCGCTGACTGGTTCCAGTCGATCAGCGCCTCACTCTTGTCGAGCTTGGCGGCATAGGTGACGCCGCTCGTCGGCTGCGCGCGCAGCCGCGCGTGCCCCAGCTCCAGATCGGAAATTACTTCCATCAGCAGCGCCGCCCCCAGGGGCGCCAGGGCATCATGCAGTTCAGCGCTGGTAACGCCAGCGCCCACGGCCAGTTCGCGCTGCGCGTAAACCGGTCCGGTATCCAGACCGGCATCGAGCTGCATGATGCTCACGCCGCTCATGGCATCACCAGCCAGAATCGCACGCTGTATCGGCGCCGCGCCGCGCCAGCGCGGCAGCAGCGAGGCATGAATGTTGAGGCAACCCAGACGCGGCAGCGCCAGCACGGCAGGGGGCAGAATAAGCCCGTAGGCCACCACCACCAGCAACTCCGGCGCCCACTCGCGCAAGCTGGCGAGTTGCGCTTCGCTCGCCAGGCGCAGCGGTTGAGCGAGCGGCAATCCCAACTGCAGGGCGCGCTCCTTGACCGGGCTGGCGTGCAGCGTGCGGCCCCGCCCGGCAGGACGATCAGGCTGCGTGAGCACGCCCACCACCCTGTGTGCCGAGCCCACCAGGGCCTCGAGCGCCGGCAAGGCGAAGGCCGGCGTGCCGGCAAAGGCAATGCGCAGCATCGGGGCGCTAGATGACTTTCGCGCCGGCGCGTGCCGCGCTGCGCTGACGCGGTGCGCTGCCACGCTCGCGCTGCTCCTTCTCGAGCCGGCGGCGGATGCGATCGCGCTTGAGGCTGGAAAGGTAGTCGACGAACAATTTTCCCTCCAGATGATCCATCTCATGCTGCAGACATACCGCCAGCAGCCCATCGAGTTCACGCTCGAAACTCTGGCCGTGGCGGTCCTGGGCACGCACCCGCACGCGCGCCGCGCGCTGCACCTGCTCGTAGACCTGCGGCACCGACAGACAGCCTTCTTCCGTCACCTCGACACCCTCGCGGGTCATGATTTCCGGGTTGATGAACACCTGCGGCTCATTCTTCAGCTCGCTGGTGTCGATCACGATCAGGCGCCGGTGCACATCGACCTGCGTGGCGGCCAGGCCGATGCCGGGCGCGGCGTACATGGTCGCAAACATGTCATCGACCAGCCGCCCCAGGGCCGCATCGAAGGCCACCACGGGCGCGGCGCGGGTGCGCAAACGCGGGTCCGGGAATTCAAGAATCGTCAACTGGGCCATCTGTTACTTGCGCCTGTGTGAACCAGCGCACAAACTCTGCATGGGAGCGTGTGCGTTTTGCGGTCATTGAGTTTATAACAGCTTGGGTTATCCACCCCACCCGCCCCACTTAGGAGTGAGGGATGCCTCTGAATCAGACTTTTAGCCATCGCCGGGCTTTGCCGGCTATTTCCGCATGGGTACTGCTGGCAACCCTGCTGGCGACCGGCGGCTGTTCGACAACCCGGCATGGCGACACCGCCCCCCCGGCGCCGGCCAATACGCGATCGCCATCGCCTGCTGCCCAGGCCGCAGACACGAGTGAGCCGCAGACCGTCACCTCAAATCTACCGGACGTCGACAACGATGCCCAGACGGGTGAGGCGCCCGCTGCGACCATCATTGCCGATGCCGCGCCGGTGCTGGCGTCCACCGCACCCAAGAGTTACGTCGTGCAGCGTGGCGACACGCTCTGGGGCCTGGCTGGAATGTTTCTCAAAGATCCGTGGCTATGGCCCGAGATCTGGTATGTGAACCCGGAAGTCAGCAACCCGCATCGCATTTATCCTGGTGACACGCTGCGCCTGGCCAATGGCAGCGATGGCAAGACCCAGGTGCAACTCATGCCAGGTACGCCAGGCACTGCCCGCACGGGCGGTGGCACACGACTGCAGCCATTGCTGCGCAGTAGTCCGCTCGATGGCCCCATCGCCAACATACCCTACAGCGCGATCGCGGCGTTCCTGTCACGCCCGGGCATCATTTCGAAGCAGCAGGTCGATGCGGCCCCCTACATCGTGGCGCTGCGTGACGAACATATGATCGCCGGCGCCGGCAACGATGTGTACGTCAAGAAGCTGACTGCGGTAGCAGGCGAGCGCTTCAAGATCATGCACGTCGGCAAGAAGCTCAAGGATCCGGATAGCGGCAAGGTGCTGGGCTTCCTGACAGATTTCACCGGTGTCGGCCAGGTGACGCGCGCCGGCGATCCGGCCCGGGTGACGCTGAGTGAATCGACGCGCGAAACCCTCACCGGCGACGTGCTGGTGCCGGATACCGCCAGCGCTGCCGGGGATCTATTCCCGCACGCGGCCACGCGCGCAGTCAATGGTCGCATTCTCGCCGTGGTGAATGCCGTGCTGCTGGCCGGCGAGTACCAGATCGTGGCGATCAGCGGTGGCAGCAATCAGGGGATCGAACCTGGCCACGTGCTGAGTGTCAACGAAGCTGGCAAGAGCGTGGTTGATCACTGCGCGCGTATCGAGGGCATCGGCAACTGCGCGTACGCTCATAAAGAGCGGCTGCCGGCGGAATCAGCCGGTGTGCTGCTGGTATTCCGGACCTTCGACGACATGAGTTATGCGCTGGTCATGAGTGAACGCAACCCGCTGCATGTGGGTGATCACGTCGTCGCACGCTAGTATCTGCACGTACTGAATACAAAGGGCCGGCAGTGATGCCGGCCTTTTTGTTTTAAGCTGGCCGCACATGGATGACTTCGATCGCGCATTGGCGCTGGCACGCGCACCAGGACTGCATGTCGATCATCTGCGCGCCGCCGCAGCGCTGCATGACCCGCTGCGCCTGCCAGGCGGCAGCGCGACTATGCTCCGGGCCCATGGCCTGCCCCCTGCCATCGCAGCCTGGCTGGCGGCACCCGATCTGCAACAGCTCGCGGCCGACAGGCAATGGCTGCAAGCCGTTGGTGCCACGCTCATCCTCTGCACCAGCGAGCGCTTTCCACCGCTGCTGAGCGAGATTCCGGCGGCGCCCGTGGCGCTGTACGTGCGCGGCGATGCCACCGTCCTGCTGTCCGCGCAACTCGCAGTGGTCGGCAGCCGTAACCCCACCAGCAGCGGGCGGCGCACGGCGCGCGATTTCGCGCTGTTTCTGGCGCGCGCCGGCCTCACCATCACCAGCGGCCTGGCCGTGGGTATCGACGCGGCCGCACACGAAGGCGCGCTGGCGGCGCCCGGCCGCACGATCGGCGTGCTCGGCTGCGGGCTCGATCAGATCTACCCGCCCGAACATGCCGCACTGGCGCAGGGCATCGTGGCGCAGGGCGGCGCATTGGTGAGCGAGTTTCCCCCCGGCACAGCGCCGCGCCGCGATAATTTTCCGCGCCGCAACCGGTTGATCAGCGGCCTGTCGCTGGGCACCCTGGTGGTCGAGGCCGCGCGCCAGAGCGGCTCATTGATTACCGCGCGCCTGGCAGCAGCCCAGGGCCGCGAGGTGTTCGCCATTCCAGGCAGCATCCACAATCCGCTTGCCCGAGGCTGCCACGAGTTGCTCCGCCAGGGCGCCAAGCTGGTCGAAACTGCGGCCGACATTCTCTCTGAACTGAAAATACCTTTTGCAAAACAAGAAGTTACAGAGACAGCGAGTGCCCCCCGGGCGGAGGACATCAAGAGCCCGGAGTTGGACAAGGACTATGAAATCCTGTTAGATGCGCTCGGATTCGAGCCGGCGAGCATCGATTCTCTGGTCGAGCGCACCGGTCTGCCGAGTTCTAACCTGGCGTCCATGCTACTGATTCTCGAGCTAGAGGGTCGGGTTGGGCTGCACGCCGGGGGCCGGTTTACGAGAGTGTAATAGGGGCAATGGAAAGTACAGTTTTCGACATCCTGGTCTACGTCTTCGACCACTACATGCTCGAAGAGTTACCAGTCAGCGCCGAGCGCGAAGATATTGCTCGCGACCTCGAGACCGCCGGTTTCGGCGGCGCCAATGTCGAGCGGGCGCTCGACTGGCTGGCAGATCTCGCCAATGAGCGTGAGCGCCCGGGCCTTGATGTCAACGAGCGCGCCTTCCGCCTCTATGCCGAAGAAGAAAGCGGCCGCCTTGACAGCGCCTGCCGTGGCCTGCTGCTGGCGCTCGAACGCGGCGGCATACTTTCACCCACGCAGCGCGAGATCGTCATCGAGCGGTTGCTGGCCCTCGATAACGACGAGCTGAATCTGGAACAGGTCAAATGGGTGGTGCTGATGGTGCTGTCCTGCCAGCCCGGTGAAGAAGCCGCCTGCGAGCGCATGGAAGAACTGGTTTATGAACTGCCTGGCCTGATTCCGCATTGAGCGCGCGCACTCAACAGCAGCCGGCGCACGCGCATGGCTGAAAATCTCGTCATCGTCGAATCGCCAGCCAAGGCGCGCACGATCAAGAAGTATCTCGGCAAAGACTACGAGGTGCTGGCTTCCTACGGACACGTGCGCGATCTGGTGCCCAAGGAAGGCGCAGTCGATCCCGACAACAATTTCGCCATGACCTACCGGCTCATCGAGCGCAATGAAAAGCACGTCGAGGCCATCTCCAGGGCGCTGAAGAAAGCATCAGCGCTGATTCTGGCGACCGACCCTGATCGCGAGGGCGAGGCGATCGCCTGGCACCTGTACGAAATCCTCAAGGAACGCGGCGAGCTCAAGGGCAAGACCGCGCAGCGCGTGGTATTCCACGAGATCACCAAGAATGCGATCCGCGAAGCGGTGGCCAGCCCGCGCGAACTGTCGCTCGATCTGGTGAATGCGCAGCAGGCGCGCCGGGCACTCGATTACCTGGTGGGTTTCAATCTTTCGCCATTGCTGTGGAAAAAGGTGCGCCGCGGCCTGTCGGCCGGACGCGTGCAGAGCCCGGCGCTGCGCATGATCTGCGAGCGCGAAGATGAAATTGCTGCGTTCATCGCACAGGAATACTGGACCATCGACGCCGCGGGTGAGCACAGCAGCCAGGGTTTCCCCCTCAAGCTGGTGGAATTCACCGGCGCCAAGGTAGAACAGTTCAGCTTCAGCAACGAAATCGCAGCGCGCGCCGCCGAGTCCGCGTTGCGGGCCGCGGCCGGCGAGCCGGCCCAGCTCAAGGTGCTGGAGATCGATCGCAAGCAGCGCCGTCGCAATCCCTCGCCGCCCTTTACGACCTCGACACTGCAGCAGGAAGCTTCGCGCAAGCTCGGCTTTTCCGCCCAGCGCACCATGCGCATCGCACAGCAGCTTTATGAAGGCGTGGATATCGGCGAGGGCAGCGTTGGCCTCATCAGCTATATGCGTACCGATTCCGTCTCACTGGCCGCCGAAGCCGTGACCGAGATCCGGGCCACGATCGAGCGGCTCTATGGCAAGGAATCGGTGGCCGAAGAGATCCGCGTCTACAAGACCAAGTCGAAAAACGCGCAGGAAGCGCACGAAGCCGTGCGCCCGACCTCCGCCGCCGTGGTGCCGGCCGAGATCGAGAAATACCTCGATGCCGATCAATACAAGCTCTACGCCCTGATCTGGAAGCGCGCGGTCGCCTGCCAGATGGCGCACGCGGTGTTCGATACCGTGGCGGTCGAACTGCTCGCAGGCCAGGACGGCCCGGCGCGCCATGTGCTGCGTGCCAACGGCTCGACGCTGGTCAAACCCGGCTACATCGCCGTCTATCAGGAAGGGCGCGACGACAACGTCGATGAAGACGGCGATCATGTGCTGCCGGCCATGCAGCAGGGCGATGTCGTGATGCTCACCGCGCTGCACGCCGAGCAGCATTTCACCGAGCCGCCGCCGCGCTACACCGAAGCCTCGCTGGTCAAGGCACTCGAAGAGCACGGCATTGGCCGGCCATCAACTTACGCCAGCATCATTTCCACGCTGCGTGATCGCGAATACGTCGAGATCGACAACCGCCGCTTCACCGCCACTGATATCGGCAAGATCGTCTGCCGTTTTCTCACCGATCATTTTCACAAATATGTGGAATACAGTTTTACCGCCGACATGGAAGACGAGCTCGACGCCGTCTCGCGCGGCGAAGAGCCCTGGACCACGCCACTGACGAAATTCTGGAAGCCGTTCATCGACCAGGTCGAAAGCATCGAGAAGAACGTCACCCGCGAACAGGTGGCACAGGCACGCGAACTGGGGAAAGACCCGGTCAGCGGCAAGCCGGTCACCGTGCGCATGGGGCGCTTCGGTCCCTTTGTGCAGATCGGCACCAAGGACGATGTCGACAAGCCGCGCTTCGCCGGTCTGCGTCCCGGCCAGAAGATGGACACCATCCAGCTCGCCGAGGCCTTTGAGCTCTTCAAGCTGCCGCGCACGCTGGGCGTTGATGCCGCCGGCGATACCGTGCTCACAGCCATCGGCCGCTTTGGCCCGTATATCAAGTACGGCGCCAAGTACGTTTCCCTGAAAGAGGACGATCCGTACACCATCACGCACGAGCGGGCCCTCGAAGTCATCCTCGCCAAGCAGGTTGCCGATGCCAACCGGCTGATCCAGGATTTCCCCGCGGAGAAGATTCAGGTGCTCAACGGGCGCTATGGCCCCTACATCACCGACACTGCCAAGAATGCGCGCGTGCCCAAAGGCCGCGACCCGAAATCACTGACGCTCGAGGAGTGCCAGGCGCTACTCGCCGCCGCGCCTCTCAAGGGCACACGTGGCCGTTTCGGACGGCGCTTTCCGGCCAAGAATGCCGGCAACGGTGCCAAGGCACCGAAGAGCGCGAAGGGCGCAGCGGCGGCGGGCACCGCCATTATCGCCAGCGCCGATAAGACGGCGGCGCCCAAAGCGGCACGCGCTCGCACACGCGCGCCGGCGAAAACCACCAAGGCAGCTGCCGCCTCGAGCATCGCCAGCGCCAAGCCGTCCAAGAAAACTGCGGCCAAGTCCACAGCCAGAGCCGCGGCCAGGAAGAGCACCGCGAAACTACCAGCGGCCTGATAGCCAGTCGCTGCCCCGGGCCTGCGTGTGAAATATCGTCACAGTTTTCATGCCGGCAATTTCGCCGATGTGCACAAGCACGTCACCCTGCTGGCGCTGATCGGCGCACTGCAGCGTAAGGACAAGGGCTTTCTCTATTTCGAAACCCACGCCGGCCGCGGCCTCTACGATCTGGGCGGCGCCGAGTCCCAGCAGAGCGCCGAGGCGCGGCACGGTATCAAGGCGCTGCATGCAGTGCCCCACGCCAGCCCGGAAATCAACGCCTATCTCGATGCCGTCGTGCGTGCCGCGGGCAGCGGTGGCCAGCTCTATCCTGGCTCGCCGTTGCTGGCGGCACAGGCACTGCGCGAGCAGGATCGCGCGGTCTGCTGCGAAATCCTGCCGCCCGAATGTCGTGCGCTCGAGCGCGCCCTGTACGCCTACCCACGTGTGCGTTGTCTATGCGCAGATGGCTATGCCACGCTGAGTGCGCATCTGCCGCCAGCGGAACGTCGCGCCCTGGTGCTGATAGATCCCCCCTACGAAGACCCGTCCGCCGAACTGGAGCGCGGCCTGAGCGCTGTCATGGCAATTCTGGCGCGTCTGCCCAACGCCGTCATTGCGCTCTGGTACCCGATAAAGGATGCACGCGATCTGGCGCCCTGGCTGGCACGTGTCGCCACGCAGCTGGCGGCGCCCGGCGCCCATGCGCTCGCCGGCAACACGCCCACGCTCAATGCCCAGCTATGGCTGCATCCCTGCGATTCGCGCGTCGCACTCAATGGCTCGGGTCTGCTGCTGATCAATCCGCCCTTCCAGTTCGATCTGCAGCTGCAACGCTGGCTGCCAGAGCTGGCAACGGCTCTCGGCATCGCCTTTGAAGTCGATGGCGGCAGCGAGGCGCGCCAGCACAGCGGTGCCGCGCTAAACTGGCTCGTGCATGAGCATTGATCGCTACGCCGTGATCGGTGAGCACATCGGCTACAGCCGCTCGCCGCAGATTCATGCGCTGTTCGCGCAGCAGACAGCGCAGGCAATGAGCTACGGATTGATCGACGTCGCGCCCAGCGCACTGGCCGCCGCGGTGCGCGATTTTCTGGCCGGCGGCGGCCGCGGCCTGAACGTCACGGTGCCGCACAAGCTGGCTGCCATGTCGCTGGCTGACGCACTCACGCCGCGCGCGCAACGCGCCGGTGCGCTCAACACCCTGGCAGTGCAGGTTGACGGCACGCTGCTGGGTGACAACACCGACGGTGCCGGCCTGCTGCGCGATCTCACAATCAATCTCAAATTGCGGTTAGCCGGTGCGCGCCTGCTGCTGCTCGGCGCCGGCGGCGCGGCGCGTGGCGTGCTGGCACCGCTGCTGGACGCAGGCCCGCAGTCACTCGTGATCAGTAACCGCACTGCCGCGCGCGCGCAGCTACTCGCCGCGCAGTTTGTCGACCTCGGGCCGGTGCGGGTCGCCGGCGGCGCGCGCCAGTCCGGCGAGAATGACAGCGACGCGGCTTTCGATCTGATCATCAACACCACGCCGGCCAATGCTCATGCCGATCTGCCAGCGTTGGCGGCGTCCGCGGTGTCGCCGCACACACTGTGTTACGACCTGTCCTATGGCGATACCGACAGTGCCTTTATCCGCTGGGCACGCAGCGCCGGCGCCCGCCGCGCCGTGAACGGACTGGGCATGCTGGTCGAACAGGCGGCTGAATCTTTCCAATTGTGGCGGGGCGTGCGACCCGCGACCGCGCCGGTGCTCGCGGCGCTGCGGGCAGCGGCATCCGCATAGCTGCCGGCATCTGCAAGATACACCTGTACCTGAACTGACAGAGCATCGAACATGACTGCATCAACACCGCTGGTCTTCTTCCACTCCCCCAACACGCGCTCGACGGGCGTGTTGCTGCTGCTCGAAGAGCTGGGCGCGCCCTATGAACTGCGCCTGCTCAACATGAAGCAGGGCGAAAATCGCCAGCCGGAATATCTGGCCATCAATCCATTGGGCAAGGTACCTGCAATCCTGCATGGTGATGCTTTGGTGACCGAACAGGTGGCGCTTTACATTTACCTCGCCGATCTGTTTCCGGCTGCCGCGCTGGCGCCGGCGTTCAATGACACGTTGCGCGGACCCTACCTGCGATGGCTGGCCTACTACGGCTCCTGCTTCGAACCGGCGATCGTTGATCGTTACCAGAAGCACGCACCGGCGCCGGTGGGCATGTCACCCTACGGCGATTTCGAAAGTATGTTCGGCGCGCTGTGCGCGCAGCTGCAGCGTGGCCCTTACATGCTCGGCGCGCGCTTCCAGGCGCTCGATGTACTGTGGTCAACGGCCCTGGACTGGATGAGTCGGTTTGCTCTGATCCCGGAAGTCGCCGCAATCAAAGACTATGTGGCGCGCGTAAGCGCTCGCCCGGCGATGGTTCGCGGCCGCGAGAAAGATGCTGTGCTGGCGGCCAGTCAGAGCTGAAACTATGGCGCGCAGGCTGCGGTGTCTTGCACTCGCGCAGTTCAGTGTACCGCCCCGAGCCCGAGCGAGCCGCGCAGCGCGGTCTGTGCGATGGCGAAATCCTCCTCGAAGCACGGGTTCGCCATCATCAATGCCATTGCTGCGGTGGCGATCAGGCGGCCGGCCGCCACGTCGGTGGGATAGTGCGCACCAATAATCACGCGCGAATCGGCAAAGCTGCTGCCGCGTGCATACAGTTCGCCACGCCGCTCCGGAACCATACGCGCCAGCATCAACCCACAGGTCATGCCGAAGGCGCCATGACCGCTCGGATATGAAGTGTGGTCGCGAAGCTCGCGATAGCTGGCGCTCGCCACCGGGTTCTCGGGCAGATCGGCGCCCGGCGCCACATCTCCCAGGCGTTCAACTTTTGCGCTGATCACGTACGGCCGCGGCCTGTGCCAGTAGCGCTTGGCTATCCGCGCCAGTTGCGACGCCTCGCTGGCGGCGCGAGTGAGGAATTCCAGAGCGGAGGCCGCAGCGAGCGGGTCGTGAAATTCTCCGGCAGCTGCCGCGACGCGCGCGCAGGAGATCTGGGCGTCGGCGACGGCGCCCGCGGTGCGGCCCGAGGCGCGCGCCGCGCGCTGCGCCTTGAGAACGGCCTCGAGATCCGCGCGCTCGAGCGCGCTGCCGGCTGCGGGTGGGGGCGCGATCAACGCCACGGCGTCGATCGGCGTCGCCGGCAGATAGTGCAGTTCGCCCGTGACTGGCCGCTGGCATTGCGCGCCACCACCGGGTAGCACCGTCGCCGTTGGCGGCGCCATGCCCGCCGGGAGCGACTCATCGGCACGCACCAGACCAGGTGGCGCCAGCAACACGAAGACCACGGTGCCGATCAGGGCTCCGATATTTGGCTTACTCAACTCATCCTCCAAGGTGCGCCAGGACTCAACCTGCAAGGCTCTGCAGAAATTTCGCCGTATGCATCCACGCCGGCGTGCCCGCAATCAATACTGCGGCGATGTTGGCAAGCATCAGTACCAGGCCGCCGTACACATAAACCGGGTGCGGCCGCCCGCGCGTGCGCCAGTCGTACAGCATGGCCGCGACGATCAGCAGATAGGCCACGAAGCCCGGCGGGATCGATACCCAGGCCGGCGGTGGGCCGGCATCCTGGGCTCCGGGCGGCGCGAGTACGGCGAGGAATACCCGCGCGATGGCCGGAATCATCAGGCCCGTCATCAGGACGAACATGAGCCGTTTGTGCACCTCGGGCTTGCGCACCTTGGCGATGGCGAGTGCGAACAGGCCGATCATCACCGGCAGAGCGCAAAACGCCACCGCCGAAAATCGCCGGCTGGCGTCGCCGAAGCCGCGGGCATCATCCAGCCGGATGATGGTAATTCTCAGGACGATGATGGAGCAGATCATGACGCTGAACAACGCGATGCCCGCCATCCCCCAGGCGCGATGCGTCGGCGTGCGCCCCGCAGCCACCCACGCCGTTTGCAGGAAATAGAACAGCGTCCAGCTGAACAGCAGGATGCCGTGGATGTGCATGATTGGCGGCGGATGAAAATTGCCACCAGCGAGTCGCAGCCAATAGGAAGGCGTAAAGCCGCCAAAAGCGATCAGGACAAATACCCCTGCCATCACCAGGTGGAAGCGCCGGGCGGCGGCGCGAACCTCCGGGTCGTCAGCCAGAATTGCGGTCACGAAATCTCCCCACTGCGTGAATTTCCACCACGGCATTGTCGCTGAAATGTCGGGCAACACAAACTGCCGCGGGTTGCCAACGCGGCCTTATATGCGTACCGATGTGAATGGTTTAGAGTGCCAGCGATGAGCCCCACCACCGTTGATTTACATCCGTTCAGCGGCGCGCACGCGCCAGGCAGCCATTGACGCGTCCCGGCAGCAGGGCGCGGCGTGTGGTCTCGGCGGTTCAGCAGCTGCCGTTCCGTCACCTCGTCAAC
>Ga0315287_10003110_pt1 | contig 15940 bp, 10 predicted proteins | sample YL17G11_0_MG_FD_205037 | JGI IMG/M metagenome (GOLD analysis project Ga0315287, IMG submission 205037) | Sediment microbial communities from Yellowstone Lake, YNP, Wyoming, USA - YL17G11_0 | ecosystem: Environmental > Aquatic > Freshwater > Lake > Sediment | place: USA: Wyoming | collected... | reverse complement strand
GGATGAAGATATCCTCGGTAAGCTGTTACAAAACAAGTACTTGGATGGTACTAGCGAATCCCGGGCGGTCTTTTATTATTTGTCGCAGTTCCGTAGCATTGCGGTAGTAGGTTTCCCCGACCCTCTCTCAGAGCACTATGCCAAAACTCTCTCTGTCCAAGGTCGCAGGTCTCCTTCCGACTCTGGTTCTGGCCATCCTCGCGGTCGGGTGTACCGACGAGACGATCGTCTACCAGGAGCGGGCCCCATTCAATCCACCGGCCGACGCTGCCAGCGGCTTTGTGGGTTACTACACGGTCTCGCAGAAGCAGACGACCTGCGGCAACTGCCATGCGGACTTCCAGGCCGAGTGGTCGGAGACCCGGCATGCCAGCGCCTACAAGTCGCTGACGGACCTGCCGGCCGGCACCACACAGCCGTACTGCTTCAGTTGCCATGCCGTCACCAACCGGGGCAACAACTCCGCCGGCAAGGCGGCTGGCTACGATGTCGTCGCCGATTCGACCTACCGGGACGTCCAGTGCGAGAGCTGCCATGGCGGAGGCCTGCAGCACATCGAGAGCGTCAACGCGGGCAGCGTGATTCGACCCTTGGCTCACCTCGGGTTGGGAGTGAAAGATCAAGACGGGGTCATCCAGGCAACGGCCGACACGGCGGCCAGTTGCGCCGCCTGTCACACCGGCGTGCACACCCCCTTCGTGGAGCAGTGGCTCCAGTCCCGGCACGCCCTGGTCCGGAAGGACGAAGTCACCCGGGTTGGCGCGACCTGCCAGGGCTGCCACGAGGGACGGGGCGCGGCGGAGCGGCTCACCGGCGACGTGACCTGGGTCGAGGGGAAGTGGTCTGCCACGGACCCGATCGACAAGATGCTGCCCATCACCTGCGGCGTCTGCCACGACCCGCATGGCGGCCCGAACAAGTATCAGCTCCGCTTCCCGATCAATTCGCTCGACGAGAACAACAACCTCTGCATCAAGTGCCACAACAACCGCGCGCAACCGGTTGGCGGCAGCAGCCGCGGCAACCAGCCCCACGGCGCCCAGGGCGGCGTGCTCCTCGGATTCGCCGGTTACAGGCCCCCGAATTTCGTCTATGACACCGCCCGGATCTTCGGTTCACACGCGACCAGCGCCAACCCCGATCTCTGCGCCGGCTGCCATGTCCAGCGGCAGACGATCAACGACGCCAGCGGCAAGTTCCAGTTCCAGAGCGTCGGCCACCTCTTCAAGCCGATCCCCTGCCTGGATGCCAAGGGCAATCCGACCGGCGACGACGACTGCGACGACACCGCCACCGCCCGGTCATGGATCGCCTGCACCAAGAGCGGCTGCCATGCCAACGCCACCGCCGCGGCGAACCTCTTCAACGCTACTGCGACAGAGGTACAGGGGCTGGTCGACTTCCTCTGGAAGGACAAGAACGCCAACCGGGCCCTCGACGCCTATCCGACCGATGACGGGTACCTGGCGCTGATCAAGAAGAACACCACCGACATCAACCCCAGCGACCAGATCATCACCGCGGCGGACGGCTGCCAGTTCAACGTCTACATGACCTCGCCCAACCTGGCGGACCACCCCGACGGCAGCAAAGGCACCCACAACCCCTTCCTGTACCGGGCCCTGCTGACGTCGTGCGCCTCGTACCTGAAGTCGATCTATGCCTTCCTCCCCGCACCGCCGGCCAGCCTCCAGGCCATCATCGACAAGTGGGACGCGCCGGTCCAGGGGAACAAACCGGTGATCGCACGGGTGCCACTGCCCGCGTTCGACCGCTGAACCGCAGATCGGAGTAGCCTGCGTGGAACCGATCCTCGCAGCGCTGGCGGCCGCCGCCGAGTCATGGACTCGGCGGCGGTCCTGCCTTCGGTGAACGGAAGTCTCTGCTGACCAGGAGCCTCTGATGACCACACAGCGTGCGGCGCTTGCCGTGGTGCTGGCGATCTCCGCCCTGGTGGCGGGCCGCCTCGAGGCGCAAGGCTATCGCGTCCGGCTCGACGCCCGCGGCCAGTCGGTGTCCTACCAGGGCGTGGCGGTTGACAGCATCCCCATCGCCCAGGTCGTCACCAAGCCGGATGGGTCGCTCTACTCGCCCGATGGCTACGCCGTGAAATGCTCGAACCTGAGCTACTGCTTCTTCTACCGCGCCGGACCGCTGCTCCACAGCGTCCCGCTCTCCACCACGGCGGACCTGGTCCTGTGGGGCTTCGGGCTCAAGGGCCTGAGCCTGCATGCCTCCGGCCGCTACCTCACCGATGCCGGTTCCGGCAGCACCTGGCCCGGTACCGAGCCCAACGCCCAGCTGCTCGAGGGCTATCTCGAGTACGGCTCCGGTTGGCTGCTGGTCCGCGGAGGTCGGCAATACCAGTCGTCCCGGCTGCTCCCGATCGGCTACGACGGGGCCTGGGCCCGAGGCCGCTGGGACCGCACCAGTCTCGAGCTGACCGGCTACGGCGGCTGGGGCCTGGGGCAGGCCGCCGTGGTGCCCGTCACCAGCCCGGTTCTGACGCCGCTCGACGACTGGCGGCCGGTCAAGCGCCAGATTCTGGCCGGCGGCGAGCTGGCCTGGATGCCCGGGCCGGTGGACCTGCGGGCCGAGTATCGTCGCGAGGTGGACCCGGAGCTCAACTACCTCGTGTCCGAACGCGCGTCCCTGTCACTCAACGCCCGCCCGGCGCGCCAGTTTCGGGTGACCGGTGGCGCCGACTGGAATATGGATGAGGGCCAGGTGGGCAGCGCCGACCTGACGGTGACCTATCTGGGCTCGCGCCTGACGGCCTCCGCCGGCGGCAAGCGGTACAAGCCCTATTTCAACCTCTGGACCCTGTGGGGAGCGTTCAGCCCGGTACCGTACAACGGCTTCAATGCCTCGGCCCAGTACAAGGCCACCAACTGGCTCAGCCTTCGCACCCGGGGCGAACGCTACCAGTACGAAGCCGCCGAGGCGTCGAGTGCCCTGGTCCAGACCGTGGACAACGGCTGGCGCTGGAGCATTGGCGGGACCGTGACTCCAAATTCCAAGTGGACGCTGGACGGCGCCTACCTGCTGGAGGATGGCCCGGGAGCGTCCTCGCGGTACTTCGACGGGAGCGTTACCTACCAGCCCTCCGAGCGAATCCAGGTGGCGGCGTACGGAGGCCGGCTCTACCGGCCGCTGGAGCTGCGCTACTACGACGCGACCGGCAACTGGTTCGGTGGGCGGGCTGCCTGGGGCTTTGCCAATCAGATGCGGATCTGGGCCGATGCCCAGTACTTCATGGATAAGCGGGATCGACCCGATGCCGCCAAGACAGACTGGAATCAAGTGCGACTCAGGGGCGGAATCACCGTGACCTTCGGATCCAACGCCGATCGCCGAGCGCCGCTACCGCCGGCTCGGAGGAGCGTGCCATGAACCGCCTGCTGCGTATAGCGGCGATAGCCGCCCTCGGCATCACCCTGTCTGGCGCCGCCGTCGCTGGCCTGGTCCGGCGAACCGACAGCTTCGATCATGCCAAGCACAAGGGGTTCTTTCCCGACTGCGCCACCTGCCACGCCAGCATGGGCGAGGAGGGCAAGTCCGTCTGGCCGTCCCCGGCCACCTGCGTGGCCTGTCACGATGGCAAGACCCTGAGGCTGGTCGACTGGAAGCCCCGCGAGGGCCCCAGGGCCACCAACCTCAAGTTCACGCACCCGGTGCACGCCTTCGCGCTCGATCAGTGCCGCACCTGTCACGTCGAGAGTGAAGCCGATTCGGCCCGCATGGACGTCCAGCGTGCCGTCGTCTCCCGTTGCTTCACCTGCCACGGCTACGAGGGCACCCACCCGACGTCGCTGCCGGACTCGTCCTGCGGCACCTGTCACATGCCGCTTTCCGAGGCGAAGCTGCTCTCCCGTAGCAGCATCGCCGCCTTCCCCAAGCCGGACTCGCACCAGGCACCGGGATTCGTCCTGGGAGGCCATGGCAAGCTGGCGTCGGTCCCGGCGGAGCAGCCGAATAGGTTCACCATCGCGGCCAGTTGCGCGACCTGCCACGCCCGCAACTCGTGCCTGACCTGTCACGTCAATGCGCCGGAGGTGCAGGCCATCCAGGCCCTGGCGCTGGACGAGCGGCCGACCGCGCTCAAGACCACGCTGCCGGTGCCGGACTCCCACCGGCAGGCCAACTGGGCGCAGACCCACGCTGCCCAGGCGCGGAGCAAGTCGGCCAGCTGCGCCGCCTGTCACACCCAGGAGAGCTGCCGCACCTGTCACTCGGGCGCCGCGCCACAGCGGGTCCAGGATCTCGCCAAGGCCGGACCCGGCCGGGCGCCCGGTGCGCAGCTCGCCCGCAAGCAGCCCACCAACCACACCTGGGAGTTCCGTGACCGGCACGGACCGGCAGCGTCGGCCAAGTCGGCGACCTGTGAGACCTGCCACGTCCGCGAGTCGTGTCTCTCCTGCCACCGGCCCAACGGGGCCAGCAGCCAGGTCTACCACCCGGCCGGCTTCTTGACGCGGCACCCGTCGGCGGCGTACAACCGCGAGGCGAATTGCAGCGATTGCCACAACCCCGGCCAATTCTGCCAGAGCTGCCACAAGCAGGCAGGCCTGGTCTCAGGCGGCAGAGGTCTGGGGGGCCGGTCATACCACGACGCCAACGCCGGCTTCAGCCTCGGGCATGGGCAGGTGGCCCGGCAGAACCTCGAATCCTGCGTCGGCTGCCACGCCGAGCGTGATTGCGCCACCTGCCACTCGGCGGTCGGCCAGGGCTTCGGATTCAACCCGCACGGGCCGGGCTTCAACGCAGACCGGCTCCGGAAGAAGAACCCGCAGTTGTGCTACGCCTGCCACGGGACGTCGATTCCCGGAGCAAAACCGTAGCCGGACGACAGACGGTCGGATGGTCAGACGGTCAGACGGTCAGACGGTCAGAGGGTGACACGCATGAGGCGCTGATGTCGGGCGCCTCTTTGCGTTCGTATCCCCGTCTGTCCGTCCCACATGCACCATGAAGCACATAGGAAGACAACATGAAGATGCCTTCTGTAACCTGTTACAAAACAAGTACTTGGATGGTACTAGCGAATCCCGGGCGGTCTTTTATTATTTGACGCAGTTCCGTAGCATTGCGGTAGTAGGTTTCCCCGACCCTCTCTCAGAGCACTATGCCAAAACTCTCTCTGTCCAAGGTCGCAGGTCTCCTTCCGACTCTGGTTCTGGCCCTCGTCGCGGTCGGGTGTAGTACCAAGGAGACGATCGTCTACACGGACCCGGTCCCGTTCAACCCGCCGGCCGATGCTGCCAATGGCTATGTGGGTTACTACACGACCTCGCAGAAGCAGACGACCTGCGGCAACTGCCATGCGGACTACCAGGCTGAGTGGTCGGAGACCCGCCATGCCAGCGCCTACAAGTCGTTGACGGACCTGCCGGCCGGCAGCACCTCGCCGGCCTGCTTCAGCTGCCATGCCGTCACCAACCGGGGCAACAACTCCGCTGGCAAGGCGGCCGGCTACGATGTCGTCGCCGATTCGAGCTATCGCGACGTCCAGTGCGAGAGCTGCCACGGCGCGGGCCAGAAGCACATCGAGAGCGTCAATGCCGGCAGCGTGATCAAACCGCTGGCGCACCTCGGTGTGGGCCCCGACACGGTGGCCGGCTGCGGCGCCTGCCACTCGGGAACGCACACCCCCTTCCTCGAACAGTGGAAGGCCTCCCGGCACTCGCTGGTCCGGTATGGTTCGACCGGCAGCCCGGCCGGCAACGCCAGCTGCAGCCGGTGCCATGAGGGCCGCGGGGCGCTCGCCAACTGGGGTGTCCAGGCGACCTGGGTCGAGGGACCGTGGAAGGGATACCCGGCCGAAACGGTGGACAAGATGCAGCCGACGGTCTGCGTGGTCTGCCACGACCCGCACGGCGGCCCGAACAAGTATCAGCTCCGCTTCCCGACCAACTCCCCGGACGAGAACAACAACATCTGCATCAAGTGTCATAACCGCGTCGCCCAGCCGAGCACGAGCGGCAGCACGCCCCACGGCCCCCAGGGCGGCATGCTCCTGGGCTTCGCGGGCTACCGGCCGCCGAACTTTGTTTACGACACGGCGCGCGTCTACGGCTCGCATGCAACTACCGCCAACCCGGATCTCTGCGCGGGCTGCCACGTCCAGCGCCTGACCGTGAACGACCCCAGCGGCAAGTTCCAGTTCCAGAGCGTGGGCCACCTCTTCAAGCCGATCCCCTGCCTGGACGCCAGTGGCAACCCGACGGCCGATGGCAGCTGCGCCTACAGCTCCACCGCGCGCTCGTGGAACGCCTGCACCAAGAGCGGCTGTCACGCCAACGCCGGCGTCGCGGCCAGCGCGTTCAACGCCACCAAGGTCGAGGTGGAGCAGCTGGTGGACATTCTCTGGAAGAACACCGGCGGCACCAGCAGGAACCTCGACGCCTACCCGACCGACCAGGGATACCTCGCCCGGATCAAGCAGGCCATGCCGGGCGAGTTCAGCAACACCGACAACAAGATCACGCCGGCTGAGGGCTGTCTGTTCAACGCCCAGGTGACGGGGTCCCTTGAGGACAACCTGGCCAGTCACCCCGACGCCAGCTTCGGCACGCACAACGCCTTCCTGTACCGGGCGCTGCTCTCCTCGTGCATCTCGTACTTGAAGACCTACTACACCTTCCTCCCGGCGCCTCCGGCCAGCCTCCAGGCCACCATCGACAAGTGGGATGCGCCGGTCCAGGGGAATGGACCAGTCATCGCCCGTGTGCCTCAGCCGATCGCCGAGCGATAGGCCGCAGACAACTGAGGGTCGGAGGGTCGGAGGGTCGGACGGTCAGATGGTCAGAGGGGGATACGCATGAGGCGCCTATGTCAGGCGCCTCGTTGCGTTACATCCGTCCGTCAGTCCGTCAGTCCGTCAGTCCGTCAGTCCGTCAGTCCGTCAGTCCGTCCGTCCGTCTGACCGCCCGTCTGCCCGTCTATAGCGGCTTCGAGATCACGCAGGCATTCACCCCGCCCACTCCCATCGAGAGCTTGCCCGCCGGGCCTGGCTTCACGTGGCAGCCCTTGTCGAAGACGAAGAGCTGGTGAAGCCTGGCGATGGCCGGGTGCAGCTCGGCCGCGTGCAGCGGTGTCGGGAAGAGCTCGCCCCGCATGTACCCCAGGTATTGGGCGGTCAGTTCCCAGCCGCCACCGGCGCCCATGCCGTGGCCAAAGGTGCCCTTCCGTGCCGTGACCAGGACCGACTCGGGAACGACGCCGCGCAGGTTTTCCACCTCGAGATAGTCGCCCGGGGTGGCCGTGGCGTGGAGGTCCCAGGAGGTCAAGGCATCGGGGGCCACGCCAGCCATCCGGAGAGCCTCTCGCACCGCGATCTGGGGTCCGTCCTTGGACGGCGTGATGATGTGATGGGCGTCGTTGCTGACGCCGACCGCGAGCGGTTCCATGCCCAGCGGCCGGAAGCCCTTGGCCAGCATGTGGTCCATGTCGCCCACGATCCAGAGAACCGCGCCACCGGCGATATGCGTCCCACGCAGACCGTGGAGCGGACGGGACACATCGGCGTCGGCGGCCAGGACCCGCCCGTTGAACATCGAGCCGATGACGACCGGGTGCGGGACCGGCTCGGTGGCGCCGACCACCACGGCTTTGGCCTCACCGTGCCGGATGGCGTCCATGGCCAGTTTCAGCGCCACACCGAAGGTGGCGCAGGCACCGATCGGCGCGAAGCTCAGGCCCCGAAACCGGCCCAACATCGAGACCTGCGAAGCCGGGGTGTTGTGGATGTTCCAGATGACGTTGGCGGTCACCGAACGCCACGGCGGCTCGGGGGTACCCCACTGCTCCGCCAGCCGGATCGTCTGGCGCTGCTTCTGCTTCAGCATGCTGAGCTTGGTCTTCTCGATGTCCTCGCCTTCGACGTTGGCGGATTCGATCAGGCGCAGTTCCTCGAGATACGCCCTCAACTCCGGGGACTGCTCCGCCCAGAACCGCCACCAGCGGCTCTCGGCCTGGTCCCGCTCGTCCATGGGCACCGTCGCGGGGTCGGCGGGAAGGCCCTCCGCCTGCCGGCCGGCGTCGAGCCATGCCCGGAACGCGGTATTCCGCACCGGCTCGGACCAGAACCTGTCCCAGCGGCGCTGGGAGTGGTAGAGACTGAGCGACGCGTCATGAGTGGTGGGGAGGTCGCCGATCCCAGTGCCGAGGTAGACGTGCGTTTGGGTATCGAGGCGGCGGAGTTCGTCCTCCAGACCGGGATTCTGTGCCAGGGCCTGGATGAAGCATCCGATGGCGTACTGCGTCGGCGTCCCCATCTTGGCCTGGAGCTGGTGGAACCGCGCCGGCGGAAACCGGGCTTCCACCCAGGGCCGGTAGGATTCGAAATCGAAGGCGGGCCACCCCACCAGGAAGTTGTCGGGCCCGAAGCCGTTGAACGGCGACAGCCAGGTCTCGGACGAGGCGAGGTTGCGCTCGAACGCGTCTATGTTTGGTGATCGGGGAGCGACGACCCCCCAGCCGAACACACCGACACGGGTCACGTTGTCTCCTTGGAGATGACAAAAATATAGTCATGGAGTCACCCCGGCATGCACCGCATCCACCAGCTCATCGTCCTCGCCCTGCTCCTCGCCAGCCCGGCAGCCGCCCAGAGCCCCACTTACGACATCCTCCTGCGGGGTGGCCGCATCGTGGACGGCACCGGCGCCCCGTCCTATCACGCCGACCTGGCGGTGCAGGGTGGCAGGATTGTCGCGATCGGCCGGCTGGACCGGGCCAGCGCCCGACAGGTCATCGATGCGACGGGGATGGTCATCGCCCCCGGCTTCATCGACCTGATGGGCCAGACTGGCGCGCCGTTCCTCAAGGATGCCAACGCCGCCTTCAATCTGCTGACCCAGGGCATCACCACGATCAACGCCGGCGAGGGTGAGTCGGACGCGCCGCTGGCGGGCGACGAGGCAAAGCAGCGTGGCTGGACCACCATGCGGGAGTACTTCCGGAAGCTCGAGACCGCCGGGATGCCCATGAACGTGGCCCAGACCGTCGGCCACACCCAGGTCCGGCAACTGGTCATTGGCGATGTGGACCGCCAGGCCACTCCGGAGGAACTCGAGCGGATGAAGGGGATGGTGGAGGAGGCGATGCAGGCCGGTGCCATCGGTCTGTCCACCTCGCTCATCTACCCCCCAGCCATCTACGGCAACGAGGCCGAGATCACCGCCCTGGCCATGGTGGCCGGCCAGTACGGGGGACGGTACTTCACCCACATGCGGAATGAAGGCGACCGGCTCCTCGAGGCGATCGAGGAGGCGCTCCGGATCGGCAGCGGCGCCAACACGCCGGTCCACATCTTCCATCTGAAGACCGCCGGCCAGACCAACTGGCCCAAGATGGACCTCGCGCTGGCCCGGATCAGGGCGGCGCGTGCCGCGGGCCAGGACGTGGGCGTGGATGTCTACCCCTACATCAACAACGGGCTCGGGCTCCGCGCCCTGATCCACCCGCGCTACGCCGCGCAGGGCCAGGCCGAGCTGATGCGTCGGCTGGGCGACTCGGCGATCAGGGCCGAGATGCGAAAGGAAATGGAGACCGGGACCGGCTGGGAGAACTGGTACGCCCATGCCGGCAAGGACTGGGACCGGATCATCGTGGTGACCCGGCACCCCGACTACCAGAAGTACAACGGCACCAGTATCGAGAACATGGCGCGGCAAACGGGCCAGGACGCCTGGGAGGTGTTCTTTGCGCTGGCGCAGGCGGAGACGGATGCCATGCCGCAGTCCATGTCCGAGGCGAACAAGATGAAGGCGATGCGGGAGGAGTTCACCTCGTTCGATACCGACGCCGGGCCGGCCGGGACCAACCTCAACGTCCACCCGCGCGCCTACGGGGCGTTCCCACGGCTGCTTTCCCGATATGTCAGGGACCTCGGCGCCCTGACGCTGGAAGGGGCCGTCCACAGGGCCAGCGCCGTTGCGGCCAACGAGATCGGCGCATACGACCGGGGCCGGATCGCACCCGGACTGGTGGCCGACCTGGTGGTTTTCGACCCGGTCCGCATCCGCGACCGGGCCACCTTCGCCGAACCGACGCTCGTCTCCGATGGGGTGAAGGTCGTGGTGGTCAACGGGGTCGTGGTCATGCAGGACGGCAAGTACACCGGCGCCAAGCCCGGCATGGTGCTCCGGGGACCCGGCTGGGACGGCAAGCGATGAACGACCTGCCCCCCGCCGCCTTCGAGCTGGCCATCACGGTGCGGCCCGAGGACATCGACGAACTGGGGCACGTCAACAACGTCGTCTACCTGGCGTGGGTTCAGGAGGTGGCCAAGGGCCACTGGTTCGCCGTGCTGTCTCCCGAGGAAATCGGTGACCTGGTCTGGGTGGCCGTACGCCACGAGCTGGACTACAAGAAGGCCGCCTTCGAGGGCGACGAGCTGGTCGGCCGGACCTGGATCGGGGAGGTCAGCGCAGTCACCTGCGAGCGGCACGTCGAGATCCGGCGGAAAGGCACCGGGGAGCTGCTCCTCAAGTGCCGGAGCATCTGGGCGGCGGTCAACCGCACCACCGGCCGGCCTCGCCGGATCGACCAGGAGCGGATGGAGCGGTTCAGAGTAGGCAGTAAGTAGACGGACGGTCAGACGGGCAGACGGTCGGATGTGACCACAACAAGGGGTGGTGCGTTGGCCGCTCAACGTCCAGGAACGGGCGCCTTGACGCGATTGAGCTGATCGCGAGCAGAAACGAACGCCTCAGTGAATCGCTCGGCGAAATGCCATACTCTGCCGTCCCTGGCCGTCGAGTCCCATACCACCGGAGCGAGGAACTGGAGTATGTCCTCGTCGACAAGCACCACCCCCACCAAGACCTCCGCGCCGGTCCCAACGTGGCCACGACCCAGACGCACAGCGACCGGCAGTGGAACATGCCAGACGGTATCGCTCGCGATGGATGCCGAGACCATTCGCCCAGCGCCCGGGACCGCTTGGCGGAGAGCGTCATTCCATGCATTCGTCATCCTGCGGTCAGCCGGCCCCTCACGGGCTCGCGTCGCAATGCGGATCCGGACTTGGACTGACGAGTCTGTCATGTCCGCATAGGTTCCCCACACTCCAATCGCATCAACCGAATCGATGCGAGCCCTGGTCAGGGCGAAGTCACCTACGCTCGCAACCAACCCCGATGGGACCGGGACGGTGTATACGGCGCTTGACGCCTTGCCACAAGCCATGTTTGCGAGAGAGAAGGCAAGCACCGTGGTACTCCGGGTCTGCCGGATGACAAGCTCGATCGAGCGCCCGATCAGCAAGGAAGCCACCACCCAGTCCCCCCGAGAGTGAGCAGGAAACAGGCAGTCGGACCGTCTGTCCGTCCGACCGTCCGGCCTAACCTATCCTGAACAACAACTCCCCCCGCGGGTACCTGGCCAGCACCCGCTCCCGCAAGGTCCTGTTGCCCTTCTGCTCGAGGGCGGGGTCGCGCTCGAGGATTTCGCGCGCCAGGCTGCGCGCCTGCTGCAGGATGTCGGTGTCGTCCGGGAAGCGGGCGATCCGGATCTCCGCCGAGCCGGACTGCCGGGCACCGAGCAGGTCACCCTGCTGGCGCTCCTCCAAGTCCAGCTCGGCGATCCGGAAGCCGTCGTCGGTCGCCGCGAAGGCCTTGAGCCGCGGTGGGGTGTGCCCGGTCGAGAGCAGGATGCAGTGGCTTTCCGCTGACCCGCGGCCGACCCGCCCCCGGAGCTGGTGCAACTGCGCCAGCCCGAACCGTTCCGGGTGCTCGATCATCATCAGCGTCGCGTTGGGCACGTCGATCCCCACTTCGATGACCGTCGTCGCCACCAGCACCTGCACCTCGCCGGCGCGGAACGCCCGCATGACCGTGTCCCGCTCGGTGGCTTTGAGCTGGCCGTGCACCAACCCCACCTTCAGGTCGGGCCACCGCTCGGTCAACTGCTCCGCCATCACCTTGGCCGCCCGGAGGTCGGCCCGTTCCGATTCCTCGATGACCGGCAGAACGAAGTAGGCCTGGCCACCCTCCTGGCAGGCCTCTCGAACGAAGCTGAGAACCCGCTCCCGCTGCGACGGACCCCGGATCACGGTGCGGATCTTTCCCCGCCCCGGCGGCTTCTGGCGCAGCACCGATACGTCCAGGTCGCCATAGCGGGTCAGCGCCAGGGAGCGCGGGATCGGCGTGGCGGTGAGCAGCAGCACGTCGGGGGCATCGCCCTTGCCGATCAGGGCCGCGCGCTGCTCCACGCCGAACCGGTGCTGCTCGTCGATCACCGCCAGGCCAAGGCGGTGGAACGAGACCTTCTCCTGGAAAAGCGCGTGGGTGCCGACGATGACGCCGGCCTCACCGCGCGCCACCCGGCCCCGCGCCAGCTCTTTCTCCGCCGCCGACATCCGCCCGAGCATCACCTCCGGCACCAGGCCGAGCGGCGCGAGCAGGCTCGTCAGCGTGGCGGCATGCTGCTCCGCCAGCAGCTCGGTGGGAGCCATCAGCGCGGCCTGGTAGCCATTCTCCAGCGCCAGCAGCATCGCGAACAGCGCCACCACGGTCTTGCCGGTGCCGACGTCACCCATCAGCAGGCGGTGCATCCGCTCCGGCGAGGTCATGTCCGCGGTGATCTCGCGGAGCGCCTGCTTCTGGTCGGCGGTCAGGTCCCAGGGCAGTGAGGCCTTCAGCTTGGAGGTGAGATCGCGCTTTACCTCGAACCGGATCCCCTTGCGCCCCGTGCGGGCGAGCAACCGGGCGCGGCCCAGCATCAGCTGCAGGTCGAGCAGTTCGTCGAAGGCAAGCCTCCGCCTGCCCGCCTCGGCCTCCGCCAGCGTGGCTGGCCGGTGCACCTCTCGGAGCGCCTGCTGGATGCCCGGCAGGCCGAGGGATTGAAGGGCGGGAGCGGGGAGCAGTTCCGGGGTAAGCGCGACCAGCGGCTCCAGATGCCGGTCGACCAGCCCGCGGATGAGTCGGTGGCTCAGGCCCTCGGTGGCCGGGTAGACCGGCAGCACCTTGCCCCGGGCGAGCAGCTCGCCGGCATCCTCCGCGTCCGCCTCGGCCAGCACCACGTACTCCCGGGGCGCCATCTGGCGGCCGTGATAGAACCGGATCGGGCCGGCCACCAGGAGGATCTGGCCGACCTCGATGGTCCGATCGAGGAAGGCCTGCCCGGGCCAGGCGCACTCCAGCAGTCCGCTCCCGTCGCGGAGCACGGCGTGGAAGATCCGGAGCCCCCGGCGAGTAGGGAGCACGCCCTTGGTGACGACCCGGCCGATGCAGGCGACATCCGCGCCGACCTCCGCCCGGGCGAGCGGCGTCACCGACGAGGCATCGACGTAGCGGAACGGCAGGTGCCATAACAGGTCCTGCGCGGTCCGGATGCCGAGCCGTTCGAACGCCTCGGCTCGCCGCTCGCCGACGCCCTTGAGGAACTTGACTGAGGTGTCGAGCCGCAGAGTGCCCACTGTCGGCGCTTACTGGTCGCTGTCGAGGAGTTCGGAGGCGAACTCCGGCGCGTGGAAGACCTCGAGGTCCTGCGCGGTCTCCCCCCGGCCCATGAACCGGATCGGCAGGTCGAGCTCGCGGCGAAGCGCCACCACCGCGCCACCGCGCGCCGTACCATCCAGCTTGGTAATGATCAGCCCGGTCACCGGCACGGCCTGGAGGAAGAGCTTGCCCTGCTGCACGGCGTTCTGGCCGACGGTGCCATCCAGTATCAGCAACGTCTCATGGGGCGCGCCGGGCGCGCGCCGAGTGATCACCCGCACGACCTTCCGGAGCTCGTCCATGAGCCCCTCCTGCGTGTGCAGGCGGCCGGCCGTATCGATCAGGAGGTACTCGATACCACGGGCCGTCGCGGCTTCCACTGCATCGAAGGCCACCGCCGCCGGATCGCCACCCGGCGCGCCCGAGACACACTGCACCCCCAGCCGCTCGGCCCAGACGCCCAGCTGGGCGATCGCACCGGCGCGATAGGTGTCTCCGGCGGCCAGCAGCACCGAATGACCCTGGGCCAGCAGCCGCCGGGCCACCTTGGCCACGGACGTCGTCTTCCCGACGCCGTTGACCCCGACGAAGAGGATAACCGTGGGACCGGATCGGGCCCGCACCAGGGTCCCTGGCTCGCCGGGAGCCCCCAGCAGCTCCGCCAGGCGCTCCTGCAAGGCACCGCGCAGGTCCGCTTCGGTCTTGATCTTCCCGCTCCGGATCTTCTGCTCCAGCATGTCCACCAGATCGGCGGTCGCCGGCACGCCGAAATCGGCCTCGAGCATCAGGCGCTCGAGGGCCTCGACATCGTCGGCGTTGAGGCGCCGCACCAGGGCGCCCACATCGGTCAGTGCCAGGCGTTTGAGCTTGCCCCAAAAGCCGAGCTTCCTGCCTTCGGTGATACGGTCAGCTGCCACGGGATCGCTGTCGTTGGTGTGAGAAGAATCCTATCGAAGACCCATCCGCCGCCGGACCAACCATTCCGCGCACCAGGCGGCGATCGCCACCGCAAAGAGCCACCAGCGGTCACGGAGCCCGGCGCGCTTCTCCTCCGGCCGGACGGTGGCCTCCGAAGCGGCCAGCGTCACCGGACGCGGATACCACTCCTCCGACCAGGTCTCGACCGCTACCGTGCCACGGCCCCCGCGATCCAAGCTATAAGTATAGATGCCGGGATCGAGAAAGACCGGCGCTGTTCCATTGCCGCCAAAGCGCAGGGAGTCACGTCGCTCCGTGCCGCCGGCGTTCCGGAAGACGATCCCGGTCGTGGCCGGGCGGGCGTCGTCGGTCCAGGTAAAGAGTACCGGGACCCCCTGCGGCACGACGGCCCGCGTCGGGCGCGCCCGCCCCCGCGATGAGTCGGGTGCCGCGAGCAGCCAGTCCACCATCCCGGCAACCAGCGCCCGGTAGGCCTGCTCACTCGATCCGCCCCGGAAGGCCCACCGCCAGAGTCCCTGCGCGCCGATGGTGATCACTCGCGAGTTGCCGCGCAGGCCACCCGACACCGCCGGTCGCGCGGCGCCACGCCTGCCCCGTTGCGCAGTCAGCCCAATCCAGTCGCCCGGCACGGGGGAAAGAGCCGCCAATGCGTTGGCGGGAGGGAAGGAATCGAGCGGGGCGCCGGCGAGAGCTCCGGACAGCGGCCCATCACGTCCCGGCAGGACGTACCAGTCCCCGGCGGTCTCATCCCCGACAGCTGATGGCCAGTCGAGCAGCGCCCGGCCCTGTGCCGCCTCCCGGAGCGACGACGCCCCGCGAAGCACGACCAGGTCCGCGGCCTTCACCGATCGCCGGACACCCGCCCCATCCACCGGACGCAGGTCCGACATCCGGCGCCAGCTACCGGCCTCCAGTTGTGCATAGCCCTCCACCGGCAGGTCGGTGACATCCCGCAAGGTCCGAAGCAGGAAGCGCGCGTCCCAGTCAACCGGCGACGCCACCATGACGACCCCTGGTGTCGGCGAGACCGCCACCAGATGCAGTCGCTCATCGTCGCGGCGCTCGGGGTCCAGCGAGTCGGCCAGACCGACTGCGAGCATGTGGTCGCCAGCGGAGAGTGTGCCCGGACGAACGACCAATTCCGTCGTGCCGGTGCCACCGGGACCGAATGTGACGGCACCGCGGGCCACCTCCCTCCGACCCTCGCGGACCGACACCGTGGCCGTTCGGCGGCCGGCCAGATCCCGGGTGACCACCTCCACCCTGAGCCGGATGGAATCGCGCTCGGTAACACGGGGCGGCCCTTGAACGCTCTTCATCGCCGCCGCCGGACCACTCCGCCGCTCGAACAGGCGCACGGAGGCACGACCACGGAGCTCCACGGGAAGGTCCCTGCCATCGGTAACCTCCCCATCGGTCACGACGATCACCGGCCGGCCCGTCGCCACCGCGGCCGCGAGCGCCGCCCCCACCTGCGAAGCGCCAGCCCCGGGGAGCGAGTCCTGCGGACGGTCCGGATCCCCGAAGAGCCGCACTTCCCCCAGCCGCTTCGCCGC
>Ga0315287_10003109_pt1 | contig 15941 bp, 6 predicted proteins | sample YL17G11_0_MG_FD_205037 | JGI IMG/M metagenome (GOLD analysis project Ga0315287, IMG submission 205037) | Sediment microbial communities from Yellowstone Lake, YNP, Wyoming, USA - YL17G11_0 | ecosystem: Environmental > Aquatic > Freshwater > Lake > Sediment | place: USA: Wyoming | collected... | reverse complement strand
GTCCATTTCCATTTCGGCCCTAACCTCATCCGATGCCGTTTATTTTGCCACCACCGACCCCATAGAAGCCATTTATATAGACGTTGGCCAGATACCCAACACCACCGCCTCTACTACGATCAATGCTTTGAGTTATTGGAACGGTTCGGCCTGGACAAGCGTAGGCACTTTTGTTGACGGGACGAGCGGCCTTTCAAGGTCCGGATGGATTGCCATTCCCCGCTTGAGCGCCACCCAGCCGTTGAACCTGAACAGCTCCAACGTGTATATGTATTGGTATAAGTTTACCGTGGATAAAACGCTTTCTAACAATATGGTTATTTGGGTTCAATACCGCCCATATTTCTCCGTTGACGAATTAGGGAAAGGGGTTTGCAACGCCGCATGGAAGGGCCGGGCCGTCTATTCGTTTGACCGCTGGCCGGACTATCTTTACATATCGGCCCAGGGAGATCCGCAGGGCCTTAACGGAAACGACTATGGCATCATCCAAGTGGGGGATGGACGTTCCCACAAGGTCACGGCCATGAGGAAATTTCACAACGAATTGCTCGTGTGGCAGGAGGAGAAAGGGGAAATAGGCGGATGCTTGACCCTGATAGAGGGCTACAGTCCGACGACCTACGGGAAATTAATTTTATCCTCTCGCCTGGGGGCCATGAGTGCAAAGTGTGTAGTTGTGGTGGATGGTGTTCTTACGTCCACCGCGACCGAGGAGATCGTCAAGACTTTGGCTTTTGCTTTGTCGAGATATGGCGTCTATGCAACGGACGGGCGGACCTGTAGCTTTATATCGGACGATATCCGGAATTACTTCGACCCCAACGAAAGCGTTTGTATTCGGCGCGGGTACGAGAGTCAAATGTGGCTGGCCTATGATTCTACCTATAACGTCATTCGGCTGGGACTGGTGAGCGGAGCAAGCGCGACCGTTCCAAACGTCTTCCCCGTTTTCGACCTAATTGATAAGACCTGGAGTTTTGACACTTTGGGGCAAGCCTTGAGCTGCCAGATTGACATGGGCGCAGCGAGCGGAAACGTCCCCGTTGTTCAGGTAGCCGGAGGGACCGCCGACGGTATTGTGTACCAGATTAACACCGGAGTGATAGACGTTGCGACGTATATACCCGCATTAGCGAGGATGGAGATTGACGGCCAGGGGTCAATTATTAATTTAAGGGAATTGGTTCTTAGGTGCAAGGTTCAAGCCGCCGGGTCATTGACCGTTACCGTATCGGAAAACGGTATTCAGCAAGCCCAAAAGAATTTAGCCATGACCGCCGAAGTGGCGACCCAAACGATCCGGCGGCATCGGTTCAATCTAAACGCCAAGAGCCAACACCTTACTTTATCCTTTAGCCTATCGACGGCGAGCCAAGTCCTTTACCTCTTAGATTTTGAGCCGATGCTTATCACTTATGAGGACCAATGAGATGGAAAAGCCAAGGGATTGGAAGCAGCAGTTTTTAGAAGTGAAGACCATCGGACCCGAGCCGGCCATGAGCCGGGAAGGCTTTTGGAAAAAGCCGGAGGACCCGAAGATTAAAGCCCAGAGCGAGAAAGAAATTGATAAACCGAGGAGGTAAAGAGTTTGGGCGACGGCCTTATGTGAGCGGGAAAAAGGGGTTTAGGAATAACTACTTTGACGAAATGCGGAGCCTCACAGAAAAAGGAAATGCCGACCGGCTTGGGTTGTTAGGGTACGACGTTCCGCAGAGCGAGTTTAAAAAACCCTATCAGAGCCCGAACTATCAGGGTATGGAGCATTACAAAAAGCCGGAGAACGAAACCAAGCCGCCGGACGACCCGCCGGACGACCCGCCGGACGACCCGGACGACCCGCCGAACACGGGATGCGGTAATGCGGCAGGCGTAACGAGATTTTGCCGAGAGGGCGACGTTGTTATGATAAGGCTTCCCTGGGTTTCCGCGTCCGACCCGATTGTTGGGGTCAGGGTTATTATTGGGCAGATGGACATTAACTCAGGGTTGACCGGGGGAATGGCGGCCATAGTCGGCGGGCAGTTTATTTCATACAAGCCGGGGAACGCGGGCCAGGCCGTTTTAGTTGCCACGACGAAAAGCGGAAAAACCTGCACCGCCCAGGTAGCCGCAAAGACAGAAACCGAATGTCAGCCGCCCATATATTATATGCAACCGTGTTGCGAAGGATTGGCCATCACCTATACGACGCTTCAAATGCAGCTCGGTGAAGACCAGGAGCTTGGGGTTTCAGGGCAAGGTAATTCGGTTTGTCATTATAAATGGGAAATCATGGCCGGCGGGGGGACCCTAAGCGAAGAAACATGGGAGAGGTCCGGAAATGACACAACGATCTATTCTGCCCCCAGCTCTAATTCGGATTGCTCAAGCAACCCGACAATCGCCCTAAGATACCGATGGAACGAAAGTGAGGAATGGACAACGTGCGATACGATTAAGCTCGCAGTCAACGGTAATCCGACGGGAGGGGCCGGGGTATATTGGCTTGAGACCCGTTGTACTTATTTGGGTGGCCCATATTGGGAATATGAAGGCATAGCCCGGAGCCTTTATTGTGATGGAACGCTTGACGACGAATGGTGGCCCTACCACGGGGGTGGTGCTTATCCGTGTCCTGGTACATACTATGAAGACGATAGGCCGGTCATCATCGTCGATGGATGCTGTCCTTACCAATTCATGTAGGGGGGGGGATTAAATGAATAAGTTAACCGAAAAAGAATTTCAGGACCGACTCTATGCCGTCGCTCGCGCACGTAAAATATTCATAGGCAGCGGACTGACCAAAAATATAGGGGACGCCTTTGCTCTTTATCAAGGGATCTTGGCCGGACAGGAGCGCCCCCTAACGATCCGGACTGACCAAGGAGAGGCCCTTTACCGTAGCTCTTTTGGTAAATATGAAAGGCCGGGTTGCCCCCTATGCGGTACTGGTAAAATTAAGTTCCGCCTGGCCCCGGAAGGTCCCGAAGGATATAAAACTGAATTGTTATGCGAAAACCCTCAATGTGATGGTTTTTGGTATTCCACGTCAAACTTACCTATGTGGGTAGAAATGTTCAAGGAAGGAAAGGCCGGTCAAATAGACCCCTCTCTCATTATTCCGGGTAGCAAAAAAACAGATCGAAAGATTAAAACGAGGTCTGTATCTATCGACATTCCCTGCCCACGGTGCGGGGAGGCACAGCTTTATGAATTAGAAAAGTGTTGTGGAGCCCCCGAGGGGCTAATTGAGTGCGGGGTATGTGATTTTCAGGAATTGCCAAGCATCTTTAAAAGGAGTTAATTGAAATGGGAAATCAAAATTATAGTGATTATGGTCCATACCGGAACTTTCCGACGGTAAGACTTGCTCAAGAAAACGAGAAAGTGAAGGCTGCAAAGATTGCAAACGACCTGAGCGAGAGGTATACTCCCGACCATGAGACGGCGGCCCAGCTATCGGCCCGGAACATAGCGGAACAGAAAGCCTATCAGGACCGGCTAAATAGTCAATGGGTTCCTCCCGCCAGCGGGGGAGGGGCCGGTACGGGCTGGGGGAGCGTAGGGAGAAAAACCACGTCGGAGCTTCCCGTTTATGATACCAACCAGGTAGAAGCCCTGGCCCAGAGGGTAGCCGCTCCAGGTATTAGGAGACTCAGAAATGAGGTCCAAAATGTTCAGGGATCGAATTACGAAAACCCAAACGTCAAATCCATGACTCTACGCAGCGCCCTTGAGGGTTATGGGTCCGGCCTTGAGAGCGTCATGGGTGGAGCCTTCCAGACGGGGTCAGGAATGTATAACCAGGAGTACCAGCCCAAGGTAGCCGACTATATGCAAAGCAAGAGCATATCGGCGCAAGAGAGGATGCAACAATCTTCGCTTGCAAATCAGAGATATATATCAAGTTTAAACTCCTACAACAGGAACAGATAGGGGGGGGTATGGCAAAGCGACGAAGAAGCCCAAGGCCAGCGATAATTGTTAATCCTTCCTATGGTTTTGAATCGGGCGCTATCTCCCATGAAGTAGGCAGCTTCCCCAGGTTCATAGGGGAGGCCCCTCCGCAACCATACCGTTATGACCCGCGCCAGGGACATAACCCGGAAGATTTTCCTCCGGCCCCTCCTGGATATGGCGAGAAGGGTGGGGAATACACTACACTTGAAGACTTCAAGCAGGAAGGCAACGAGGAATATCTACCTCAGAACGCCGACGGCAGCACCAGCTATCCTCCGGAGATAGGGCCTGAACCTCCCACATTCCACGCAACCAATATTCCGGAGACCGCCCGGAAATGGGGGAAGCAGGGGCAGGACTACACCTTCCTGGCCGAATCTCCTGGAGCCATGAAGACCGCGAAAGAGATCGGAGCGCCAAAGATCATGAGGGGCTACACGGACGAGGAGCGACCCGCCCCTATCGGACCCAGACCCGGCGAGGGAGAGCTTGACGAGATGAGAAAATTTAATGACTTTTGGGATCATCACGCGAAAGAGAACTACCCCTCCGGAGATCCTTTAAAGATAACTCCGGCAGAGGAAGGAATGAAGGCCGAAGAAGTGGCCCGGAACAAATACGCCCTGGAGCTTATGAACCGGGAGCCAGGGAGTGCGGACTACAAGGGCTACGAAAAGCTAATTTCCGAGGCTAAGAAGGACGCGATTCAGAAAGCCGAGTGGCAAAGCAGAATCGCCCAGGAGGACAAAAAACAGGCCCGAGTATTTTTTATGGACCGGATGAAGGAAGAGCGAAAAGCCGCTGGCAAGGACGAGACGAAGCCCCAGACCAGGGCCAACGTCGAGGCCGCCCAGAAATACACCGAAAATATGCTTTATGGCCCGAATAGCTGGGAGAATTACCAGCTCACCGACGACGACGTCAAGAAGATGAAGAAAGACAAAAATTGGCAGCCAGAAAACCGGAAGATCAAAGACCGGATCTTGACCGACGTTAATAGGGTAAGGGAATTGTCCGGACTTCCCCCTATTACCGAAAAGGCGGTCAAGGTTCCGATGAAAGAGTATAGGGATTGGGGTCTATTCAGGACCGGGGAGAAGGACGCCGCCCCAGGAAGGGGCTACCGCTACGAGGAAGGCCAGAAACCCGCCGCCCGGGCGCAGCAGGCAGGAGCCGCGAAGATTGTCAAGAGCGGGAGGCACAAAGAAAACGGCAGAATGGTAAATATGTATTCCGACGGAAGGGTTGAATATGCCCCGAATTAATCCGCAAGACGTTTCTTGGGACGACGCCGGCGGAAGCATTGACCCCGGCCAAGTATCTTGGGACAAAACCCCGCCGGCCGGAGAAGAAGCCGAGTTTCAATCCTGGTATTCCGGGATCTCCAAGAAAACCGGATTAAACCCGGACCCGGACGACCCGAATCATTTTTACGATTACCGCGCCGCCCATAAAGCCGGAGCCATGCCCGACAAGACCGGGCATTGGCCGAGCCAATTCAAGCGGGAAGGCCACCCCCGGATGGTAGTTGACGGGGTCAACACCAAGACCGGCGAGCCCGAGCAATCTTTCATGGGAAAGGCAGGCAGCACCCTCCGGGGCATAATGAGCAAGATCAAGAGCCCCTTTACCCCGGAGTTGGAGATCCCCGAGCAGGACCAAGAATCTTACCCTCCCGAATACTACCAGGCCCGCAGGAAGGAAGTGGCCGGACAGGTTGGGGACGTTCTCAAATCCGCAGGGAAAGCCGCCTACCAGATCCCTATCCACGCCGCCGCTGGTGTAGCTTCTTTTCCCTTCACCCTTCCCTTGCAGATAGCTACCGGGGCCAAGGCCCTGGCCGAAGGCCGGGGGATGAAGGGAGTCAGGGAAGAACAGGAAAGAATATCGAAGGCATTTACTCCTCCGGTTGGGATGGAGCCAGCCTCCGAGGAGGCGCTTGGGGTCTTGGGAGCCCCCTTTACCGTACCCCGTAAGGTGCTGGGAGCCGCAGGCAAGGCTATAGGCGGAGACGTGGGGGAGTTTGCCGGAGAAATAGCCGGGGACCTTTCTTTAATCGCCCTACCGATAGGGATCAAGAAGGTGGCCCACAATTATATCGGGAAGGGCCTTTCTAAAAACCTAACCGACCTGATCCGGGAAAATAATAAGGTGGGCCTCACGGCGGAAGAGTCCGCTTCTATGGCCGAAAGTTTGATCGGGCAGGCGTCCGAAATGAAGGGGCGACCCCTTAACCTTTGGGAGAAGTGGAAGGCCAAAAACGGTTTTTCCCGAATGGGAGAGGAGCTAAGGGCTGCCCGAGAAGGTGGACCGTCCGAACCGTTCAGCCCTGAATTTGCCGAGCGGGTGGCCGGGCCGAAGCGGATCACCGGCCCAATGGACGCCTTTTCGCCCGAGATGGAGCCACCGGGGAATATCATTGGACCCCTGGACCCGTTCAGTCCGGAGCTGGCCGGAGGGATTCGCCAGGTCCGGAGACCTACCCTTCCCCCTGGGCAGGGGTTTGACTTAAAGGGAGATCCCTATGGACCACCGCCCCCGACAATAGACAGCCTACGCCCACGTCCGGGAACCGTAGAAAACTTGCGTCATGGTTCTCCTATTGCAATGGGGAACCCTACCGGGTCCGCTCATTTTGAATATGAGGGGAAGACTTGGGACGTACCTCTTCCTTTCGGAAATTCCCCCGTTGGAAGCAGGTATGGCGATCAATGGGCTTTGGATCAAATTAAGGCAGGCAAGGCCGTTCCGTTAGGCGAAAAAGCCCCCAGAGTCCCCAGGACGAACGATCTTCCCCCAGGGCAGGGGAACGTACCGCCCCCCGAGCCTATTCTTGGCCCGGATGCCGATGTAGTTCCTGGGCCTCCCCCAGGAAAACGGGTAAAACCCAAAAAGCCCAAGAAGGAAACCGACAGCTTCACCCAATGGATTAAGAACAAGGGCGGGATTTGGGATGAATCCCTGCCCGGAGAAATGAAGCAGTTAGGGAAGAAGGAAGGCCGGACGGTAGCCCTGGTGAGAAAAAAGACCGGGCGAAGCATGGACGAGCTTGCAGTTCTGGCCGTGGAAAACGGTTGGCTGCCCCCAGAGTCTACTTCTATCGAATTTCTGGCCCTCGTAAACGACGAGATCCGGGGCAAAAAAGCCAAACGCCTGGGCGCGGAAATGACAGACGACACCGACGCCCTTAACCAATTTTATGCCGAACAAGTAGATCCCAGCCAAGTGATTTGGGATGATGAGCCTAACCTCGCGCCATCCATGACGCCACCGCCAGCGTCCGGCGCAACCGGGGGGCCTTTTCCCGGCCCAGGAGCAGCCCCCCAAAAGGCCGGGAGCGGACCTCCTCCTACCGCTCCCGGCCAAGAGCCCTTCACCCTTTTTGAGAAAAGCAAAAAATACGGTGGTGAGGATAGGGAAATATTTGACTATGACGAGGAAATGAATCCATTTCTCCGGACCCGGAGGCTGCTTTCCGAGGAAAAGGCCCAACGTGAGGCGTTTGTCAAAAAACACGGGGAAACGCCTTTTCAAGTAGATATTCCGGGGTCTTTCCCAGGCAATTATGCAATCGTCCACAAATCAACACAAAAGCCGAACATTTGGCAGGTAAGCCGGTTTGACAAAAAGGGACCTTTCGGACATACGGAATATGAAACGTATGACCAGGCGCTAAGGGAATTGGTAGATTATGGGCGCGCAGATTTAAACAAAATCAAATTGAGCAGGACCGTAACCCTCGAATCTCCCCGCTGGGAATTTGGCGGACGGATTCCCTTTGGAGCCGTCGAAGTCCTTCAACCTGGTGACATTAAGCGTCAAAAAGCGGATAAAACGGCCCAAGCGTCACTATTTGGAGAACAACCGAAGGAACAGGCCCAGGCCAAAAAGAAAGGCCCCGAGGTAGAGCAAATAGGAATGTTTGACCAGCCGAAGGCAGAGGCCAAGGGGCCGGAGCCGCCCAAGGGCGAGATAGAGGGCCTTGAAAAGCGCAAGGCGGAATTAATTGACCAGGTCCGGAAGGCAAAACAGAAGTTCCAAACGACGTCGGCAGAAAAGGAAATTGCAGACATAAACAGGGAAATCGACAGGCTGACCCGGACCGGAAAACCCACGAAATACCCCGGCCCCCCACCGGGAACATCTGGAATCCCCAAAGATCCCGAGGAGAAGGCCCCCGGAGCCGCGCGGGAATTAAGGCGCGCATGGGACAAATACGACGGAACGGGGGAGTTTACCATAAGGGATCTTGTGGACGAGGTATTTCAGATTGCATCTTTATACCCGGACAAGACCGGGAACCTGGCCGCCGAGGTAGAAAAGTTTAAGGCTGAACTTGCGGATGACTTGGAGTTGGGCGGGCGAGGGGATCTTGACGCCGCCGAGGAAAGATTTATCAACGCCGTTAAAAAAGAACTGAGCGTGGAGAAAACCGCGAAGACCCCGGAGCCCAAGAAGGAGATCCTTCCCGAGCCGCCGGGGAAAGGTTACAAACTTGAAAAATTTGAAGGGACGCAGATCGGACACACCACCCCGTCAGGCATAAGAACAAGAGGGGTAAGAAAATCAAGCGGATGGATGGTAATTGATCCGGACGGGTATTCCCGATTTTTCGATAACAAATCAGAGGGGCAAAAGTTTATTGATGAACAAACGTCCGAGCCCGTGAAGAAGGCGGAGAAGGTTCCCGAGTTTGAGGACATGGTTAAGGAGGCCGCCCGCTGGAGATCCGCCGCCATGAACGCCGACGCCATGCTTGGGGAGATGTACGACAAGGCGCACCTGGACCAGAAAAAAGGAATAAAAGACGTGCGCTTTGGAAATACCCGCATTACCACCAAGGGAGACCTGGACGGATACCTTAAAAAGAGGTTTGGCATTGACGACAGCACCGCCCGCGACGTTTCCAATGAATTGACCAAGAAGAATATTCCCCGAGATAAAAACGTCCCCGTCGAAGACTTCAAAGGAGAGCCCTGGGCAGACAAGGCGCTTGAGGTGTCCGGGAAGGAGAAGGCCCCGGAGCCCAAGAAGGCCGACGCCCCGCCCAAGGAAGAGAAGAAGCCCGAGCAGCTATCTTTAATCAAAAAGGACCAAGAGCAGCTAACCCTGTTCGAGACCTCCAAGGAATATAAGCGAATCCCAGACAAAGCGGAAATGATTCGCCAGAAAGACATCTGGAAGTGGGAGGCTGAAAACTACTTTAAGGACCACGAAAAAATTTCTTCAAGCCGCACAACGCCCATGCCGCCGTACCCCTGGAAAGAGGGGGATTGGATGATTGACGACGACGTGGATCTTTCTTATGGGCATAGCGTCGAAAAATTGGTACGTCTGCCCGTGAAGGACCTGGTGTTGACCGAAGAAGATTACACCAAAGTCAATTATGGGGGCCGAGGAGACGACGCCCGCCGCTATGCCGGATGGATTAAGGAAGGCAAGGAGCCGCCCCCTATCTCCGTGGTGGAAACGGATTCCGGGAAGATGAACGTAAGCAACGGACACCGCCGGGTTGCAGCCGCGAAGTTGGCCGGAAAGGATTCCATTTTAGCTTGGGTGTCCCCCAGGATGGAGGTTCTAAAGGGTCCGAACGGGCCGATCTACGTCGGCATGACCTACGAGGGGGCCACGCTGGGGCCGAAGGAAGCGGAGAAGCAACGCGAAGCCCGGAGAGCCGATTTGATGAAGCGGGTAGAGGGCAAGAGGACCCTTTCCGAAGACCAGGCGGAGTATGGAAAAGAGCCCGGCCCGGTATGGTTCTCTAAAATGGCCGAAGTCCTGGACAAGAAATTACCGAACAGCGGGACTCCGGAGGGTATGTTTGACGCCGTTCAATCCTATGCCCACAAAGGCGAATTTAAGCCGGCGGAATTGAAGTGGTCCGGGCTTGATGGATATTTATTTGAGAGGGCAGCCTTTCCTAAAGGCAAGGTTACCAAGGCTGAAATAATCGAGTTTTTGAAGGCGAATCAGGTCGAAATAAAGGAAGTGGTGAAGCAACGCCAGCCCCTTACCATTTCCGAACAGTTACGTTATGGGCATTTTCTGAATAGATACCATGAGCCGTGGAGCGAAGCCGACCACGCCGAATATAACGCGCTGAACGAGAAGGCCCGCGCAAGTCAAACGAAATTTGAACGCACCGATTTGGTTATACCCGGCGGAGAGAATTACCGGGAAATGCTGTTTACGTTGCCAGCGAAAACGCTTCCCGCCGACATGAAAAGTTTCCCTGATTGGGCAAGACAAAGGGGCTTTAGCGAGGACCAAATATCAGAAGAGTGGGCCAACCCGCAAGACCTGTTTAAGGAGTATCGAGCATGGGCCGACAATACGTCACTTCAATGGGGAGAGAACAGATTTAAATCCTCCCATTGGTCCGAGCCCAACGTCATGGCCCACGTCCGGATGAACGACCGGGTAGACGCCCAGGGGAACAAGGTCCTTTTTCTGGAAGAGATTCAGAGCGATTGGGCGATAGAGGGGAGAAAGAAGGGATTTGGAACAAACGAGCTTCCTGCAACCTTGAAGCTCGCGAGAACCAGAAAAGAGGAAATGCCAAACGGCGAGATTAGATATTTTGCCGAAAGCGAAGGAGGGACAATTTTAGGGGTTTCGTCGAGTGAAGCGAGGGCCGAGAATATAGCCAGGGCGACCATAGAAAGAGAAAAACAAGACTATTTGGGGAAAGTTCCCCCCTTCCCATTCGCCAAGAATTGGGAAGAGCTGGTCTTAAAGCGAGCCCTGAGATACGCCGCCGAAAACGGCTACCAGCGGTTAGCCTGGATAAACGGGGAGGAGACGGCGAAGCGGTATGATTTGAGCAAGCACGTTGACAGCGTATCAACCAGGCGAGAGACATCGGACGGCAGTTATTCGGTAATAGCCCAGAGGAACGGGAAAGACGTTGTTACTAAGGCGAATATCTCCGAGGGGGATTTGCCCCGCTATATCGGCAAGGGCCTGGCCGAAGAGGTTATCCAGAGCAAGGAAAATTCAAATAGCTGGTCCGGCCTTGACCTAAAAGTTGGGGGCGAGTGGGCCGCCAACCTCTATGACAAGATGGTCCCCGAATTTCTCAAGAAGTACGGGAAGAAGTGGGGGGCGGGGGTTGAAGAAACGAACCTTTCTTCAAAATCAGAGGGTTTAACGAAAAAAGACAGAATGGACGATATTGTCAAGGGGACTTATGGCCAAGTGTTTCAATCCATCCCCATAACCCCGCCCATGCGCGGGGAGGTAATGACCAAGGGCCAGGCCCTTTTCGAGAAGAAAAAGACGTATGAGGCAGACCCGCCCGCCAAGAATTTGGCAATCGTCCACAACCTGAGCATTGACAACCTGAGCCACGCGCTCAAGCTGGGGGGCCTTCCTGTCCCGAGTACCGCCGTCATCAACGTGGACAAGTCCACCTTTGACAGTTTCGGGGACATTACCCTTATCGCCCATCCGGATCGGTTGGGGCCTGGAGCCGGGAAAGAAAACAAATACTTTGACGCCGACATTTACAGCCCGAGGTATCCCAGGGCCAAGCACCACTTGACATCTAAGGGTTCCAAGGCCCTGATTGACTGGTTAAAGCCCATTGAGGGTTTGATTCCGAGCGGAGCCCAGGGGGACCGGGGATTCCCTGGAGTTTACACCATCAAGGCAAACGTAGAAGACGCGGGCCTTGCATTGACGCTTAAAAGCGACGAGCCGCTTGTAGCTTATGCCTATCTCCACGACATTGGGAAAGTCCCCAAGGGGGTCACAAATTCCTATGAAGGGCGCAACCTGATAACCGACGCCATCAGTAAGGCGGGCCGTGACAATTTTGAGAAGTGGGTTGACGACAAAATCCGGGAGCTGGGCATTGAGACCGAGGGGAAGCTTTGGGGCGGAACGGACAGAAACGGAAAATCGAGATGGATACCGGAGAAGCTTGAGACCATCGTCAGGATGCTAAGGAAGGATCTCCGGGACGGGGAGACATTCAACTATGGAGTCCCCAGCGTCCGGGCCAAGGCGGCAAAACGATTCCGCACCTTGAAGCAGATCCAGGCCGACCGGGACCGGGTTATTTCCAAGGCCGACATGGAGCAGGTCAAAGACGCGGTCGAGCAAGAATTTGTGGATCTCGCCGGAGCGGCCACGGACTTACTGAAATACGAAAGAGAGTTTGGAAACCTGGACGCCTTTTCCGAACACCTTAAAGAGGCCATTGATACCCGGAATTTTAGCAAGGTATTTGGGGACAAAAGCGAATACTACAAGCCGGGGGTTGACGTTGAGGGGATAAGGGATTTCATCGAAAAACTCCGGAACCTGCCAACCGAGTATTTTGAGGGGAAGATTCAAAGGGCCGTCGGCCTCCATGAATTTGACTCCGCCGTGGTCCCGCACAACACGCCGAAGGAATTAATCGACCAGCTAAAGACCCGTGGCCTCCAGGTCGAGACCTACCAGAGGGGAGACGAGCAGGCCCGGAGAGCTGCAATTAAAAAAACGGCCGAGACGGGCGGGGCATTGTTCGAGAACCGGAAGGAGTACGAAGCGATCCGCGCCGAGCTGAAACAGCGCGGCCACCAATATAATTGGATGGAGCCCGAATATATCCAGGCAGCCGTTGAAGCCCTGGCCGAGCTGAGGAAGGTCGAAGCACTCCCCATGAAAAAGAAAGGGGAGTCCGGGATTAAGACACTTGGAAACCGGATTTCCGCAGAAATGATAAGAAAGGGACACATTGATTTTGAGGGCCGGGAAGTTTCGGAAATAGGCGAACTGGTCAGCCTGGCCCAGGTCCTAAGAAACCCGAAGTTTGAAACTCATTATTGGTTTGGTCTGAAAAAGCTCCCCGATGGAAGATTTAAGATTGTGGGGTATTACGCAACGACCTCTAAAATGCCCGGACAAACGGCGTTCACCGAGGGGGGCTTTGATAAGCTCCCGAAGGAGATGCACCGCCTCCAGCGGAGGATAGCACGCTGGGGGGCTGACTATGTGTATTCCATGCACAACCATCCAACGGGGAAGGTCACGTTTTCTGAGGCGGATGGAAAAACAAATAAATATTTCAGGTATATGGTCCCGAAGTATAAAGGGATGATTGTCATTGACCACGAAAAATTTGGTCAACTAAGCCCTTGGGACCTGGACAACAGGACAAAGGCCACGGAACACCAGCTTGAGCCCTGGAAGGAAGACAAGTTTTCAAAGGTATCCGTTTACCACCCCGTTATCGGTATGGCGCTTTTGAGCCCGAGCCGTTTAGCCCAGGCGCTAAAAGAAATCAGGGCCGACAAAGGGAGAACCGTCGTTTTCTTCATGAACTCCGAATTAAAGATAAATGGGGTAAAAGACATACCGAGCAAGAACGTCCTACGGGACGACTTTGCCGGATACTTGCGGAATCAGGGACGGGAATTTGGGTCCGAAAGGCCCATTATCGTGACCAGGGACATAAGCTTGAGGCCGAAGTTAAGCACAATGTTTGAAAAGGGGTATCTCCACGACGTAGCGTTTTTAAGCGAATACGGCATAGAGAACTTAAAGGACTATGTCACCCAAACGCCAGAGGTAGGGACGTGGTTAGGGAAAAATGTTATTCCCCGTCACGTTTCCCAGCCGGTTATAAACTACGGCGCAACGGACCCGAGGCACATCGAGCTAAACGATAGGCTGGTGGCCCAGAAGAAGGACCTCCACAAGCTTCAACGGGAGCGCGACAACCTGCAAGCCAAGGTTGACCGCCTGGACCGACATATCCAAACGCTCAAGACCGAGCAGGCGAAGCGGATTAACACCGAGCTGAACCGCCGGGCCAAACTTCAACGGGCGGATCGGGAGAGAAAAATCGTTGATCTGACCGCCAAGATCCATACCACGGAGCGAGCCCTTGCCAATTTGGCAGTAGGCCCGAACGCCATAATCAAGCGCCGTCAGATGGGGGAGAAGAGAGAAGACCGCTTTGCCCCTCCCGTCACGCAAAGAGAATTTGAGATTGTCAAGGAGCTGGCCGCCAAGCCGCCCATGAAGGGAGCCATGCGAGAATGGTTTGAGACCGGCCCCCGTATGTGGGATTACTACGGGAAGAAGGCCAAGGAGCTATTCTATCGTCCGGCGACCGCTGCCCGGTTTGAGGCCCACAAGGAAACGGTTGCCGTATTCAAGCAGATTGACGGCCAGTTCAAGCGCCTTCCCGGAAAAGCGTCGCGCCGGATTGGTATCCATGCTATTGCCCAGCAGCCCAGGGGCCTGCAATTACTCCGGGAGGCCGGGATTGACCAGGTCCCCACGTTGACCCCGCAGGAAACCGCCGTCTATCGCTGGGCGCGGGATCTCCTTAGCGAAACCTACGACCGCCTCCAGGCCGCCCGGAAGACCGCCGGACAGAAGCCTTTCCCGGCCGTTCAGGACTATTTCACCTTTATGCGGAATTTCTCTTTCTGGGACCGCTGGGGCCTGAACCCGGCCACCGCCGACTTGAGCCTGCTCCCCGAGTATGAAGTCCATTTGCGGACGACGCCCTTTCGGTTCGCCAAGCGCCGGATCGGGGGAACCTACCCGGTTGAGATAGACGCAAAGTTTATTCTCAAGAATTACATGAAATCCGCCCTAACCCATATCAACGTCGGTCCGGCAGTAGCCAAAATGCGGGAGCTGGTGGGCCGCTACGAGGTAGACGGAAATCAGTTTATTATGCGGGACGAAAACCCGACGGCTTACCAGCAGATTACCCAATGGATTGATTATGTTTCCGGGACCAAGCCCGTTACCAACCTTCCGGAGATTATCCAGAAATCCATTAAGGCCCTGGACCGGAATATCGTTGCCTCGACATTGGCCTTTTCCATCCGGTCGACATTGATTCAGCCGACCTCTCTACTTCAAACATGGGTCCGGCTGGGAACGCGGCCCTTGCTCCAGGCTGCACCCGCCATGTTCCACCCGTCGGAATGGCGTCGCGCCTTAGCTGAGTCGCACCATCTTTCCCCCAGGGTCATGGATATTGCCCTGGACCGGGCCGTTGAAGAGCTTTGGGGGCCGGTTAGCCGGGCCAAGGCGAAAGCCGTCGGGGCTGGGTTTTATTTTCTTCGAGCCCTGGACTATGCGTCCGCAAATTATACCTGGTTAGCCGCCGAGCAGGCCGGGAAGAAGGCCGGGTTATCCGGCGCCGAATTAATCAATTTTGCGGACGACATAACCGTTGCCACCCAGGGGAGCGGAGCTAAAGAGGATATTTCAAAAATACAGCGCACGGTTCTGGGCCATGCCGCCATGCTGTTTCAGACCTTCAACATCAACCAATGGGGATTTTTTCTCCGGGATACCCTGGGGTTGAAGGGCGCGGAAGCCATGCCCAAGCGCGAAATATTTCGTAGGTTGCTTTATTTCCTGGTCGGGGTTACGGTGGTCAATACCGTTTATGAGGACATTTTGGGTATGCCTTCGCCCCTCCCGACTCCGGTCAACACCTATCTCAGGTCGAAGGACGAAGGCAAGACCACCAGCCAGGCCCTTATCCAAGGAATGTATTCGCTGGCCGGGATGATTCCTGGAATGGGCGGTATGCGGTTTGGGTCCACCCCTTTGGGCGCAGCCGCCGAATGGGGCCTTGACGTTTTCAAGAAGGGGGCCGAGTGGGGAGGGCTAAAAGGGCAATACGTCAAACCCGCCCCGGAAATAGCCATGCGAGGAATGGGAATCCCCGGAACCTCCCAAATTTACAAAACCGTCCGGGGGCTGGACAAGGGTCTTTCCGTTCCCGAGGCCCTTTTGGGAACGACGAAATCATCCATGCCCGACAAGGGAGCCGTGCGGCGATCCACCCGGCGGAGCTTGAAAAAGGAACAGCCGGAGCCGGACACCCTGCACCAATTTCTTGGAATCCGGGGACCACGGCAGACGGTAAAGCGTGGAACGTACCGACGGAATTAAGGAATAAAAAATGAGCGGCCAAGACACGCCAAGCAACACCGAAAAAACGTACAGATACCCGATACCAAACGGAATCG
>Ga0315287_10003108_pt1 | contig 15945 bp, 7 predicted proteins | sample YL17G11_0_MG_FD_205037 | JGI IMG/M metagenome (GOLD analysis project Ga0315287, IMG submission 205037) | Sediment microbial communities from Yellowstone Lake, YNP, Wyoming, USA - YL17G11_0 | ecosystem: Environmental > Aquatic > Freshwater > Lake > Sediment | place: USA: Wyoming | collected... | reverse complement strand
GCCACGCCGCCGCCGCCCCTTCCTTTCCCAACCCCGGACGCCCTGGCGGCCGCCGTCACGGGCCCGGCCTCCATCGCCCGGGAGCTGGCGGGGATGGAGCGCGGGGCGGAGGCCGAGTGGCTGGCCCGCTTCTTCAGCGCCGCGGATGCGGGCTCGCCGCCTGCCGGCCGGTCCCTGTACCCGGCGACCGTGCTGTCCTGGTTGCGTCCCGACGCGGGCATCGCCAAGATCCTGCTGGACGGCCTGGGCGTGGAGGCGGTAGGCGTGCTGGGCGGGGCGGTGGAGGTGGGCGGGCCGGTGTCGGTCGCTTTCACCGGCCTGGGCACCCCGCACGCCTCCCGCCCGCCCGACCTGCGGTTCGAGGACTGGCCACCGGCGGGGAGTGGGGGCGTGGTGGCTGCCGCCATCCCGTCGGCCGCCGTGGTGGCGGCGTCGGCGGAGTTGGAGGAGGTGGAGGGTGGAGTGGAGGAGGACGAGTGAGAGGACGAGGTTGAAGAAAAAAAAGAATTCGACATACACGAAAAACCTGTCTATCCATCTCTCAGAGATGTTTGACGGCCGCCTGCCCGGCGCGTCCAAGCGGCGGGTCGCCCTGGGCGGCCGCAGTGCGCCCGTAGAATCCCGGGAGGCCCTGCTCGCCCGGACGCGGGCGGAACGCGAAGCGCGGCAACGCTCCGCGCGAGAAAACAGCGCGGCCACGACCATTCAGGCCGCCTGGAGGGGGAGGGCCGGGGCGGCGGCTGCCCGGGAGGCGGCCCGCGGGGACTGGGTGGGCCGCTACGGCGGGTCTGGCGAGCGCATCGACAGGTAGAGCGTGGCGGGAGGGGAGGCGGGGAGCATTGCTGTCTCCCTCCGCACGCCCTCTCACTCTCCCTCACCCCCTCGCACCACCCTCTCCATCTCTCCAGTGCTTCCTTTGCCTCCACCTCCCTCCTCTCCCGCCTCGCCTTCTTCGCCACGCCCGACCGGGATGCGACCGCTTTGGCTACCGCAACCGCGGGAGCTGTATCCGTGGCGCGTTCGACCGGCGCCGGCCGCGCGTCGGCCGTCTGCCTGACCCCGCCCGCCGCGGCGGCCCTCGCGGCCACCGCCGTGCACGCGCTCTGGGCACACCGCCGGGCGTGGGCGGTCGACCTGGCGGCACCGCGGGGCGGGCCAGGCCCACCCACCCCTGCCGCCTGTTTGGTCGAATTCATTGTGTGGGTGGTGGACCCGGCGGCATGGGGTGAGGGGGCGGCGGGCGGCGGCGGCGGCGGCCCTGCCGCCGGCGCGCTGGCCGCGGCCGTCCTCCCTTCCAGGGGCGCCCTCTTTGACCGGGCGGGCGGTCTCCTCCCACCCCTCACGTGCTCCTCTACAGTGGGCAGCCTGGGCGCGGGCCTGCTCGCCAATGCCGCCGCCCGCGCCCTGGCCCTGGCCCGCCTCCGCCCGCTCCTCGCTGGTGCAGCGCCGCGCGCGCTCGCGGCCGCGCCGGGCCTCTGGGCGCGCTGCCCGGCGCTGGCCCCCCTGGCGGGGCGCCTAGCTCGGGCGGCGTGTGAGGACCTTTTGAGCAGCAGTGCAGGGACGGGACCGGGGGCTGCTGCCGTCGCGGCCTGGGTGGCGCCGCTGGTGGCTACAGGGTGCGCCCCGCCAGGCGGCGCGGGCGGTTGCGCGGCCGCGCTCTTGGGCAACGTCTCCGCCGCCGCCCCGTTGTTGGCCTCCGCTCCCGCCGCCGCCCGGGCCCTGTGCGCCGCCGGTGCCGCCCTGATCATGGCCTGCCCGCCCAATGGTGGGGGCCTGGGCGAGGGCGTGGCTCCCGCCGGTGGCGTCGGCGGCGGCAGGGAGGCTGGGGACACAGACGACGATTCGGACGATGATGGTGCGGCCGCGGCCCCCGGCGGCGGCGGCGCCCCGCCCCCGCCCTGGCTGCCCTGGGACGGCCCGCCCGACGCGGGCGTGGCAGCCGTCACGGCGGCCCAGGTCGCCGTCCTCGCCGGGCCCGGCGTGCTCGGCCCACTGCTCCAGGCGGCGCTGGCGGCAACTCCAGGCGGCGGCCCGCTGCCGGGCGACCACCCGCCCGCCTCCTCGCCCGTCCCGCCCTTCCTGGCCGCCCTGACCGCCCGCAAGGGCCTGCGGTCCCGGGCCCTGGCCGCCCTGGCCGCGACGGGGGCCGCCCCGCTGCTGTGGATCCACATCCTGCGGCCCCTGGCGGCCGCGGGCGGGGTGGGCGCGCCGCCGGAGGGCGGCGACGCAGCCGGCCGCCCGCCCCTCACCCCGGCCGCTGCCTGCCCGCTCCTCCCCGCCCTGGCCGCGCTCGCCCCCATCCTGTCCACCTCCCTGGCTGCCTCCACGGGGGGGGGCACCGGCCTGCCGGCCACCGCCCTGGGCGGCCTGGACCCGGCCGCCCTGCCGGCCCTCGTGGGCGTGTGCCGGGACGTGCTGACACACCTCCTGTGGGCCGCCCCGCCGGTGCTGCCTGGTGGGGCGGCGCCGCCCTCTCTTTCTGCCGCCGCCGCCCCTTCTTCCACCATCCGGGAGGCGGCCCTAGCGGGGACGGCTGCCCTGCTGCGTGCCCTGCACGACCGGGCCGGTCCGGACGGCGGGCCCGCCCTGCCGGCCTCCCTGTTTGAGGCCCCCCCCTCCACCCTGCCGCCCGCCCGCTTCCGGGCGGAGGTCGGGGCCCACCCCGCGCCCACCCCGCGCGCCCGGGCCGTCCTGCGGTGCGCGCCCTTCCTCGTCCCCTTCAACGACCGGGTCCTGGCCTTCACGGACGCGTTGGGCGAGGACGCGGGCGAGGAGGAGGGCGGCGGCTGGGGCGGCGGCGGCGGCTGGGGCGGCGGCGGGTTTGCGCACCACGCCCCGCGCTTTGCCGTCATTCGCCGCACCGCCGTCTTGGCGGACGCCCTCGCCGCCCTGGCTCCCCTGCCCCCCCGCACCCTCGCGACCGGCCGCATCCGCATCCAGTTCGTGGACGAGCACGGCCTGGAGGAGCCGGGCGTGGATGGGGGCGGGCTGTGGAAGGAGTGCGCCAACCTCCTCGTCCTGGCGGCCTTTGCCCCGGCGGCGGCGACGGCGGCCGAGGGGGGGGGTGGGGCGGGCCTGTTTGCTGAGACACCCGCCCGGGAGCTGTACCCGGACCCGGCCGCGGTGGCGGCGGCGGTCGGCGCGGCCCGGGCGGGCGGGCCGGCCGCCAGTGGCGTCGTCTCTCTGGCCACCTATGAGTTTTTGGGGCGCCTCCTCGGGCGCCTGGCCCGGGATGGGCTGGCGTCCGGCGTGCCGCTCGCGCCCTTCGTCACCAAGCAGCTCCTGCGGCGGCCGGTGGGGCTGGCGGATTTGCCCTCCCTGGACCCGGCCCTGGCGGCGTCGCTGTCTGCCCTGCGGGCGGCTGCCCCTGGCGAGGTCGCGGCCGCGGGGCTGTCCTTTTGCGTGTCGGACGCCGCCGGCGGGGAGGTCCCGCTCCACCCGGGCGGCGCCCTGCGCCCCGTCACAGGCGACAACGTCGTCGAATTCATCTTCCGCGCGGCGCACCACTACCTGACCGCCCGCCTGGCGCCGGCGATCGGGGCGATGCGGCGGGGCCTGGAATCGACGCTCCCGCCCGGGTGGGGGTCGGCGTTCGGGGCGGCCGAGTTTGGCGTCCTCCTGGGCGGCGGCGTGCCCGGCCCGGCCACCTCCTTGGCCTCCGCCCCGCCCCTCGACGTCGACGACATGCGGGCGCACGCCAGGTACGGCGGCGGGTACGGGCCAGACCACCCGGCGGTGGTGGATTTCTGGGACGCGCTGGGCGGGATGGGGCCGGCCGACCAGGCGGCCGTCCTGCGCTTCGCCACGGCGGCGGGGCGGCCGCCCCTGCTGGGCTTTGCCCGCCTGGCCCCGCCCCTGACCATCGTGCCTGCCGGGGGAGGCGGGGGCGAGGCCGCCCCGACCTCCCGCCTCCCCACCGCCGCCACCTGCCTCAACCTCCTCAAACTGCCCGACTACGGGCGCGCGGGCGGGGCGGCCCTGGTCGCGGAGCGCCTGCTGTACGCGGCCCGGGAGGCCAGCGGCTTTGGGCTCAGCTAGAGGAGTGCCATGTGTGTGTGTGTGTGGGTGTGTGTGTGTGCGTGTGTGCGTGTGTAGACCTTGTTTTGTAGACTCCATTTGCGTGTGTGCGACGGGGGGGGTCCGGACGGAGAAGGGTGCAGATCCTAATCCGCTACTTCCAGCAAATCAGCTAGCACTCTCGCGCGCGCGGGTGGCATTCGGGGTCCGGGTGCGCTTGGGTGGCCCCCTCTGAAGCACACGCATCCACTTTTACCTTCCAAAGTGTCCACTCAGTGCTTCATCTCCACTCTCAGTGTGTGCGCACGCGGCATTTGCGATTCCACGCGCGCACGGCGGTCCCACGAGGTCTTCGCGCTGAGTCGGGGCGCAAACTTTCTCCTTCTTCGCCACCAACGAACCGGCCGCCTCGCACCTCCGACTTCTCTCCACCTCCTCCACATCTGGGCCCACCATGGTAAGGGCAAGACGATTTGGTGGGGGTGGCGCGCGCGATGGGGTGGCGGTAACGAAAATGAGAGAGAGCAGCGCGCGCCCTCCCATCGCTTCCTCTCACCGACGAAAAACCTCGCCTGACCCGAAGCCCAAAAAGGCCGCATCAATGGCGGCGTCGTTCACGGCGCCCACCCGGGTCCCCGCGATCGCGGCCGAGAAGGCCGGCGCCTTCCCGACCACCTACGGCTTTTGCAGCCCCACGGTGCCCCCGAGCACGGCCACCACGGCCACCACCCCGCCCGCCACTCCCGCCACCCCCGCCACCCCCTTGGCCGCTTGGCCCCCGCGCTGGGCGGGCAACAAGGTGTCCAGCCCGCCCACTCCCACCCCGTCCCTGCCGCCGGCTACCCCGCGCTGCGTCGGGCTCGCCGGCCTGACCCAGCTGGCGGACACCTCCGCCTGGCCGGAAGCCCAGGCCGGGCCGGTCGGCTCATCGGCGGGGTCGCCCGCGGGTGGCGGTGGATGGGGCGGCTTCTCCAGTGGGCGCGCTGCTGCTGCTGCGGCGGCAGCCACCCCGCCCCCGCCCGCCCCGCCCCTCCCCGCTTCGTCCCCACTCTTCCCCGCTGCCCCAGCGCTGCCCGTGGCCGCCGTGGAGGTGGTGGGCACCCTTACCCACCGCACGCCGGCCGTGCGGCGCCTGGCCCGGGCGGTCGTGCGGGGGCTGCGGGCGGCGCAGGAGCCGAGCCGTGGTAAGTGACGGAGAGAGTGGCGAACTCTCTCGCCCGCTGGGTGTGGCACCGGGCGAAGCGGCCAGCCCCCACACACCGCCACCCGCCCGTGGCGAGAAATGAAAAATGGCGGCTGCGTGTGCTCCCAACCTCATCAAAAGCCTTCTCTCTCACGTTTTCTCTCTTTTTCCTCTCTCTCCTCCCTCACCCAGCTCCCGGCGGCTGCGGCGGCTGCTACATCTTCCGGGACGAGGCGGGGCGCCCCGTCGCCCTCATGAAGCCGGGCGACGAGGAACCGACCGCCACGGCCAGCGGCGGCGGCGGCGGCGGCGGCGGCATCGCGCCCCCACCCTCACACAACAACAACAACAACCTGCTCCCCACCCCGCCGCCGCCCTCTGTCCGCCCGGGCGAGGCCATGCTCCGGGAGGCGGCCGCCTACCTGCTGGACCACGGCGGGTTCGCCAAGGTCCCACCGACGGCCCTGGTGCGCATGACTCACCCGGCGTTCGCGGCGGGGCGGGGCGGGACGGCACACCCACCAGCCTCGCCCGCCCCCTCCGCCCCTGCCCAACCCTCCCCGCCGGGCGCCCCGCTGATCACCCCCGTCTTTGCGCCGACCAAGCTGGGCTCGCTCCAGGCCTACACCCCGCACGCCGGGGATGCGGGCGAGGCGGGCGCCGGGCGCTTCCCCACCCGGGACGTGCACGCGATCGCGTGCCTCGACATCCGCCTCCTCAACACAGACCGCCACGCCGGCAACATCCTCGTGCGGCCCCTGGTGGGTGGTGGCGGCGGTGGCGGTGGGGGTGTTGAGGCCCGGTGCGGCGGCCAGGCTGCCGCCCGGTGCCTTCCCCGGGCCGCGCGCGCGTCGGCGGCCGTCTTTGGGGAGGGCGCCGCCGCGGGGGGGGCCGCCGCCGCGCTGGCGTGCGCGGTCGCCCGCCCCGACTGCCCCGCCGCGGCCGTCGCCGCGGCCGCCGCGTCCGCGCCTCCCCCCTGCCCCCCGCCCCTCGTCGAGCTCGTCCCCATCGACCACGGCTTTTCCCTCCCCGAGGCGCTGTCGGACGACGCCTTCCTCGAGTGGCTGCACTGGCCCCAGGCGGGGCTACCCCTGGACGGCCCGACGCTCGCCTACATCGCCGCCCTGGACCCGGACGCGGACGTGGCCCTGCTGCAGGACGAGCTGCCGTCCCTGAGGGATGAGTCCCTGCGCGTCCTCCAGGTCGGCACCCGCCTGCTCCAACGGTGCTGCGCGGGCGGACGGCTGACGCTGCGGGACGTGGGCCTCGCCGTCACCCGCCCCCTGGCGACGGCGGGCGTGGCGGGGTCGTGCGGCGGGGCCGAGGCGTCCGCCCTGGAGCGCCTGTGCTGGGCGGCCCGGGCGGACGTGGACGGGGCGGCGGGCCTGGGGCCGGGCGGCGTGCAGAAGGGCGGGTCGTCGGCGGAGTGCCTGGTCGTGGTCGGCGGCGCCGGTGGTGGTGGCGGTGGCGGGGAGTGCCACGCCCCGCCCGCGGTCGCGCTGGCCACCGCCCCGGCCGCGGAGCCCGAGCCCGCCCTGCTCTTCCACCTGGAGTCCGCGCCCTCCGCGGACCTGACCGCCCCGACCGCCGCCGCGCCGGGCGCGCTGTGCGGGCGGGCGGCCAGCAGCGACAGCGGCCGCGGCGGCGGCGGCGGCGGCGGCGGCGCCGGCCGGAGGCTTTTCACCGCCGCGTCCTCGTCCTCGCCAGACTCGTCCTCCGCCGGCGCCAGCGCCGCCGCGGTCGCTGCCCTGGCCGGCCCCTCGCCCGACTCGACCCTGTCACCCATCGCACCCCACCCCAAGCCATCCGCGATCTCCGTGGCGACGACCGGCGGCGGGTGGGCCGGCAAGGGCGGCAGCCGTGCCCGCCCGCCTCACCCCGCCGCCTCTCCTCTCCCTCCACCCCTCGCACCCCCACCCCCGCCCGCGGACGCGTCCGTCACCGCCCCGCTCCCGACCTGCCCCCTGGCCGGCCTGGAGGGCGAGCGCTGGCTCGCCTTCCTGGAGGCCTTCGAGAGCCGCCTGGCCGAAATTTTGCGGGCGGGGAGGTGGGAGGGGTGCGGCGCGGGCGGGCCTGGTGGGGGTACTGCTGGCTGGGGAGGCGGCGGCCCGGGCGGCCGCGTCGGGGCCGCCCTGGGCAAGCCCTGCCCGATCTAGACATCAACGCATGCATGGCAACTTTGCCCCTTCGATTCTTTTTTTTTGGGCCTTCGGCTCGCGCACACTCACACCCCCCCCCCCTTTTTTTGTTTTTCAACCTTCCCCCCCCCCCCCCCTTTTTTTCACGCCCGCCCATCACTCCTTTTTTTTTTAGACCGGACACCCTCCGCCGTGCACGGCAAAACTCACACCCCGCCTCCTCAACACCCTTGTATAATCCTCCTCCTAGCTTTGACTGGGCACCAGTGTTTCATGTATGTGTGGCGTGTGTGCGTTTTTAGGCCCCGTTGTAACGTGTTTTTTCCCCTTTTTTTCTTTTCTACAACCCTCTCTATCATCTTTCATTCATCGCACTACTCCACCGGCGGCGTCGCGACCACCTCCAACCCGTCCGCTTCCTCCCGCCCGGGCCGCCCAGGCCGCCGCCTCGGCCGGGGCACGAGGATGCGCCCGCCCAGCCCCAGGGCGGCCGCCCGCCGCCGCCGCCCCGCCGCCCCGCCGGGCGCGACGCGGAGCCCCAGGCTCGGCAGCACCTCCGCCTGCCACCGCCGCTTGAAGACCGCGTACTCGGACGGCGGCACGCCCGCCCACGTGGACGCAAAGACGGCGTCATCGCCGCGCAGGATGGCGGCGATACGACGGCCGGCGGCCAGGGGGGTGGCCGGCGACGGGGCGTCGATCGGAAAGCCCCACCCGGGCCGCTGAGTCAGCGGCTTGCCTGGCTGCAGCTGCAGTTGTTGTTGTTGTTGCCGGGCGGCCGCCGCCGTGTCCACCACCACGGGCGCGACGCCGACCGTGCCCACGGCTGCCCGGCGACCTTTGGTCAGCAGGCGCCCGGATTGGGGAGGCAGCGCGGGCGTGGGGGGAGGGGGCGCGACAACTGCTGCCGCGACCGCCGCCTCGTCGGCCGCCGCCGCTTTGCGCGACATGCTCCCTCCGCCACCACCCCCGCCCCTCTCAGCCAGCAGCTCCCGCACAAAGGCGAAGCGCGGCCCCACCGTCGCCCCCACATCCCGCCGGAACAGCCCCCGGGCGGCGGGGCCGTGGCCCAAGGCCGCGGGCGGGGCGCCCAGCGTGTCCGTGGCCAGCCTGGCCTTAAGTTCCACCTCCCTCGCGCTGGGCGCCCCCAGCAGGGCGGCCGGCGCGGCGGCCAGGGCGGCCGCGACCGTGGCCTCATCCAGGCCCGACGCGCGCAGGCCGTCCGCGACGGCGGCCGCGTGGCCGGGCGTGGCGGCGGCCAGGGCGCGCGGGCCCGCCCCCGCCGCCGCGGCCGCTGCGGCCGCTGCGGGCACGCCCGCCCCAACCAACTCACCCTCCACCCGGGCCGCCCCTCCACCATCATGGCTCCACCCGCCCCGCAGCAACAGCTCGGTCGGGTGGCGGGCCATCAGGGTGGCGGAAGCGGCCACGGCGGCCTGGAGGCCGGGGTGGTCGCCACCCCCTCTCACCCGCGCCACCTCTCGCACCAGCGCGCCCCACGCCGCGTCCACCTGCGGGGGCGGCACCCACAGGGCCGCCGGGCACCGTTCGATGAGGGCGCCCAACTGGCGGGCGTTCAGGCCGACGAGAGGGGGAGGGGGCGGAGGTGGCGGGGCGCCCCCTGCCCCAGGAGACGAGGTTTGAGGTCGAGGGCCCTCAACCTCGGCCTCTCCATCCCGCCCTTCTTCCCCTTCTTCTCCTTCTTCTTCTCCTTCCTCCTCCTCCTCTAGCCGGGGCGCGGTCAGCGCGCTGAGCGTGGCCGTCAGCCGCCGCCGAGCGCCCCGAGAACACAGCAGGGCCGGGCGAAACCTGACGAGCGATGCGGTGGCGGCCGCGGACAGGCCCCACCGGGAGCGCAGGGCGCCCGCCCGCCCGGCCAGCAGGGCGGGGGGGAGGGCCAGCAACCCGGGCGCCCGCTCCAGCGCGCCCGCCAGGTCGGCCACGCGCAGGCCGGTGGCCAGCAGGGCGGCCGCCGCAGCCTCCACGGACGCCCGGTCCGGCAGGCCGCCGCCCGGGGCCTGGGCCCGGGCGGGCGCCCCGGAGCCGCCGCCGCCGCCGCCCTCGTCGCTGGAGGACCAGTCTGACGATGCGAGCGGGCTGCCGCCGCCGCGGCCGCCGCTGCCGCCGCTGCTGCCGCCGTCATCCCGCCCGTGCGGGCCGGCCTTCAGCTTAAAAGCCTTGCGCAGGAGGCGGGAGGCGGCGGCGAGGGGCAGGCCCAGGCCGGCCAGAGCCGCGGCGGCGTCGGGGTCGATGGGGGAGGAGGGAGGGCGTGGCGGGGGCGGCGCGGGCGGTGGTGGCCGCGGGGGCGCGTTCTCGGGGGCGGCCCGTCCTATTTCCGTAGCCCCGGCTGTCACAACATCCACGGGGACCGGTCGAGGACGAGGCAGCCTCGGCGGCTGGCTGGGTCGCCCGGCAGGCGGCCCCGCGGGGCCGGCGCGGGTGCGCACGCGCATTGTGAAGAGCGCAAACTCGCAACTGGTCTCAAATCCTGAGTCCCCTTTTTTTTTCCCTTTCGACCTCGACCTCGACCTCGACCTCGACCTCGACCTCGACCTCGACCTCGTCCCTGGAGAGAGACGAGACGACACCGGCCGCCGGCACTCATTCACTGGTGGCTAACGCTCTCCTTTTTCTACAGTGTGACAACCTCCCCCCTCTCCCCTTCATCTCCCTTTCACGCCCCAGGCCCCACCGGCGGGCGCGGCGGCCTGCTATCCCCCCGCATCGCCCCGACCTGATCCACCAGCGCTTTGAACGACAGCGGTTCCTGGGACGCCAGGGCGGCCAGCACCTTCCTGTTCAGGGTCACGCCCTGCGTCTTTAGCCCCGAAATGAAGGTGGAGTAGGTGAGCTGTGTGGAGGGAGGAAAGAGAGGGAAGAGAGAGGGAGAGCGTGAGTAAAGGAGGGGTCGAGAGAGAGAGAGAGAGAAAAGAGAGAGAAAAAAAGGCGACGGCGGCCGCCGGAGAGAAAGGAAACGCACGCCCGCCCCGGCCTTCAAAACACACTCACCCCGTGCTCCCGGGCGCCCGCCCCGATCTGGACGACCCAGCCCGACCGGAAATCCCGCTTGTGGGCCCGCCGGTCCCGGGTCGCGTACTGGAGCGCTTTCTCCACGCGCTCGCGGGCGACGCGCACGCAGTTCTTGGCCCGCCCGCGGAAGCCCTTGGCCAGTTTGAGGACCTTGTCGCCGCGCATGGCGACAAGGTGAGAGCGAGAGGTCTGAGCTAGCGAGCTTTGGCGTGTGTCAGGCGTGTGCAGCACGCAGGTGTGTGCCTGGGAAAAGGAAAATGCGAAATTTGGCCACTGGAATGACTGTCCCCACTCACTCTCTTTTTCTTTGCGCGACCCCAGGGGGCCTTCCGTGTGGTGTGTGGCTGGAGGCACACACGCCCCTCCTCCACACCCTGCCCGACTGCCCTTAACAACTAGGGCACACGCACAGCCATGGATGAGTTCTCCGACTTCTCCACCGTCACGCCCTGGGAAAAGTGCGGAGGAGAGAGAAAAAAACAAAACCAATGCAAGCTCTCCTTCTCCTTTGCCTCTCTCACCCCCGCTCACGCACATCTCAAACACATTCACACACGCACACACACACACACACACACAGGCTCGTCAGTGCCATTGAGCGCCAGTTAAATGACTGGCAGAGGATAGGTGGGTGAAGGCAGAGAAATGAACGGGGACAGAAGCCGCTCTTCCAATAACAGACCCCGCTCTCTCTCTTTTTGCTAACCTCATCAGATCAACTCTCCGCCCCTTTCCTTTCACGAAGGCCCCGCCGCCCTCGCCGCCGCCGCCCCACCCCAGCACCAGCCCGCCCCGCCCATCCTCGAGCTGGTAGTCACCCTCCCCGCCCGCCTGCCCGACCTGCGAGGGGACGCGTACGTGCTGACCCTGCACCTGCCGTCGGCGGCGGCGGAAGAAGAGAGTGAAGAAGACGGGGCGGGCGGCAGCGCTGGCGCTGGCGGCGCCGGGGAGGCGCCGCCCTGCACCGCGCCCCGCCCCAACCCGCCGGCCGCCCTCGTCCGATCGCTGTCGGGCGCGGTCGCGGGCGGCCTGGCCCGCCTGACCCGGGGCCTGTCGACGGGTAGCAGCGGCGGCGGCGGGGGCGGGCCCGCCCCCGCCGCCGCGGCCTCGGCCTCACCGCGCGCCGCCTCCCGGCCCTCCCCGCCGGGCCTGCGCGACCGCCTGCACCGGGCCCAGGCCTGGTTCGGGCTGGCCCCCGGCACCCCCTGGGTGACCCTGGCGCCCGCCACCTTCTCCCGCCGCGTGCTGGACGCGGGCAGGGAGGGCGCGACGCTGGCCTCGGCCCTAGGCGCGGCCTCCGCCGGCGCGGCCTGCCCGTGGCCGGCCCTGGTCCCCGTCCACGACGGCCGCCGGGACGGGGTGTGCGGGGTGGGCCCCCGCGGCATGGGCAGCCTGGACGCGGACGGGCGGCGCGGGGCGCCGGGGGGCGGGCTGCCGCGCCCGCTGGCGGCGCCTGGGCCGGGTGGCGCGGCCCTCCTCGCCGCCCGGGCCGCCCCGGCCTGCCGTGGCGCGGCGGCCGCCCTGGCCGCCGCGGCCGACCCGGACAGGGGCATCGCCAGCCAGACCGTGGCCGCCGCCGCGGCGGCGCTGGCGGCGTTGGGGGGCGGGCGGGCGGCGGCGGCGGCGGCGGCCGTCGCCGCTCACCCTTCACCGCCCGCCGCCGCCCACCACCCTCCCGCGCCCGCCGCCTTTGCCGTCACCGTGGACGCCCGGGTCACGTACGCCCTGCCCCTGGCGGTGGACCCGTCGGCGGCGGCGGCGGCAGGGCAGGGCTCGCCCCTGCGCAACGCGGCGGCGGCGGTGGGCGGCGCCGCCAGTGCGGCCGCGCGGCGGGTGGGCGGCGCCGCCGGCCACGCGGCCGCCCACCCCCCTCCCCCCCTCCCCCCCCCCCCCTCCGGCCCCCCGCCCTGGGACGCGGGCTCGCCCTGGCGGGCCGCCGGCGGAGCGTACCCCGACCCCCTGGGCGGCCTGGAACTGGACGTGTGCTGGGACGGGCTGGCCGGGCCGGGCGCGTGGGGGGGGGGTGGCGGGGGCAGCGGGGAGGGCGGCGGCGGCCCCGGCCCCGGCCCCCCCCACCCGCCGGGCGGTGCCGCCGCCGCCGCCCTGGCCAGCCCGGCGCGGGCGTCCGTCTGGCTGGTGCACGCCCTTGGGGCGCCCGTGCCGGGGCGGGGCAGTGCCGGGGCGGGCGGCGCCTTGTGGGGTGGGGGGCTCGCCGTGCGGCGGCCACTGGTGGTGGCGCCGGCGCCGGCGCCGGCGCCAGCCGGGCCCCACCCCCCGCCCCCGCCCTCGCCCTCCGCGCCCCTCCCACCCCCTCCCGCCCCCACCATCCCCCCCGCCGACGGGTCGGCCCCCGCCCCACTCTCCGCCCTCGTCTCCGCCGTCCTGGCCGGGCGGGCGCACGCGGGCGGCGCCCGGTCCATGGCCGACCTGGCGTCCGACGCCTGGTGGGACGCGCGCGGCGCCGAGGGGCGGGTGTGGCCCCTGCCGCGGGCGCCGGCCCCGGGCGCCATCGCGGCGGCCGTGGAGGGCGTGCTCGGCTGGGGGGGAGGGGGCGGCGGCGGCCCGGGCGGCGGCGGCGGCGGCGGCGGCGGCGGCGGTGGGCGCCCGCCCCCACTCACCGCCCTCCCCCGGTCCGCGCCGCCGGCCTCGGTCGCGGCCCGGTGGGGCCTCGCCACCGCCCGCCTGGCCACCCCGCGGGCGGGGGCCGCCCTGTGGAGCGGCGTCGTCCGGGCCCTGCGCTTTCAGTGCTGGGAGGCCGGCGTGGCGGTGGGCGGAGTGGGAGGCGGAGGGGGCGCACCGGGCAGCGCCGCGCGGCCACCCCCGCCCCCTCCGCCCGACCTGGCGTCCTCCCTCCTCCACCAGAAGCTGACCATGCTGGACTGCTGCATTGCGGCCCGGGCGGCGTCCGCGGCGGCAGCAGGCGGCAGCGGCGGCGGCGGCGGCGGCGGGGGGGAGGAAGAGGGAGAGGCGGCGGCACCCGCCGCCGCCCGGGCGGGGTCGGGCTGGTTTCTGGCGGCCCTGTGGCGGGCGGCGGCCGCAGCGCCGCTGGCGGCCGGTGCCGAGGCCGAGGCCGAGGGGGCGGGGGCGGGGGCGGCGCGCGCGGCCACCCCGCCTCCTCCCCCCGTTGGCGGGCCGGGCGACGTGTTTTACACGGCGGGCGACAGCAGCGAGGAGGAGGAGGAGGGCGGCAGTGGGGCGGCGTCCGCGAGCGAGGAGGCGGAGGCGGAGGCGGAGGAGGGGGGCGGAGGGGAGGGAGGCGCGCCGCCCCCCCCCCCCCCCCCCCCCCCCCTCCCGCCCGGCGCGGCCCGCGCCATCGCCGGCACGCCATTCTACGCGCCCATCCTGCAGCGCCGCCCCCCCGTCACGGCCGACCAGGTCGGCGCCCGGGAGGCGGCGGCGGCCGCCCTGGCGGGCGGGGGCAGCCCGGGCAGCGCGGGCGCGGCCGCCCTCCTCGCCCGCCCGCTCGTCGCGTCGGACGCGGCCGCCTTCAAGGCCCTCAACCCGGGCGCGGCCCTGGCCGACTTTCTGGCGTGGAGGCGTCCCCGGGAGCCGCCCCCACCCCCGGCGGTCGTGGCCGCGGGCGCGGGCGGCAAGGGCGGGGGCGGCCGCCCCGCCGCCGCCGCCTCGCCCTGGGCCGCCCTGTGGGCGGCCGCCCGCCCGGCCGCCGCGCCCCTCCAGCGCCGCCTCTTCGACCCGACCGCCGAGGGCGAGCGCGCCCTGCACTGGCTGGAGACCCTGCCACCCGGGGCGGCCTGGGATGAGCTGCTGGCGTGCGGCGTGGCGGGCGCGGCGGCGGCGCTGGGGCGGGCGGGCGGGGTGAGGGTGGGCGCAGGCGCGGCCGCCGCAGCCGCGTTCAACGCCGCGGCCGCGGCCGCGCTCGCGCCCGCCGACCCGGCCCGCCCCCTGCCGCCGCCCGCCGGGCCCGCCCTCCTGGCCGCCCTGGCCGCCTGGGAGGGCGTGGCCGTCGCGGCCGAGGCCTTGAGCCTGAGGCTGCCCGGGGCGCCGGTGACCGCGGCCGCCGCCCTGGCGGCCGCCCTGGGAGGGAGGAGCGGCGGGCGCGGCGTGCGCGTCGCGCCCGCCGAGCGCCCGGCGGTCGGGGCGCGGGTGGAGGCGGCGGCCGCGGCACGGCGGGGCGGCCCCTCCTCCACGGCACCTGCAGCGACCGCCGCCCCGGCCCCCGTCCTGCCCGCGTTCCGGCTGTCTGACGGGTCGCTCCCCGTCACCACCACCGCCACCGCCACCGCCACCGCGCGCGCGGCCAGGGGCAGGGGCGCCGATGACGGCGACAGCGACGACGACTTTTTGACGGACGACGGCGGCGGAGGGAGCAGCGAGGAGGAGGATGCGGGCGTGAGGGCCGCCGCCCCGCCTGCTTGCGGTGATGGCCACCACGCCCTCGGCACCCCGGCCTGGGCGGCGGCGGAGGTGGGGCGGGAGTGGGCGGTCACGGTCACCTCAACCTGCCTCGGCGGTGGCGGGGCGGGGCGTGGCGGCGGCGGCGCCCGCTTGTTTGCCTCTGCGCGGGCGGGCGAGGGGACGCGCCTGGCGACGGTGGTGGACTATTGAGAGCGAGTGAGGGACGGGGGGGTTTAACCTTGTTACAATCGCGGACCACCCTCCCCCGTCTCTCTTTTTATAAATGTGGGTGACACGCAGGGCGGAAGGGGCAGCGAGGGCGTGAAAAAAGCACGCGCCGGCCAGAAGGCCGTGCCGCGGCTATCTCCCCCTCTCCCTCTCTCTCTCCAGCCCCCCGCCGCGCCTCCGTCCACAACAACGCCCCTTTCAGCGGAACTTGACGAAGCCGATGTCCTTGGCGTACTCGCGGAAGCACTGGCGGCACATGTTGAGGCCGTACTTGCGGATGAGGCCCCAACTGAGAGAGGAGAGGAGAGAGAGAGGAAAAACGGGTCAGATCAAGGACGGCGTTTTCGCGGGGCGGCGCGGGCCGGCGCGTGGCGCCTTCCCATCCCCTCCCATCGCACACTCTCCACACAGATACTCACCGATTGCCGCACGCCCGGCAGGACCGGCCGCCCTTGCCGTTGTCGTTGTTGTGGGAGCCGTAGACGTCGGAGTGACCCATTTTTTTTGAGTTTTTAGAGTGTTTTAGGAAGGCTTTGACCACAGGGATGGACCCTGTAAGCATTGATGAATAGAGGAAAAGGGTTGCGTGAGAGCTTGGCTGCGCGCGGGATGGAGGGGAGGATGGGTGGCGGGCGGGCAGGAGCGCGGGAGAAGGAACGCGGAGTCCGCTGCCGATCGAGGCGGCGGCGGCGGGCGAGGCTGCGCGGTCGGCGCAGCCAGGGCCTTCCGCCCTCTTCACGCACGGCCGACCCCGTCCATTGTGATGGCCAGGAGACACGACGCGGCCCAACGGGGTCGCCCGAGGCCTGGAAACGCTGTGGAGGCGCGGGGCGCGATTTGAATGAGGGCGCCTGCGCGCAGGCAGCCGCCGGGCGCCGATTCTTTTCCCCGCGCCCCTGGGAGGGGGGGGGGGGGGGGGGGGGGGGGGGTGCCCCCACCGCCCCCCCCAGCCCCCCAAAACCCAGGGCCATATTTAATGGCCCCCCCCCCCCC
>Ga0315287_10003107_pt1 | contig 15946 bp, 13 predicted proteins | sample YL17G11_0_MG_FD_205037 | JGI IMG/M metagenome (GOLD analysis project Ga0315287, IMG submission 205037) | Sediment microbial communities from Yellowstone Lake, YNP, Wyoming, USA - YL17G11_0 | ecosystem: Environmental > Aquatic > Freshwater > Lake > Sediment | place: USA: Wyoming | collected... | reverse complement strand
TTATTTTAGTGGCGGACCATCCTTTCACGATGAGCGGTTCCCCGATGATTCTCCAGATCCTCATCCGGCCATCGAGAGAGGCGTAAGGATTCTGGAACACGGCCTGGATGGCGTTTCGGTATTCGTCCAGAGAGGCCCCCCGCAATTGAGTAATATCTCCCCCGCGAAAAAAAATCTTGCCTGCGGTGGGCTCATAGAGTTTTAGCAGCAACTTCCCGATCGTAGTCTTCCCGCATCCGGACTCCCCCACGAGACCAAAGGTCTCCCCTTCCTCAATGGTGAAGGAAACCCCGTCCACGGCTTTCAGTTCCACCACTTTCTTCCGGATAAAACCGGAGACAATGGGGAAGTACTTTTTCAGGTTGTCCAGTTGGAGCAGGGTCCCCATTTAGATCTCCTTCCAGCGCCAGCACCGCACGCGATGCCCGTCAGAGCACTGTTCCATGCCCGGCACCTCTTTGCAGCGGTCATAAACATGGGGACACCGGGGTGAGAAGCTGCACCCGACCGGGTGGTAGAGCGGGTTAGGAAGTTGTCCCGGGATCGTATACAGCTCCACATCTCCTTTCTCGCCTTTGGGCAGGGATGCGAGGAGCCCTCGCGTATAGGGGTGTTTGGGATTCCTGTAAAGCTCTCTGACCGGGGCCTCTTCCACAATTCTGCCGCAATAGAGGACCGCCACACGGTCACACATTTTTGCCACCAGGCCGAGGTTATGGGTGATCAGGATCATGGTCATCTGGAACTTGGCCTGGATCTCCCGGATCAGCTTGATAATCTGCATCTGGATCGTCACATCCAGGGCGCTGGTCGGTTCGTCGGCAATGAGAAGATCGGGCTGACAGGAAAGGGCCGTAGCAATGATCACCCTTTGTTTCAGCCCGCCGCTCAACTGGTGAGGGTAATCCTTCATGCGCATCTCAGGGGAAGGAATGTTCACCACTTTCATCACATTGACGATTTCTTCGGAAATTGTCTCTACCCGCTGGTGACGATGATATTTGAAGGCTTCTCCAATCTGAAACCCGATCCGAAGAAGAGGGTTAAGGGCAGTCGTCGGATCCTGGGGAATGAAAGCAATTTGATTTCCCCGTATCTTCTGAGCCTCTTTGGGATTCTTCTTCAGGATGTCCTCGCCCTTAAAGAAAATTTCTCCGGACACGATCCGGCCTGCAGGCTTGGCCACCACTCCCACCAGGGCTTGACCAATGACACTCTTGCCGCTGGCCGATTCTCCGACCAGGCCCCACACCTCCTGCTTTCGCACGGTGAAGTCCACGCCTTCCACAGCCCGGATCACCCCTCGGTCCGTGTGGAAATGGATCTGAAGATCCTTGACCTCTAAGATGGTTTCGTTTTTCCCTGTCATTTCTTTTTCTTCGTCATGCGATTCAAGGGTCTAATGAGCCCCTTGCTCTCCTCGACTATGCTTTGAGCTGGTGTCTCGGATCCAGTTCATCCCGGAGCCAGTCTCCCAGCAGGTTTCCTCCGAGCACGGTGATGCAAATCGCAATGCCCGGAAAAGTGGCTATCCACCACGCGAAGGTCAGATAAACTCTCCCATCAGCGAGCATCCCTCCCCAACTCGGTGTGGGAGGTTTCACCCCCAGACCCAGGAAGCTCATGGCCGCTTCGAAGATGATCATTTTGCCCACATCCAGGCTAGCCAGAACGACTGCCGTGTTGAGCACGTTGGGGAGGATATGCACGAGCAGAATGCGCCACCACTTGCAACCGGAGATGACCGCCATCTCAATGAATTCAGATTTCGAAAGGCTCATGGCCTCGAAGCGGACGATCCTCGTGTACCCTACCCACTGGGTGATTCCTAGGACGATAATGAGATTGGTTAGGCTAGGGCCGATCGCCCCGATGATCGCAATGGCGATCAGGATATAGGGAAGGGAAAGCATCATGTCGGTGAAGCGCATGATGACCGCATCGATCTTGCCGCCGAAATATCCTGCAATGATTCCAAGAAAAGTGCCGAGGAGGCCGGACAGGAATACTGCTGCAAATCCGACGATCGTCGAAACCCTTGCACCATAGACGATCCTGCTGAGAATATCGCGGCCAAGATTGTCGGTGCCCAGAATGTACTTCGAGGATCCCCCCTGCTGCCAACAGGGCGGTTTGAGCGCATCCACCAGGCTTTGTTTGATCGGGTCGTGCGGAGCAATCCACGGGGAGAAGATCGCGCAGAGCAGCAAGAGCAGGATGATGACCCCAGCCGTCTTTGGAATCCTTCGAAATACCTTTCGAACCTTGAGCGATCGTTCTTCACTCAAGGTGAGCGGTACGTTCTCCTGCTGAGATATCGCGTTACCCGGCTTGTTCAGTCCTTTATCCAAGTTGCTTTCCCAATCCTCCCTCTCCGTTTTTTCAAGGAGAGAGGAAATTACCTCCGGCTCACCCGCGGATCCGTGGCGCTGTAAATGATGTCGACCAGGAGGTTGATCACCACGAAAAAGGCGGCAGCGACGACCACTGTGGCCTGGATCACGGGATAATCCCGGTTGTAGATCGCGTCCAAGGAGAGCCTGCCGATCCCCGGCCAGGAAAAAATGAACTCAGTAATGACCGCGCCTCCCAAAAGCAATCCGAGCTGAAGAGCGACGATGTTGAGAATCGTGATGAAGCTGTTGCGCAGGACATGCCGTAGGATGACCGTTCTTTCCGGAACACCCTTGAGACGCGCATAGCGCACATAGTCCATATCCAGGACGTCCAGGATGCTGGATCGCGTGAGCCGGGCTGTTGCTGCTGTGAAGAAGAAGGCAAGTGTTAGAGCCGGCAAAAAGACGTAGCTCAACCCGCCGTAGCCCGAGGGGGGAAACCATCCGAGTTGCACCGCGAAAAGAAGGATCATCATGATCCCGGCCCAGAAGGCGGGGATGGATTGTCCCAACAGGGCTAGGGTCATCCCTATCCGGTCAAAGATGGTGCCCCGCTTAATGGCCGAGATAATCCCCAGGGGCAAGGCGATGCAGACTGAAAAAAAGGTGGCCACAAGGGAAAGATAAAGACTCGCCGGAACCCTTTCCAGGAGCAGCTTCATGGCCGGCTCCTCGTGCCGGAAGGACATGCCGAAATCGCCCCTGATGACTTTGCCGACATAAACAGCGAGCTGGATGTACATTGGGCGATCGAGCCCGAGGTCTTTCGTCAGATACGCCCGTTGCTCAGGTGAGGCTTCGGGAGGCAGCAGCAAAACAACGGGGTCACCCAACACTCTCGATATGATGAAAGTGATGACGATAACCCCTAGGATCACGATGACCGACTGAAGCATCCTTCGCAGAATAAAAGCGCCCATAAGCCTTCAAAGACCCCGGTTTCTTGGGATAGCACGTTGGGAGGCAATTTCCCTGTTGGATGGGGCCCTGAACCGGCAAACGGTTCAGGGCCTTTCCATCATGGCCCGTGCTCGATGCGCAGGCCTAAGTCCATCGAGTCATAAATTCGGTGACGAATTTATTCCCTCAGGACTTAGTGCTGAGGGAGCCATTCGTCAACTTTTAAACCCTCGGATATGACACCGTATTTGCGAATCGAAGCACTAAGCCCACGTCATTTACTTGCTCACTTTATTAAGGATGATGAATTCATCACCGCGAACCTGGAAACCCTGAACCCTCTTGGCCACGCCGTAGTGGTCGATCTGCTGATGCAGATAAACGAGAGGGGCTTCTTCAAAGATGTCCTTCTGGATCTCCTTGTAGAGTTCTATCCGCTTATTTGCATCCAGCGTGGTTCGGCCCTTCAGGATCTTCTCTTTCAGCTCCGGTGTGGAATAATAGGAAAAGGCCGATTCCGGAGTGAAATAGGGGAAGAACGTGGAATCCGCGTCTGCCAGCACCAGGGACCATCCAATGAAACCGATGTCCTGGAGCCTTTTGCCGGTCAAGATCTGGGTATAGCTTCCCCACTCGTGGATCTTCATATCGGTCTCGATCCCCACCGCGTTGTACATGCCCGCAATGGCCTGGGCAATTTCTTTATCAAGGATGTACCGGCCGCTAGGGGAGTTGAACACGAGCTTGAGACCACTCGCATAGCCGGCCTCGGCAAGCAGCTTCTTGGCTTTTGCAGGGTCATAGGGGTAGGGCTTCAGGTCAGGATCATACCCGAAGTGCAGGGGAGTGAGATTGACGGGCACCTGCACCCCGCTGCCTTTGAGGACATTGTCGATGATCGCTTTCCGGTCAACGGCATAATTGAGGGCCTGACGAACTCTCTTGTCTTTAAGAGGACCCTCTGCAAGACAATTGATATAAAGGAACATCACCCGGCCGCTCGGGATAGACTGGACGACTGCATTTCCAGAATTTTGGACCTGGGAAACTAGAAATGGGGGAATATTCGTAATAATGTCCGCGTTACCGGTTTGGAGTTCGGCGATCTTTGTCGCCACTTCAGGCACGGGCCTGAAGATCACTCGTTTCACCTTGGGTGCTCCGTCCCAATACGCTTCATTGGCCTCGAGGACCATCCGATCGTTTCTCGTCCAGCTAACGAACTTGAAGGGTCCACTGCCGACCGGATTTCGAAAGAAGGCCTCTGCGCCTTTTTCCTTGAAGAGATCGGCCGGAAACACGAACAGGGAGAAACTTAACCGTTTCAACAACAGGGGATCGGGGCCGTTCGTGATAATCTGGATTGTGAAGTCGTCGATGATTTTGACTTCCTTTATTGTGCTGATGAAGGGCATGAAGAAGGTCTTGGTTTGGGGGTCGAGGGCTCGGTCAAATGAGAATTTCACATCCTTGGCCGTCAGGGGTGTCCCGTTATGGAATACCACCCCTTTCCGGAGCGGGAACTCCCAAGTCGTCTCATTGATGAGCTTGTGCGACAAAGCAAGACGGGGCTGAGGAATCGCCTTTTCATCGTTAAAGTAGAGGGTGTCAAAAACTGCGATACCAAAGTTCGACTCCGGAATGGAATTGTACTTTGCCGGGTCAGTTGCGTTGATCTCGGCTCCCTGCAAGACTACCAGTTCCCCTTTGGGTTGCGCAGAGCAGACCCCTGCCATCAAGACCGCGGCCAGGATGAAGGAAACCCAAAATACTTTTTTCATAATCTGCCTCCTTTCAAGTGTTTCTTGGTTCGGTACGCCTTTTATTATTCTTTTTTCCTTGAATAAAACTCCAATTTTTCCTCATTCACCGTCACCCCTAAACCAGGTCCCTCGGGAAGGTGAACCACGCCGTGTTCGGCGACAAAGGGCTCGGTGATGATGTCATCGGTAAAGGGGCCACTGCCTGCGATTTCCAAAGCCGGAAACAGATTGGGGGAACAGGCCCCGAAATGGAGGGCTGCCGCGGTGCCCACACCTGTTTCTATACAGCCGCCGAGGAAACAGGGGATGCCCATGGATTGAGCCGCAGAGGCGATCTTGAGGGAATTGGTGATCCCACCGCACTTGGACACCTTAATGTTGATCACATCCGCTGCCTTTGCCTTTGCGATTTTGTACACATCATGAACCGTGTAAAGGCTCTCGTCAACGGCAATGGGAGTATGAATGGCGTCGGCCAGCATGGCTAAGCCCTCCAGATCCCAATCGGGCAGGGGCTGTTCGATCCACTGAAGATCAAGTTCTTCCATGGCCAGGCAAACTTTTAGGGCGGTAGCGCGATCGTATCCCTGGTTGCCGTCGATGCGGATCCTGATATCCGGGCCCACTGCTTCTCGAACGACGCGGACTCTTTCGATGTCTTCCTTAGGATCCAGTCCGATTTTGACTTTAAGACATCGCAAACCGGTTTGCACAAACTGAATGGCCATCTTTGCCGCTTCTTGAGGAGGGACGATGTCCACCACCTCGATGACCTCGAGAGGATCCTTCAGTGTGCCGCCGATGAGGCGGGAGAGAGAGGTTCCCAGGGCCTTGGCTCTTGCGTCCTGGCAGGCAATCTCAATGCCGGCCTTGGCCATGAGATTCTTGGGAAGAACAGCGTCCATCCTGGCATGGATGGACTCAAGATCGGTCACCTCCATCCCTTTTACAGCAGGACCAAGGTAATGATCAATCACCCAGGCCAATTCATGTTGATCATACCCGTAAACCACGTGCCAGGTGGAGGCTTCGCCATATCCCACGATTCCTTCGTCGGTAGTCATTTTCACCACGACGTGAGGAGAATGGGTCATGGTTCCCAGAGCGATGGTGAACGGTTTTTTCAAGGGCAGAGAAACCGGAAAGGCCTCCACGCTCATAATCTTCATAAGGACTCCTTTTCCGTGACGGCTTCCATAATGCAGGCCTTTGGCTGCAACAAAACTGGATCAGTGGGCCATTGGTATCTTTTCTTTCGTTCTCCCGCTCTGTGAGCGGGACTCATTTCAAGGAGTTACGGACGGGTGATGCCCGCCCGCTTCGCCTCACGGCTCGCGATTCGGCGGGCACTGCCTCCCCCCTCGCTGTTCCCCTCGCGTTCGCTCGGGGCCATCGGGTCCCCCATTCCGTAACTCCATGAAATGAGGAAGGCCTCCCGCCAGTCACTCCAGAAAAGAAACCAATGCCCCATTAAAAACTTCTTCGTAGCCTGCAAAGAAGTGTTCGTCCAATATTCAAATCTCCTTTAGATGGACGTTTTGTAGAATTGTCCATCCTTCATGACGACAACGATCTTCTCTTTCCGTTGAAGCACAGCTATGTCTTTGAGCGGATCCTCTTCAACAACGATGAGGTCCGCCCATTTTCCCGGCTCAATGGTGCCGAGCCGGCTGCCCAACCCTAAGGTCTCAGCAGCAACGCGTGTTGCAGAGACAATAGCTTCCATGGGGGAAAGTCCAATGCCCACCAGAAGTTCCAATTCCCTCAGGTTTTCTCCGTGACCATTGAAGGGAGTGCCTGTATCCGCCCCAGAGGCAATCGTTACTCCCGCTTTGTAGGCTTTTTTTATGGAATCCACGTGAGCGTCTTTCACTTTTCGAGTTTTTTCGATGATAAAAGCGGGGATTCCGCTTTTATCGCCCTTCTCCATAATGTTGAAGGGGGCTGAAAGGGTTGGTACTAAAGTCGCCCTTTTTTCCAACAAGAGCCCGATGGCCTCGTCGTCTAGAAAAATTCCATGTTCAATGGTGTCGAACCCGGCTCTTAGAGAGTCTTTGATCCCCTCATTTCCCTGGGCGTGGGCCGCAATCTTGCGGCCGGCTTTATGGGCTTCCTCCGCACCGGCCTTGAGCTCTTCAAGGGTGAATTGCGGGGATCCTGGTTCAACCCCCTGAGTGATCACGCCGCCAGTGGCCATCATCTTAATCGCATCGGCCCCGGCCCTGATTTGTTCCCTCACGGCCTGTCGCACTCCGTCCGCCCCATCCGCCTGCCGGCTGAACTGCCAGCCCTGACCGCCGGTGATGCAGACTGCCTGGTTCGTGCTGACGATCCGCGGTCCAATCACGATGCCCAGGTTGATGGCGTCTCTGAGGGAACCGGAGATGCCGTTGACGGAGCCCAAATCTCGCACGGTCGTCACGCCGGCGAGAAGGGAGAGATGCGCATGCCTGGCTGCCTTCAGGGTAATCATCGCTGCGGAATCCTTCTGGAGGGATTGCATGGGGTCGGCGCTCCCATCGATACAAAGGTGGACATGGCAGTCGATCATCCCCGGAAGGACGCACCTCCCCTCAAGATCCATCACCTCATAACCGTTCTTTTTTGCAGGGCCAGGCCCCTTCCCCACCTCTGTAATTCGATTCTTTTCTATCACGACAAAGCCGCGGGCCTGGACATCCCCGCGGCCATCGATAATCCGTGCGTCTCTTAAGATCACGGCCATTGTTGTCTCCTCTCTCCCCCTTCACGGTGAACCGAGGGAACGGGCTCTTCGTCTCTTTCGACCGCTCTTCTTGCCTCGCTCAATGATCTTGGCCAGGGTCTTGAAGTGGTCGATCATCAAGTCCTGAGCCTTCTTTTTCCTGCCCTGAACCAAGTACCCATAAATCTTCTTGCAGTGCTTTAAATCGTATTTCGCATCTTCGAGGGTCAGCGGAATCTTCGCAAGAATCTCTTCAAACACCTTGACCAAGGCTTCCATCACCATGCTGATCAAGCGATTGTGGCAGGCCTCGCCGATCAAACGGTGAAATTCGACGGCCTTGGGTGTGCTTGCTTTGCCTCGGCGTATCCCCTTCTCGATCTCGTCTATGACAGACTTGATGGCTCTCAGGTCCTTATCCGTCCTTCGTTCAGCGGCCAAGGCGACCAGGGCGGGTTCGAGAGTCTGCCTGAAATCCACCAGCTCCTCAGGAGTAATCATTCCGATCCTGAAGTAGTTGATGACCCACTCGCCCATCTTCTCAGTTCCGGGGTGTGCGACAAAACTGCCACCACGGGCACCCCTTCGTTTTTCGATGAGGCCATCCGTCTCCAAATTTCGCAAAGCCTCCCGAACGCTCACCTTGCTGACCTTGAGCTGTCCGGCCAGGTGCTCCTCGGTAGGCAGCTTGACCCCGCGCTTCAGTTCACCTTCCAAGATCATCCGCTTGAGCTCATCCCTGATTTGATCAGAGATTCTCATCCGCGGGACGACGATTTTTTCCAAATTCTTTAGCATGAGGAGCCTATAAAACTAAAGTTAGTTTTTTCTACTTTGGCTCACCGGTCTTGTCAAGTCCAAAATGAGACGACTCGCGGAGAGTCGTTAGGAAGTTTGATTCGGTGAAGGGTGAGCGTGACAGCGGCGAAATCTTCTTTTCCATTCAAAAGGGAGGGTCTCATTTGCTTCAGCATGGGGTGGAATTCGTGGGTTCGTGGGGAGAGTGGTGATCCGAAGACGTGAGGCCCTAGATGATTTTACCGGCCCAGAGCATTTCGCAAAAGGTTTGCCATGGCAGAACCGTGATGTGGGAATCCAGCTTTCTGGGTATGAGCTCTCTGGAGACGATGAAAGATTTCTTGCATTTTTTCTCTTCAAGGAAGAGATGAAGACCCTTTGGTCGGTCCCCAACGTTTTCCGAGGATTTGATTTCAATTGCAGCGTCAGCGTCTCCCAGGATGAGATCAACTTCCGCTCCGCTTGCCGTTCTCCAGAAGGTGATAGGGAATTCGATTTTGCTATAATGGCTGTAAGCCCAACACTCCTGAAGAATGAAATGTTCGAAGGCTCTGCCATATTCTCTGGTTCCCGGTGTGAGGGACTTGTAGTTCAACAAGGCAGACACGATCCCCACGTCAAAGAAGAAGAACTTCGATGTTTCGATGAGTCGCCTCTTTTTCCCTTTTTTCCAGGGAGAAAGCTGCCTCCCTATCAGGGTGTCATCCAGAATCTGGTAGTACTCCCGAATGGTTTTCACCGAAACCCCCGCATCCCTTGCAGCATTCGAATAGTTCAATAGCATTCCATTCGTTAGAGCGGCGGAAAACAGGAATTTTGAAAAAGCCGGCAAATTGCGCGTGAGAGCCTCGGCTTGGATTTCCTCTTTGAGGTAGTCTTGAACATAAGCCTTCAAGTCCATTTCAGGATCCGGCGAAAGATAGTGAGCGGGGAGAAGGCCCGAAAATAACGCCCTATTTAGATTGAAGGCTTTCACTTCCTTTGTCACGAAAGGGAAGAGAAGAAATCGCCACGCTCTGCCTCCAAGAAGATTCACCGTTCCTCTTTTGAATTTGCGAGCGCTCGATCCGGAGAGAATAAACTGGTAGCCCTTGTTTTCGATCAGCCAATGGATCTCATCCATGAGCTGAGGAACCTTCTGAACCTCGTCGACAACGATTGTCTTTGACGGTTGCGCTTCAAGGATCTGACGCAGGCGAGTCGGTTTTTGACTCAGGGCCAAGTAAAGATCAAAATTTAACAGGTCGATCCAGAAGGCATTAGAAAATTGCTGCTTCAACAGGGTTGTTTTGCCCGTTTTCCTAGGGCCCCATAAGAAGGCTGAGCGGTTCTTAGGCAATCGGAGTTGGTGAACCCTTTTTATACCTTTAGGGGTTTTCATGAGCAGCATATTATGACAATAACGGCTATTAAGTCAAATTGTTCGTGATAATTTGGAGTTGAATACAAATTGTCCCAAATGGTGGAAGCCGGCCTTCAGGGTATTAGCTCTCTTGAGACGATGAAAGCTCGTTCTCCCTTTCCTTCTGGGATCTCTCCTTGGCATGGGTATCGATGACCAAAAGGGGCCGGATGGCAAAGGTGGCGGGTAGATCACTGATCGTTGCGCCATACTCGTCCCAGTGGCCGGGTGGGTCGAGCTGGGTGCCGTATTGGTCGGTGGGCAATTCGTAAGCCGTGGCGATGAACCCATGTTTGGCATCTGAAAAAGCGAAACAGGCTCAGCCGGAACAAGCGTTGCGACGCTCCCAACACAGCAAGTCATTAATGGTCTCACAATTGTCAGGACATTCTCCATAAATCCCTCCTGACCTCCCTTTAAGAAAGGGAGGGATTACCCCTCTTTGGTAAAGAGGGGAAGGGGAGATTTTACGAACCATGTCGATTCAATTTCGAGGTCGATTCAATTTCGAGACTGTTCATAAGTTGAAATGTACGGGATCTGGACTCCTCTGTCAATGACAAGCGGGCCCTATTCAGAGGGGCTCAGAAGAGAAAAGAGTTCTAATCGTCTTATCATCTCACCTTTTATTTTTCTCGAATCTATGGTATTTATTTTCAGTACCAAGTGCACCCTCCTTAATGCAGCGGCTGTTTTCTTACCCAAGGAGAGAAGGTAAGAGGCTATGGCTGACATCTTCATAAGCTACGCAAGAGAAGATCGATCGAGAATAGAACCTCTTGCAAGATCACTGGAAGAACTGGGCTGGTCGGTGTGGTGGGATTGGACTATCCCCGTGGGAAAAACTTGGCGCCAGGTCATTTCCGAAGAACTGGAGGCGGCCGCCTGTGTGGTGGTCGCTTGGTCGGATAAATCGATTAAGTCCAATTGGGTAATCGAGGAGGCGGAGGAGGGCAGCGCAAAAAATATCCTGGCTCCTGTGCTTATCGCGGATGTGAGACCTCCTATGGGATTCCGGCAAATCCAGGCCGCCAGCCTGGTCAATTGGCGAGGCGAACCGGACGATCCCGAGTTAAAAAAACTGCTTCATGCCGTTGAATCGATTCTTGGCCCTCCGAAAAGGAAAGAAAAAGCCGAACCTGTTGTTCCCCCAAAAGCACTGCCTAAAAAACCTCCTATTTCTCAATCAACGATCCAACCATTACATGAATCCGTGCTGACCAACAGCATCGGGATGGAGTTTGTCCTCATACCGGAGGGATCGTTCACGATGGGCAGCCGTATGACCTCAAAGGAGCTTGTAGATCGGTTTGGCGGGGAAAAAGAATGGTACGAATGGGAAAAACCTCATCACGCCGTTAAGATCGAGAGACCTTTTTATCTTCAAACCACTCCTGTCACCCAAGGGCAGTGGCAACGCGTCATGGGGAATAATCCCTCGAATTTCAAAGACTGCGGGGACGACTGCCCGGTAGAGCAAGTGTCATGGAAAGATGGCCAGGCGTTTACAAAGAAACTCAATCAGGCTGAAAAGACAAAAGATTACCGGCTTCCCAGTGAGGCGGAGTGGGAGTATTCCTGCAGGGCAGGCAGCGAGACTGAATTCTTTTTTGGCGATGATGCTGAGCGGCTTGGTGAGTTTGCTTGGTACTCAAGGAATTCAGAAAAAAGAACTCATCCGGTGGGCGAAAAGAAGCCCAACGACTGGGGTCTTTACGACATGCATGGCAATGTGTGGGAGTGGGTGGAGGATGACTGGCACGACACTTACAAGAAAGCTCCTGATGACGGCTCGGCTTGGATCGATAAACCGAGAGGCTCCTACCGCGTGGTACGCGGCGGCAGCTGGGGCAGCGACGCTCACATCTGCCGGTCGGCCACGCGCCGCAGCGGCAGGCCCGGCAACCGCGTCGGCAACGAGGGCTTCCGCCTCTCCAGGTCCGTTGCCCCTGGCCCTTGAGCCCTTGGACCCTTGGCGAATGCTTAATTCCGCAAGCGCAATAAAGGGAGCGAATGGCTGCCGAAGCGACAGCCGGCAGCGTATGAGCGGACTGAATGGAGCTGAGGGATAGCTTGGTTCAAGGAGCCCACCTTCGGAGGTACAGGGGGATTTATCCCCCTGTCCGCTGCTATCGCAACATAGTCGATTGAGGGTTTCATTTGGGAAATCACAACCTACCGATTTCCTGGCCACTCGATAGGTTTGTGACGCTAATTGTAACAGAAGGACAACATCCTGGACTGGCATTATCCTCTCGCGCACCTAAAGTATATGCATTTATACATCTCCCCCACTCTGCATGTCTTCCGCGGTCAAGGGAGAGGGAATTAGCCAATATCGTCAATCTCGGGACTATAATTCTGGAGATGAACTTGATCCTATGGATCTCAATCCTGCCGCTTAGGAGTCGCTTGTATGGCCCCGGATTCAGTTGAAAGCAAACCCGCTCAACCCACACCTCTAACTAAAAAGGAGGCTGGGTCAGCCAACGGCGTGTTTCTATCCAGCCTGGGATTATTGATCCTGGAAATCATCCTTCCGGCCGTCCTTTCGGGCGGTGGCTTGTGGTTCCTATTCAGGAATTTCAACCTCTGGCAGCTCAACCGCACGCTCGCCCTGGTGCTGTTTGCGGTTGCGCTGGTGGCGATGAGCTTTATGCTCGGTATCTTCCTGGATACGATCACTTCCTCGAAGCGCAAAGGGTACCGGAAGCAGGGGATCAAGTTCGGCACCGGCGCGCTCACTCGGTTGGTGAAGCTTGCCCTGGGTGGGGTCCTTCTCCCGCTGGCCTTGTTCACCGCGGCTATCCTCGTCAATATCCCGATTGGCGGGACGGCCATGGACCTCTTCATCCTCACGTCCCAACCTCCGGTGCAAACCACCCCGGCCGAGAAGATCGCTTCTCTCGTCATTCAGGCCGACAATCCATCCATCAAAACGCTCGGTATCCAGGCCCTGGGTGGTTTCCATTCTCCCGAGGGATTGGGACAATTAGTTCGCGTGCTCAACGAGGGAAGCGAATCTCTGCGCAACGCGGTGCTGTTTCAGGCACTTTCCAAGGCCATTGCTTCTTACGGGATTCAGGCCAAGGCGCCGCTGCTGGACGCGTTCAACAAGGTCGACCCATCCTTGCGTAGCAAGTCCACCGGCCTGAGCGATGACCTGTTCGCCCGCTGCTTTGCCGGTTCTTTTGAAAGCTTGAGAAATGAAGTGAAAAACCAAAATTCGGACCCGGCTGACCAGGAGGCGCAACTCGCTCAGGTCGACTCCGCCGAAGCTCACCTGAAAAAGACTCTGGCGGACATTCGGGCTCAGCCGTTGAAAGCTGCGAGCGGCGACCCGCGCCTGGATTTCGTCCTACGCACCTTCTTGGGCATGAACCTCAGCCAGGATGCCGCCCTGCTGCAATTTGCCAAAACGGTTGCTGCAGATGCCACTTATCCCGCCAGCGTGCGCGGCAGCGCCCTCTTGCTGATTGGCAAACTGGGCGACAAGGATGAGTTCGCTGTCCTCTATCCATACCTTCAAGCCGACAATGAGCTCCTGCAGGCGCGAGCGCTGGAAGCAATCGCAGCATTACAGGCAAAAAAACTAAAATAAGTTGCGATTTCGATACGAAGTTCAAATCCAACGGTTGATGTGAAACCGAAACTTTCGAGAGTATGCTGAGATTCGGGTTCATTCAGTCAATTGACCTGTCACCCCCCGCTCCATTATCGGCTGCCTAATGAAACTCCTTTCTGTTGGTGAAACGAACAAAAAAGGCATGACCCTTTTTCCAGAGGATCATGCCTTTCCTAGTTCCCACTAATTCGCCTACTACTTTGTCTTCGGCGCTGCGGGTTTCTTCACTGCGATCACGGTAATAGAAGTCGCAATCATTTTGCCGCTTTCCGTTTTGTAGGCCACGGTTGCTGTTGCACCTTTTGTCACTTCGCCTTTGATCTTAGTATCTGGAAAAACATCAAACGCCCAATTTTTGCCCTTCGCATCTTTCACAGAGATCGTGCCCGCGCTCTTATCCGCTTGGTTGGCAGCGATATAGGCTGTGACGGCCCCTGTAACTTTCCCCGCTTGGGGTGCTGTTGCCTTTTTCTCGGCTGCCACAGCTCCTGTGGCAAAAGCAAACACTGCAAGAAGAGCGATCAGAACAAACAAGACTTTTTTCATTCGCTTTTCACCTCCTTTCCCATGTGATCTTTAGCCAAACTCTATATTGGCAATTCTGGCAGAGAGTTCCCTGATATGTCAATAGGATCTTTTATTTGTTTGATCTGACAATGCATTGAAGACTTGGATCGGTAATCGATCGTTCTTAGAATGCGTCTTTCCCATTGACACACAAACCCAAATCGCCTATCCTCCCTCCCACTGGAAGCGAGTTCTTATCACCTCACCGAGGAATGAATGGACCTTACATTTTCGCCTTGGCTTGTCTGGTTCTTGGCCGGCATTGCCATCATGCTCGCTGAGCTTGCCGTCCCCGGTTTTGTGATCATCTTTTTTGGATTGGGGTGCTGGGGTGCCGCGGTCGTGGCGGCCTTCGCCCCAGACGCCTATTCAGCCCAAGTAATCGTTTTTTTAATAGTATCAGTTGCCTCTCTAATGACGCTGCGGAAGGTGGCAATGCGTGTCTTTGTCGGACACAGCGAAGGCCCGGAGACCGAGGATTTGGGAAATGTTCCCGTGGGCGCGCGGATAACCCTCGACCAGGATCTGGAAGCTGGACGGGTAGGGCGGGTGCGCTTTCGTGGAACCATGTGGGACGCCCTTTCAGAAGATCGAATCCCTGCCGGATCTGATGCTGAAATCACGGGAGTGGACAAGGCCAATCGATCCTGCCTCAAGGTTAAGGGTGTCTCGCGTGTTTGAGATAGATCTCTGAAGTGTAGAGTTCATGTCTCTTCTCCCCCACGGGTGGGTACAGTGGTGGCTGTCTCCACTTAAACCCTAACCATGTAAGCCACTAATAAGGAGGATTATTACTTATGACTCCGACGCTCGTTGCCTTGATCACCATGGCCGTATTGGCCGTTGTCGTGCTCATCAAGGGCGCTGTCATCGTCCCTCAAAAAAGTTCCTTCATCGTTGAGCGCCTTGGAAAGTACCATCGCACCCTCGATGCGGGGTTCCATATTCTGATCCCCTTTGTGGATCGGGCCGCATACAAATTCGGTTTGAAGGAGCAGGTGGTGGACATCCCCGCCCAGATTTGCATCACCAAGGACAATGTGAGTGTTGAGGTGGACGGCCTCATCTACCTTGAGGTCCAGGACGCGCATAAGGCCGCCTACGGCATCGACAATTACCTCCGTGCGGCCTCGCAGTTGGCACAAACAACCCTGCGTTCGGCCATTGGCAAGATCGACCTCGATAAAACCTTCGAGGAGCGGGAGAAAATCAACACGGAAGTGATCGACGCCATTGACCAAGCAGCCCTCTCATGGGGCGTGAAAGTGCTTCGTTACGAGATTAAGGACATTACACCCCCCGTATCGGTGAAAGAGGCTATGGAGGCCCAGATGACAGCTGAGCGCCAGAAACGGGCCAACATCGCCACGTCCGAGGGTTTGCGGCAGAGCATGATCAATCAGTCCGAGGGTGAAAAGCAGAAGCAGATCAACGAGGCCCAAGGCAAGGCGGCGCAAGTCACACTTGTGGCCGAAGCCGATGCAAAACGGATCGAACTGATCGCTAAGGCGACGGGCGAGGGAATCAGTAAGGTCGCCGCCGCCATTAAGGATGAAGGCGGAATCGAAGCCCTCAACATGCGACTGGCGGAGCAGTACATTGTACAGTTCGGCAACCTGGCCAAGACGACCAACACGATTATCATGCCCAGCAACGTAGCCGACGTCGCCGGTCTCATCGCCACGGCCATGTCTACGGTGAGGGAAATCAAGTAAAGCGATCCCATCAATACCTTCCCCCCTTAGCAATATCAAGGGGGGAAGTTTGTTTATTTGATTTATAACTTTTCTC
>Ga0315287_10003106_pt1 | contig 15947 bp, 14 predicted proteins | sample YL17G11_0_MG_FD_205037 | JGI IMG/M metagenome (GOLD analysis project Ga0315287, IMG submission 205037) | Sediment microbial communities from Yellowstone Lake, YNP, Wyoming, USA - YL17G11_0 | ecosystem: Environmental > Aquatic > Freshwater > Lake > Sediment | place: USA: Wyoming | collected... | reverse complement strand
CTCTCGCCGACCCACCCGGCCTTCCAGCTGGCCATTCTGGCGGCGAGCGTGGCGCCCGAGGGCTGGGGGCGACTGGCGTGGTGCGCCTCGCGAGAGCTGGCGCCGCTTGGCGCCTGGGCGGAGCAGCTGATCGCGGAGAGCACCGGCAAGTCGGGCCGGGGTGTCCTGCCCGTCCTCCTCCCCGCTCCCCCGGCAGGCACCCCGTGGCCTTCGACGCTCTACGTCTCAGCCCGGTTCGTCGACGAGGACACAGAAGAGCTCGACGCCGCCCTCGACCGGCTCGCAGAGAACGGTGCACCCGTGGCGCGGCTTGCGCTCGCACGACCCGGCCTGGGCGAGGCATTCATGACCTTCGAGGTGGCCACCTCGGTGCTCGGGGTTCTCCTCGGCATCAACCCTTTCGACGAGCCCGACGTGGTGTGCGCCAAGGAGCGCGCCCGCGCGGCTCTCAACGCCGGCGCGCCCTCGCCGGAGCCGTTCCGCGGCGACCTCGCCGCCGCGCTGCAGGCGCATCTGAAGGGCATCGCCCCCTGCGACGCCGTTGCGCTTCTCGCCTACCTGCGAGAGGACGAGGCCACCGAGCGTGCGCTCGCCGCCCTCACCGCAGCGCTGGCAAGCCGATTCGCCGCACCGGTGACGTGGGCGTTCGGACCGCGCTACCTCCACTCCACGGGGCAGCTCCACAAGGGCGGTCCGGCGCGCGTCACGCCAGTCGTGCTCACCGCGGACCCGCGCACCGACCTCGCCATCCCCCACCAGCCCCACACCCTCGGGCAGCTCCGTCTCGCCCAGGCTCTCGGCGACGTTGCCGCCCTCCGCGAGGTGGGTCGGCCGGTGTTCCACGCCCACCTCTCCGGCGACGCGGTCGCAGTGCTGGACGCGGTGACCCGCACACTGGTTCGCTGAGATTCCCCAACGCGAGGAGAAACGAGGCCCGGGATCGCTCCCGGGCCTCGGGTTTCGGCGTCATCGACGCGCGACGAGGGGCGCGCTACGGCGCCACGGCGGTCGCCTCCGGCGGCGCCGGCTTCAGGGTGAGCAGATGCCTGATCGTGACGATCACGCCCGCCACGACGAGAAGGCCGTGCGCGAACGCGACGAGCATCCAGAAACGGATCGGTTGCTGGGCAAGCATGTAGGGCTGGCCCTGGATGCGCTCCAGGTAGGTCTGTAGCACTCCCGCGACGGCAAACGCGAGGCTCATGCCCAGCACTCCCAGGGACATCAGCCAGAACCCGGCCTGGCCCGAGCGTTCGTCGTACCGGGCTCCCGCGAACCCCTTGAGACGCGGGATGGCGAAGTAGAAGAAGGTCAGGTTGAGGAGGACGTAGGCGCCGAAGAAGGCGAGGTGGCCGTGGGAGACGGTCACCTGACTTCCATGAGTGTAGTAGTTGATCTGCGGCAGGGTGTGGGCGAAGCCGAAAAGCCCCGCGCCGACGAAGTGGATCACCACCATGCCGATCAGGTACACCCAGGTCAGGCGCGGACGCATCGGCTCCTTGCGCGCCTTGATGTCACGCCAGGTGTCGACGAGCATGAGCATGATGGGGAGCGGCTCCAGCGCCGAGAAGATCCCCCCCAGCCAGAGCCAGTACGCCGGCGCGCCCAGCCAGTAGTAGTGGTGGCCCGTGCCGACGATGCCGGTGAAGAGGAAGAGCCCGAGCTCCACGTAGAGCCACTTCTCCACCACCTTGCGCTCGACGCCGGTGAGCTTGATGAGCATGAAGGCGGTCATGGCGGCGGCGATGAGCTCGAACGCCCCCTCGACCCAGAGGTGGATCACCCACCACCAGTAGTACCAGTCCATGGCCAGGTTCTTGTAGAACGGTATGCCGAACAGGTACATCAGTGCCAGGAAGACGAGGCCGCCGAGCAGGGAGCCCTGCACCGCGGTCCACCGTTTCGCGCGGAACATCGTCACCGCGATGTTGAACAGGAACATCAACGCCCCGATGACGACGAGAAAGTCGAGCGGCCGTGGGATCTCGAGCAGGGGGCGCCCCTGGGTCCAGCCGAAGAAGAAGCCCACCAGCGCAACGACACCCGTCGCCGAGAGCAGCACCAGCTGGGCGATGGCCATCTTCGGGTACGCGAGGTCCGTGCCGGTCTCCTCGGGGACCAGGTAGAAGGTCGCGCCCATGAAGCCGAGGAGCAGCCAGAGCACGAGCAGGTTGGTGTGCATGGCGCGGGCGGTCGCGAACGGGAACACGTCCACGACGCCCTGCGGCACCGTGAGGAAGTAGTTGGCGGCCAGCCACAGGCCCATGACGACCTGGAGGCCGAAGAGCAGGAGCGCCATCACAAAGTAGGGGTACGCAATCGACTGGCTCTTCTGTGTCATGGCTCCTACCTCCCGTGACCGGATGCCAGGGCGACGATGAACTCGCCCAGCATCTCTCTCTGCCCGGCAGAGAGGTGCCCGTACGCAGGCATCTCCGCCCCGGGCGCCACCTTCGCGGGGTCGGCCAGGTAGTCGGCGATCCACGCCACGCTGCGGCGCATGCCGATCCACTCCAGGCGCGGGCCCTTGCGCTCACCGCGATCGGCCAGACCGTGACACGACAGGCAGTTCTCCTGCTGCATCAACGCCGCGGCCGGCGACAGCGTCGCGCTGGCCAGGGCGCGCTCGGTCGAACGCTTCCAGCGGTTGACCGAGTCCTGCGGTGGCCAGTCATGGTTCTCGATCCCGTCCACCCACGCCAGGTAGGCGACGAGGTCGGCGACCTCCTGGGCGGCGAGGTGCTGCTGCGGCATCTTCCTGTACGAGTCGGCGAAAACTACCTCCGGCTTTTCCAGGCGGCGCTGGATGGCGTCACTCCCGAGCCGGCTCCACGCCCTCGTCAGGTCGGGGGCGTAGTACCCGCCGAACCCCAGGATGGTGTGGCAGTCGTTGCAGTTACGCCGCTCGAACACGCGCTTCCCCGCCACCACCTGGTCGTCGAGCCGGTCCGCGTGCGTGAGCGCGGCGAACTGACCCTGCGTGTCCACGGTGAGCGCGAGGAAGAGCACGAGCGACGACAGGGTGCCGAACCAGAAGATCCACTTCGCGGTCTTCTCGCCCATTGCCTCCTCCATTCCTTGGCGGAAGGCTATGGGGTTGGCGTGCGGCGTTCCTTGCGCGGGAGCAAAGAGCGTCGCGGCCGCCCGGCGACGCTACCGCTTCTCGCCCGGTGCCCCGAACAGCGGCGCGAGCTGCTCAGGCCTCGGCGGCGGCGTGAGCAGGCTGACCACGACCAGCGCCCCGATGGAGATGATCGCGGCAGGGTAGATGCTCGGGATCCCCCAGGGGTCGGCGCCGAAGTAGCCGCCCTCCCTGGCCGCCACCATCACGGATGGGGCGACGCGTGGCAGCACCAGCTCGAAGAACACCGTCGCCGCCGCCCCGCCGACGATCGAGGCGAGGCCGCCCGCCTTGGTGGCGCGCTTCCAGGTCAGCGCGGCGAACAGCGCCGGGGTCACGGCGACGCCGTACAGGGTGTACGCGAAGTAGGCGTACTGCAGCACCGAGATCTGCAGCTTGAGCACCGTCGGTACGAAGATCATCAAGAAGGCGACAAACCCCATGCAGACAATGAACACCTTCTGCAGCGCGACCATCTTGGTCGGGTCGGCGTTGGGGTTGATCCTCTTCTGGTAGATGTCGCGCATGACGTTCGAGCTCGAGGAGAGCAGGTAGTTCATGCCGGTCGAGAGGACCACGGCACAGGCCGCGCCGAGCAGCAGCACACCCACCGGTCCCGGCACCATGTGCCGGGCCGCCTGCAACACCAGCGAGCGACCGTCCCATGACAGGCCGTGCTCCACGTTGTAGGAGAAGGCGAAGACGGCGATGGCAATAACGACGGTCTCGACCACGATGGTGCCGACGATCCAGATCGCCACGGCGCGCTTGGCCTCGCGGGGGGAGGAGGCCGCGTAGAACTTCTGGTACATCGACTGCACGCCCATGAGGAGCAAGAAGGTCGAGAGGAAGTAGGAGAAGCCCTTCAGCGCCGGGTACTTGCCGAAGTCCGGCGAGAACACCTCGAAGTGCCCCGACGGCAGCACCTGGTGGATGTGGGCCCACCCGCCGGCGGCGACCACCACGAACGGCAGCGCCAGGCAGCACGCCACCACGATGATGATCCCGTTCGGGAGGTCGGTGTGGGCGACGGCGACCATGCCGCCAATCGCCACGAACAGGATCACGAAAGCCGCGGCGATCATCTGCCCGGTCTCCAGCGACACCTTGCCGTCGGTGGCCACGTTGAGGATGTAGCCGCCGGCGCGGAACTGATACGCCACGATCGTCGTGAAGGCCACGATCAGCGCCAGCGCCCCGAACAGGCGCGCAAAGGGGCCGTAGCGGACCTCGAGGATGTCGCCCACGGTGTACTGCCCGAAGGTGCGGATCTTCGCGGCCACGAAATAAATGATGGCGATGCCGAGGAAGGCGCCGGCGGGCTGCCAGATGGCGCTCCAACCGGCGTAGGAGGCGTACTCGGCGCCGGCGATAAAGGTGCCCGAGCCGATCCAGGTGCAGACCAGCGTGAACACCATCTTGGTGAGCGTGAGCTTGCGCCCCGCCACCATGAAGTCGTCCTGGGTCTTGACCTGCCTGGAGCGGTAGAGATTGAACCCGGCCAACACCAGGAGATAGCCGAGAATCACCCACAGGTACCAGCTCATGTGCCCTCCCTCTCGTCACGTCGAACCCTGACGACGGTGCACAGATTACAGGGGACAGGGGGAAGGGTACAGGGGACGGGGAAGCGTGAGATGAAATGCCTGCCAGAGCCAAGGCGGTCGCGGAGAGGGGTCAGTCGCGGTCGCCGGAGGGCGGTGGCGCCGGGTCGGGGATGACGGGCTCGACGTCGCCATCCGCGATCTCGAGCTCGTGCGCGTCGGCGGCGGCAAGGAGCTCCCGCGCCTGGGCCTCGTGCTCCACCGGCACCAGGATCACGACCTCGCCGAGGCCGTCCAGCGTGAGCCCGTACACCGACCCCAGCGCCTCCCCGACCACACGCGCCGGGATCCCGTTGGCCCGCAACGCGGCGAGGATCGGCTCGGCGTTGATGTGGCCCTGCACGCGGAGCAGCTCGACCTCGCCCTCCTGGGCGTGAGCATGCCGGACGCCATCTCTCTCGTCACTCATCCGACCCTCCCCGGCCGCAACTTCGATCCGCCGCGGCGCCCCGCCGCGGCGACGCGGGCCCCATCGCCAGCGAGGCGCGACACGGGGCCGCTCAGGCCCCGACGAGCACAAGTTCCTTCTGAATGTCGCCCGCAACCTCCACGTGCCCCTCGGGGGTGATGTAGACGTCGATCTCCGTCCGGACCGCCATCTCGCCCGCCAGGTAGATCCCGGGCTCGATGGAGAAACATACTCCCGGCACCAGCATCCGGTCATCCCTGGTCTCGAGATTGTCGATGTTGACCCCGTTGCCGTGGACGTCCTCGCCGATGGAGTGACCGGTGCGGTGGACGAAGAAGGGGCCATACCCCGCCTTGTCCACCACCGCACGGCAGACGTCGTCGACCTCCCACCCCGCGACCGGCTGGCCCGCCGAGAAGCGGGAGCGGACGAACTGCAGGGCGGCGTCGCGCCCGTCCCGCACCACGGCGAACATCTCCTGGTACTTGGCCGGCGGCTTCTTGCCGACGAAGCCGCACCAGGTGATGTCGTAGAAAATCGCGCCGGGTCGATCGAGCTTGGCCCACAGGTCGATGAGGATAGTGTCGCCCTTCTTGATCGGCCGGGCGTTCTCGGGTGTCGGCTCGAAGTGGGGGTCGGCGGGCTGCTCATTGGTGCCGACGATGGGGAACTCGTTGTCGCAGGTGAGCCCCTCCTCACCGAAGCGCCGGACGATGAACTGCTGCACGTCGTAGGGCGTGAGCTTATGCCCGGAGCGGAGCTCCTTGCCGATGAGCGCGAAGGCCTCGTCCTTAATCGCCTGGACGCGGGCGCCGGCCTCGACATGGGTGGCGAGGGCATCCGCGTCGAGCACCGCCTGGAAGGTCTGCACCAGCCCCGCGGAGGACACCACCTCGCACCCCATCGAGCGCACCAGCTCGATGGTGCCGGCGTCGACGATGGACACGTAGGGGACGTTGCTCTCGGGGGAGTACTGCATGACAATGCGCGCGCAGCGCCCGAGCAGCTCACGCAGGGTGGCGTGGAGCTCGCGCCACGAGCGATACACGCGCTTCTCGCCCGGAAGCGGGTCGAGCTTCCCCGCCTCGACGGTCGAGACGATGCGGACCGGCTCGCCGACCGCCGGCACCCAGTAGAACCAGCGGCGGGTCGTGAACTTGCCGAAGTCGAGGCCGAGCACCTTGTAGGCGATCGCGTCCCGGTTGCGGAAGTCGTAGAACAGCCACCCGTCAACTCCCGCCCCCTTGAGCTCCCGCTGAATACGCGCGACGTCGAGCATGCCTGCCTCCCTGTTCGGCTCAAGGTTGAACGCCGCCGCGGCGCAAGTCAATTCGTTCCCGGACGGCCTGGAAACGCCTCCAGGTGCGCAGACGGGGCCGCAGTCGCTGCGTCGTGAGCAATCCAGGCTAGAATCACGACGTGCACGCGAGCGCGCCCGAGCCGCCACTCCGACCAGTCCCCGCGCTCTCTGCGGTCATGCCCGCCTACAACGAGGAGGCGATCCTCCCCACCACGCTGGCGGAGGCCGTCGCCGCTCTCGACGAGCTGTGCGCCGACTGGGAGCTGATCGTGGTCGACGACGGTTCCACCGACTCGACGCCCTCCCTCCTCGCCGAGTGGGCGGCGCGGGAGCCGCGCCTGCGCGTGCTCACCCAGACCCCGAACCAGGGTTACTCGAAGGCGCTCATCCGCGGCTTCCTCGCCGCCCGGCGGGCAGCCGTGTTCTACACCGACGCCGACGCCCAGTTCGACCTTCGCGAGATCGCACGGCTCGCGCCGCTCCTCGCCAACCACGACATGGTCGCCGGCTTCCGCCTCCACCGCCAGGACCCGCCCGTGCGCCTGCTCACCTCGGCCGTCTACAACGTCCTCCAGGGGCTCCTCCTCGGCGTGCGGGCGAGGGACGTCAACTGCGCCTTCAAACTCTTCCGCCGGACCTTCTTCGAGCGTGTCGAGCTCTCCAGCGACGGCTTCCTCATCGACGCCGAGCTCTACGCACGCGCCCGGCGGGCGGGGCTGACCTGGGCCCAGGTCGGCGTCACCCACCGGCCGCGCCAGGGGGGACGCACCACCGTGCGCGTCCGCACCATCTCCGAGACGCTGAGCGAGCTCTGGCGGCTGCGCCGGACGCTTGCCCGCGAGGCGTGAGTGACGCCGCGGCGCTACTCCCTCCTGCTCCTCGCCCTCGCCGCCCTCCATGCCGTGCTCGCCGCTCTCCTCCCGCTGTCGGGCGACGAGGTCTACTACTGGGACTGCTCCCGGCACCTCGACTGGAGCTACTTCGACCAGCCGCCGCTGGTCATCTGGGCGATGGTGCCGTTTCGCGCGTTGCTCGGCGAGACCGCGCTGGCCGTGCGCGCCCCGGCGATCCTCGCCAGCCTCCTCGTCGGCCTCTTCCTCCTGCCCCTCATGCGCCGGCTCGGGGGTGGGCCGCGCGAGGCGACCTGGGCCTACCTGGTGCTCCATGCCACGCCGCTCTTCTTCGTCGGGGCGTTCTACGCCTCGACCGACGCGGCCATGATCGCCGCCACGGTCGGCGCGACCTGGGCCGCGATCGCCGTCGCCCAGGGCGAGCGGCGGGGATGGTGGGGCTTCGCGTTCGCTCTCGGGGTCGGCTTCCTCGCCAAGTTCCCGGTCGTGCTCGTGCTCCCGGCGCTCCTGCCCGCGCTGCTTCGGCGCGAGGGTCGCGCCGAGCTTTCCCGCCCGGCGCCGTACCTCGCCGGTGCGCTCGCCGCCGTCCTCACCACCCCGGTGTGGCTCTGGGCGCTGCGCCACGACTTCGACAACATCGCCTTCCAGCTCGCCGGCCGCCATCGGGGCGCGGGGTTCACGCTCGGACCCCTCGGCGAGTTCGTGGCCGCTAACCTGCTCCTGGTGACCCCGTTCCTGCTCGTCGCCATCGTCCTCGCCTGGGCCCGCCGCCGGCGCGGCGCCGACGTCGCGTGGGCGACCATGCTCGTCGCCACCGCAACGCCCGTCGCGTTCTTCGCGCTCGTGGCGCTGCGCACCAAGGTGGGCGGTCACTGGGGCGGGCCGACCTGGGTGCTGGGGGCGGCGATCCTCGCCCTCACGCCGCTGGCATGCCGACGGTTCTGCGTCATCGCCGGCGCGGCGACCGGCGGGCTGATGACGGCCGCCGTGCTCGCCATCGTGCTCGCGCCGGAGCCGTTGCTGGCGACCGGGTGGTCCTACCACGGCAGCCGGCGCATCGCGACGCGGGCGCTGTCCGCCGTCGTCGGCAACGACGAGCTCGTCGCTGCAGTAGAGGCCCGCGTCCGCCCCGGGGAGCTGGTAGCGAGCGAGAGCTACAGCACCGCGCACCTGCTCGCGTTCCTCAGCCGGGGCCGGCTCGACACCCGTCTCTTCCACCAGCCTCGCGGCAGCCACGGCCTCGCCTCGCTGTACTGGTATCCACCCGAGAGCCTGCGGGGCCGCGACGTCCTCTTCGTCACCGAGCAACGCGACCCCGCCGCCGGGTTACGCGAACTCTTCGCCGAGGTCCGCGAGGAGGAGCCGATCGTCATCCGCCGCGGCGACGCGGTCGTCCGGACCGTCCGCGTCCTGCGCGCCACCGACCTTCTCGCTCCCGCCGAGGCCTTCACCCGCCTGCGCGAGGGGGACGGCGCGCGGTAGCGCTCAGGGGGCGGCGGGAAAGAAGCTGCAGGCGCGCTCGGTCAGGGCCGCGATGGTGAGCGAGGGGTTGACGCCGAGGTTGGCGCCGACCACCGAGCCGTCCATCACCCACAGCCCCGGCGCGCCGAACACAGCCCCATGCGGGTCCACGACGCCCTGCTCCGGCGTCGCGCCCATGGGGCAACCGCCCAGGATGTGCGCCGTGGTCGGGACGTCGAGGAGGACCTCGTTGAGGGCGCTCTGGGGGACGGCGTCGAGCTCGGCGGCCATCTCCCGTGCCACCTCGTTGGCGAGGGGGATGTACGCGGGCGGCACGACCTGGTCGTCGGGCGCCCGCGAGGTCAATGTTGGCCGGAACGGCCAGTACCAGCGACGCTCCGCCACCAGCCTGGTGTGGTTGTCGCGGGTCTGCATGACCAGAAGCACGACCGAGCGCGCGGCCTTACCCCAGGGCCTGGCAACCCGCAACGCGGCGATGGGATGGCGAGCCATGCGGCCGAGCCAGCGCAGCGGCCGCGGAACGCCGGGGCCGCCATCGGTCAGCAGCGTGCCGAGGAGCAGCATGACGTCGGCCCCCTTTGTGAAGCGCACCGGCTCCATGCTCGTCACCTCGTCGAGCTGCGCCGCCGAGGTGATGGCGATGCCCTCCCAGAGGTCCGCGCGGCTGCGCGAGGTCAGGCCGAGCAGTGCCTCCGAGTTGGTCCGGGTCAAAGTGCCGAGACGCGGCGACAGCCCCGAGATCGTTCCCCGCCGACGGCACTCGAGGAGCAGCGGCACCGTTCCCAGCACGCCGCCCGCCAGGACGACGCGCGCCGCCGTGAACGCTCCCCGCTCCGCGGCAAACCGGAGGGTGGCCCGCCGCCAGAGCACCCGCCACCCGCCTGCTGGCAGCGGCTCGAGCCGCTCCACCTGCGTCTCGGGGATGATCCGGACCCCGCGGCGCTCGGCGAGGTGGAGGTAGTTCCGGTCGAGCGTGTTCTTGGCGCCCTCGCGACATCCGGTCATGCACGCGCCGCAGAAGGTGCAACCGCGCCGCGCCGGGCCCTCGCCGCCAAAGTAGGGGTCCGGGACCTCGATGCTCGGCTCGCCGAAGAAGACCGCGACGTCGGTGGGGTGGTGGGAGTCGGCGCGCCCGCGTCGCTCGGCGGACCGGCGCAGGGCCTCGTCGGCGGGACCGAGACGGGGGTTGGGAACGACGCCGAGCATGCGCCGGGCCGTGGCGTAATGCTCGGGCATCTCGCCGCGCCAGTCAGCGAGGGAGCGCCACGCCGGGTCGTCCCACACCGTCGGCGGAGGCTCGAGGAGGGTGTTGGCGTAGACCAGGCTGCCGCCACCGACGCCGACCCCGTGGAGAACCAGCACCTCGCGCAGGAGGTGGAGCGCCCAGATCCCATGGCACCCCAGCCACGGCAACCAGAACGACTTCGGGATGTTCCAGTTGCTTGCCGCGAACTCCTCCGGCTGCCAGCGTCGGCCCTTCTCCAGGACCCACACGCGGTGACCGCGCTCCGCCAGGCGCAGCGCCGCCACCGACCCGCCGAAGCCGGAACCGACCACGATGACGTCGGTGTCGAAGCTCGTCCCCACCTGTCCCACTCCGTCCTGACCGGTACTGTAGGGCGGGAGCGAGGGTCCGTCAATCGAGGCCGAGCAGGGGTGACAGCACAGCGCGTTGCCAGAAGGGCGCGAAGAGCGCCTTGAGCGCGATGTCAGCGACGAGACCTGCGACGCCGAAGGCGATCCAGCGGCCCCGACCGCTCAGCGCCGGGAGCCCACGCCGCGCCAGCGGCTCGGCACACGCAACGCCGAGAGAGAGATACGCGACCACGCGCACGACCGCCCACGGATGCCACGCCAAAGCGGCGGCGGCGACGGGCGAGCCGCTCGCCGCCGCGAGCGCGGCCGCGTAGGCCCCCATCCAGCCGAACAGCACGGCGGCGAAGGCGAGCCCGGCGAGGCCCGCCGTTGCCACGCTGCCGACGGCGAAAGCCACGGCATGGAGGAGGTGCTGCGGGACGAAACACGTCGGGTCGGACTCGCACCCGACGCCCGTACGCGCCCACGCCGCCATCTGCGCGGCGTATTCGCCGGCACCGACGAAGCTCCGCGCACACACCCCAGGCGACCAGCGCTCGAGGGCAGGCAGCGCGGCCGCGAGTGCGACGCTCCACGCCGCCACGACACCGGCAGCGGTGAGCCGTCGTCCATGGCGCAGCGCCACCACGAAAGGCACCCACACGAGGGTGGCGAGCAACCCGGGAAGAAGGACGTGCACGCGCCGATCTTACGCCGGCACGGGAACACGGCCGACCCGAACTCCGTATGACAGTTCGTGAGTGACGCCCCGGTCTTCGCGGCCCGCGACCTGGTCAAGGTGTTCGGGCGGTCGCTGCGCGCCCTCGACGGCGTCGACCTCGCGGTCCGACACGGTGAGGTCTTCGGCCTGCTCGGCGCCAACGGCGCCGGCAAGACGACCCTGGTCAAGCTCTTCCTCGGCCTCGCCCGGCCCACGGCCGGCACTGTGCGGCTGCGCGGCCTCGACCCCCAGTGCAGGCACGCGCGTCGTCGCGTCGGCTACCTCCCCGAAGGGCATCGCTTCCCGGACTACCTCTCCGGCCAGGCGACCCTGCGCCTGTTCGGGCGTCTCGCCGGGGTGGACCGAGCGACTCTCGATCGGCGCATCGGAGAGCTGCTCGAGCTCGTCGGTCTCGGCGATCGCGGCGGCGACCGCGTTGGAAAATACTCCAAGGGCATGACTCAGCGCCTCGGTCTGGCCGCGGCGCTGATCGACGACCCCGACGTGCTCTTCCTCGACGAGCCCACCGACGGTGTCGACCCGGTCGGGCGGCGCCACATCCGCGACGTCCTCCTCGCCGCCCGCGACCGCGGCACCACGATCTTCATCAACTCGCACCTGCTCTCCGAAGTCGAGCGCACCTGCGACCGGATCACGATCCTGCACCGCGGGCGCGTGGTCCGGGAGGGCCGCGTCGAGGACCTCACGCGGCCAACCCTGCGCTACCACGTGCGCTTCGCCGAGCCGGTCGCCCCCGCGGTGATCCCACGCGTTGATGGCGTCTCCCTCGCCGCCATCAACGGCCACCTCGAGCTCACCGTCGACGACCTGGCCGCCCTCAACCGCTGGATCGACGAGGCCAGGGCGCGACGCCACGTCATCGCCGACGTCGCCCAGCAGCGCTCCGACCTCGAGGAGGTCTTCATCGACGTTGTCACCGGCGAGCAGGGGCACGAGGCGCCCACCGCTCCCTCTCGCTCGGAACCCGGTCCCCGGTCCCCTGATCCCGTGCCTCCTGCCTCGGACCCTGGACCCCGGTCCCCGGACCCCGGGAAGGGGGGTGAGCTGTGAGGACCTGGGCTCTCGTCGTCGACACCTGGCGCGAGGCGCTGGCGCGCTACACTCTGCTCGGGTTCCTCATCGCCTCCTCCCTCTACCTGCTCACCCTCGCCTTGGCCCTCAACCTCGACATCGTCGACGGCACGCTGGCGGCGGCGTCGCTGTTCGGCAAGGCCCTCGAGTTCCCTCATGGCGCAGCCCCGATCAACGAGGTCGTGCTCACGGTCGAGGCAACCTTCACGGGGATGGCGTACGGGCTCGGGCTCTTCCTCGCAGTTTTCACCACCGGCTCGCAGGTGCCCAACCTCGTCCGCCGCGGAACCGTCGACCTCTATCTCTCGCGGCCGCTCTCGCGCACCCACGTCCTCCTCGGCCGCTTCGCCGGGGCCGTCACGCTGGTCGCGGCGAATATCGCGTTCCTGTGCGGAGGCACGTTCCTCGTCGTGTCGCTGAAAACAGGCTACTGGAACCCCCGCTTCCTGCTCGCCGGGGGGATGATCTTCCTCGCCTTCCTCGCCTTCCTCGGCCTGATGGTGCTGGTAGGCGTCCTCTCGGGCTCGACGCCGCTGTCGATCATGCTGCCGTACGCGATCTACGTGGTCTCGCTGCCCCTCGTCGCCCACGACAAGATCGCCGCGGCCATGGACTCGCGCGTCGCGGCCAGCATCGTTCAGGGTCTCTACTGGGTGTTGCCCAAGTCCGCCGAGCTCGGGCGTGACATGATCCAGCTCGTGCTGGGAAAGGGCACGCCTTCGCTGGTCGCGATCCTGACCACTCTGGGCTTCGGAGCGGCATGCCTTGCCCTTGCCATCGTGTTGTTCAACCGCAAGAACTACTAGGAGGTCACCATGAAACGCTACGCTTTCCTGCTTGCCTTGCTCCTCCTGGCTGCGCCCCTCGCTGCCGCGCCGAGTGTGGAAGAGCTCCTGCCTCTCGTGCCGGCCGACGCCAAAGTCGTGGTGGCCGTGGACGGCGCGGCCCTGAAGGCCCACCCCACGGTCCAGGCCTGGCTGCTCGAGCACCAGGCGCCATGGAGCGGCATCGAGGGCGGGGGACAGGCGTTCCTGCGCGAAGCTGGGCTCGATCCGCTGCGTGACGTGGACGCCATGGTGGTCGCGCTCACCTTCGCCGGGCAGGACGAGAGCGTGCTCGCGCTCTTCGCCGGGCGCTACGACCCGGTCTCCCTTGGGGCCGCCCTGCTCAAGCAGGGTGCCACGCGCGTGTCCCTGGGCGGTCGCGACGCCTATCGCCTCCGCGACGTCTCCGACGACAGTGACGCCGAGCTCGTCCTCGCGCCGTCCCCCGACCTCGTCGTCTGCGGCAGCGAGCCGCTGGTGGCCGCGGCTCTTTCCGCCCGGGGCGCCGGCAGCACGCTGGTACGCGTCGAGATCGCCGTCGGCCATGTCAACCCCGCCGCCCCGTTCTGGATGGTCGCCGCAATCCCCGACGCTGCCCACCAGAGCGCCGGGCATGGCCACGAGGGTGAAGATGTCGATTCGACCATGCGTGGCGTGTTTCAGGCGTCGCGCGCCGTCCGCCGCGTGAGCGGCTGGGCGACCGTCGACGAGAACGTCGCTTTCCACGGCTTCGCGCTCGCCGACACGGTCGAGAACGCCGAGCTGCTCCGCGACGCCGTCAAAGGCGCCCTGGCTGCGTTGCGGTTGGAGGCACAGGGGAAGGCGCCGGAGCTGGTGGACGTCATGCGCGAAGTCGATGTGGAGCTCGACGGGGTCAACCTTGGGGTCAAGGGATCGGTGCCGGTGGCGCTGTTGGAGAAGCTCGCCAAGGAGCAACGACACGAGTGCGATGCCCGCCACGGCGTCGAGATCTGACCGCGTTTCCTCCCGCGGATAACACAGCCCGCCGCGCTGCGCGCGGCGGGCTTCATTTCAGGCGCAACGTGCGGTGGCGACAGCGCTTCGGGCGGCGCGCCGGCCGCCTCTTCAGTGCAGCCAGGAACCGCTGTGGACGTGGCGGCCGACGGCGCGGATGCGCGTGTCCTCCTCGGCAGCGAGCGGGCCGACGTCGAGGGCAGCGAGCGCCTCGTTCATCTCGGCGTCGTTCCTCGGCCCCGCCATGCACACGTTGAAGTCGGGGTTGGTGAGCACGAACCGGTAGGCGTCGCGGCCGCGCAATGGGGCTTCACCGGCCGGCATCTTCGCCGCCTTGAGCAGGGAACCCCAGCGGGTGGCGGTGTAGGCCACCATGCCGGGTCGTCCGGCCGCGGCGAGGTGGGGAAACACGTCGCGCTCCGCGCCGGTATGCGCCGCGTTGTAGCGGATGTGCAGGATCGCGAAGCGCGCGTCGGCGGCGAAGTCGACGAAGGCAGGCCGGTGGTGGGCCGAGACGGCCAGGTGCCGCACGGCGCCCCGCTCCTGCAGCCGGGTCGCGCGCTCCATGACTCCGTCTCGCACCGCCTGGTTGTACCAGCCGAGGAGCAGGACGTCGACGTGGTCGAGGCCCAGCTCGGCGAGCCCGCGCAGCACGCCCCGCTCGACGAGCCACGGCCAGCGCGCGTAGCTCTGCAGTACCACCACCAGCTGATCGCGACGGCCGCCGGCGACGAGATCGCGGATCGCTGAACGCATGCCCTCGGCCCTGCGACTGCCGTGGTAGAGGTAGTTGACCCCGCGGTCGAAGGCGCGCAGCACTCCGGCCTTCCCGATCCCGTACCCGCCCGCGAGCCCGAGCGGTCCGACCGACAACCCGGCCCTGCCAAGAACGACCCGCGACGCAAACCCTGGCACGTTCGTGCTCCCTTCGACAGCTGCCGTGGGGACCGAGCTGCGCCCACCGGAGGGCAGGAGCAAGACGATACTCCTGACCGTCGTCGCTGTCACACGACCCCAGGCGGCGTGTAGACTCGCCGCCTGGGGGAAAGAGAGTCACAGCTGCGTGGCGACTCCTCGCGCGTCGCCAACACCAACCGCCGGAGGCGAGCTTTGAGCTACCTGCGTTACCTGAGGCACCGCTATGACTACGATTCCATCCCCCAGTTCGTCCTTAACGGCATGGGCTTCCTGGGCCTCGAGATTCACCCCTTCTTCGTCTTTCTCGAGGGCATCAACTCCGTGGCTGTCCGGCCATCGCTGAGGCCACTCGAGGAGCTCGAGGTCGGTTTCGTGGGGGCAGAGGCCATGTCCACCATCGTGGCGCTCCCGGACCGCAAGTTCCCCGAGAGCACGCTGCTCGGGAGGCTCGCACAAGGCCATCACTGCTTGAGCGCGCAGCGGGGCGGCGAGCTCGTCGCCTTCACGTGGTGCAGCCCAAACACCTGGAGCCATTGGGGCCGCCTCGCTCTGCTACCGAACGAGGCTTACCTCTACGACGCCTACACCGCGCTCGCCTTTCGCGGGCGGGGGATCGCACCGGCCCTGAGGTACCGCCTCTACGAAGAGCTCTCCAGCAAGGGAAAGGTCCGCCTCTACAGCGTCTCCGAGCGCCTCAACCGACCAGCGCTTCAATTCAAGAGAAGGCTCGGCGCCACGATCATCGACCGTGGTGTCCACGTCATCCTTCTCAAGCGCCTGCACCTCGGTCGTGCGGCCGCCTCGCCGCGGCATCGGGACTATCGTCACCCCTCTCTGGACCTCGGACTGCGAGGCGCGTGAGAGGAGGACGAGGAGTTGCGAAACATCGCCGCACAACCTCTTCACCTCAAGACGGGGCCCGGCGAGGAGTTACCTGCCTCGCCCGCCGCGGCAGAGACGGCAGGTCGCTGCCTCCGCCCTGCCCGATCCTGGCGCTCCCGAAACAAGCGAAGGCCCGACGCGTGTGCATCGGGCCTTCATACTCTCCGTCGGGCTCGCTCCCGCTCGCCCAACG
>Ga0315287_10003104_pt1 | contig 15951 bp, 11 predicted proteins | sample YL17G11_0_MG_FD_205037 | JGI IMG/M metagenome (GOLD analysis project Ga0315287, IMG submission 205037) | Sediment microbial communities from Yellowstone Lake, YNP, Wyoming, USA - YL17G11_0 | ecosystem: Environmental > Aquatic > Freshwater > Lake > Sediment | place: USA: Wyoming | collected... | reverse complement strand
CCACCAACGCGCCGGTGAGAATCAGGAAAACGAACCGGCGGCGGCCATACAGGAGCAAATACCGGGCCGCGAGTCGATAAAGGCCGAGAGCCCCGAGGGCCGAGACCAGGGTCGCCGCCACCCGACCGGGCTGGTCCAGGTATAAAGCCAGATACGCCGGAACGATGAGCCCGCCGGGGACGACCCCGATGATTTCGGCGAACAAGAGGGCGACAGGCAAGCCGATCAGAAGGGTGGTGATCATGGGGCGGGACTCCCGACGGCGTCCCAATGTTCGATCAGGGCCCGGCCGATCCCGGCGATATTCCCCACGCCGACCACGACGGCTTCTCCCTCGGAAAGCGGCCAAATCGCGGCCATGACTTTGTCCGCGGACCGGCCGGAGACCGCGCCGACAATCGGGATCCCCTCGCCCCGGGAAAAGCGGATCCGGGCCAGGGCCGAAGCTTGCTCGCCGATAAAAACGAGCCGGTCGAATTCGGCGAAAAAGCCGGACCGGATTGCGGCTAACCACTGCCGGGTCCGCGACGCCCGATCGGCCCGCAGATTGACCAGGGCGATTAACCGCCGCCCGGCAAAGGGCGAACGGCGCCGGAGCCTCTCCAGGGCGAGGCGGGTCGATTCGGGCTCGTTAGCCGCGAACAGGCCGGCCAATCGCCAGGATCGTCCCGAAAGGGGTGATACCGCCGTCCATATTCGCAGACTCCCGAAATCAAGCCGGGCGGCGGCGATCCCCCGTAGGGCGGTCGCCCGATCGACACCGAAATGAGCGGCCGCGGCCAGGGCCAGCCGGAGATTGTCCGGGAAATCGAACTCGGACGGCACGTCGCCTTCCTCTTCTGAAGAAATGGGAATTACTCGGCTCCGTAACTTCCGGGCCGCGTGATCGAAGACCGGATATCGTTCCCGGTCCGGAAGGAGAATTGTTCCCCCGGGCGGAACGGCCGCAGCCAGAGAAGCGGCAATCGTCTCTATCGTCCGCCCCATCTCCTCCTCATGATCGAGACGAACGTTCGTCACGACAAGCAACTCAGGGCGGATGATTTTCTTGGATTCAGCGGCCAGGCATTCCGGGCCGATACTCATCATCTCTGTAACTAGGGCGTCCGCCCTCAATCGACCGGCCAGGGCTAAGACACTTTTTTGCTCCAGAATCGAGGGAAGCCCGTTCCTCTGGATTTCGCGCTCCTCACCGTCGGGCAAAATAATCGCGGGCTTCGAACCCGTGGTTTTGGCCAGAACCGTCCGGCCCGAAGCCCGGAGGGCCGCGGCGATATATCGAGTCACCGTGGACTTTCCCCGCGTGCCGGTGACGCAAACTCGGATCGGGATTCGGGCCTGAAGCCGTATTAAGTAAAGACGTTCGACGATTAATAGGCTCATAAACACAAAAACAACGACGGCCGCGGGAAGGAGGACGCTCACGGCTTTATTTTATGGAAACGGAAGGCAAAAAACCATTGTTTTAATCCCTCTCGCGGAATTGCCGGCGGCTTCCTTCGAATCCCGTCTCGCAACGGACACCCGTGCACTTCCTTCTGTCTAGAGTGTCCGGAATTTTCACAGCGCTGAGGCCCCGCCCTGATTCGGAAGCCTCAATAAGGACGGTGAAGCGCCGGGCGCACCCAAAAAAAAAGAGGCGGAAGATTGGGTGTCTTCCGCCTCCCCACTGAAAGGAAGAGAGTTGAAGGATATATGGGAAGGCACTCTATAGGTGCCGCCCCAATTAAGTGCAGTATTCATGCCAATTTGAAATAAATTTTCCCCCTGGAGCCGCCTTTTCGAGGAGCTCCAAAGTCGAAGTTTCGTAAACTTTTTTTTCCGGTATGTAAAAAAAAATAAAAAAGCCCCCCCGGCCTAATTTCCGAGTTTATCATTCCGGCTGGAGAGAACCCCCGCCGTTTCGGCTCCCACATTAATAAAGACCTTATTTCCCGGTGTTTTGTCCCACTCCCAATAAAAATATATTCGGGATATCCCGGAAGCAGAGACCGGCCGATCGCCCGGAGCCCTCCTCCTGAAGTTCCATTTTTTAATCCGCAGGATCGATCCCTGGCTATTCCTCCACGAACGAATATTGTGGAATCCCGCGAGGGGATTGAAAGAATCCTTCATTTTCAATAAGATAATAACACTCCGGCCTAGTGATATGGACGAAATCCGCGATCTATTGAAGACGAAACGCTTTCTCGAGGAAGTGACAAAAACCGTCCTCGCCGTCATCCGGCACCGCTGTCCCTCCCTGTCGAATGTCGAAGGGGAGGATATCACCCAGGAAGTTCTCCTGAAAATAATAAAATCCGTGGAGCGCGGGACAAAAATCGAAAATCCGAGGTCATATATATGGAGAGTGGCTTATACGACCGCTCTGGACATTCTCGAAGGGAAAGCGGACGAGGTGGCCTCCGCCGTTGAAATTGAAGCGCGGGAGGTCGAAAAGATTCAAGACTCTTGGAGTCTCGGCGCTCCGCGCGGTCAGAAGGAGCTTCGTCAAGACCTGGATCGGATGTTCCAGGCCTTATCCGCCGATCGGCGGCGGATTCTCAAGTTGTTTCTCCTGGGGATGAACGCGAAGGAAATTGCCGATCACCTGGATTGGACCCACTCGAGAGTGAGGCATTTATATTACCGGGGATTGAGGGATCTCCGGCGGATCATCGACGCAAGACTGACGAAAACGAACATCGAGGACCATGAGGGAACGCCCGAACCATTCGAACAGAGAGAGCTGTCCGGGAAAAGAAGAATTCGTCCGGTTCTTTCTGGATAAGACACCGGCCGCAGCCGGGGAAGAACTGGCGGATCATCTTCGATTCTGCGACGCCTGCCGGCGGAAATTCGAGATCCTCCGGGACGTGGGTCCCGCTCTCCGCGACGAAAAAGCCCGCCTCCGTCCCTTGGCTCGAGCCAGCCGCCGAGAACTCCGCTCCCGATTCCGGAGCCTGGAACATCCCGGACGAGGGTCGAGAGTTCGCCTTTTCAGCGCGGTCGGCGCCTCTCTCGGGGTGGTTCTCTTTGGGATTTTCCTGCTTCGAAGCCCGCACTCCCCAGACACCCTGCGCGGTTCCATAAAACCGCTGTCCGGCCTGGCGATCCCCGAGGGTCCGCTCGCGGAAGCCCCCCGGCTGTTTTTCTGGACAGGCGTTCCCAAGGGCGATTCATATAGCTTTGAACTGATTGATGACGAACTCCAAACCCTCGCGAAACTAACGACCCACGAGGCCTGGATCCTGATCCCGGAAACGGCTCAAAAGCGTCTTCGTTCCGGACGGACCTATCTCTGGACGGTCGAAGTGATCAGCGACGATAACTTGAAGATCGGAGAGATCCGCCGCTATTTTGAACTGCGCTGATCACCCTCCCGGCCGACCGGGGCGAAATCATCGCCCTTGAAGAACGAACGGCGCCCAATAAAACGGGTGGCGATATTTTGAATCCAGAAGTTCCAGCTTGGCCCGGCGGAGCGCCTCCGCCTTGCTCCGGCCCGCGGTGAAATGCCGGTAAAAAGCGGCCATGAATACGGAGGCGGTTTGATCGTTGACGCTCCATAAACTGAGTAAAACAGACTTTGCCCCGGCGGCCAAAAAAGCGGACGAGATTCCGCTGAGGCCTTCCCCTTTTTCCAAGAGCCCCGCGCCCGTGTCGCAGCCGGAGAGGACCAGGAGATCGGCCCGGAGATTCAGGGGGAAGACGTCGTTCGCCTGAACGAATCCGTCCTCAGCGCCGGCCGGATCCCTTCGCAGCACGAGGGCCGACCTTTGCCAGTTGCGATCGTCAAAAAACCCGTGAGCGGCAAAATGGATGATCCGGAAATCCGCCAGCGGCAGAGCTTTGAACCGATCCTCCCGGGCTTTCTTTCCCAACAGCACCTCCGTCCGGCGGCGAGGAAAAAATTTTCGGATCGTCTGAATTTCCCCGACTCCGTACGGCAGCCGGGGAAACTCGATTTCCTCCGCATCCGATAATCCGAAGGCCCGGAGGGAAAAGGGGTTGGCCACGCCTAGAAAATCCATCCGGAAGGACTCCGGATTCGGACGATCCGCGATCCGGATCAGGGCGGAGGCGGACGGTCCGTAAACAATTTCGCAATCCTCGATAAGAAATCGGTCGCGGCCGTCCGCGGTCCGAAGAAGCGTCTCGAACGGAAGGTAATTCAGGATCCCGTCGGGAATGACAATCAGCGTCTTCGCGTTGCGGCTTAAGCGCTCCCGGAAGGGCGCCAGTAAAACCTCGGACAAAACCCGACTTCCGGCCGCACCGCGAAAATCCCCGGTCTCGATCAGGGTCAAGAACTTCAAGTAGTTGGCGATTTGCGGCCGGAGTTCGGCCTCGGACGGAAGTTCAACGACCCGCAAAGCGTCGGTCCCCGCCAGAAAAGCGAACGATCTCGATTCGCCTAGGACATATTCCAGAAGAACGGTCTCCGGATCCAAGAGCTTGGCTCGAATATCGTCGAGACCGGCGGAAAAAATCCTGGGAGCCTCGGCGGCCCGCCGATGGAGGCCGATGAGGAACGCCAGCCGATCGTCCTCGGCCCGTTCGAGCCGGCGGAGGAGTTCGCTTCGGCGGGCGGACGGAAGGTCCGGATCCTGCAGAGCGATTTGGAGTTGGGTCACCGCCCGGTTAAACGCGGGGCCCCGGGCGGCCCAATCCGGAGACTCGAACCCGGTCCTGGTCAGGTCGAGTCCCGATAAAAAGCCACGGGCCTTGGACCTTTCGGCGTATTCGAAAGCTTCCCGATCGAATCCCAGGGAAGGTTCTTCCCGGTGAAGATCCCACAGAAGACCGATGAGGGTCTCATAGATTCCGATTTTATCCTTTCGAAAATTGGACTGGAAGGTTCGATCCGGCATTCCCAAACCGACGTTCTCGATCAACTCCAACGCCTTCCGGTAAAAACTCGCCGCCTCGAGGCGGTTCCCCAAGGCCTCGTTGGCCTGGGCCAATCCCGATAACGCCCGCCAATGGGCTTCTCCCAGGGGAAATGACCGAACCGCTTCCAAGGCCGATCGGAAATGGCTTTTTGCCTCGCCAGGATTTCGGGCCAGCAGGAAAGCATCCCCTGTCATCACGAGAAGCAGAGCCTCCCGTCGAAGACGGTCGGCGTTCGAAAGCGGCGCCGTCTCACCTCCGGCGGCGAACAATTGATTGAGCCTTCGCGGAAGGTCGTCGTTCTTGGGTGAGCCGGAGGGCGCTTCGAACCGGTGAATCCCCGGACCCAAGGTAATAGCGTCTCCCTCCGTCATCCGCCCGCAATTCCAGACGACGATGTCGCGGACGGTGAACGCATCATGATTGGAGCCGGCAAAGGCGACTTCGGCGTTAGCCACGAACGCCCGGCCCACCTGGAGACTCCGGGCGTCGTTCGTTCTGAACGGCTCGGCGCACCCGTCGGCGATGATATCCGACAGCCGGGCGGACCCCCGACGGAATTCGCGATCATTGATCGAGATCCCCTCCTGGAGATTGAACAAAGCCAAGTTCCGCCCCGTCCAGAGGACATCGGGGCTGTCCCGTTGGAGGACGCCGATATCGGAATTTTTAAGGATGAAGCCGTCGATTTCGCAGGCCGCCCGGACGATGAAGACGGCCGATCCGCGTTCCGTCGATCCGTAAACGGCGGCCCCGAAGGCGTTCTTCGCCCGGAGGCGGATCGGCTTGTCGATGACGATGTTTTTCTCGAAATAGAATCCATCGTCCACCTCGACGACATCGCCGTCCTTGGCCGCCGCGACCGCCTGGGATATCAGGACATGATCCTGAGGGACGCGGATCACGGCCGCGCGGAGGTCGGCCGCCCCGAACGCCGTCACAAGGACGATTCCGGCCCCCGGCCAAATCCGGCTCCAAATAACCCGCATGGTTTTTTCATTTTACCACGGCCTGACCCGGGATTGTTGACGGGTGTTTCTTTCGGCAATTTCGGGGCCGGAGGGAAGACCTTGATTTCAACGGAAACGAACGATAAGATGACGTTCCCGAAAACCATGATCGAATCCGTCGCCCCCTCCGCCCCTCCCACGGATCCCTTCACCCGACGATTGCCGCTGCTTCTTCTTTTATTCTTTGGAAGCGGGCTGGCCGCTTTGATCTACGAAATCGTCTGGTTCCAGATGCTTCAACTCATCATCGGTTCATCGGCGGTTTCCCTGGCCGTTCTTCTCGGAACTTACCTGGGCGGATTAGGTTTGGGCGGGCTACTTCTGCCGCGCCTGATCCCCGTCCGGATCCATCCGCTCCGGGTCTACGCCGGGTTGGAACTCGGCATCGGCGTCATGGGTCTGGCGGTCCTGTTCGGCCTGCCGATTCTCGGCCGATTCTACATGTCCCAAGCCGGGGCCGGATTCGCCGGGCTCCTCCTTCGCGGGACGATTTGCGCCGCCGGCCTGATCCTCCCGACGCTCCTGATGGGGGCCACGCTTCCGGCCGTCGCCCGGTGGGTCGAATCGACGTCCCAGGGGGCGCCTTGGCTCGGATTTCTCTACGCCGCCAACACAGCCGGAGCGGTAGGCGGTTGTCTTCTGGCCGGATTCTATCTCCTTCGATTCCACGACCTGGAAACGGCGACATTCGTCGCCGTGGCTGTCAATGGATCGATCGCCGCCTTGTCCTGGCTCGCGGCCGGCCGGTCGCCGCGGCCCGCACCGAGTCCCCCGCCGGTTCCGGAAGATACGGGGACGGCCAGCCGTCGGGGAAAGATTTGGACGATCCATGTCGCGATCGCTCTCTCCGGTTTGGCCGCCTTGGGGGCCGAAGTGATCTGGACCCGGCTTCTTGGCCTCATCCTCGGAGGGACGGTCTACGCGTTCGCTCTTATTTTGGCCGTATTTTTATCCGGGTTGGCCGTCGGCGGCGGATTGGGGGGATTTCTCAGCCGGCGGAAGACCCCGCCACGGGTGATCCTGGGGTATTGCCAATTTCTTTTGGCGGGCGCGATCGCCTGGACGGCTTATCAACTGGCTCAATCCCTGCCCTATTGGCCCATTTCTCCATCTCTCTCCCAGAATCCCTGGCTCCACTTTCAGCTCGACCTGGTTCGGGGTCTCTGGGCGGCTCTTCCTCCCACGATTCTCTGGGGAGCGAGTTTTCCCCTGGCCCTGGCTGCCGTGTCCGCGGAGCGAAGGGATTGGGGGAAGCGGGTCGGCGGCGTTTATGCTTCCAATACCGCCGGAACAATCGCCGGCGCGGTGGGATTCAGCCTGGTCCTGATTCCCCGGTTCGGCACGGCCGTCTCGCAACGGATCCTCATTTTCGTTTCCCTGGCGGCGGCGTTATTTGCCTTCCTGCCCGCGGGACGAGAGGCCCGAAAAATCCAGGCACGTTCGGGTCTCGCCCGATCGGTCGGGAAGGCGGCCGGGTGGACCGTCGCCGCAATCGCCGCGGTCGCTCTGGCCTGGTCGGTTCCGGGAGTTCCCTGGGAGCTCATCGCCTACGGCCGGCAGTTGCCGACCAAAGCGGGCCAGGCCCGTGTCCTCTATGTGGGTGAGGGCTTGAATTCGTCGGTCGCGGTGACGGAACTGGAGAGCGGCGACCGGAATTTTCACGTCAGCGGCAAGGTGGAGGCGTCGAGCGTGGCCCAGGACATGCGCCTGCAGAGACTGCTCGGCCACCTGCCGATGCTTCTTCATCCGAATCCGAAATCGGTTCTCGTCGTCGGCTGCGGCGCGGGCGTGACCGCCGGATCGTTCGTCCTCTCCCCAGGCATCGAACGGATCGTCATCTGCGAAATCGAGCCCCTGATCCCCGAAGTCGTGGCCCGTTATTTCGGACGGGAAAACTTTGACGTCCTGGACGATCCGCGCGTCGAAGTCGTCCTCGACGACGCCCGTCATTACATCCTGACGACGAAAGACACCTTCGACATCATCACGACCGATCCGATCAATCCCTGGATCAAAGGATCGGCCGCTCTTTATTCCCGTGAATACTATGAACGATGCCGGACGCGATTGAATCCCGGCGGGGTCATCGCCCAATGGGTGCCCCTCTACGAGAGCACGATAGCCGCCGTGAAAAGCGAAGCGGCGACGTTTTTTTCGGTGTTTCCCGGCGGGACCATTTGGAGCAACGACTTCAACGGCCTGGGTTATGACGTCATCCTCCTCGGGAGGGATCGACCGGCCGTTATCGATGTCGATGAAATGGAAGTGCGGATCGGCGAGGCGAGGTACGCGGCGGTCGCCGGATCCCTCAAGGAAATCGGATTTCGGACGGCCGTCCAACTCTTGGCCACTTACGCCGGCCGCGACGACGACCTGAAAATTTGGTTGAAGGACGCGCCGATCAACCTCGATCGGAACCTCCGCCTTCAATACTTGGCCGGATTGGGAGCCAACGCCTACCTCAGCTATGCCATCTACGACGAGATGGTGTCTCATTACCGGTTCCCCGCCGACCTGTTCTCCGGGACGCCGGAAACTTTGGAAGCCCTGAAATCCGCCCTGGCTCTCTTTAAGAAGGAAACGAGCGAAATCCCAGCCTCGGCCGGCCTTCGGCAAGAGGGACCGGAATCAGACCGCCCGGCCGGCCGCTAAATCGTCCTTGGTCAGGAGATAATCGATCGACCGGTTCAGGGCGTTGAGATCGAGGGGTTTGGCGAAGAAATGGCTGATGCGGAGCCGGGACAACATATCCGGCTCGATGAGTTCGGCGAAGGCCGAAATCATGATCACTTCGCCGCGATATCCGGCCTGCCGCAGGGACCCGATGAGGTCGAGACCGTTCATGTCGGGCAGACGGTAATCGGCGATAATCAAATCCACCGGGACGTTCTTGAATCGGGCCAGGGCTTCCTCTCCATCCTTGGCCAGGTAGACCCGATAATTCTTATTGAGAATAAGGAAAAAAGTTTTGCGAATGGATTCTTCATCATCCACGACAACGATCTTTTTGGTAGGCATCTTAATAATCCTTTCTTCTACCCAAACCGTAATATTGCAGGATTTGTGCCAACCTGATCAGCCGGATTCCAGGGAGGGATAAGGAACGGCCGAAATAAAAGAGAATAAGGCCGTAAGGGTTCTTCGGAAAATGTAAACTATCCGGAATTCAACCGAAGAGTCAGACTTCCAGGCCATAATCCTTGATTTTTTTATCCAGGGTCGGCCGGCTGATTTGAAGAATCTGGCTGGCCCGTGTTTTCGATCCCTTGACCGCGGTCAGGACGTATTGAATGTATTCCTTTTCGACCTGCTCCAGGGATACGAGGTCCCGGGCGAACGATTTTTTCTCCTCCGTCTCCAGGGGCAGATTCTCAATCAGGACGACATCGCCTTTGGCCAGAATGACAGCCCGGATCAGGGCGTTCTCAAGCTCCCGGACATTGCCCCGCCAGGAATGTTCGCTGAGCGCGGCGATGACTTCGGGAGGAATTTTGCGGACGTTTTTTCGCAATTCCCGATTGATCTTCTCGAGAAGATAGGCGACCAGGTCCGGGATGTCCTCCTTGCGTTCGCGGAGTGAAGGCAGTCGGATTTCGACGACCTTGAGACGGTAGTAGAGATCCTCCCGGAACCGTCCGCTTTCGATCAGGGCCCGAAGGTTCTGATTGGTCGCGGCGATGATCCGGGCTTCGGTTTTAAGAACCTTTTCCCCGCCCACCTTCATGAAATCCCGCGATTCGATGACCCGGAGGAGTTTGGACTGCAGATTGGTCGAGACGTCGCCGACTTCGTCCAAGAACAGGGTCCCTTTGCCGGCGATCTCGAACTTCCCCTTGGTTTCGCACACCGCGTCGGTGAAAGCGCCCTTCACATGGCCGAATAATTCGCTCTCCAGGAGGGTGTCCTGAATGGCCGAACAATTGATGACGATGAAAGGCTCCTCCCGCCAGGGGCTGTTGTAATGAATCGCCTTGGCGACCAGCTCCTTGCCGGTTCCGCTGTCGCCCTGGACCAAAACATTCGTCCGCGTCCCGGCGACCGAACCGATCAGTTTGAAAACCTCCCGCATCGGGCCCGATCGGCCGATAATATTGTCGATCGTGTATTCCCTTTGCTTTTCCTGGACAAGGTAATTGACCTTTTCCTCCAAGGCTTTGACTTGAAAGGCCTTCTCGACAGTCAGATCAAGGGCAATGAAATCAAGCGGCTTGACCAGATACTCGAAGGCTCCGGATTTGACCGCCTCGACCGTTGTTTTCATGTCGTCAAAAGCGGTCATGATGACGACGGTGGTCCGGGGAGATCCCTCCCGGATCCGCCGGAGGACCTCCAATCCGTCCAAATCCGGAAGGCGGACGTCGAGGAGAACGAGGTCGGGATTCTGATCGGCCTGAGCGGTCAAGCCGCTTTCGCCGTCCTCGGCCGTCCGCGTCTCGTATCCCTGCCGGCTCAAATGGGAACTCAGCGTTTTGCGGATCAAGGGATCGTCGTCGATGATCAGGATCGATTTCATAGCTCCCTCGCGATAGGTAAGAGGATTTCGAATGTCGTTCCGGGTCCGGACGATCGGACGACGCGGATCGTTCCCCGATGAAGCTCGATGAGCTTCCGGGCGTTGGCCAATCCCAGTCCGATGCCCCAGGACTTGGTCGTGAAAAAGGGTTCGAAGACGTTTTCCCAATCTTTTTCGGGAATACCCGAGCCGTTGTCGGAGACCCGGATCCGGATCCGGCGGCCGCGTTTATCGTCTTTCACCACGGCCGAAAGGACGATGCGGCCCTCATTCCCGACCGCTTCCACGGCGTTGCGGAGAAGATTGAGAAACACCTGGCGCAGACGGTCGCCGTCCACCAGAAATTCCGGAAGCGATTTGTCCAGCCGTTTTTCGAAGGTGATCTTCTTTTCCCGGAAAGCGTCTCCCATCATTTTCAGGGATTCGTCCACGATCTGCTCCACGGCGAAGGAGGCTTTCTGCAGCTCCGTGGCCCGAGTGAAATTCAACATTTCCTTGATGAATTTCTCGATCTGGGCGATGCCTTCCCGGCTCAGGGTCAGATGCTCGCGCTCGACGTCCGTGAAACCTCCGTCCTCGAGGACCTTTTGGATGTTGAGTTTGACGGAGGTCAGGGGGTTTCGGATTTCATGGGCGATCGAAGCGGCCAGACGTCCGATCTGGGCCAGTTTTTCGGATTGGACCAGCCGCCGTTGGGCCTCTTCGGTTTCGCGCCGGGCGGCTAAAAGTTTTTCGGCCATGTCGTTGAAGGATTGGGCCAGGTCGCCGATTTCATCGCCCGATCCCGGCTCGATCCGATGGCCGAATTCTCCCTGGGAAATCCGGACCGTTCCCTCGACGAGCTTTTTCAACGGCCGGGTCATCCGGCGGGCCAGGAGCGACGTTCCTCCCAGGCCGAACAGAAACCCGCCCAAGCCGATGAGAATCAGGGCTCCCCGCGTCCGCCTGACTTCGGCCCTCATCGCTTCCAGCGACAGTCCGATTTTAACCGAGCCCCATTTATCGGACGATCCCTCGGCGAAGATGGGAATTTCAACCTCGAGGATCTCGCGGGTCCGGCCGGAGAGGGTTACGTCCCGCGCCCGGGTCGCGACCGTGTCCTGATTAACGGAACCCTGAAACAAACTGGATTGGAACTGCGGCAGCTGATCGGCGATCCCCGAACTATAGACCAGAGGGGTCGCGTAGAGGTCGTAAAAGACGACATAGAGAAGAGGCTCCGTCATCCGGCGATCGATATCGCGCTGGATGCCGTCCACGTCCCAAGTCAAAATCAGCTGAAAGTTCCGGTCGGCCATATTCCGGGCAATGAGGACGGCCTTGTTTTTCGACTCCTCGTAGATCGTGGAGACTTCCTTCTGTTCGATGACCAACAGAATCGAACCGACGAGAAAGACCAGCAGAAGGGTGAACCAGAGAAGAAACCGCGTCTGGAGATTGAATCGGATCCTCAAGTCGTCTCCCTCATCGGACGAACGTGACCTCCCGAAGGTCGATATACATCGCCCCGAGCGCGGGGATTCTCAAGCCGCGGATAAACGGCTGGACGGCCAGCCGCCGCTCGAAGGAGAACAAGGGGACCGCCGGGACTTCGCGGCGGAGGATCTGCTCCATCTCCCGGAAGAGATCCAAACGCTTGGTCCTCCCGGATTCGAGCACCGCGGATTCGAGGAGCCGTTCGAATTCCACGTCCGAAAAACGGGCCGTGATCCGGTTCGCGGGGGACGACTTGGCGAACAACGGCTGAATGACGTTTTCCGGATCGGGATAGTCCATGACCCATTCGAGAAACACGAAATACGGCCGGGTCATATCCGTCATTTCGGCATAGCTTCGAAAATATTTGGGGGCTAAAACGACGCCCACGACCGCGAATTGCCGGATCAGCTCCCGGATGAACGGCGCGTCGCTCATTCTTTGGGCCGCCGGTATAAAAAGGAGGATCTCGGGAAACGCTTTGCTGCTGAAATATCCCTCCTCTTCAAGAATCTGCCGGGCCCGCTCCGGATCGGGATTCCCGGGATCGATGGAGGGAAAAAATCCCGGCAGTTTGGCCGGGATGTAAGTATGGTTCGCCCGGACGGTGAAGGCGGCGGAGGAGGCGGATTCGACCAGCTTGTCCTTGTCGACCGCCAAAGACATCGCCCGCCGGACGCGGGTCCGGTCGAACGGGGGATTGGCACAGCTCATCACCAAGAACGAGATGTTAAAGGCCCCGCCTTCAACGACTTGACACCCTAAGCGGGTCAGATCGGCGGAAAAGGGGGCGATATCCACATCCCGATCCGCGAATTGATCAGAAGTGAAATAGGGACTGTATTCGACGGCTGTGAGCCGCGGTTTCCGGCCGTGATAAGCAGGATTGCGAAGAAGACGGACACCAACGATGTCCAACTGGGGGCTTCGCATCCATAAATCGAACTGGAACGGACCTGTCCCGATCGGATGAAAAAAGAAGGTCTGGCCCTGTCTCTCGACCAGCTCCATAGGAAGAACGCGGCAAAAGCTCATACTCAAAAGACTGAGCGCCGAGACAAAGGGATATTTCCACTCGAGTTCAAAAATGGAAGGGTCCAGGATCCGGAAGCCGGAAACCCCCGCCGTCTTCCCCCGGACGAAATCCTCGGCTCCGACGACCTTATCGAGAAAGAGTTGACGATAGGGGGATTCGGTATCTTTCCGCAGGAGACGCTCGAGAGAAAATTTGACGTCCGCGGCCGTCAGGGTTCGGCCGTCGTGAAAACGCACGCCTTTGCGGAGGTAGAACGTGTAGCATCGGCCGCCCTCAGAGATGTTCCAATACTCGGCCAGGTCGGGGACGATGTTGAGGTTGTCGTCCAACCGGACGAGGCCGTCGAAGATCTGCTGGCCGATGAAAACCATTTCCCCCTTCGCCGGATCGAGTTTCGGCTGGAAGGACGTTTCAAATCCCTGAAACCTCAGGGTATCGCGTTCGGGATTTGGTAGCTGAGGCGGTTTTTCGGTCGCGGAAGAGACGGATAAACACAAAATCGAACCGGAGACAATTCCAAGTAGTCCGGTCCGGATCGCGGTGCGGATAGTCATACCCTTCATTTTCATTATAATCCAAGCTCGCTTTAGGCACAAAAGTAGACTTCAATTAATTGCAATCTTCGTGCCAAAAAGTGGGCTGAAAATATCCCTGAAAAGTGTGCTCGCGAACAGAAAACCGAAGAAAACGGACAAAATATGTAAATTATATTTACATTTATTATTTTGAAGCCTGATCGATGACCTTCTGCAAAACCCGCATAGTGTTCCCGCTCCAGATTTTCGCGATCTGGGATTCGGTGTAACCGCGGCGAAGAAGTTCCATTGTCAGGCGATACATTTCGCTGACGTCATTGCAATCGGTCACTCCGCCCCCGCCGTCGAAATCGGTCCCGATTCCGATGTAATCGATCCCCACGAGCTTGATGACATGCTCGATATGGTCGACGATATCCCTGACCGTGGCCCGCGTCTCGGGGTATTTCTGCGCGACGGCCTGATAGGCGGCCAGAGCTTCGGCCCGTTTCGCCTCATCCTGCAGATTCCGCAGACTCCGGCGCGGACCGTATTTTCCCTCGAGCTCCTTAAGAGCCGCATCCCGCTCCGGATTGGGCTTGGGCGCCACAAGATATCCCGAGAGGAAACACATCTGGATGACTCCGCCGTTCTCGGCCAGGGCTTTGATCATCTCGTCGGTCATATTCCGGGGATTGTCGCACAGCGCCCGGCAACAGGAGTGAGTGGCGATGATCGGGGACTTGGAGACTTTTAAAACGTCGGCGTACGAGCGATCCGACAGATGGGAGACGTCGATCATGATTCCGAGGCGGTTGCATTCAGCCACGACCTTACGACCGAACTCGGACAAGCCCTTGTCCTCGGGATTCGTCCGTTCCGTCCCGCTGTCGCAGATTTGGTTGTCGGCCGAATGACAGAGGGTGATATACCGGACGCCGCGGCGGGCGTAGGCTTCGACGAGCGAGAGATCTTCGCCGATCGGATAGCCGTTTTCCATACCGACGAAAGCCGCCCGTCGGCCCTCTTTTTTGAGACGGGCCGCATCGGCGGGCGTGGTCGCTTTGCCGACCAGATCTGGATATTTCTCGCTCATAACATCGATCGCGTCCAGAAGAGCGGTCGCCCGCTTTTTAGCGCTGGCGAATCCCTCCGGGGTCAACGGCCCTTGGCCGGTGAAAACGCCGAAAAAGAGAGCGTCGAGACCGCCTTCTTTCATCCGGGGAAGGTCGATCAGGCCGCTTCCCTGCTGGCCGGGCTCATGGCGCTCGCTGATATTCCAGCCCGCCCGAAGAAGGTTCCCCGGCGTATCGCAGTGGGTATCCACGCTCAGGATTCTCGTATGAATGTCTTTCGCCTTCGCTTCCAGGGCTCGATCGTCCTGGGTTCGAGGCGTCGTCGCGGACGCGGCGATTCCAAAAATGAACACGGCCCCGGCAACAAAGGTCATTATTTTTTTCATCTCGTCCTCCTCGAAGGTGCGGATTATATCACTATTCTTTTTTCAGAAGGTAATAGCTTTCCGGCCGATCGCCGGCGATCTTCAGAAAATCGACGACGCGATACCCTTGGGCGAACAGCGTTTGGAAAGCCCGGCGGGTGGCCGACCTCCAATCGAGAGGAATCCTCCGGACGTCCGGCGCGTCGACGTCGGTCTCCCTCAACATCAGATAGAAATCCGCCGGAATCCGAACAAGGCAAACGGGGCCGGGATGATCGAGCTCGACGCCGACGACAACTTCCAGCTGGAGCGGCCCCGTCCGGCCGGCGATCAGAACGGTCTCGACCCGCAGAATCCGGGAAGCTTCGCCGGGAAGGACGCTCGCCTCCGAAGACGGCGGATCGGCCGGCCGGCGCAGATCCCAAACGGCGAAAAAGCGGTCGGAGGGAACGTCGGTCCGGTTGAGCCGTCCGCCGAAAGCGCCGTAGGTCGAAACTAGATACTCCCGCACCGACATCCGGAACCGGCGGATATTCCGGTAGGCGTTGACCCCGGTCAGAGGATCGTACGTGCAAACGACCTCGAAGATCCCCCAGTGTTCGGTTAGGATTTCGCGCTGAAACTCCTTCAGCCGGACGCCCAGGCTGGAGCCTTCGAAATCGGGTTGGACGCCGGTATATTGGGCGTAGAACCGGAGATTATCCGGCGACCGGAAGGCCAGGATTTTGTCTTTGACCCCGACAAAACCGTAGGCGAAACCCGCCAGATGGCCTTCATCCTCGACGAAGCCGCCGCCTTCCGCTTCCGCGTAAGCGGCTAGGAAAAGACTTCCTCCGTCATGGATGAAATTTTCGCACATCAGGTTGCGGGCGCCGGCCAGATGATCCTCCGGAAACCGCCAGATCGTCTCGCGCAAATGTTCGTATTTCTCGTAGTCGGCGGGCGAGGCGGATGTTTCCACCTTGAGCAGGAAGCGGCGGCCGGAAACCTCGACGATCCGCTCGAACGGGACAAGATTCTGTTCCAAGGGAAACCTCGGGAAACCGGATTGTAGATCAAGACCGCGAGGGTTGCAAACGTGCCGGCTC
>Ga0315287_10003102_pt1 | contig 15955 bp, 15 predicted proteins | sample YL17G11_0_MG_FD_205037 | JGI IMG/M metagenome (GOLD analysis project Ga0315287, IMG submission 205037) | Sediment microbial communities from Yellowstone Lake, YNP, Wyoming, USA - YL17G11_0 | ecosystem: Environmental > Aquatic > Freshwater > Lake > Sediment | place: USA: Wyoming | collected... | reverse complement strand
TCAAGCAGTAGCATGTGGAGATGAAACGACAACAACCTGTGACAATAAAGACATTAGTTCCGATCCCGGTAAAGGATGGATTTGTTGGGATCAAGTCGGAGCTAAGAGAGGTTCTAATGCATCCAGAACTTTGGGTTACAGTTTTTCAACCGAACCAGTAGTTTTCTGGAATAACAAGTGGGCAGATACTACTACAAATATGCCTGTTGCGATATATGGAGACGATCCTCCGACGGCAGCACAAGTGGCGCAATATGTTCAAGAGCGGCGTGATTATATATTAGATAACAGTTGTGCCGGGCATATGGGGGAAACGATCTGTTCAACTTTTTGGGACGATGTTAACAGTAAGAAAAAGAATTATACTCCATACGTTTATCCGCATCCTCTGACTGTCGGCGTTGTCCCTCCCGACACCACCCCGCCCTCCGCTCCCAGCGGAGTGACGGTAAACTAATCAATATGGAAAGATTTGATTTTGAAAAACTGGTGGAGGAGGGAATGGCTTTGATTCCCAAGGAATTTTTAGTTAAACTGGAGAATGTAGCGGTGGTAGTAGAAGATGAGCCAAATGCCGAGCAATTAGCAAAGATAAAATTGGGCAAGGGGAGGGTTTTATTGGGTTTGTACGAAGGCGTGCCGCAGGCCAAGCGCGGGCCGCATTACGGCATGACCTTGCCGGACAAAATCACGATATTCCAAAAGCCGATTGAGCAAGTTGCGCAATCGTCGGAAGAAATCAGGCAAATTGTCAAAGATACGGTCTGGCACGAAATCGCGCACCATTTTGGCAGCGATGAAAAACGAGTGCGCGAGGCAGAGCTAAAACGGCGCAAGAATATTTAATTGTAAAATTGTTAATTGTTTAATCGATTTTTTATGTATTACCTTGGCTTTGACATCGGTGCTTCGGCCGTTAAGGCGGCGCTGGTGGAAAATAAAAAAATTATAAAATCTCTGATTGAAAATTCAGCCGACAATTTTGAGGACTGGTTTGGATTACTTATTAAAATCTTCGGCGAATTATCAGCCGATCTTGAGCCATCGCAAATTGGCGGGGTCGGCTTTGGCATTGCCGGTACGCTGGACGCAAAAAGAGAAAAAATGCTTAATAGTCCCAACATCAAATATTTGAATGAGCAGCCGCTCAAAAAATTGTTGGCGCAAAAATTCGCCCCGCATAAAATTTTGATTGAGCACGATGTTCATTGTTTTTTGCTGGCAGAAAAAGAAGTCGGTTTGGCTAAGGAAATGCAGAACGTATTTTATTTGACTTTGGGCTCTGGTATCGGCGGTGCTTATATGGTTAACGGTAAAATAGCTTACGGGGCGCATGGCTCGGCGGGCGAAGCCGGACATATGATAATAAAGATGAATGAAGAGATGGGCCTGGAAGAGCTGGCGGCCAATAAATTCATTATCAAGTTATTCGGTTTTGGATCCAGGGACGCTATAGAAAAGGCGCGGCTGGGCGAGAAAAAAGCTAAAGACATTTTTGCGGAACTGGGTCAGAATTTAGGGGTCGGTATCGCCAATATCGTTAATATTTTTGACCCGGAAGCCGTTATTTTGAGCGGCGGCATCAGCGAAGCCAAGGATTTGATAATGCCCGGTGTTAAAGAGGCGATAGAAAAATTTGTCATATCGCCGTCAGCCAAAAAAACCGAAATTTTATTCAGCAAACTGGGCCGTTTTGGCGGGGCGTTGGGCGCCGCCTTACTCGCAGAAAAAAATGAATAACTTGGCGAACGTTTTAATTTTCAGTTTAATGGCGGGACTCGCCAGCTTGGCCGGCGCGTACTTAGTTTATTATTTTAACCGCTGGTCCAAAAAGAATATCGTTTTTTTGATTAGCTTTGCGGTAGGTGTTCTGTTGGCCAACGCTTTTTTCCGGCTCCTGCCAGAAGCGGCCAGTTTGACTTTGAGTTGGCCTTATTGGGTGCTGGGCACGATCGTCCTTTTTTACTTGATAGAGCACGCAATTATTATTCATGCTTGTCCCGAAGAGGACTGCGAAGTTCACACCGCTGGAACTGTCAGTCTGGCTGGCATCGGATTTCATTCGTTGGTTGACGGGTTGACCATCGGCATTGCCTTTGAAGCCGGTTTCGCTATCGGGATTTTGGCGTCGCTGGCGGTGATTTTTCACAAGTTAGCAGAAGGCGGTTGTCTCTATACTTTGTTGCTTTGTGATAATTTACCAAAAAGACGAGCTTTAATTTATTCTTGGGGGGTGGCCTTGGCCACACCTTTTGGCGCGCTGCTGGCTTATGCTTTCGTCGGTTATCTGTCCAGTCAGGCAATTGGCGGTTTGCTGGCAGCTGCCGCCGGTAGTTTTATCTATATCGGCGCTTCAGATTTGGTGCCGGAAACCCACAAAAAATATAATTGGTTAAATGTCATATTGCTACTGGCGGGCGTCGCGTTTGTGATGATTTTTGGACAGGCAGTTTGAAGCAACAAGCAGATTTTGGAGCAGAAATTTTTGGGGAGGTTTTTTTGATTTTTCGCGGCAGTTTGGCCCAATTTTATATTGACTAACTAAGATTTTCGGAGTAAAATAGTATATACGAAATTTACTCCTACACCAGAACGCCATCCCGCATTTTGCGGGGTGGTTGAATGGTCTGACATCCGAAGGGCATTGTCCTGAAGCCACGGACGTAAGTCCGTGGTGTGGGGGTTTACCATTATGTTTCAAAAAATCTATTTAGATTATGCGGCGACCACGCCGGTTGACCCGGAAGTTTTCGAAGTGATGCGGCCGTATTTTTTCGAAGAGTTTGGCAATCCATCCTCAATTCATCAGTTTGGCCAGAAAGCGCAGGAAGGTGTGGTTAAAGCGCGCCATCAGGCGGCGGATTTTTTGAATTGCCAAGTCAATGAGCTAATTTTTACTAGCGGCGCGACCGAAAGCAATAATTCGGTGATTAAAAGTTTTGGCAGAAATGCCGAACTGGCTAAATCTTTGGGTGGCAAGCCCCATCTTATCGTTTCGCAAGTTGAGCACGAATGCGTTTTGGCTTCTTCGCAGGTGGTGGAAAAAGAGGGTCTGGCCGAGGTGACTTATTTGCCGGTAAATCGCGAAGGATTGGTTGAAATCGAAGAACTTGAAGAAGCCATTAAGCCAAATACCGTTTTAGTTTCAATGATGTACGTGAACAATGAAATCGGCACGATCCAGCCCATAGCCGAAATCGGCAAATTCTTGGCCGAGCTTAATAAAAAGCGTCAGCAAAAAATATATTTTCACAGCGACGTGGCGCAGGCAATAAATTATCTTGACTGCGATACGAAAAAATTAGGCGTTGACTTTTTGACCTTGTCGGCGCATAAAATTTACGGCCCCAAGGGCGTGGGCGCGCTTTTTATCCGCGAGGGTTCGCCGTTTTTGCGCTTTATTGACGGCGGAGAGCAGGAATTTAAGCGGCGCGCCGGTACGCACAACGCACCGGGCATTATCGGTCTGGGCGCGGCCATAAACAAAGTTAGAAGTGAAAAACTGAAATTGAAAAGCTTAGAGGGATTGCGGGATAAATTAATCGGGGGTGTTTCAGAAAAAATTTCGTACGCTTTTTTGAACGGTTCCCGCGAGCAACGCGTGGCAAATAACGCTAATTTTCGTTTTGAAGGAGTGGAAGGCGAAGCAGTGGTTATGGCCTTAGATCTTGAAGGCATTGCTATTTCCACCGGTTCGGCTTGCGCTGCCCGGTCGCTTGAACCATCGCACGTGTTGCTGGCTTTAGGGCTTAATGCCTTAGAAACGCACAGTTCCGTGCGTTTTAGCTTGGGGCGGTATACAAACGGGCAGGAAATTGACCGCGTTTTAGACGTTTTACCTAAAATCATTGAAAGATTAAGGAATATCAGCGGTAATATAAAAGGGGATGGTTTGGTTGAGAGAGGTAAATTGCCGGATGATTTTGGCTGCTAGACGGTGAGAATTAGTCGTTGGCGCGGTAATCAATTCAGTTTTAATTTTCGACCATTAGTTTTTAATAAGTTATGTATTCCCAAAAAGTCATTGAACATTTTCAGAAACCCCATAATTTGGGTAAAATGAAAGACCCCGACGGCGTGGGCGAAGTTGGCAATCCGGTTTGCGGCGATTTGATGAAAATCTATATTAAGACCGCCAAGGGAAAAAAAGGAGAAGAAATAATCAAAGATATAAAATTTGAGACATTAGGATGCGTGGCGGCAATTGCTACCTCTTCCATGGTAACGGAAATGGCTAAGGGAAAAACTTTTGCCGAAGCGCAGAAAATAAAGTTTTCCGATGTGGAGGAATCACTGGGCTCGCTGCCGCCGGTCAAAAAACATTGCGCCGATTTGGCAGTGCGAGCCTTGCGGGCGGCGATAGCAGATTATCAAAAAATTGAGTAGTAAATACCTTTTTGATTTTTGCATTTTTAATTTTTTATGATGGATGCGCAACAAAAAAAATTCTTAGCCATTGTCATAATAATTAGTTTTGTGACTTCAGCCGTGGCCGGTTTTCTGGCGGGCGGTTTAGCCAATAATTTTTTTGCTTCCGTTACCGCTCCCGGCGTAAATAATCAGGCCGCGCAGACGCTCGTTGTCGCGCAGCAGGAGCAGGTAGTGAACGTTGTAAGGGATACTTCGCCGGCAGTTGTTTCTATTATTATCACAAAAAATTTGTCCGCCATTCAGCCGATTAGTCCTTTTGACGATTTTTTTGGCCAGTTTTGGCCGTTTGATATCTCAACTCCGTCGCCGCAATCAGATAACCAGCAGCAGGAAATTGGCGGCGGCACCGGGTTTATTATATCTGGCGATGGCCTGATTTTAACCAATAAGCACGTGGTTGGAGATGGCGAAGCTAATTACACGGTTTTGACAAATGACGGCCAAAAATATCCGGCCAAGGTTTTGGCGCTTGATCCGGCGCAGGATATTGCGTTAATTAAAATAGACAAAAACAATTTGCCGATTTTGAAACTGGGCGATTCCGATAAAATTGAAAGCGGGCAAACAGTCATAGCTATCGGTAATGCTTTGGGAGAATTCCGCAACACGGTTTCCGTCGGCGTGGTTTCCGGCTTGCGCCGTTCCATTTCCGCTTCCGCGGGCTTGGGCCAGACGGCTGAGCAGCTGGATAATGTTATTCAAACGGACGCAGCGATAAATCCCGGCAATTCCGGCGGACCGCTGCTTAACTTAAATGGCGAAGTTGTCGGCATTAATGTGGCCATGGCGCAGGGCGCGCAGGATATCGGGTTTGCTTTGCCAATTAATGTCGCCAAACGCGATATCGTGCAGGTGCAAAGCTCCGGTAAGATTTCTTACCCGTTTTTGGGCGTGCGCTACGTGGCCGTTACTCCCGAAATTCAGCAGCAAAATAATTTAGCGGTTGATTACGGCGCCCTGATAACGGCCGGCCAAGGGCAAAGCGAGCCCGCGATTACCGCGGGCAGCCCGGCTGAACAGGCGGGGTTAGAAGAAGGCGATATAATTTTAGAAGCCGACGGACAGAAGATTGATCTTAATCATTCTCTGGCGCAAGCTATTCAAAATTATAACGTCGGCGACACGATAACTTTGAAAATTCTTTCCGGCAACCAGCAAAAAGATATTAAGGTGGTTTTGGGTGAAAGATGACCAAGATTTAAAAAGTAAAATATAAAAAATAAAAGCGACGATTAAAAATTAAAATTGATTTTATTTTTTCATTTTTAGTTTTTAATTTGAGCGAAAGCGAACGTGCAGATAGATAAATTTACCATCAAAGCGCAGGAGGCGTTGCGCGACGCGCATAATTTTGCCAGCGAGCGCGGACAAAGCCAGATTGATGTTTTGCATCTGGCGCTGGCTTTGGTTTTGCAGGAAGAGGGACTTGTGCGCACGATTTTTGAAAAACTGGGAATCAATATCTCATTTTTGGAAACGGAACTGGAAAAAGAAATCACTCGCCTGCCGCGGATTTTGGGCGAGGTGCCTTTTGGTCAGGTAATGCTGAGTGCCGATTTGGGGCGGGTCATTAATCAGGCCAGTCGCGAAGCGGGAGCTCTGGGCGATGAGTTTGTTTCGGTTGAGCATTTGCTGCTGTCGCTTTTTGAAGTAGGCAGCCGCGCCAGAGAGGTTTTGCAGACCTTCGGCGTTGATAAACAGCGCATTTCGAGCGTTTTGGAGGAAGTGCGCGGCGGGCAGCACGTGACGGATAGTGAGCCGGAAAGCAAATATCAGGTTTTGGAAAAATACGCCCGTAATCTGACCAATCTGGCGCAGCAGCAAAAACTTGATCCGGTTATCGGCCGTGATGAAGAAATCAGGCGCGTGATGCAGGTGTTATCGCGCCGCACCAAAAATAATCCGGTTTTAATCGGCGAGGCGGGTGTCGGCAAGACCGCCATTGTTGAGGGTTTGGCGCAGCGGATTGTGGCGGGCGATGTGCCCGAAAGTTTAAAAAATAAAGAATTGGTATCTTTGGACTTGGGGTCGTTGGTCGCCGGCACAAAATTCCGCGGCGAATTTGAAGACCGCGTAAAAGCGGTGCTTAAGGAAATTGACCGCTCCGCCGGCAAATATATTCTATTCATTGACGAACTGCACACTCTGGTTGGCGCGGGTGCGGCCGAAGGCGCAATTGACGCTTCTAATTTATTGAAACCGGCTTTGGCGCGCGGCGAGCTTCATGCGATTGGCGCGACCACTCTTAAAGAATATCAAAAATATATTGAAAAAGATTCGGCTTTGGCGCGACGCTTCCAGCCGGTGACGGTTTCGGAGCCTTCAACTAAAGACACAATCGCTATCTTGCGAGGGCTCAAAGAAAAATATGAAGTGCATCATGGCGTGCGCATCAGCGATACGGCAATTATTGCCGCGGCTACTTTGAGCGCCCGCTATATTTCCGACCGTTTTCTGCCCGACAAAGCGGTTGATCTGATAGACGAAGCGGCTTCGGCCCGGCGTTTGGAAATTGACAGTATGCCGGCTGATTTGGACCAGAAAAAAAGAAAGATTATACAGCTGGAAATTGAAAAGCAGGCCTTAAGCAAAGAAAAATCAAAAGAGGCGCGTTCGCAGCTGCGTCAGGTGGAAAAACAATTAGCCAATTTGAAAGAAGAAACCAAAGAAGTGGAGCTGCGCTGGAAAATGGAGCACGATTTAATCGCTAAAATCAGCGAGGCCAAGAAAAAAACCGACGCGATAAAACAGGAAGCCGATATTGCCGAGCGCGAAGGCAGTTTGCATAAAGTCGCCGAAATCAGATACGGCAAAATTCCCGAACAGGAAAAAATCATTAAAGCTAATCAGAAACGGCTTGTTGAGGTGCAAAAAAACAATCCGATGTTAAAAGAAGAGATAGACGAGGAGGACGTGGCGCGCGTGGTGGCGCGCTGGACCGGTATTCCGGTGCAGCGGATGCTGGAAGGCGAAATGGAAAAATTGGTGCGCATGGAAGAAGAACTGCACAAGCGTTTGGTTAATCAAAATGAGGCGATCGCCGCGGTGGCAAATGCGGTACGGCGCGCGCGCGCCGGAATTTCCGAAGAGCGTCGGCCGATTGGTTCGTTCATTTTTTGCGGTCCGACCGGCGTTGGCAAAACGGAATTAGCGCGGGCTTTAGCCGAGTTTATGTTTAATGACGAAAACGCGATCGTGCGGCTGGACATGTCAGAATATATGGAAAAACATACGGTGGCGCGCATGATCGGTTCGCCTCCCGGCTATGTCGGATTTGAAGAGGGAGGGCAGTTGACCGAGGCCATCAGGCGCAAGCCTTACAGCGTCGTTTTGTTTGACGAGATTGAAAAAGCGCACCCGGATGTCTTCAATATCCTGCTGCAAATTTTGGATGACGGACGGCTCACCGATGCCAAGGGCCGGGTTGTGAATTTCAAAAACACGATTATTATTATGACTTCAAACATCGGTAACGAAATTGTAAAGCGTTATGCGCTCGGTTTTGCCGAAGACGCCGCCAAGGGAGAACAAATAGAAATGAAAGAGAAGGTGCTTGAGGCCTTACGTTCCGGTTTTAAGCCGGAATTCCTGAACCGCGTTGATGAAATTATTGTTTTCGACAGTTTAAGCAAAGAAAATCTTTCTGAAATCATTGAATTGCAATTGGCGCAGGTGCAAAAACGCTTGGCCGCCAAAAAAATTAAAATCAAAGTTTTCGCCAAAGCCAAAAGGTTTTTGGTTGAAAAGGGTTATGATCCAAATTATGGCGCCAGACCCCTCAAGCGCCTGATTCAGCAGTCAATTTTAGACGAAATCGCCAAAGAAATTGTAGCTGGTAAAATTAAAGAAGGCGATAGCGTTTCCATTGATGCCGACGAGAAAACGATTTTAATAAAAATCTAGATTGCTATTAAACTACCGCTTTTTGACAGCCCCGATATGAAATTCGGGTAAACTCCAAGACAGCGGGAAAAATCTTAATGTCAAAGGATAAAGATTATAAAAAAACTATCGGTTTTTGGGTTTTAGTTTTTTTGGCCGGGGGCATTGCCGGCGTTTTATTTAATCAGCTGTTGGTGCCGTGGCTGGCCGGTTTTTCACCGTTTAATAAAATTGATTGGCTGGCTAATTTACATGACGGCGTCACCATCGTCAACAAGACCGAGCGCGTTTATATATCACAGGACGCGGCTTATCAGGAAACAATTTCGCGTCTGGGCAACTCGGTGGTGGCAATCAGGGCCGAACGGCATTATCGCTTGAACGGCAAAAAGCAGGTGCCATTGGCGACGCCGGAAGTTTTAGCCGAGGGTTCCGGTTTTATTTTAACCGGCGACGGTCTAATCGCTACAGCCGGCGTTTTAGTTCCGTTTGAAACAACGCGCGTAATCATTATTAGAGACGGCAAAGAAACGGAAGCGCAAATTGTCAAAAAAGACGGGCAAAATAATTTGGCGTTGCTAAAAATCGGCGATACCAATTTGCCGGTCGTTGGTTTAGGCGATACAACGGCAATAGATTTAGGCCAGATGCTGTTTCTAATCGGTATTGATAACAGCACCAAATCGTTTAACAAATTAGTTAACGTGGGTTTTGTCAGAACCTTGGCGCCGGAATTAACTTTGACTTTCAATGAAAGCCAGCTGGCTAACGGCAGTCCGCTCATCAACATCAGGGGAGAGGTGGTCGGGCTTAATCTGGTTGACAAAAACGGCGTGATAAAAGTTATTACCACTGATAAATTAAGAGAATTATTGGAATAAGCATTAAGTAATATGCTAGTAAAGCGTTACAACAAACTCGTCCGCGATAAAATTCCGGAAATTTGCCGGAAAAACGGCGCCGTGCCCAAAACCCGAATTGCCAAAAGCAAAAAAGAATTCATTGATTATTTATGCAAAAAGGTTTTAGAAGAGGCGACGGAATTGTCCCAAGAACGCGGCTCACGTCCAGAAATCGCACGCGAAATCGCTGACCTTGAAGAAGTTTTATTCTGGCTGGCCAAAACGATCGGCGTTTCGCCAAAAGGAATTGCGAAAATCAGAAAGGAAAAAAACAGAACGCGCGGCGCTTTCAAAAAGAAGATAATTTTATTGTTTACCAAAGAATAATGGGAGATTTTGCGAAACAAAAAATCCGCTCCGCAACTGCGGGGTGGATTTTTGGTATCTCATTATCGGGCGCCGTATCGCGGTGTTTTTAAGCCATATTTGAGAAAGTATTTAACGGCGCTGGCCAGATGAATGCGCGTGTATTTGGAAATAAAAACATCAAAAAGACCCAATCCTTTTTTACTGGCCTGAATATGATAATGGTACAGTTGCGCTTGAGGGAAATAAATAACTTTATAGCCAGCTTCCCAAAATCGGCGGCACCAGTCAACGTCTTCAAAATACATAAAAAATCTTTCATCAAACAGGCCGACTTTGGTGGCCAGCTCTTTTTTAGTGAGCAGCGCCGAACCCATCAGCCAATCAACCTCTATCGGTTGACCGTTGTTTTTTTTCATTTCTTCTTCCATGGAAAAACGGCCAAGAATTTTTTTGCCAAAATCAGTTTTGTCCAAAAAAGAGCGGCGCAGCAAAATTATCAGCGGCGTGTAAAAACGAAAACAGGAATTTTGGCGGGAGCCGTTGACATTTAGCAGCGCCGGGCCCAGCAGCCCGACATTTTTGTTTTGGGCCAGATAGTCAATCATTTTTTGGATATCCTCGCGGCGATTAATCACGATATCGCTGTTAGCGATAAAAATATAATCTCCTTTGGCGATTTTCAGCCCCCGGTTGACCACAGCGCCAAAACCGGCATTTTCTTTTGTTTCAAGAAAAATAACTTCAGGGAAGGAATCCTCAATTTCCATTTTTGCCTCCGGGTCAGTTTCCGCATCGGCCACGATTATCTCCTGGTCCGGGCCTTCCAGATTTTGCCTAAAAGATTTTAAGCAAAGCTTAAGGATTTCGGTAGTTTTGTAATTGGTAACGATAATGGATAAAAGCATGTAGATGTTTACCCCCACACCAGAACGCCACGGGCCAAGCCCATGGACGGATGGTTTAATGTTTGAAGGGCATTATCCCAAAGTCACGGTCGCGAATGCTAGTGTGGGGGTTTATTTAAACCACTGTGCCATCGTTTTGGCGCCGACTTTGGTTCTTTTCTTGATAATTTTTCTTTTTTGGCAGGCGGCGGGCAGCTGCTGCAGTAAATTTTTTAATGCTTGGAAATTATATTTTTCAAATATTAAAACATAAATCCAGGCGGCCACCTCTTTTGGCACAAACCAGAAAGAATCGCGCAACAGCAACAGCCATTGTTCGTTTTTCAGCTGCATTAGCCGCTGGTTGGCGAAAGATAAAGATTTTGAAAAGTCATTGATTTTACGGCGTTCGCGGATAATATCAAAAGGGCCGAAGGCAGCGCTGTCGCCGGAACCGCGAGCGTGCCAGGCGATGGCATCGGGCAGATAAATTATTTTCCAGCCGTAAAGCCGCAGCCGCCAAGCCAAATCCACATCTTCTTTGTAAGAAAAAAAGTCCTCATCAAAAAAATCATCTGCCTTTGAGTTTTTTGAATTCGGCAATTTCGTTTCGGCCAGCGCCACGCGGCGGAATAGCGGCGCGGCGCCGTCGGCGCCAAAGACCTCTTCAATTTGCGAAAACTGTCCGGTGTCTTTTAGTCCCTGTGTGCGATTAACAATGCGGCGGTTTTTGAGCATCAAAAGCCCGGTCGTATCAATGATACCGGTTTTGACAAAACCGGTATTTTCTTTTTTAAGCCGCAGTAATTTTGCCTGGATGGCGCCGATGCGGCCGTCTTTCTTGAATTGTTCAACCGCTTTTTGCAGAAAATTTTTATCCAAAATGACATCCTGGTTCAGGCAAAGAATAAATTCGCCGTCGGAATTTTTAATGGCCAGATTATGGCCGGCGGCAAAACCGAGATTTTTATCGTTTTCAATTAAACGCAGTTGCGGATATTTTTTTTTGATAAATTCCGGCGTGCCATCAATTGAGCCGTTATCAACGATTAAAATCTCGTAGTTTTGATACGTTTGGGATAAAGCCGAATCAAGGCAGGCGGCAACGAAGTCTTGGCCGTTCCAAGTCACTAGATTTATCGCTACTTTGTTATTTTCCATGTCTTATAGTATATCCGTTTTTTAATAATTTTGACAAGTTTTTGATTATAATTTAAGATGGAAAAACGCAGGGAAAATTTTTATCGCAGAGCATATGATCAATGACGTCAAGGTAAAACAAATCAAAGTTTTTTCGGACGACCGCGGCTTTTTTTGCGAGGTGATGAAGTTCGGCGAGGACGCGTTCACGGAAATCATGCAGACAAACTATACCGAGACTCATCCGGGCGTCATCAAGGCGTTTCATTGGCACAGATATCAGGCGGATGTCTGGTTTGTCGTTTCCGGCACGGCGCAGGTGGTCTTGCACGATTTGCGTCTTGACAGCTCGACATTTCGGCAGACCGATGTTTTTTATATGGGCGAAAATAATCGGCTTCTGCTTTTAATTCCGCCGGGTGTGGCGCACGGTTATCAAGTGCTTGGTGAAAAATCTGTTAAACTTTTTTATCACGCTTCACGGGTTTACGATCCGGATGTTTCCGATGAGGAAAGAATTGCCTTCAACGATCCCGGAATCGGTTTTGACTGGGAAGTAAAAAACCGCTAATCAGCCGATTACTTAGATGATTGAATCAATTGACGAACTCAAAGCTTTTAATGTAAACGACCGTATCAATATCGCGCGGCGGCTTTTGGGACAGGGCAAAATTTCGCATGAAGAAGCCAGAATGATTTCTGGTTTGTCGGAAGAATATTTCAAGGCTTTGTTTTCCGACTTAGGATTTGCCAAAGCCGGCCAGCCGGCCCGAAAAATTCTGGTGACGGGCGGCGCCGGGTTTATCGGTTCTAATTTTATTTCTTATCTTTTGCGCCAATACCCGAATTATCAAATTACGAATTTGGACGCGCTCACTTACGCCGGCAATTTGGAAAACTTAAAAGAGCTTGAAATCAACAACAATTATAAGTTTATTAAGGGAAACATTCTTGATGCTGAACTGGTGGATGAGGTAGTTAAAGATGCAGATATGATCGTTCATTTCGCAGCCGAATCGCACGTTGACCGGTCAATTCTGGACGCTTCAGAATTTGCCAAAACCAATGTTTTGGGGACGCAGGTCTTATTGGAAGCGGCGCGGCGCCACGGGCTGAAAAGGTTTCATCACGTTTCAACCGATGAGGTTTTTGGCAGCTTAGATGAAGAAGCGGAGGCATTTAACGAAAAAACCGCGTATGACCCGCGCAGTCCTTACTCGGCTTCCAAAGCCGGCTCCGACCATCTGGTGCGCGCTTATTTTTATACTTATGGTTTGCCGATCACCATTTCTAACTGTACCAACAACTATGGCCCGTATCAGTTTCCGGAAAAATTTATTCCGCTTTTTATCACTAATTTACTTGAGGGTAAAAAAGTGCCCTTATATGGCGATGGCTTGAATCGGCGCGACTGGCTTTATATTGAAGATCATTGCGCCGCGCTTGATTTGATAATCCATCAAGGCAAAATAGGCGAGACCTACTGTATCGGCGGCGGCTACGAAAAAATGAATATAGAGATAGCGCGGCAGCTCGTACGGCTCTTGGGCTACGGCGACGAGATGATTTTATTAGTTAAGGACCGGCCGGGGCACGACCGGCGCTACGCCATGAATTTCTCCAAAATTAAGCAGGAGCTCGGCTGGGAGCCGGTAATTAATTTTAATGAAGGTCTGGCTCGTACCGTGGATTGGTATAAAGAAAACCGCGATTGGTGGCGGCGCATTAAATCTGGCGAGTATCAAAAATATTATGAGCAGTGGTATAGCGAGCGAGGCGGGCAGCTTATTAATTGATTCTCAAAAAACGGCGCTGTCGGCAGCGCCGTTTTTTTTGACAAAATACTTTTTCCGCAATAAATTTATGGTATAAGCTGACGGTCGTGATACAAGATTAAATTATTTTCAAGAAGCTTATGAAAAAAGTTTTAATCTTAGGCGCCAAAGGAATGTTGGGTAGGGAACTCATTAAGGTTTTTGGCACAGGGAAAAAATACGCGGCGATAAGGTGGGATAAAGAAGAAATCAATGTTACTGATAAAAATCAGGTTTGGAAAAAAATCATTAATTTGCGACCTGATATAATTATCAATGCGGCCGCTTATAACGCCGTGGATAAATGTGAAAAAAGCGCGCCGGAATTCAATCTGGCTAAAAAAGTAAACGGAGAGGCGATAGAGTATTTAGCCAACGTCGCACAATATCTGAACATCCCAGTTGTGCATTTTAGCACGGATTATGTTTTTTCCGGCAAAAACCGCGCCGGCTACAAAGAAGGCGCGCGGCCTTCGCCACTTAACCGTTATGCTGTTACTAAGGTTCTTGGCGAAAAAAACTTAAAAAAATTTACTCAAAAATATTATTTGATCCGTACTTCAAAACTTTTTGGTTTGCCCGGCAATTCACCTGAAGCTAAAAAAAGTTTTTTTCAGATAATGCTGGATTTGGCCAAAACACAGCGCGAAATTAAAGCGGTGGATGAAGAACTGAGTTGTTTCACCTATGTTTTTGACTTAGCAAAAAAGACCCGAGAAATAATTGAACGAAGATTACCTTTCGGCGTCTACCACATAACAAATTCCGAACCCGTCACTTGGTACTGCGCGGCGCAAGAATTATTTCGCCAGACGGGGCTTGCCAAAAAGATTAAGTTAAGTCCGGTTTCCGCCAAAAAATTGGCACGGCCGGCCCGCCGGCCCAAATATTCTGTGCTGTTGAATACTAAATTGAAGCCGCTGCGTTCTTATAAATTAGCCCTGAAAGATTTCTTGCGTCAAATGAAGATTTAAGCTAGTGTTATTTACTGGGAGCAAATTTATGGTCAGAATTATGAAGGCCTTGATAACGGCGGGCGGTCGCGCCACGCGGTTGCGGCCGATCACCTACACCATCAATAAACATTTAATTCCCATCGCTAACAAGCCGATGATTTCTTACGCGTTGGAAAAAATCGCAGCGGCCGGCATTAAAGACGTGGCAATTAACATCAACGAGGGCGATGCGGAATTAAAGAAATATCTGGGCTACGGCCAAAAATGGAATTTACGACTCACCTATCTTGAGCAAAAAGGCGGGGCGCTGGGATTGGCGCATATTATTAAAAATGCGGCCGAATGGATCGGCGAAGATGATTTGCTTTTTTATCTGGGCGACAATATTGTGATGGCTGATCTTAAGCCCTTTATTGATGTTTTTTATGAGCGCAATTTAAATGCGCTTTTGCTTTTGGCTAAGGTGAAAGATCCGCAGCGGTTCGGCGTGCCGGTGATTGAAAACGGACGCTTAGTGCGCATTGAGGAAAAGCCGGCTAACCCGCAAAGCCCTTATGCCGTTACCGGCCTCTATTTTTATGATAAAAATATTATGGAAGCGGTTGTTTCTTTGAAACCAAGCAGCCGCGGCGAACTGGAAATTTCCGACGCTAATAGTTTTTTGATTGAAAAAGGTTTACGCGTCGGTCTCAAGGAAATCAGCGGCTGGTGGAAAGATACCGGCAAGCCGGAAGATTTGCTTGAAGGCAACAGCTTGATTTTGGATAAGTTTTGCCAAGGGCGGATTTTAGGCAATGTTTCGCCGCAGGTGATTATTCAGGGCGAAGTGGCGATTGGTTCGGGCACGAAAATTGAAGGCAAAACCATTATTCGCGGCCCGGCAATAATTGGCGAAAATTGCCTGATTGCCGATTCTTACATCGGTCCATACACTTCGCTTGGCAATGAAGTGCAAGTGATTGGTTCGGAAGTTGAAAATTCAATCGTTTTTGACAAGGCGGTCATCAATTGCGGCAAAAAAATCGTTGACAGCTTAATCGGAATGAACGCTTTGATACTGGCCGAAAGAGATTCAATTCCCTCCGGACATAAAATGCTGATTGGCGATCACGGCGTGGTGGAAATTTAATAACCTTTATGCCCAAAGTTTTTATTGTCGTTTTAAACTGGCAGACGTATTTACATACTAAAGAAACCTTGGATTCGTTGCGCGAAATCAGCTATTCTAATTTTGAAATCTTGCTGGTGGATAACGGTTCGTGCGACGGCTCGGCCCAAGCGCTGGAAGAATTTTTGAAAAATGAATGGTCGCTTGCCGGTCCCAAGGTGCACTATATCAGAAATAGCGCCAATCTCGGTTTTGCCGGCGGCAACAACGTCGGCATTAAGTTTTCTTTGGAAAACGGCGCCGATTGCATTTTGTTATTAAACAGCGATGTGAAAGTTGATAAATATTTTCTTGAGCCGCTGATCCAAGTCGGCCAGCAGCACCCGTCGGTCGGAATCTTAGGGCCGAGGATTTATTTTTATGATAAGCCGGAAAAATTGTGGTTTGCGGGCGGTGTATTGAACCGGACAAAAACTAAAGGCACGCACCTTGGTTTGCATGAGCCGATGACCGAAGAGCAAAAATCCGG
>Ga0315287_10003101_pt1 | contig 15959 bp, 13 predicted proteins | sample YL17G11_0_MG_FD_205037 | JGI IMG/M metagenome (GOLD analysis project Ga0315287, IMG submission 205037) | Sediment microbial communities from Yellowstone Lake, YNP, Wyoming, USA - YL17G11_0 | ecosystem: Environmental > Aquatic > Freshwater > Lake > Sediment | place: USA: Wyoming | collected... | reverse complement strand
ACGCCGGTGCCCGCCAGGGCGAGGGGGAGGGCGGTCGAGGCGGTTGGCGCCGTCGGTTGCTCCTCGTCCGCCTCGCCGCCGCCGCCGCCGCCGCCGCCACCACCGCCGTCGCCATCAAACGCGCCGCTCCTCGCCTCCCTCGCCGCCGCAGCCGAAACGACCCCTTTCGCCCACGGCCAGAGCCTCGCCGCGACCTCCGGCGGCAGCGCCACCCTCCCGTCCTCGCACCCGTAATCCAAAACGCCCACGTACGTCCTCCTCCGAGGAGGAAGAGGCCCGTTTTCCCCTCCTCCTCCTCCTCCTCCTCCTCCGCCAGGCGGCGTCGGCCCGACGGCGACGAGCTCGAACGCCGGCGCGCCGTTGACGCGCGAGTTCTGCGCCAGCAGAGAGGCGCCGGCGTCCCGCGGAAGCATGGCCTTGTCTCGAGCCCCTCGCCTGATGCCTCGGCTCTCCGCAGACCGCGCCGGGTCGATCGCCGAGGCGGCCACAGGCCCCTCGGAGCTCCAGGAGACTCCCTTTGACGCCTCGAGCGCCGCCTCTCTGGCCAGGCGGGCCTCGTCTTCGCCGCGGAGCTGGGCCAGCCTGCGCTGCCGCTTCTCCTCCTCGGCCTGCTCGCGGACCGCCGCCAGCTTGGCGGCCTCGGCGCGCTCCCGCTCGCGCTTTTCGCGGGCGCGCTGGGCGGCGGCGGCCTGCTCGCGGCGGAGGCGTTGGGCGGCGCCGGCAAAGTCCATCGTTCGAGAGAGGTCGGGGTTTTTTTCTCTCTGTCTCTCGTCCGAGTGCTCTGTTGCTTTCTCTCTTCTTCTTCTTCCCTTGTCGCTGGCGGCGTTCTCTTTTTCTTAGCCTTCAGAGGGTGAGACTGAGACAATGATGACGTGCTCGAGGCAGCTCCTCTCTCTCAGATAGCGAGGAGGTGCGGGCGAAGAGCGACGCACGCAGGCGCACGACAAAAGAGATGGGGCATCGGTTGAGAAGAAAGAAACAGCACGCGAGAATGTGACTCAGAAAAAAAAACTTTCTTCCTCTTTCTCTCTCTGTCACCCTCTTCTTTGAGGGCGCTCCGGGGGGGACGCCTTCCGCTCTCCTGCTCGACTTGTCTCTCTGCAGGCTGCAGCGCTCTCTCTCTCTCTCTCTCTCTCTCTCTGTTGTAGCAAGCCTCTCCCCAAAGAGCACAGAGCAGAAGAAGAGCGGTAGGAAGGATAGGACAAAAAAAATGATCGAACCGATCGAAGCGATGACTGACAACGGCGGCGTCGACCGTGCCGGCGACGGATTGGTAAGAGCTCTCGGAGAGCTGCCAGCCGGACTCTGCGCGCCGCGCGTTTTGCGCCAGGAGCATAGAGGCGTTCTCGTTCTTTCATCTGGAGAGTAAAATTCGCGATTCCGAGCTTGCAAACGTCGCCGACATGAACGGATTCGAACCTGATGGAAAAAATCGTCCCTCAAACCCTCGACCTCAACAACAGCCTCAGCCTCCGCACTCGGCCTCCGCCACCTCGGCGCTCTCGGCCCTGGCCCTCGACGACGACAGAGACGATTTCGGAGTAGACGACTTCGATAGGGCGAACGGAGAGCAGCAGCAGAGGCCTCCCTCCACCTCCGGAGCTGCTCCCGCTGCTGCTCCCGCCACCGCTGCCACCGGCAGCGCCCAGGGCCTCGACCTCACCGGCGCCGCGATCAGCGCCTCGGCCCCGGCCGTGGGCGACCTCTCCTGCTCCTCGAGCGCCGCCGAAAGGGCCGAGCGCGAGGCTCCCGCCATCGTGCTGCCGCACCAGAGAGGCGAGCGCGTGGGGCACATTGCGCTCGACATCGGCGGGTCGCTGATCAAGCTCGTCTACTTCTCGCCCGCCGCCGGGGGAGGGAGCAGCGCGGTCGAGGGACAGGGAGGGGAGCGGGAGCAGCAGCAGGGAGCGGGAGAGAGGCCCCGGTCGGCCGCGGGCGAAAAGGCCGCTGCTGCTTCTCCCACTGCTGCCGCTGCCGCCGGCGAAAAGGCGGCGTCGTCATCAAAGTCCTCTCCGTCGCGCCCGCGCCCCCCCCGAGGGGGCAAGCTCCACTTTGTCAAGTTTGAGACCTCCAAGATCGACGAGTGCCTCGACTTCATCGAGGCCAAGGGCCTCCACAGGCCGCAGCAGGGGATGGGGGGCTTTTACTACGGCTCCTCCGAGAGGAGGAGCGGCGGCGGCGGAAGCGGAGGGAGCGTCGGCGACGGCAGCAAGAACGACCCTCCCACGCGCGTCCGCGTCCTGGCCACGGGAGGAGGCGCCTATCGCTTTGCAGACCTCTTTCGCTCGCGCCTGGGCGTGATCCTCGAAAAGGAAGACGAGATGGACTGCCTCGTGGCGGGCGCCGATTTCTTGCTGCGCGCGGTGCGGCACGAGGCGTTCACGTTCCTCGACGGCACCGTTCGGTACCACAAGAGCAGAAACTCCGCTGCTTCCGCTTCCGACTCGACGGTCGAGGGCTCCTCTTCGTCTTCGTCAGACGACCCTTATCCCTACCTGCTCGTCAACATCGGCTCCGGCGTCTCCATGGTCAGGGTCGACGGCCCCGGCGACCACGAGCACGCTCGCGTCTCGGGTTCTTCTCTGGGAGGCGGCACCTTTTGGGGCCTCTGCCGCCTGCTCACGGGCGCGCGCTCGTTCGACGAGATGCTCGAACTCAGTTCCAGGGGAGACAACACCAAAGTTGACATGTTAGTTGGAGACATCTACGGCAAGGAGCGGGACTACTCTGCGATCGGCCTCGCGGCGTCGACGATCGCGTCGTCGTTCGGCAAGGCCGCCGCGGCGGACTTGGACCTGGAGGCCTACGACAGGGCCGACATCGCGATGGCGCTCTGCAGGATGGTCTCGTACAACATCGGCCACCTGGCGTACCTGAACGCGAAGCGGTACGGGCTGTCGCGGGTGTTTTTCGGTGAGAAGGTTTTATTGCTTTCTTTCTTTCTCTTTCTGAGAGGGTCGAGGTCGGCGAGGAAAAAAGAAAGGAAGGGAAGAAGGACTCACGCCTTTTCTCTCTTCAAAAAAAAAAACTCAGGCGGCTTCTTCATCCGAGGGCACCCTTACACGATGGAAACGATCAGCTACGCCATCCGCTTCTGGTCCCGCGGCGAGATGGAGGCGAGCTTCCTGCGGCACGAGGGCTTTCTGGGTGCCGTCGGGGCCTTTCTGAAGGTGCACCCGCTGCCCTCGCCCGGCGGAGGCGGAGGCGCTCCCTCCTCCTCTTCGAGCTCTGCTGCTTCCAATGCTCATGCTCATGCTTCTAGTGCTGCTGCGGAAGAGGATCTGCTGAGGGGCAGGAGGAGACCCTCTGCTGCGGGAGGAGGAGCCGAACAGCAACGAGCCGTGCCGACGCCCCCGACGTTTTCGGCGACCGGAGGCGGAGGCGGCAGCGGAGGAGGCGAGAGGTCAAAGTTTGTGCCCCGCCCGCCCTCGCCCGCTGCTCCGACACGCAGAAGTGTCGTGGCGGCCTCGCCGTTCGCCGAGGGGGCGCACGTCGAGGAGGAAGAGGGGGAGGAAGACCGAGAGAGAGTGGCGGAAGAAGAGAAGGCGGCTGCTGTTCCCGCTGCGAAAGCGGAAGCGGAAGCTGCGGTTTCTCGTCCGCTCGCCCCGATTTCGACGACTGCGGCGGTGACTCGCCCCTCCTCCGCCTCCGACGCTTCCCTCCCTCCTTCTTCCAGCAACAGCAACGCCACCACGGCCACCACCCCTGCCGCCGCCGTCGCCGCGGCCTCCCGCTCCTCGGCGCCGGCCCGCGTCCGCTCCCGCTTCGTCGAGCGCTTCTCGATGGGCGCCCCGTTCGCCGGCGGCGTCGTCGTCGGGCCCGCGATCGAGTCGGTCGAGGACCGCGTCTCGTGGGTCGAGCAGTTTCTGGAGCGGAGCAGCGGCGACGGAGGAGGAGGAGGAGGGGAGAAGGCGGCGAGGGGAGAGGACGCGGCAGCGAGGGCCGCGGGGCCCGCGGCGAGGGCGGGGAGGGCCCGCGCGGGCTCGTCGGCCGAGGAGGACGACGAGGCGGTGGCCAAGGCCGAGGCCGCGGCCGAGGCGGCCGAGGCTGCGGCGGCGGCGGCCGCCGCGGCGGCCGCCGCGTCTCGCGGTCCCGCTCTCTCCTCCTCTCGCCCCCCGCTGGCACCTCCCTCGCTGCAACCCCCCTCCCCCTCCCCGCCCCCTCTCTCCTCCTCTTCATCCTCCCTGGGGCTCCACGTCGGCGTCCTCCACTTCTCCCCCGGGCTCGAGCCGTTCCCGCTGCTCGCCGACCCGGCCGGCTACGCGCCCGACACGCTCGACGTCGCCGCGGACCGCGCAGAGCTCGACTACTGGCTCGGGGTGCTCCGAGACCAGGTGCCGCAGGTGGTGGAGAAGGCGGTGTCGTCGGAGAACGCCGCGCGGAGGCAGGAGAGGAGGAGGAGAGGAGAGGAAGAAGAAGAGGGACACGACGGCACCGAAGAGGACGGCGACGACGCCTCCGCCGTCGAGGCCACGAGGCGCCGCGGCGCCGCCATGGGCCGCGCCCTCGCCGCGCACCTCGCCCGCCTCCACGCCGACCCGGCCGCCTACGGCGCTCTGGCCCTCTCCGACGTCTTCGAGCTCCGCGAAGAGTGCCTGCGCGAGTTCGGCTTCGCCGACGTGTACGCGCTCGACAAGCGGAGGGAGAACGCCGCCGCGCTGGAGGCGCTGCCGCAGGTGCTGGCGGAGCTGGACGCCGCGGAGGCGCCGCCGCCGCTGCTGCGGCTGGCGCAGCAGCAGTGGCAGAGGCGGAAGAAGGAGGAAGCAGCGGGGGAGGGACGGGCGGGGAAGGGAAGAGGCGAGGGCGAGGGCGAGGGGGAGGAGGAGGTGAAAGAGATCGACCCGGCCTCTGCCGTCCGCCGCCTCGAGGCCCTGATCGAGGGCTCGCTCGCGGCCAACATCTTCGACTGGGGCGCCCGCGCCTGCGTCGAGCTCTACGAGGACAGCGGCAACGGGTCCGGCTGCTCGGTGCTGGGTATGTACCGCGGCGCGAGGGAGAACCTGAGGAGTTTGCGCAGGCCGTGGAGGGTAGACACGTTTGACGAGCTGGCCGCTGTTTGGAGGAAGGCCGCGGCCGAACGAATGAACGCCGCCGCCAAAGACAACGGCGGAAACCTTTCTCCTCCTCCTCCTCCTCCTGTTCCGAGGCCCCCTTTCAAGCGCGCCATCATCTTCGTCGACAACGCCGGAGCTGACGTCGTCCTGGGCATCCTCCCTTTGGCCCGCGAGCTGCTCGCATGGGGCTGCGACGTGGTGCTGGCCGCCAACGCCGCCCCCGCGATCAACGACGTGACCGAGCGCGAGCTGCGCGCCGTCGTCGCCGAGGCCGCTGGAGGCGCGGGCGGCGGGGGAGCCGACTCCCGCTGCTGCTGCCCGCTGCTTGCCGCCGCGGCCGCGGCCGGGGACGCCGCGGAGGCCGCTGCCGGCGGGAGGATCCCTCCCGTGCCTGGCCTGAGGGCCCGGGTGCCCTCGGTCGGGAGCAGACTTTTCGACCTCGGAGGAGGAGGCGAGGGAGGAGCAGCGGCGGCGACGGCGCGCCCGGCGGCGTCGACCTCTCCTCCACCTCCGCCGCTCTTCCCTCTGGCCTCATCCTCCTCCCGGAGCCCCGACGGCTCCCCGCCGGCGTCCCCCTCGGACAGCTGTTCTGTTCCCCCGGCGTTCCCCCTCCCGGGGGTCGGCAGGCTCTTCGTCTGCTCCAACGGCCAGGGCAGCCCCTGCCTCGACCTGCGCCGCGTGCCCGGGAGCCTGGCCGACGCGTGCGTCGGCGCAGACCTCGTCGTCGTCGAGGGCATGGGCCGCGCGATCCACACAAACTTCCGCGCCCGTTTCGCGGTCAGCTCGCTCAAGCTGGCGATGATCAAGAACGCGCACCTGGCCGAGGCGCTGCTGGGAGGGGAGATCATGGACTGCGTGTGCCTGTTCGAGACAGGGGTGGAGGAGGAGAGTTAGTTGAGGGGAGGAAAAAGTGGAGAGGGTTTTTTTTTTTTTTTTTTTCGTTCTCTCTCTTCTAAATTGTCACAGGTTTTTTCAACAAAAAAAACATTCGCAGTGCGTATCGTTCGTTCGGGTTTCCCGGTGTTCTGCTGCTGCTGATATGTCTCCTTTGGCGAATGCTCTTTTCGCTCTTTCAGTTCTTCTTCGGCATCTTCTTCGAGCCGCTCCCGCCGCCGCTCCTCGCCCCCCGCTCCACCGCCGCGGCCGTCGCCGCGGCCGCCACGGCACCCAGGGCCGCCCCGGCGCCGACCTGGCCCCAGCTGTGGTATCCCAGATAGATCCTGGCCCAGGCGACGGACACGGCGGCGCAAGCCAGGGCGGCGGCCTCGAGCAGGAAGAGCGGAGTCGAGAGAGGCTGTTTCGGTGGAGAGAGGCGGCGGCGGAGCAGGAGGTGGGCGAGGAGGGCAAAGACGACCGACTGTTTTTTTCGTTTTCGTTTTTTTGTTCGATTTCGGAATCAGATCTCCCTCTCGACCATTGTGATGCTCGAGAAAACGGAAAGAGCAAAGCCGAGAGGGAGGAAAAACGGCTGAACTTTTACCTGCGTGTGCGACGAGGGCATGCCGAACTTGCCGCACGTGCCCAAGTCGACGCACCTCGCCTCCGGCCTGGGCTGCCTGATGACTTTTTTTAAAAGGAGAGACGACCCCTCGTTGGCGCACCCGGCGAGGAAAACGAGGGCCAGGGAGCGGCTGCGGGTGGCGTAGGCCATCTGCGGGAGGGGGGGGCGGAGGAGGTTTTGAGTGGCTGGCCGGGAGCGAGGATTAGAGAGCGCGGGATTGAAGGCCGAGGTCGAGGTCGAGAGAGGTCGCGAGCAATTTCGGAAAAAACCAAAAGAAACATCCCTCTCCTCTTACCGCTGCCGCGCACATCACCATCGCGTAGGGCGCCGCGCTGGCCAGAGCAAGGACCCTCGCGAGCGGGTCCTCGGGGTCGAAGCGGGCGCAGTCGACGCACGCGAGGACGAGGCCCCGCGGGGTCCTCGCGGCGTCGTCGAAAAAGACCATCGATAGACCGTCAAAAACTCGACGAGGTTTTTTCCTCCAAAGTGCAGCGAGTACAGCTTCGTTTAGACCCTTCGTTCAGGCGGAAAAGGCCGGCATCGCCTTCGTTTACGTTGCGCTGTCTGCTGCTTCTCTTTCTGGCCTCTTGCTCTCTCGTCACGCAGAGCGCGCTTTCGCAGAGCCGCCCGCGTCCTCACTTCAGCGCGCACGACTGAAACGCAAAGGAGAGAGAGCAGCTTAGAGAACGCGAGGGAAGAAAACCTCGAAGGCATCTCGCTGTCTCTCCCCTCCATTGTGCCGGCATAAAAAAGAGCGTGCCCCGCTCTCTCACACACGCACTCTGCTGCTTGACTCCTGCCTCGCGCGATGTCAGGTGTGTTGTTCCCCAGGGCTTGCCGAGTGCTCTTGCAAAGAAACAAAGAGAGCAGGGGCGAAATGAAAACAATCATCCTTCGTTCGTTTCGAAGCGACGGTGATGCTTTTGCTTTGCCTTTTCGACCCCTGTCCCTCTCGCCTTGCCTCTCTCCCTCTCTTTTCCCTCGGGGTCTCTCCGTTCCCAGCGAGCGAACGATCGACCCCCACTTCTTCTCCTCTAACCATCAAAAAACAAAAAACGAACAAAAAACGCTCAAAATCCAATAAAAACGATAGCTGCCCCGCCCAAGCCCTGGGAGCGGAGTAGCGGCTCTTCGTCGTCGGGCGGAGGAGCGGCGCCGTGGGAATCAAGCTCCGCCACTGCGGCCCCCTCGACCTCGGGCGGCTCCGCCGCGGTCTTCGACAGGCCCTCCAACTACGGAACACCCGCGATGGGGACGGGGGCCGGAGGAGCCTCCTCCTCTGCTGCAGGGCAGCAGCAGCAGCAGCAGACAAATAACGCTGACGCCCTCGCGATGCAGCAGCGCAACAGCGGCTACGGCACTTCTTCCATCTCTCCTTACGGCGCCTCTTCTTACGGAAGCGCGCTCGGGACGTCGACGGGCTACGGCGGTGGCGCCCTCGGGAGCAGCTACGGAGGGTACGGCTCGACCTCGGCGTACGGAGCTGGCGGCCTGGGTTCCGGGTACGGGATGTCCTCGTACGGCGGCGGGGGACTGTACGGCTCTTCTTCGTACGGAATGGGAGGGTACGGAGCGAGCAGTTACGGCAGCGGTGGGTACGGCATGGGGGGCTACGGGAGCAGCAGCGGATACGGGATGGGAGGCTACGGCGGCGGCTACGGCGGCGTCGGCGGCTACGGCGGTGTCGGCGGCTACGGCGGCGGCCTCTATGGGAGCAGCTACGGCGGCATGGGCGCAGGCGGCCTCTACTCCAGCCGCCCGCTGGGCATGCTCGGCAGCCAGCAGCAGCCCCCCCCTCAGATGGTGCTCGGCCCCAACGGCGAGCCGATCCCCGCCCTCTCCCCGCCGCCCCCGCCCCCGTCGCTCTGGCAGGCGCTCCAGCACGGCCTCGGCTCCGGCGTCGACTTTTTCGGGCGGCTGGCCTACGTCGCGGCGGAGAACGCCCACGCTGTCCACTTCTTCATCTCGGCCCTACTGATGCTGCTCGACAGGGCCGGGTCCCTCTACGGGGAGCTGGCGAGGTTCCTGCTGAGGATCCTGGGACTCGGGAGGAAGAAGGGCGGCGCCGGCGGCGCTGCTGCCGCCGCCGCTGCTGCCGGAGGGGGGGGAGGGGGAGGCGCGCTGCCGGCGGGCGGGGGGCAGGAGCAGCATTCGAACGCGCTCTCTGCTGCGCCTGCGCCTGCTGCCCATCACCAGATGATGCGGCCTCCTGCTGCTGCTCTTGGCGGCCAGGACTGGGGAGGCGCCTGGCGAGGGGACGCGTGAGAGAGAGAGTTGTTTTTTTGTTTTTCCTTCCTTCGAAGGTGAAGAAGAGAAAAGGAAACTCTTTTTTGTTTTCGCTTCTCTCTCTTTTGCACTCTCTCTCTTCTACACTCTCTCTCTCTCTTCTAGACTCTCTCTCCCCTCCCCGCCAAAGGCACAAACAAAAAGTGTATCTTACAATGAAATCGAAACTCTTCGCTCGCTTTCGTTTCCTCCTCTCTTCTCTCTCTCTCTCTCTCTTCGTTTTTTCTACGTCACATCGCCAACGCGTCCGCGAGCGCCAGCGCGTCCACCGTCGACCTCCGCGTCCCCGGAGGATCGCCTGCAGAGCCAGCAGCACCTCGCCAGCAGTCCACGAGAAGGCAGCACGCCTGGGCGGGGTGCAGCACCGCGTGAGGGCCGTGCGCGACGGCGGCGGCCGCGGCTGCGCGGGCCGCGCGCTCCGAGTTGAGGTTGCGGCGCAGCGCCGATAGCGCCGCGGCGAGGGCGGCCATCGTGGTGCCGTCGCCGCTGCCGTTGCCGTTGCTGCTGGCTCCGCCGCCGCCGCCGCCGCCGCCGCTGCCGCCGCCGCCGCCTCCCCCGCCTCCTCCCTGCTTCCCCGCCGCCGCCTCGGCCTCCTTGACGAGCAATGCAGCCAGCCTCCGGTCCAGCTCCCCTCGCTGCTCCGCCAGCGCGGTCAGCCGCCGCCTGACAGTCGACGCCACGTGCGCGATCGCGGCGAGCTGGTGCGCGGTGAGGCGCAGCGACGCGGCCGCGGCGGCCTCCGGGGTCGTCGTCGGTGTCGTCGTCGCTGTCGCCGTCGTCATCGCTATCGTCGCGGCAGCGGCAGCGGCGGCAGCAGCGCCGCCGGAGTAACGCGAAGAGGAAGAACCCGACAGGAAGTCCAGCGCCCTCCCCGCCGCGGCCCGCGCCCTCGCCGCCGACGCCACGAGCGCCGCGGCCGCGGCCGCCGCGGCGGGCGGCACCGCCCCGGGCTCGAGCCCTCGCAGACCAGCGCGCTCGGCGAGCGAGGAGAGCGCCACGACGTGAGCCTCGTAGGTCGCGAGGGCCGCGAGGGCCGAGGCCGTCTTGCCGCGGTCGCTGCTGCTGCCGCTGCTGCCTCCGAGGCCGAGGCCGAAGTTCGACGACGACGGAGGGTGGAGAGCGGGAGGAGGAGGAGGAGGAGGAGGAGGAGGAGGAGCGAGGGCGACGAGGCCGACGGCGTCTTCTTCCCCCGCCGGGGGGAGGAGCCACGAGGAGCACTCGGCAGCGACCGCGGCGGCCCACGAGTCGCCGTGGAAGGGCAGAGACGGCGGGCGAGAGGAGGAGGAGGAGGAGGAGGCTCGCGTCATCGGCGGAGGAGGAGGAAAGACGGGCAGGAGCTGCTCCGAAAGCGGCTCCGAAAGCGGCGGCGGCGGCGAGGGAGCCAGCGGCGGCTCCGAAAGCGTCACCCCTCGTCCGCTCGCCCTCCCCCTCCGCCTCCTTTCCTCGGCCGCCAGCGCCGCCTCGGCGGCCTCGGCCCGCGCCCGCAGCCTGGCGTTCTCTGCCCTCAGCAGCTCCACCGACAGCTCCAGCGCCGCAGCCTTCTGCCTCTGCCGCTCGCGGTAGCGCCTCTGGATCTCTTTTTGGCCGACTCCGTTCTTGGTTCCTCCTCCGGTGGTTCCACCCTCCGAGGCGCGAGGGCGCGGCCTGAGCGGGAGGCGCTGGCCGACGAGAGGAGCAGGAGCAGCAGGAGGTTGAAGTCCTTCGCCTGCGCCGGATGTCACTGCCGTCGAGAGGTTCTGTCGCTGCTGCTGCGCCCAAATTGCCTCGAGGTAACCCTGGATGAAAAGTGCGTCCTCCTTCGCGTCGCTGCCGTCATCGGCAGCAGCGGCGGGCTCGTAGGATGCGCTGCTTTGGAGGCGCTGCTCGGCGACACCATCATCGTCGCCGCCGGCAGTGTGCATGTCTCGTTCTCGCCCTCCTCCGTCTTCGCCGATCCCTCCTTCTTCGCCTTCTGCGAGCGCGGCCTCCAGGTTAAGATCAAGGTCCTCCGTTGACGACAGCAGCCATTCGAGGTCCCTGTCGACGGGAGGAGGTCCCGCATTCTGTTGGTGCCCTCCTTTCTTGCGGAAGAGAGGCATGTTTGTTTGTCGCGATCGACGTCGTCTAGCCCCCCCCCCCCCCCTCTCTCTCTCTCTCTCTCTCTCTCTCCTCTCAGCTCCTCTGCCGCCTATTTTTGGCCAATTGTCTGGACTTTTTTTCTTTCTTTCTTTTTTCAACCTTCTCAAATAATTCCAGAACAAAAAAGGACATAACACACGCACGCACTCAGATCAGATCAGTTTCTCGCAGCAGCAGCACGCTCTCGAGGACGAGCGCGCCGCCGTCGGCGTCGGCGGCGACGCCGGCGAGAAGGTCGGAGGCGGCCTTGGCGAGCGCGATCCTCTCTGCTGCCGCTGCCGCTGCGTCGTCTGCCGCTGCGGCCGCCGCGGCTGCGGTGGGGGCTGCCGCCGCTGCTTCCGCGTGAGGTACCGTTGCCGCCGTCCTCGTCTCCTGCTCCTGCTGCCCTTGCCGCCGCCGCTTTCGCTCCGCCTCCGCCTCCGTCCCTTCTTTTCCCTCTTCTCCACCCCCTCCCCGGCCCCCTTCCGCCGCCGCCGCTCTTTCCTCCTCCCGCAGCCTCTCCAGCAGCCTTCGCATCCTGACACCGCGCTCCAGGGCGCGCCTCGTCGTCTCGAGGGAGGCCGCGAGCTGTTCCGCGAGCAGGGCGTTGGCGGCTTCAAGCGACCTCCGGGCGCTTGCGCCGGCGGCGGCTGCGGAAGCGGCGGCGGGGGCAGAGGAGGACGAGGGTTTGGCTGCTGTTGTTCCTGCTCCTGCTGCTGTTGCTGCTGCTGCTGCTGCTGCCGCCGCCTCTCCAGCGTGCTGCTGCTGCTGCTGCTGGTGCTGCTGGTTTCCAATGCCGTAAAAGACGTCGGCAGAGGCCGCGGAGGAGGAAGAGCGGCGGCCCGCGAGAGCAACGGCAGCAGCAGCAGGAGCAGCAGCAGCAAGAGCACCTCCGCCGCCGCCGCCGCAGTCCCCGCTGCCGCTCGCTGCCCTCAGAGCGAAGTAGGAGTCGCTGCCGCTGCCGCCGCTGATGCTGCCTCCTCCCCCGCCCTCGGCACTGGTGCCCGCCGCCGCGTTTCTCTGGAGCGGCTGGTGGGAGTGCTCCTGGGCCGGGTGCTGTGGCGCCGAGGCGACGGCCTCGGCGGCGACGAAACCCTGCTTCTGAAAAGGACGGGGCGGGCTCGCGGCGGCTACCGAAGGGGTATGTTTTTTGTTTTTATTTTGATGTGAGAGTCAACCCATTGGACTCGAGCAAGCGTCTACGGGGACGGCAAGGGATCTTTGGGGGGGGCAGGGAGCGTGGGCAGCGAGGCATGCGCGGAACAACTCGGGCACCGTCATCGTGGCGAGGAAGCGAAGACGAATTGCGTCTTTGCAAACTGCGCTCGCAAAGACTCCTGCGAAACTGTTTTTTCTCCTCTCCTTCTCCGCGCTCCGGTCGCCGCTGCTCTTTCCTCCGCAATGTACGCACCTGATTGCACAGAGTAGGAGGCCATGTCCCGCGGAGACTTGCCTTCGCCGAGGGAAATTGGAGGTTTGCACGACATTTTGAAAAAAAGGTTTTCTTCTCCCATTTCCTCAGCGGGAGTAACAAAAATGCCCTCTCTCTCTTTTTTCACCCCCGTCCAAAACCCTCTCTCTTTCTCTCCGCCTGTTGGTCTCTCTCTTTTTCACCCCCCTCCAAAACCCTCTCTCTTTCTCTCCGCCTGTTGGTCTCTCTCTTCGTCTCTCTCTTTCTCTCGCGCATGCGCGCGCGAGCGGTTCGAGCACCTCGTGCGCCGAGTCCCAAACAGCCGCCACCGTCGTCCTCTAGGAGGAAGCGCACGCTCTTGGTGGAGGGAAAAGGAAAAGTTTATTTTCTCGTGGTCTCTCCCAGGAGAAAAATGGGGTGAGGGCAAGCAAGCAGCCACCTCCAAGGGCGGAAACGCTTCGGAAAAAGGAGAAGAAAGGAATCGCCGCGGGGGATCTGGGAGAAGCCGGAAGCAAGTTGTCAAAGTCACAGCTGTGGGCCCTGAGAAGGAGGGAGGGGGGGGGGGGAGAAAAGTTTTTTCTTTTCGGCTTTTGGCTTGCTCTCACTATTTCATTCTCGTCACCGTCGCCGCTGCGACCCCCCCGTCATCGAAGAGTCCTGATAGCACTCTCTCCAAAAATGGCGCGATCCCTCCTCTTCGTCGCCATGATAGCAGCATTGACCTGCGCGGCGAGCGCGGCACCCGGTGAGTAGTTGATGGAGATGGAAAGCGGAAAGAGAGAGAGAGGGAGAGAGAGAGATGGGAGGGACAAACAAGGGAGGGGTCTTCTCTCTCTTTTTTCTCGCCCCCAAGCAAATCAAGGAAGACGCGGGAAGGGGCGCGCCAGCCTGGCCCGCAGTTTCGGTCTGGAGTTTGAATCCCCAGATCGTGCCAGGGGCGCGGAGATCGTGGCGTCATCTGTCCGAATCGCACATCGGTTGCAGAGGAGGTAGACGCGGGGGGAGAGAGAACGGCGCGGCGCCAATCAATGAATGCATATCGGAAAGTCCGATGGAAAAAGAGGTTTCGCCCTTTTGGCCAGCGCGGGACATGGCGGCAGCGCGTCGAAACTCTTCTTCCGCTCTTTTTCCATCGTCTCCTCGCAGCGTGCTCGCTCTTTTTACGCAATCGGTCGTCCACGCCACGAGAGGATCTTCTTGAGAGATCCAGCGAGTACGGAAATTGGACACGATGCGCGGCCACCGTGGCCATCAAAGATTATTAGCAGCAGCAGCGCCGCCGTGTCACCCTTGCCTTCTTCCGACCCCTCCTCTCCGCCTTGCGCCTCTCGCTCTTCTTCCTTTCGGCCTTTTTTGTCTTTAAAACGCCCCCCCACCTCCTCTTTCCCCCTACACCAAGCCTCTGGCTGCTATACTAGTTGCTATACTAGTTGCCTTCTTTTCTTCCTCCTTCTTACCTTGTCCTCTTCCTCCTCGAAAACCAAAAACCAAAAAAACGGGGAAAAAAACTCAGGCCCCACCTCGTACGCCCTCAACTCGTCGCGGCTCTTCTACCCGCACCCGCTCCCGGCGTTCCCCTCGACGATCTTCGAGGGCGCCTCGGACGGCTGCTCGCCGCACGCGCCCTCGACTTTTGTGGCGGTCCGCGACATGATGCTCCCCGTGCTCGAGGTCGGCGGGCCCGCCATCCGGACCTGGAGGGCGAGCCCGCTCGACGAGGGCGTCGCCGCCAACGTGACGTACCTGTGCCTGACGACCGGCCGCGTCGTCGTGGCCAAGCCCGTCCACGACTGGAGCACGGCCGTCGACTCCTTCGAGTACAAGCTGCTCGTGCCCGCGCCCGGCGCGATCACGGACACCAAGGACGGGAACAAGAACGGGGGGGACGCGGACGCGAGGGCCTACCTGGACGCGATCCGCTCCCTGAGGTACCAGGTCGAGGCGCTGGTGCGCGGCCAGGCGACGACGGACGCGAAGACCGGAAAGCCCAACGGGTTCACCTGCAACAGGCCGCAGCCGGCCCTGCAGCCGGTGCTCGACTACCTGACGTTCGCGGCGGCGCGCGCCGCCGGTGACGGCGGGGTGGGCATGAGCCACGGCCTGCGCGCCAACGAGCAGTGGTCGGAGAGCGGGTGCGTCGTTGAGCCCAACGCGCTGTTCCAGGGCGAGGTCCTCGACCGCGACCTGCCCGTGGTCTCGACGCCGACGGCGGACGCCTGCTGCTCGCTGTGCCGCGCCAGGACCAACTGCACCGTCTTCACCTGGTGCCCGCTGACGTCGGGCTGCGCCAGCCCGGCCGGCGCCAAGGCCCCCCCGGGAACGGACCTGCCCTTCAAGGGGTGCCAGCTCAAGGAGGGGTGGCGCGTCGAGACACCGACCTCGGCGCCGCATGCCGTGGCGAGGGGGCCCCCCACCGAGTTCTGGAGCGGGCGCGTGGCCGCGGCCTTCGGGGGGCTGGGGTCGCCGAACGCGCCCGTGCCTGCCAACGGGCACCTGTGAATGTGATGAAGAAGGGTGAGCTTTTTTTTTTGGAGGGGGGGGGCGCTCTCCCTTTCCGTCGACAACGTTTCGTGGGCTGCTTTCTGTTTCGAGGCCAGCTCGCCAAGCTCTGAACCCCTCGACCACCAACCCTCCAGTTTTTTCAAATAAAAAAACGCTCTGTATTGTGCTTTATCGTTTCCCTTCCTCTGTGTTAAACTATTGAATCCCACTCCATACGTACTTTTATAATAATTTCGCTGGGGGATGAAGAGAGGGAGAAAACAGTTTCACGTTTTTCATTTCATTTTCTCAATCGCGACAAGAGAGAGCTTCGATCGACACCACTCCTTCTTTCTCGCGTCTCGTTCTTCTCTCCCGCCCTTGCTGAAGAGCGCAGCCTCTTCATGCGGAACTACGCCTTCACGGGCCGTCCCTTGGGCCTCGTCAACTCGAGAGAGCCGTCGCACGCCCCGCGAACGCCGCAGAAAGAATGCGTCTTTTGCAAGATTGCTTCGTCGAGCGGCGACGAAAACAACGGCGGTCGAAACAATAAACTCGTTTTCTCCTCCGAGAAGCTCGTCGTCTTCGACGACCACCGGCCCGCCGCGACAAGGCACTTTTTGGTGTGTCCTAAAGCACATATCGACGGCCTCTACGACCTGGACGGGGAGGAGGACCTGGAGCTGCTCGACGAGATGATAAGGGTCGGGGAGAAGGTGGTGCTGGAAGCAGCGGCAGCGAGAGCGGCGGCGGCAGAAGCAGCCCAGGCAACGACCTCGACCTCGGGTGCTCCCCCTCCCTCGCCTCCTCCGCCGCCGCCGCTGCCTCTGAGGCTCAAGCTCGGCTTCCACATACCTCCCTGGAACAGCGTTGACCACCTCCATCTGCATGCATTTTTGCTACCGCACACGGGCGGCCTGGGCCAGAGGATACGGTTCGCGGGGACGCCGGGGAAGAGGGCGGGGCTCTGGTACGCGAGTGCCGGGCAGGTCCGCGCGAGGCTCGTCGCGAGGATCGAGAGGCAAAAGGCGAAGGCAAAAACGGCAAAGTAAACAAGCGAACGCACGGAAGACTCGACTTTTGTTAGTCTTGTTGTTCTTGTTGACAAAAGGAATGAAAGACACAACGA
>Ga0315287_10003100_pt1 | contig 15960 bp, 11 predicted proteins | sample YL17G11_0_MG_FD_205037 | JGI IMG/M metagenome (GOLD analysis project Ga0315287, IMG submission 205037) | Sediment microbial communities from Yellowstone Lake, YNP, Wyoming, USA - YL17G11_0 | ecosystem: Environmental > Aquatic > Freshwater > Lake > Sediment | place: USA: Wyoming | collected... | reverse complement strand
CCGCGGCGGTTCGCACCACGGTCGCCAGTTGCTCGGTCTGCCAACGCATCGTATCCGCCGAGAAGTGACTCCCGGCACCGAATACGAAGAAATGGGGCTTGCCGTCCACGTCGAACGGCACCGATTCGAAGGCGCCAAGCCACGTCGGCGCGTCAACGAGCACGTCGTAGTCGGGCGCCGTGTAGACCGTTGAGTCTGACGTCTGCGCCAGCGCCGAGGCGATGCGCCACCCGGGAGGCACCACGAACCGGACGAGCGACGTCGCGCTCCGGTGGCCGACCGGCTCCAGGAATAGCTGGGTGCCGGTGAAGAACGCATACGTGCCGGTGATCTTCGCCTGGTTGAGTGCCAGCACGTTGGCGACGTAGTCGAACTCGACGACGACGCGGCTCTTCCCACGGGTGTCGATGGTCCACGTCTGCGCGCGGGAGAGCGGCGCGGCGAGTCGCGTGCCGGCGCCGTCGGTCACCATGAAGCGGCGGACGTTCTTGGCGTAGTACTCGAGCGTGTACCAGCCGGGCGTCCAGATCGGCAGCGCCACGTCGAGCCGCGGCTGGCGCAGGTTGCTGAAGGTCGCCGTGACATGAAAGAGGTGCGCGGAGGTGTCCTTCACCTCGACCGTGTACTCGGCGCGGAAGGGGGCGAGCGCCTGTGCCCTGGCTGCCGCCGGGGCGCCCAATGCCGCGGCCAATGCCGCAATAGCTATGCAGTGTTTCAAGAAGCCCTCCATGCCAGTGCCAGTTGGAATCGCCATGCCCCGCCCCTACCGCGGCGGCAGCACCATCACCTCGACGTGCGAGGGCTGCGCGCTGGTGCGGTAGATCCGGTGTGTCTGGGCCCGATACGCCGAAGCCGGCGCCAGGAAGATGTTGGGCACGAAGGTCTGCGGGTTCCGGTCGTAGAGCGGGAACCAGGTACTCTGGATCTGCACCATGATCCGGTGCCCGCGCCGGAAGGTGTAGGATTGCTGGTGCAGGTCCACCGTGAACGACGCCACGGCGTTGGGGCGGACGGCCTCGGGCCGCTCCCAGCTTCGCCGGTATCGCCCGCGCATGATGTCCCCCGCAACCATCAGTTGGTACCCGCCCATCTCCCGCCGGTCGGGCACGCTGTCGGGGTACACATCGATCAGCTTCACCACCCAGTCCGCATCCGAGCCGGTGGTCGAGGCGAAGAGCCGGGCCGTCACGTCGCCGGCGATCACGACGTCTTCGGCGAGCGGCTCGGTCCGCCAGCTCAGCACGTCGGGGCGGCCGTCCAGGAAGCGCTGGTCCTCGGTCATCCATCGTGTCCACGACTGGGACTCGATGGACCGCGGCACGTAAGGCACCGGATTCGCCGGATCGGAGACGTACTGGTCGAAGCCGGTAGGTTCGGCGGGCGGATCGAACGACAGCTGGCCGTTCCCGTGGAGATAGAGGCCGCGAGACGTTGCTTCCGCTGGCGGCCAGCGGTCGAAGCTCCGCCACACGTTGGTGCCCGCGTCGAACAGCCACGCTTCGGGGAAGCGTCCGTCGCCCCGGCCCTTGAGCCAGTAGGCCCACCAGGGCGCCTGCATCCTGACGAGGAAGGAGTCCGCTGTGGCACTGCCGAAGCGGAGATTGCCCAGCGAGGTCCCGCCTTGTCCGGCCCACTGCGAATGGAACCACGGACCGATGACCAGGAAGTTGGTGCCGGCCGTGTCGAAGCGCTCCAGCGTACGGTACGTCTCCTGCGCGCCGAAGAGATCCTCCTGGTCCCACCAGCCGCCGACGGTCAGCGTCGGCACGCTGAGCCGCGTGACCAGGCGCTGGAACGCTCTCCCCTGCCACTCGCGATCGTACGCCGGGTGTTCGACGAAGCGCCGCCACGTCGGGATGCGCATGGCGGCCATCGAGTCCGTGAGCGCCTTGAGGCTCGGGAACGCGAGGAACCAGGCGTAGCGGTCGTTGCCCAGCGTCGGGAACGGCCCGACGCCGGCCCTCTCGCCCTCCAGCCCCCACGCGTAGCCGAATCCGTACAACTGCCGGAAGGCGCCCTGGTGGAAGAAGTCGTCGCCGAGCCAGGTGTCGGTCATCGGCGCCTGCGGCGAGACGGCCTTCACCGCGGGGTGTGGGCCCAGCAGCACCACCTCGGCGAGCCAACCGGGATACGAGACGCCGGTGACGCCGACGCGGCCGTTGTTGTTGGGGACGTTGTGGATCAGCCACTCGACGGTGTCGTAAGCGTCGGTGGTCTCGTCCACGGCGGACGAATCGCGGGCATCCTTCGTGGGGCGGTTCATCACGAACGTGCCCTCGGCACGGTTGCGGCCGCGGATGTCCTGGGAGACGAAGATGTAGCGGTCGGGGGCAAGCGAGATGTCGACGTAGGGAGTCGCGCCATACGGCGTGCGATCGAGCAGCAGCGGCAGCGGTTCGGCGGCGGCGCGGGGCGTCATGATCACGGTGAACAGCCGCACGCCGTCGCGCATCGGGATCATGGCCTCGCGCCCGTCGTAGACCAGCACCGGCGGCCAGGCCACGAGCCGCTGATCCTCGAAATCGAAGTTGCGCGGCGCACGCGGCAGGTCTGGAGGGGCGGCCGGATCTTGCGGCGGCCGCACGGTGCCTGTGGTGGGAACCGTCCGGTCCACCACCGACAGATCCAGGTCGTCGATCCAGATCGTGCCGGTGCCTCGCAGTGCGGCGCCGAGATAGAACCGGCCTGCGTCGGCGGGAACGTCGAGGACAATCTCGATCCGCTGCCAGTCGGCGGTGCCCCGGAGCGGCCGATCCTGCATGTAATCGAACGGCGTGCCGGCCGCGCCGCCGTCGATCCGCATCAGGAGCACGGCCGACACCGCCACGTCCGCAACGCGGGCGTAGCCGGTCAGACGAACGCGGCGCCCCCGGTAGTCGTCGGCAACGAATCGCTGCACGACCTGCCCGAGGTCATACTGCGCGGCGTCGGCGGACCGGATGCGAAGACTGCCCACGCCGCCGTGCCGGACGTTGGGATCGAGCTGCATGCTGTACGAGGCTCCCACCAGGATCGGTCCGCGCCGCTCCCAGCCGACGGGGAGGGAATCGGGGACCTGAGCGTGCGCGCAGGGGAGCAGTATTCCGGCGACCTGGAAAGCGACGAGCAGCGCGAGCGTTCTCACGGGGCCTCCTGAATGCGGTGCTCGTCAGGGGCGAGAGGCGGAAACGACAAGATGCCCCGCCGCGTGCGACTGCGCAAATTCGCGCGGCGCACTCGCGAGTTCGCGGCGAGATATCGCGTTGCAGCCCCGCGCTGAATGGCGGCCGTCCGCGGCGACCCGTATCTTGGCGCGGATATCCCCATCGGTGCGCCATGCAGCTGCGGGCCAAGCTGATCCTGTCCTTCATCCTCCTCGCCGTCGTGCCGCTTGTCGCGATCGGCGTCTTCGACTACGTCCGCGCGATGCGCGCCCTGCGCGAGCTGGTCGCCTCGCAGACTGGGGAGATCGCCGAGCGGGCGGCGGCGGAGTTGCGGGACCGCCACGCGCTGCGCGAGTCCGACCTCCTGCTCCTCGCCGAGAACACCGAGACGCAGCGGCTCTTCCGGGCGCGGAACGGTGCCCGCCGCGCCGAGGTGGCCCCGGCGTGGGCCGCTGCCGACGCCTACCTGCGCCGTGCCTGGGAGATGTTCGGGCGCTCCTTCGTGGACGTGGAGTTCCTCGACGAGCGCGGCGAGTTCGTCTATCGGCTCGGCGGGTCGGGCGAGCGCGTCGTGGGCCGGGGCGCCGACGCCGCGGCGGCCGGCGAGGGGCTCGTGGTCCGGCGGCCCATCCGTGACATCCGCGACGGACGCCCACTGGGCACGCTGGTCGCCTCGGTCAGGTTGGGATCGCTGCTTCCGCCGGAGGTGCTCCAGGCGCGATTCGGACGCTCCGGCTATTCCACGGTCCTGGACCGCAGCAGCGGGCGCGTCGTCTACCATCCCCTGCACGCGTTCTCGCAGCGCGCGGTCGCCGCGCTGGCCGGCCCGGAGGGCTGGGGCATCGAGCCCGCAATCCTCGCGCGCGCGCGCGGTTCATTCGTCTACCGTGCGGGCGACACGACGCGCGTCGCGTCCTTCGTCAGCGTCGCGGACCCCCCGTGGACCGTCGTCGCCAGCGGGGCCGTCGACGAGTTTGCGGCGCCGTTCGCGCGCACGAGTCTCGTGAACCTGCTCCTTGTCCTCGTGGTGACTGCCGTGGCGTCGGCGGTCTTCGTCCTCTTCACGCGGCGGAGCACTCGCTCGCTCGAGGCGCTCACCGCGGCGGCCGACGAGGTCGGTACGGGCAACTTCGCGCCTGAACTGCCATCCGCCGGCAGGGACGAAGTCGGCAGGCTGGCGGGGGCGTTCGCGTTGATGGTCGCGAAGGTGCGGGAGATGGTCCGCGAGATCGAGTCGAGCCGTCACATGGCCGCGGTGGGCTCCTTCGCCGCCCAGCTCTCCCACGAGATCCGCAATCCGCTCACCTCGCTCAAACTGAACCTGCAGAGCCTGCAACGGGACGCGTCGGCGGGGAGCCTTCCCGAGTCGGCTATCCGGCCCGTCGGCATCTGCCTGCGGGAGATCGAGCGCCTCGACCGGGTCGTGGGAGGGGCGCTCAGCCTGGGACGCGACGCCGTCCTCGCGCGAGTGCCGTGCTCTGTCCACCAGATCCTGGGCGATGCCCTGGACGTCGTCCGGGCGCAACTCGAGCAGCATCAGGTGGCGGTCGCGGCCTCGTTCGTGGCGCCGGACGACCGCGTCGAGGGCGACACGGAGAGTCTCAAGGCCGTCTTCCTGAACCTGTTTCTCAACGCGGCGGAGGCGATGCCCGGGGGCGGACGACTGTCGGTCTCCACCGAGCGCGCCAGCGGGGCTCGGCGTGCACGCGACATCCTCCGCGTCCGGGTGGCGGATACGGGAGTCGGAGTTCCGGCCGCGGCACGGGAGAGGATCTTCGAGCCGTTCTACAGCACTAAGCCGCAGGGTACCGGGTTCGGGCTGCCGGTGGCCCTCCGTACCGTGGAGGAGCACGGCGGCCGGCTCCTGCTCGCCGCTGAGGACCGGGGCGGCGCCGTGTTTCTGGTGGAACTGCCGCTGGCGGCCGAGGAGATGCCTGCATGAGCGATCGCGTGCTGCTCGTGGACGACGACCTCTCCATCCGCGAGACGTTCGAGCACCACCTCGGCCGCTCGGGCTACGACGTGCGTACCGCCGCCGGCGGGGAGGAGGCGCTCGGGATCGTCGCGGAGTTCGCGCCGGGTCTCGTCATCACCGACGTGCGGATGCCGGGGATGGACGGACTCGAGCTGCTGCGGCGCCTGCGCGCCGGCGGCGAGGACATCGACGTCGCCGTGATCACCGCGCACGACGACATGAGGAGCGCCATCGCCGCCATGCAGGCCGGCGCGTATGACTATCTAGTGAAGCCCCTCGATCTCGACCGGATCGACACAATGGTCCGGCGTTGCTTCCGCGAACGCTCGCTGCGCCGCCGCGTGCACCACCTCGCGAGCGAGGCGGCGGAGCCCTTCGGGCTCGAGAGCCTGGTGGGTCATGACGAGCGGATGATCGAGATCTACAAGCTCATCGGCGTGCTCACCGGCAACCGTGCGACGGTGCTGATCCGCGGTGACACGGGCACCGGCAAGGAGCGCATCGCTCGCGCGATCCACTTCAACGCTCCGCAGGCGGCGGAGCCGTTCGTCGCCGTGAACTGCACCGCGCTCACCGAGACCTTGCTCGAGTCCGAGCTGTTCGGTCACGTGCGCGGCGCGTTCACGGGAGCGGTAGCGAGCCGGAAGGGCTGCTTCGAGCTGGCCGGCTCGGGCACCATCTTCCTCGACGAGATCGGCGACACCGGGCTCGACCTGCAGGCGAAGCTGCTGCGCGTGCTCGAGAGCCGCGAGTTCTACCCGGTGGGCGGCGAGCACCCCCGGCGCACCGAGGCGCGCGTCATCGCGGCCACGCATCGGCCGCTGGAGGAGTACGTGCGGTCGGGACGGTTTCGCGAGGACCTGTACTTCCGTCTCAAGGTCGTGGAGATCACCGTCCCCCCGCTGCGCGAGCGCCGCGGCGACATCCCGGCCCTCGTCGAGCACCTGCTGGGCCGCATCGGGCGCGAACTGCATCGGCCCATCGACGGCGTCTCCGAGGACGCGATGCGGATGCTCGGAGCTTACGACTGGCCGGGAAACGTCAGGGAACTCGAGAACACCCTCACGCACGCCGCCGTCCTCTCGCGAGGCCCGGTGATCACGGCGGACGCGCTGTCGCTGGGGCCGCTCGTCTCGGTGGAGCCCGGGGCCGCTGCCGGCGGTTCCGAGGGCTCCCTCGATGCCGTCGCGTGGTTGCACGTGGAGCGGGTCCTGCGCCAGACGGGCGGCAACAAGCGCCAGGCGGCGCGCATCCTTGGCATCTCGCGCCCGCGTCTCGACCGCATCCTCTCCAAGGGGGGTACCGATGTAACGGATCGTGACTAGCCAGTCACGAAACGCTTCCGGTTCGGCCCGCCGGCAGTTCGTATCGATGAGTCCATCTCTCAACGCCCGAACGTGTTACCGGAGAGGCGTGGTTGGGCGTGAATCCTGCCTTTCCGGAAGTGGAACGGGACGCGAGAGCCCGATCGCCAGCCAGGAGGGTAGGAGGATGACCGACTTCGTCGCTGCCGGAGGTAGCCGGCTCCCCAAGCTGCTCGTCGGCATGCTCGGCGCTGTCGCGCTGATCGTCGCCCAGGCGAGCGGTCAGCAGGTGCGCACCATCGAGCCGCAGCTCACGCGGCTGTTCGGCTCCGACTCGATGCAGATGTGGAACCCCGTGCTGTCGCCGGATGGGCGGTGGATCGTGTTCTTCAGGGAGGAGGCGCAGAAGGGCAACCTGTGGGTCGTCTCCGCAGCCGGAGGTGAGCCGGTCCCCATCACGACGGGCCCGTACGGCGACTTCAACCCTGTGTTCTTCCCGAGCGGCGATCGCATCGCGTTCCAGTCCACCCGGCCGGCTAGACCGGGCGACCCCCACGCGTATGTGATGGTGATGCCGTTCGATCCGCGCACGGGGCGCGGCGGGACCCCGCGCCAGGTCTCGTTGGAGGGGATCTACGGACAGACGCTGGCCCTCTCGCCGGACGGCGAGTGGATCGCCTACTTCGCGATGGCCGACACGCTCAAGAGGCTCATGGCCGTTCCATCGACCGGCGGCACTGCCCGGACGCTGGCCGAATTCGGCAACTCGGTCATGTTGATCCAGAACCCGGAGTGGTCGGGGGACGGGAGGTTCGTCTACTTCGGTCTGCGCCGCAGGGGGACAGAGACCCGGAGCGTCATGCGTGCACCATTGACGCAGGGGCCAGCCGAGCAGCTTGGGACCGCCGGCGCACTGGTACGCATCTTCCCGGACCGCGGCTTGGTGCTCCAGCAGATCAACCAGGGCCAAGGCCCCGGCCAAGCACCCTCTTACGAGATCGCCACGCTGGAGGGGCGTACGGTCGTGCGCTTCCGGATCCCGCGGAACATGCAACTGGGCAGGCTCACGCCCGACGGCCGCGGCCTCCTGGCGTCCCAGCGCAACGTCGTCGCTCCGATTCGAGTCGTGCCGGTCGCCGGTGGCCCGGTGCGGCAACTCACCGAGGCGAGAGAGTACGACTGGCCGCTCGGATGGAGCCCGGACGGCTCTCACGTGTACGCGTGGACGCGCATCAACGGCCAAGAGGAGGTCATGCGGCTGCCCGTGAACGGAGGTCCCGCCGCGCAGTGGCCCATGCCGAGGGAAACGGAGCAGCCTGCGACACTCGGTCCCGATGGTCGATACCTCGCGTACTCCCTCACGTCGGGCAGCGACTCACGAACCCTGGCGGTTCGCCGTCTCGCTGATGGCGAGACGAGGGTCGTGACGCGCACCGCGTTGTCTCCGATGGCCTACGTCACCGGCCCGGGCGGCTCTTCCACCAACGGCGGCGAGTTCCTCTACGTCGAGCGGCGAGGTGACCGGCTCGAGTTGCGGACCACGCCGCCAGAAGGGCCCTCGCATCTCCTGCGCGCCTTCCCGGCGAGCTACGCCGGGCGCACCGGCTTCGGTGTGCACGGCAACCGCATAGCCTATGTAGAGCCGCGCGGTGACTCCACCGCGGTCTTCGTGGCCCAGGGACCGAACGGCCGCGCGCCGCGGCTGCTCGCCACGGTCTCCGGCAGAGCGCCGAACCCGGTGTGGTCGCACGACGGGCGCTGGCTTGCGTTCGACCACTACCCGCCGGGCCAGGGCTCGCGCTACGGCGTCCTGTTGATCGGGATCGGACCCGATGGGACCATCACCGACCCGCCGCGGGTGCTGGAGGCGGGGCCGCAGTTTGGGTGGCAGATCGAGTGGCTGCCGGACGACCGCGCGTTCACCGTTTTCGGAATGACCGGTCTCGGTAACGAGACCCACGTGTTCCTCGTGTCGCTGCGCGAGGGGGAGCGGCCGGTCTCCATCACGCGCGACGATCCCTCGATGCGCTGGGGGTACTCGCTGTCTCCGGATGGCCGGTACGTCGCCTACCCCGCCGAGATCCCTCGCGGCAGCTCGCTGTGGCGCGTGGACCTCGGCGACGTGCTGGTGGGAGGTGGGAACCCGCGGCGGTAGCCCGCGTCGGGCAGGTTCGGCTCGATAGGCACAGCCCCGCGGCTCGCTGAGGACGCCGCGGGGCTTCCGCTGCCGTTCGACATCGATGCCTGGGGGCGCCGCTCCGGTGCGAGCGCGATCCTCCGTGGCGAGCCGCCGGCTGACGGAACGAGCCATACTTCGTCGGGGCGCGAGGTTGCTCCTGTGCTGGTGTCCCGCACCACGTAGGCGAGGTACGTCCCGCCAGGCGACCACGTCGCAGGCGCCACGATTTCCGCACCGCGCTCGCATCCGCAAGCGCCGCATGGCGGCCGTCCGCGGCGACCCGTATCTTGGCGCGGACACCGCGATGGGTGCGCCATGCAGCTGCGGGCCAAGCTGATTCTGTTCTTCGTTCTTCTCGCCGTCGTGCCGCTCGTCGCGATCGGTGTCTTCGAGTCCGTGCGATCCGTGCGGGCCCTCCACGCCCTCCTCGCGGTCCAGGACAGCGCCATCGCCGAGCGGGTGGCTGCGGGGATCGTGGACCTCTCGGCACGGCGCGAGTCGGATCTGCTTCTCCTCACCTCGAACGCGGAGACGCAACGGCTCTACCGCTCGCAAGGTGCCGGTGATGCCGGGGAGCGCGCGGCCGCGCTGGCGTCGGCGGACCGCTACCTCCGCCAGGCCTGGCAGCAGTTCAGCCGCTCGTATCAGTGGCTGGACTTCCGCGACAGCGCCGGCCGAAGTCTCTACTCCCTCGGAGAACCACCGGTTCAGGGGACCGACCAGGCTGCGCTGCCTTCGCGTGACGTACGAATCCTCACGCGACCAGTCCCCGGCGACCCTGGCTCCCCACCGGCCGGCGTGCTCGTCGTCGGCGCCCGGGCGAGCAGTCTGATGCCGCAGGGTCTTCTGGAGGCACGGTTCGGGATCGCCGGCTACACGGTGATCGTGGACCGGGAGGCGGGCCGCGTGATCTACCACCCGCGTCACGCCTTCTGGGGGCGTTCGGTCGCCGAGCTTGTGGGGCCGGCGGGGTGGCACATCGACACCCTGGCGCTGGCCCGCCCGCGCACCTCGATCCGCTACCGCGAGCAGGACAGCACGCGCATCGCGGCTGTCGTGGCGCTCGCCACTCCACCGTGGACGGTCGTCGCATCGAGCGCCGTGGATGAATTCGCCGCGCCGTTTCTCACCACGCGCGTGGTGGATCTGGCCCTCGTGCTGCTCATCACGCTCGCGGTATTGGCGGCGTTCGTCGTGCTGACGGGTCGGGCCACGCGGTCCCTCCAGGCGCTGACCCGCGCCGCGGACGAACTCGGCGCCGGGAACTTCGCGCCACAGCTGCCACCCGCGGGCCGCGACGAGGTGGGGCGGCTCTCGGCGGCGTTCGCGATGATGATCGGGAAGGTGCGGGACATGCTGCACCAGATGGAAGCGAGCCGGCACATGGTGGCGGTCGGCCGGTTCGCCGCCCAGCTCTCGCACGAGATCCGGAACCCGCTCACGTCGGTCAAGCTCAACCTCCAGAGCCTGCAGCGCGACGTGGCCGCGGGGCGCATCCCGGAAGATGCCGGTCGGCCGGTCGCGATCTGTCTGCAGGAGATCAAACGACTGGACCGCGTTTCGCGCGGCGTGCTGTCGCTCGGCCGCGAGCGGCCGCCGCAAGCGGTGCGGTACGGCGTGCATCGCTGTCTCGCGGACGCCCTGGAGACGATGGAGGCGCAGCTGAGTGCTCAGCGCGTCACGGCGCGCACGGCGCTCGAAGCCACGGCCGATACGGTAAGCGGAGACCCCCAGCACCTGACGGCGGTGTTCGTCAACCTGTTGCTCAACGCCGCCGAGGCGATGCCGGACGGCGGGACCATCGGCATAGCCAGCGCCAACGAGCCGGCCGGTGTCGAGGCGCCGACCCTCGTGCGTGTCACGCTCGCCGATTCCGGGCCGGGCATCGCGCCCGAGTTGCGCGAGCAGATCTTCGATCCGTTCTTCAGCACGAAGCCTGCGGGCACCGGCTTCGGACTGGCGCTGGCCCTGCGCACGGTGGAGGAACACGGCGGCCGATTGCGCCTCGGTCCTCCGCCGCCGGGCGGCGGTGCCGTCTTCGTGGTCGAGCTGCCACTCGTGCCGGAGCGGTCGGAATGAGCGCCTCCATCCTCGTCGTGGACGACGACGCCGCGATCCGCGAGACGTTCGAACGGCACCTGAGCCGGTCGGGGTACACGGTCCACCTGGCGCCCGACGGACAGCAGGCCCTCGCGCTCCTCGCCGAGCTGGATCCGGCGCTCGTCATCACCGATGTGCGCATGCCCGGACTCGACGGGCTCGAGCTGCTCCGCCGCGTTCGCGAGGCTCCCGATCCGCCGGGCGTGCTCGTCATCACGGCGCACGACGACATGGACTCGGCCATCGCGGCGATGCGGGCCGGCGCCTACGACTATCTCGTCAAGCCGCTCGATCTCGACGAGATCGACCTCCTGATCCAGCGTTGCCTGCGCGAGCGGGCCCTGCGCGGGCGGATCCAGCGGCAGACCGCGGCCGCGGCGGAGACGCACGCCCTCGACCGCCTGGTGGGCCGGCACCCGAGCATGATCGCGATCTACAAGATGATCGGGATGCTGGCGGGCAATCGCGCCACCGTGCTGGTGCGCGGGGAAACCGGCACGGGCAAGGAGCGCATCGCCCGCGCGATCCACTTCAACTCCCCATCCGCCGCCGAGCCGTTCCTCGCCGTCAACTGCACGGCGCTGGCCGAGACCCTCCTGGAGTCCGAGCTGTTCGGGCACGTGCGCGGGGCGTTCACGGGTGCCGTCGAGAGCCGGCGGGGCTGCTTCGAGCTGGCCGGCGGGGGGACCATCTTCCTCGACGAGATCGGCGACACGAGCCCCGGACTTCAAGCCAAGCTGCTGCGCGTCGTGGAGACCCGGGAGTTCTATCCGGTCGGCGCCGAGCGGCCGCGGCAGTCGCAGGCGCGCGTCATCGCGGCGACCCACCGCCCGCTCGAAGCGCTGGTGCAGGCGGGCCGGTTCCGCGAGGACCTGTACTTCCGCCTCAAGGTGATCGAAGTCGTCGTTCCTCCGTTGCGCGAGCGGCCTGAGGACATCCCCCTGCTCGCCGAACACCTCCTGGCTCGCGTTGCCGCCGACCTGCACCTGGGCGCGCGCGGGCTGAGCGACGACGCCGTGCGGGAGATGACCAACTACGACTGGCCGGGCAACGTCCGCGAGATGGAGAACGCCCTCACCCGGGCGGCGGTGCTCGCCCGTGGTCCCATCATCGGCGTGGAGCACCTCGGCCTCGGCCATAGCGCGGCCGTGCCGGACTCGGCGCGGACTGCGACGGGTGCGGACCGCCTCCACGACGTCGAGCGCGCCCACCTGCATCGCGTCCTTGAGCGCACCGCTGGAAACAAGCGACAGGCTGCGCGCCTGCTCGGCATCTCCAGGCCCCGCCTGGACCGGCTCATCGCGAAGCACAACCTCGTGGCATCGGAAAGCGATACTGCGGGTCACGGGGTGTGATCTCCCGGCTCGCCCGGCGTCGGCCGAACCCCTTGTCCTGAAGCATCTTGTCGATTTCGCCGAATCTGGCACGCCTCTTGTGTGTGACTCGTGCAAGGGCCCCGCATCCGCGCGTGCCCGGGATCCGAATACGACATGGAAGGAGCGCCAGGATGATCCACGAGGACGCTCGCAACAGCGTGCGGCAAGTGACGCTCCGGAGCATGCTCTTGGCAGCTCTGGGGTTGGGGGCTCTTGTCAGCCCCGACCTGCGGCCCCTCGCCGCACAGGCCGCACCGACCCCGGCGGCCGCGGCCCAGCCTCAGCCGCGGTTCACGCGCATCTTCGGGTCGGACTCGATGCAGATCATCTTTCCGGCCCAATCCCCCGACGGGCGCTGGATCGTATTCGGGACCTACGAGGCGCAGCAGGCCAACCTGTGGGTCGTTCCGGCGAGCGGCGGCGCGCCGCTACAACTCACGTCTGGTGTGCACCTGGACGTGTATCCATTCTGGTTCCCGTCCGGTGACCGGATCGCGTTCGGTTCCAATAGGCCGTCGCCGCCCGGCGAGGTTCGGCTATTCGTCATGACGATCCCGTTCGACGCGCGGACGGGGCGGAGTACCGGCCCGGCCCAGCAGGTCTCGCTGGAGCAAGCCGGAATCCCGGCGGTCTCCCCCGACGGGCGCTGGATCGTCTTCCGTCCCGCCGAGAGCCGCGGCAGTCTGATGGTCGTGCCGTCCGCCGGAGGCACCGCCCGAACGGTGGTGCGGGTCGATGGCATGATGACGATGCGGCCGGAATGGTCGCCCGATGGCCGCGAGATCTACTTCATGGCTGAGTTGTCCGGCTCGACCGGTTTTCATTTCATGCGCGTATCGGCCGATAGCGGGCAGGCCCAGCCGCTGTGGTCGCCGGGGTCGCCGACTCGGCAGCCTCTCGCGCTGAACGCAACCGCGCGCCGGGTGCTCACCCGGTTCTTTCCCCAACTCCCCGGCGGGCGCTCCGTAGAGGTTTCGACCTTCGAGGGCCGGCAGGTTGCGCGTGTTCCTCTGCATCGGAACATGATGGCGACCTCGTTCACGGACGACGGCCAGTCGATGCTCGCCACCGTGAACGACGTCGTCGCACCCATCCGCGTAGTGCCGGTCGCGGGCGGCCCCGCCAGAGCGTTGACAGAGCCACGCGAATACGACTGGCCGTCCACCTGGAGCGCCGACGCGACGCGACTCGCCGTGGTGACCCGAGCCAACGGGCACTATGCGCTGCTGGATCTTCCTGTGGACGGCGGCGCGGGCGTGGAAGTCACGCCGCCGCCGGAAGCGGGGTCGAGTGCGAGCCTGACGCGCGACCGCAGGCATCTCTTCTACGTCGTCATTGACTCGGTGACCGAGAAGAAAAGCCTGCGAGTCCGTCGGCTCAGCGATGGGCGCACGCGGGAGATCGCAACGGACGTGTTCCTGGACCCGTCGATGCCCATCGTCGGCCCAGGCGGCTTCCCGTACGGCGGAGTGGAGGCCCTCTACTTCGGGCGTCGCGGCGATCGCCTCGAGCTGCGCTCGTGTGCGCCGGAGGGAGCGCCGCGCCTCCTGCGTTCCTTCCCGGCGAGCTTCGTCGCGGACCGCAACGGCTTCGGAGTACACGGCGGGCGCGTTGCGTGGGTGGAGGAAGCGGGCGACTCCAGCGCCCTGCTTGTGGCCGATGGCCCGAACGGCGCGCCCCGGCGGGTCGCGATAGTGCAGGGGCGCCTTTCGGCACCCGTCTGGTCGCCCGATGGTCGCCGGATCGCGGCGAACTACTCCGCTCCGGGCCCAAGCTCGCGCCACGCCGTGTTCGTCGTTGACGTGACGCCCGGCGGCCAGCCGAGCGCGCCGGCACGGCTCGTCGAGGCCGGGCTTCAGGCCGGCTGGGAGCTTGCCTGGCTGCCCGACAGCCGGGCCGTGACCGTCGCCGGCACGAGCGGCCAGGGGAACGACAACGACATCTGGCTGATCTCTCTCCGCGAAGGCGATCCTCCGGTCAACCTGACCCGGGACGACCCAGCGACGATGTCGGGATACTCGCTCTCGCCCGACGGCCGGTACATCGCGTATCCGGCCGAGATCCCGCGCGGCAGTTCGATCTGGCGGATCGACTTGCGGCCGTAGGACAGCAACGAGCAGCTCGGCCAGGAAGGAGCGTCCCAAGCCTTGGGGCAATGAGGTAGGATATGCGACAAACGGGGTAGTGTCGGCATGACACTACCCCGTTTCACGGGCCAGGTGGCTGGGCGTCGAGGCCGAGGATGCGTTAGGCATCACGCTTCAGTCGGCCATCGGCGCGGATCGCGGCGGCGGTGCACGATCGATAGCATAACGATGCCCTGCCTGGCGATGGCCTCCGTGACCGCATCCAGGACGCGGGTGAACTCCAGGCCGAGGCCTGGTGAGCGGTCATCGTACCAGCGTGCCGCGTCGCGCGCCTCCTGTGCAACCTCGGGCCGAGACCACAAGCGCGGCGTCATCCGCCGCGCTTGTAGAGCTCGTCACGCACTTGGTCCCAAGGGATGGCTGAGGCCGGATCACGGCGGTGCTCAGCAAGCCGGTGTTCAGCTACCCGGAGGTCCGCCTCCGCGACGGGTACCGCCTCGGTATCGTGGGCGATGCTGTCCCACAGATCCTCGACGAGTTGCAGCCGCTCCACGATGCTCAGCGTGCGGAAGTCCACGGCGGGTTTGACCATATTGGCAATGTTGGGCGGAGGACCGGTCGGCGCAAGTGCCCGGGTGATGCCGACGGATCGCGTGTCAGCGCGGCCGCGTGCGCCGACGCCGCGGCTTCTTCGACGCAGGACGCGACGGCGCCGGCTGCAGGCGCCCGTCGGAGAGCGCCGAGAGGATGCGCTCGCCTGACCGTTCGCGCTCCTCGCGTACCAGCGCCACGAGTTCGCCTGGGCGCAAGGAACTGCTGACGCCCGGGACGTCCAGCGGCGACCGGCTTGCGGCCACCGGCTGGAGCAGGAAGGTTGAGCCATCCTGCCGCCGGATCTGCACCCGGCCCTCCCGGCGGGCCTGATCGAGAAGCGTTGCGAGCCGCTGCCGGGCCTCCGAGTAGGTATAGGTCTTCACGTCACATCTCCATCAGTGCGAGCCCAGCGCGCCGCGCGGCCGCGCTGAGCTTCGCGTCCAAAGTCAACAGGGGGATGCCGCGCCTCCGAACCAGCTCCAGCATGTAAGCATCGTAGGCGTACACGCCAAGCTCCGCCGCGAGGACGATTGCCTGATCGATGTCGACTTCCACCAGTCGGAGCGGAACCGTCCCATACGCCGCCCAGGCTGCTCGGGCTGCGGCCACCGTGAGTCGGCGGCGGCGGATGGCTGCAACGAGGGCGTTGCCCACTTCCCACGGCAGCGAGGCCGGCGCCAACAGCACGGCACCGGTCGTCGCGGCAATCAATGCGGGACGCTCCGGCTCCTCCAAGAGCACCGCCAGCAGCGCCGACGTATCAACGACGACCTGCACGACCCCTCCGGCACCTGTCATATTGTACAATGCCTCGAAGCTCGCCGGCTGTCAAGCGGGTCTTCGCCGAACTCACCGAGCGCCAACTCCGCCGCCTCGCCGTCACCAGCGTCGCCGAACTCGAGGCGGCAATCCTCGCCTACATCGATCGCCGCAACGCCGCCCCGCCACCCGGCGGAAAGCGGTCCCATCGCCCCTGGACGTCTCTGACGCATGCGCCGGGAGGGATTCGAACCCACGACCCGCAGCTTCGAAGGCTGCAGCTCTATCCAACTGAGCTACCGGCGCCGACCGACGAAATCTAGTCGCCGCCGGGCCTGTCGGCTTGCCCGGCCGCTTCGCCCGTGCGCGTTCGTGGGCCGGCGGCGCCGTGTCGTCTCTCGGGCGTGACGCCGTTCGGCTTGCGGGCGCGGTGGTCGTCTCGC